>JABAOD010045612.1_pt2 | contig 11510 bp, 12 predicted proteins | sample 7062151 | NCBI WGS metagenome assembly JABAOD01 (sample SAMN14538626, study PRJNA623070) | marine sediment metagenome | biome: marine biome [ENVO:00000428]; feature: marine pelagic biome [ENVO:01000023]; material: deep marine sediment [ENVO:00002113] | place: India: Gulf of Khambhat ...
TTTGGAAATCTGTTTGAGGTCAACTTTTTCATCAATCGGCATTCCACGAGTGTGTATAGAAAGAATTTCAAATCTTCCTTCATCATCAGGAATTCCAATCTCAATTTCTCTATCTAATCTTCCAGGTCTTCTTAGGGCAGGATCTATGGAATCTGGTCTATTTGTAGCCGCAATTACTACAACTTTTCCACGGCTTTTCATTCCATCCATCAAAGTCAATAATTGAGAAACTATTCTTTTTTCAACTTCTCCTGAAACTTCATCTCTTTTTGGAGCAATAGAATCAATTTCATCAATGAAAACTATGCTTGGAGAGTTTTCTTCAGCTTGTTTGAAAATTTCTCGAATTCTCTCTTCGCTTTCTCCATAATATTTTCCCATAATTTCTGGCCCACTAAGAGAAATAAAGTGAGCGTTGGTTTCACCTGCAACAGCTTTTGCTAGAAGTGTTTTTCCTGTTCCTGGTGGGCCATACAATAAAACGCCTTTTGGTGCTTCTACTCCTATTTTTTCAAATAATTCAGGATGTCTCATGGGTAATTCTACCATCTCCCGGATTTTTTGAACCTCATTTTTTAAACCTCCCAACTCATCGTAGGTAACCCTTGGAACAGATGAATCGACAGCTTTTGTCATTGGGCCAAGTTTGAAGATAGTCTCTTCAGTTACAATAACTGGTTTAGATGGTTTTGTACTGGTAATAACAAACTGAACTTTTCCTCCCATTTGAGTACCTAAAGAAATTGTGTCTCCAGTTGTAAATACATGATTTAGGTAATTGTAAATCATATATTCTTGAATGCCTTCTGCAGTAATTTTTTCAGTTGGTGATAAAACAATTTGTTCAGCGTTAGATGCTTCAACAACTTTCAATGTAATTTTATCTCCAATTCCTGCACCGATATTTTGTCTAGTAATTCCATCAATTTTTACAATACCTGTTCCATATTCTTCAGGAGATCCAGGCCAAAGTTTTACATGGGTTTTTTTGTTATATGTTAATTCTAAAATTTGTCCAGTATTCCAATTATTGTCTTCAATAACTTTTGGATCAATAATTGCTCTTCCTCTTCCTACATGCTGTTGTGGAACTTCATCAATTTTTAAAATAATTTCACTCATTTAATCACCATAAAAATCTGGATGGGGTTTATTCAACCTCCACAGTTTTTCCTTTTGGTTTTTCATCCTCAACCAGGTTGAATACCAGTTCTAGGATTCCATTTTTGTAGGAAGCCTTTGCAGAATTTTCATCTACTTTGTATTTTATAGGAACGTTGACATGGTATTTTTTTTCACCGTGTTCAGCAGAAATGTCTACTAGTTTGTCTTTCACAACAATTTTGACATCAGACTTTTCAACCCCTGGCATTTCTGCTACTAGTTTTACTTTCTTTTCTTTTTCATCAACTATGGAATCTACCATTGGTTCACGAAGATTTGAAGTAGGAGCTAATTCTGGTTTAACATTCCCATATTCCTTTACGACAGGTTTCCCATCTGGACCAATGGTCATTGTATACCCGTAATAAAACGGACCACTGCTGGTTCCTTTGTTGAAATCTTCAAAAACGTCATCTATGTTAAAAAAAGAGTTGGACATTTTCTTGAAGATTCGATTGAATTCATCATCAAATATTGTCATATTTATCTAGTATATGTAATATATATGACATTATTTAAGGTTTACTTACATTCTAATGATTTTTTACAAAATGCTATTATATTTGACATTATATAATATTATTCGATGAGGCTATCAACTACATCAGTTCCAGAAGTAGTAAGGGAGATTATTACAAGAAATCGTTCAGTTTTTGATTGTATGAAAATGGATTTGATAAATTACACAGCACTTGCTGTAAAAATACAACCGGATGTTGAAAGAATTCTTGGAAATTCTGTTAATTTGAATACTATTGTAGTTGCAATCAAAAGATTTGCCGATTCCNNTACAGGAAAAGTCAGTTTTGAAAAATGCGAGATTAGCCCTAACAGATGGAATAGTAGACATCAAATTTTCTGTTAAAGATTCTCAGAATGTCGACCCCTTGATCATATTGGATAAATTTTCAAAAATAACCAGTAACTATGACTTTTTTAGATCCTCTGACTCTTTTAGATTTCTTACTGAAGACCTTGATGATGTCCGTCGAATTTTTGAGACTTTACCTAACCGAGAAGATATTTTCAGTACCGGTTTGGCTAAAATACGAATTTCGATTCCAGCAAGCCAGAATAAATCTGATGTAGTTTCCTATGTAGCCGAAGTTTTGCATGCAAACGGTATTGAGTTAGTAAATGCATTTTTCAGTCAGGATAGCATTATTTTAATCCTAAATGAAAAGGATTCCTCAAGGGCATATGAAATTCTTCATTCTGACATCCTAAGAACAGCCTAGGACTGGGATCTTGCTAGGAATAGATCTCATAGGATATATTCGGTAATTTTTAGAGGTAAAACCTATTGGTTGAAAGAAGGAAAAAAATCGTCGTTTTAGGTGGCGGGTATGGAGGAGTAGAATGTACCAGGAAATTGGAGGAATATTTCAAAGATGATAATGGCATTGAGATTGTTCTAATTAGTGAAGACAATTTTCTTTTATTCACACCTATGCTTCCACAAGTGGCTGCAGGTATGTTGGCTACTAGGGATATAGTTATGCCAATTAGAACAATCATTAAAAAAACTACATTCTATGAAGGAAGGGTAAAAAACATTGATCCCCATGGAAAGATTGTCAATTTATGGGGAACTGATGAAAAAAGAGGAATTTCGATTCATTATGATTTTCTTGTAGTTTCTTTGGGTAGTGAGACCAACTTTTTTGGAATGAGTGATGTTGAAAAACATGCCTATACTATCAAAACTCTCAACGATGCGATGACCATTAGGAATCGAGTAATAGATATGCTTGAACAAGCTGAAAATGAATCTAATCCAATTCTGCGAAAAAGTTTGCTCACCTTTGTTCTTGTTGGAGGGGGGTTTGCAGGAATTGAAACTGCTGGCGAATTAATGGATTTGTTGTTAGATGCTAGAAAATATTATCCAAAGATTTCGAAAAATGAAATCCAGGTGATGGTTTTAGAGGCTTTACCAAATATCCTCCCCGGTTTTGACGAAAAACTTGCAAGATTTGCCCATAATCTATTAACAAAGAATGGAATCGAGATTAAACTCAAAACTGCTGTTACTAGTTTTGATGGTTTTGAAATTAAAATGAAAAAGATTGTTGATGAATCAAAAAATGAAGAACCAGAAATTGAAGCAGTCCAGACCAGAACTGTGATTTGGACTGCAGGGGTTACTCCAGTAAATACCATCAAAAGATCGATGTTCAAAACTGAAAGAGGTAAAATTATCGTTAATGACTTTTTAGAAGTTTCAGATTTTCCTGGAGTTTTTGCTATAGGAGATTGTGCTTTATTTATTGATCCTTCCACTGAAAGACCATTTGCACCTACAGCACAATTAGCAGAGGCTCAAGCTAAAACTGCTGCCTATAATTTACATGCATTAATTCGAAATGAAAGTATGAAGAAATTTGAGTATCAGTCAAGGGGGCAAATGGCCATTATTGGAAAAAGAAATGGTGTAGCCTCAATATTTGGGATGAATATTAGTGGAATTTGGGCATGGGCTTTATGGAGGAATGTGTATCTATCAAAAATTCCTAGATGGGATAAAAGATTAAGAGTGTTGTTAGATTGGACAATTGATTTGTTTTTTGATAGAGATATTTCACGATTGAAATTTGAAGATAAGAAACCAACCAAAGAATATAGGGTTCTTGATGAAGTAGATGATGTTTGGTAGATTTTCTAAATTAGAAAATTATTTTTTGATTCTATAAATTGCAAAAGCTGGTGCTGCAAAATACATTCCAATGTTTAGTGCAATAATGCTAATTCCATACCCTAGTATTTCTTGTTCAGAATCAATATCCACATAATTCAAAATTGATAATGTGGTCAACATTGGAGTGATAACAATTTTCACCATTTCTTTAAAGGCTGGATTTTCACGCTCAAGATCAGCTATTGTTGGAGAAAATGAATAGTAAAATTCATTGAATCCAGCCATGAATGTTGTTCCAGATTGAGTAGAAAGAATGGTATTATCCCTTAGTTCCCTTAATTGCTGTACTTGTGGTGCAAGTTCAGATCCAAACGTGGCAGTTGCAATTAAACAACCTCCGCCCTCTTCTGATGACTCTTGTGAGGTTTCAGAAGGTTCTGATAATATTTGGAATGAATCAATTGAATCATCAAATCTAGGTAGTTGGTTTTCAAAATCATCTATTCCATTACTATATGCAAAAGTGTAAAATTTGTCATTACCCATTATTGTTGTTTCTTTGAATTTGACTTCAAATGACTGGTTATTACTTTCAAAAATTCCAATGGCATTTGTAACATATGCTTCTTTTCCATTGATTGTTGTTTTTTCTTGTGAAATGACTTCTAAATTACCTGTTGAAACTACTTCTTGTAACAATTCATTTTTGTTTGCGATAAAAGCATCAAAACTAGTTCCATCTTTATCTACAACCCTTAAGGAAATTACTGAGTTTATTTCCCCTACTTTAGGTCCAACAGCAACAACATCGGGTGTATTTTCATCTACTCTTGGAGGTTCTTGCAGAAACCATCCTTCAGGGACACTAAAGGCAACATCAAGATCTTCGTTTTCAAACATCTGACTTCCTGTTCCTTCAAGAGGTTGTTCTGGAATGTCCATGCTTGAACTTACTCGTTCAGGTTCTCCCAAGTCAAGTAAGTCAGAAATTTCGGAACGGCTTGCAGTGGTTGCTTTGATTATTACAACTTCTTCAGGATGTTCTGGAATGTCTCTGGCTACGGTGTGTACAGATGCAATTTTGTCTAGTGTTTCAAAACTCTCATCCGTTACAATTCTTCCAAATACTGTGTATTGTTGATCTAAGAAGTTAGAATTTTGATGGACAATGAAAAATTGTGAGCCAGCACTGTCTGGATTTTGAGATCTGGCCATTGAAACTATTCCTCTATTATGTTTGATATCATTAAATTCAGCATTTACAGAATGTGAAGGTCCGCCTGTTCCCCAAGTGCTTGTATTATCATTTTTGGTGTTTGGGTCTCCTCCTTGAATCATAAATCCTGGAATAATTCTATGAAACAAAATTCCATCATAAAATCCACTTTCAGTCAAATTCATAAAATTACTAACATGGTTTGGAGCATCTTCGGGAAAGAATTCAATAGCGATATTTCCTTGAGTCGTCTCTAAAATTACTAATTTGTCTTCAGTTTGTCCAAATGATAAATTTGTTGAAGAGATTAAAACTAAAGCAAATGCAAATACTAGAAGAATTTTAAGCAACAAAATTCGTCGATTTTTCTTCCTTAAAAGCTAATTGTATTAGTTTTTAACAAGTCAATTTAATGAACCGCTATGGAACCTGATGAAAAAATTCAGGCACATTTAGTTTCTATTTGGAGAGAATCTAAAAAGTTCTTTTCAGTAGGAGGACGAGAAGGTATGTTGATTTTAACCGATAAACATTTGATGTTTATTCATAAGACTGAAGCCAAGAAAAAATGGTGGGATGCCATTAGACAAAGACAAACACTCCATTTCTTAAGATCAAAAGATACAATGATTACTCATGATGGATATGATGAAGAGGATCTTAAACAAGACTTGGAAAATGAAAAGAATGTAGAATTAAGATTTGATGATATTTTAGATATTTCTTATGAGGAAAAAGATTGGGGAAGTGTTTTGTTTATTGAATATGAAATCGATGGAAAGTTAGAAAAACATCAGTATTCTATTGCACAGGACTGGGTTAAGTACCCGGCAAAGGAGCCTACAAAATACATGAAAGTAGATTGGGAAGAATTTGTTCAATATATTAAAGATAGACAAAAAATTACGAGGTAAAATTGGGAAAAATATATGCCGTTGGAGTTGGTCCTGGTTCTCCAAAATATGTAACTGAAATTGTAAAAGAAATAATTCAAAATTGTGATATCGTCATTGGATACAAATACACTCTAAAGACAATTGAGGATTTACTAGATGGGAAAGAAGTCCATGAGATTACTATGAGTAATCAAGAAGAATCCTATCAGAAAATTTTTCCTGTTCTAGGAGAACGTACTTTGGTAATTCCTTTTACCGGAGATGTTAATTTTTCCGAATCAGAAGTTGTCGATAGGTTAATTGAGATTTTTGGAGATGTAGAAGTTATTCCAGGAATTAGCTCCATTCAGGTAGCAGCGGCAAAAACTAGGGTTCCTTTGGACAAGTCCAAGGTGATAACTATGCATGTTACAACTCCAATCGAAGATAAAAAACTTGAATTACAAAAGGCGTTAATTGATGGATATAGTGTCATTCTGGTTCCTAGGCCTTGGCCAAAACAACCTGATAAGCACTTTATGCCATCGGAAATTGCATTTTATCTAAAAAATAATAATTTCAAAACAGAAAAAATGAAAGTACATGTTTTTGAATCATTAACCACTGAAAATGAAACAAGTTTTGAGGGAACAGTAGAGGATTTGGAAGGAAAAGAATTTTCAGATTTATCGGTGATGGTTTTCAACCAAACAAGTTTGGATTCATATATGAATTACAGATGGCAATGGGAAACCTAGTTTCCTTGTTGATTTTTGGTTGTCCCTAGAACAATATTATCCACATCTGGGAAGGAGTAGACAATTATTTCCATCCAAGGATATGTTGGATCATAAAGACGGTAAAATCCCATCTCATCAAAGGTAATTGTAAGTGATTCTCCGGGAGCTATATCTTCTGTAGCTATTCTTCCATCAGGGGTGTATGGATTGTATCGGTCTCCATAGTTTTCTTTTCCACTCTCAATACTATGGGGAACACTGTCTTCATTGACAAAAACCACACTTGTTCCGGGTTCTAATGTAATTCTGTCTTGAGAATAATATCTCAAACGTAATGGATCAGTATCACTAAGTCTAGGTTCTCGTACTTCACCACTTGGTATATAGCTACTTGCTATACCTTGTGTTGATGAATCTGGAAGAATTCGTATTGTAAGAATTTCTTCTTCTTGAGTAGTTTCAGTAATTTCAACAATATTGGTTAATTGGGAAAGTTTTGCAGTATAGATTATTTTGTATGAATTATCAGGTGTTGTAATCCTTCCAGTGAATCCATAAACTGAAGCATCTTTACTTTCTTCAACCAAACGACCAAAGAAACTAATCGTAGTATCAAAACCTACAGAGCTTTCTACATTACCATTAATTCTGATGTAGCGACCCTCTCGAAGAAACTTTCCCTCAAGTTCAGAAATTACAAAATCTTCATTATCTAAAGTTACAAATCCATCCTCAATTACAAAGTCAATACTACTTCCAGACTGCTGATGGGATGAAAGACCAATATCAATTTCAGAAAGTCGGATTATATCTTCAGTTACAGCAAAACCAGATCCTTCAATAAGATATGCAGAGTTTTCAGTAACTTCTGCAAAAGCATCATTTATGAAAAATCCTGAAGATATTATTCCTAAAACTAATAATCCTATAATGGAAATATTCACGTTTTACTCTCCTGATAATTTGGTTTATAATTTGCTACTAAAGAATTTTAGACTGGATACACAAATCACGGGTTTTTAGATTAGAGACTAGGCATTTCAAACCCTTCATCTTGGGCCAGTTTTATCATGTAATCCTCCAGGAATCCACCAGCTAAAAGAAGTCCTAATAGAATTCCTACTTCAATTATTGTTGGCTTAAACAATGGTTTAAGATTAGTTTTTTTGGAAATTGCCCGGATTAAGATAAAGCTTCTTGAAGTCGCAAGAGAATAAGCAGATAGTTCCATCAAGCCAAATGGGGAAAGATATAGAATTGTTAGTGGTGGAATTTGCTCCAATTCTGGAGTAATTGAAACTATAGCAGCAAAAGCAAAGCCGGTCGACCATGCTGAAAATAAACCCCAAGCTACTCCAAATCCTGGTAAAAACATAGGTAAGGAAATTGTAGTGTTATGTACAAAAATCCCGATTGCATCAATATCTTCAACAAGTTTTTCAAATTCTTCCATGAAGATATTGGCGTCTTCCTCACTTACCTCAGACATTGAACCTAGTTGAAAAGCAGCAGAAAAAAGTCCCATAAAGACGAAAAAGGAAATTATTCTAATCCTAGACACATCGTATTTTCTTGAATAGGATATTTGAGGGTTCGTAGTAGGCGCAGATTTAATTAAACCAGATTTTATTCTTGGATGTTGAAAAAAGAATTAACATTTGCCCTAGATTATGCCTTGAATAAGGGTTTTCAGATTCATCCAGATGCTTTTGAATTTTTAGAAAATGTTGATTCAAAAAAACTTGAAAAAATCATTAAAGATATTGTACGTGATAAGACCAAACAAAAACAATTTCAAATAAACCAAAATGATCTTGAAAATTATTTTGGGATTAAGGAGGATAAAGACCTAAAGGTTGAGTATAAGGTTCTGTTTGACCCTTCATTAAAAATCACAAGTGGAGAAGGTATTAGCGGCTACAATTCATTGTTTGTAAGTAGGTTCAACAAACTAAAGCGCATAATTTCTGATAGGCCAGAATCACGCCTGCTCAAATCTATCTCAGCAGTAAAAACCGCAAAAACAGATGATGATTTGTATATTGGAGGTTTGGTAACAGCCAGAATAAGTGAAAGGAATATCACCAGACTAATTCTTGAGGACCCAACAGGCTCATTTGAAGGAATTATCTTTGATAATGAGTTGCAAAAGACAGCAGATTTACTCCTAAGTGACCAGTTTGTGATGGCTCGACTCACCCTTGGTAAGAATTCAGGTTTTATCATCAAGGATTTGATATTGCCTGATATTCCTGATCAAGCCTCAAATAGATCAGATTCTGAGGTTTTTGCTGTTTTTCTTTCAGATCTGCATGTTGGAAGTAAATATTTCATGGAGGAAGAGTTTTCTGATTTTGTTGAATGGTTATCAAGTCCCGACCCTGTAGCTCGAAAAATAAGATTCATCTTAATTGGAGGAGATGTGGTAGATGGAGTTGGTATCTATCCCAATCAAGATAAGGAACTTGTTTGTCAGACGATTGAGGAGCAATTAAAAAAATTAGAAGATCTAATAAGCAAAATACCAAACCATGTGAAAATTTTCATCATGCCTGGTAATCATGACCCAGGAAGAAGGGCATTACCTCAACCTGCAATTCCCAAAAAATACAACTCGAGTCTTTGGGATCGGGAAAATGTGATAATGGTTGGTAATCCAGCCGTTGTATCTCTTAATGGAGTCAAAGTCTTGATGTTTCATGGACAAAGCATTGATGATATTGTAAAAACAACTCCAGGTCTAAGTTATGATAGTCCTACTGATGTAATGAAGAATCTGTTGAGGGCAAGACATCTTAGTCCAATTTACGGCAGTCAGACTCCTATAGCGCCTGAAATGGAAGACTTGATGGTGGTAGAAGATATTCCAGACATCTTCCATGTTGGGCATGTTCATAGGGCTCAATTAGACATGTACAAAGGAATCCTATTGATTAATTCAGGGTCTTGGCAACACCAGACCCCATTTCAGGCTAGTGTTGGAATGACTCCAAATCCTGGAATTGCTTTGATGGTGAATTTGAAGACCTTTCAAGTTCTTCATCAAAATTATAATTCTAAATTAGACAATATCTTGCAAAGTTAGATCATCAGAAAAGGTCTTTTTCACCATTTCAGGGGCAATTGTCAGTTTGTATTTTTTTGTTCTTCCATGAATTCCTTGGTGAACAATTCTGCCGGTAATGATACCAGACAATTCAATTTCACTTAACATTTGGGTAATTCTACGTTGGGTAAGTTCGTCTCTTCCTACGGCTTTACAGAGAGATTTGTAAGATGAGTAGATTTCACCAGTTGAGGGGCCACCCGATTTCATTATTGCCAAAATAACTAATTTTTCATGAAGTGGATAAGATTTGAGGGATGTCTCTTCTTTATTCTCTTCAATTTTTTGGGAGGCCTCTCGTACATGTTCTTCTGTTACCTTATCAGATTGTTGTCTTTCGGCAATTTCTCCTGCAACTCTAATCAAGTCTATGGCTCGTCTTGCATCACCATGTTCTCCTCCAGCGAGAGCAGCACATAGGTTAAGAGCAGGTGATTCAACAGAATCCTCAATGAAGGCCTCTTTGATTCTCTCTTCTAAGATTTTTTTGATTTGTTCTACATTATAGTTTGTAAATACAATTTCTTCCTCTCCAAGACTGCTAATTACGCGTGGATCTAGTTTTTCTTTGAATGTCAGGTCGTTTGATATTCCTACCAAAGTTAGCGAGCCCTGTTCAATTCGTTCGTTGGCTCGAGTTAACTGGTATAAGATATCTTTTCCAGTTTTTGATACTAATTGTGCTAAATAATCAATTTCATCGATTACAAAAATCACATTGAGTTTTTCTTCATTGATTTTGTTGAGAATTCTTTTGAAAACCTCACTAATTGCCAAACCTGTTGTTGGAAGTTCCTTATCAGCCAAGCCTAATTGCCTGCCAAAACTAACAAGTAGGCCGTAAAGTGTAGTCTCCTCTTTAGAGTTGGTATAAACTAATTTTATTGGAAAATTTGATTTTCCCACCCTTTCTTGAATTTTTGAGATTACTTTCTTAACTACAAGTGTTTTTCCAGTACCAGGCTTTCCGTATACAAGTAGATTAGAGGGTCTTGATTGTTTGAGGATTGGTAGTAAAGATTGAGTAACTTGTTCTTGTTCAGAGTTTCTATGTTGGATGGTTTCTGGGATATAGGTAAAGTGAAGGATATCGCGATTTTTTATAAGTGATTTTCCAGATTCTGCAGCATCAAGTAATCTATCAATCGGGTCTGACATACTCACACACCTTTGTTTCTACTAGTTAACAACTTAATCATATCTGAATTAAGAGAGTATAGAATAGAATAGTAACTCTAGTTTAGTTTGTAATTAATTATTTTTAGTTAGTTTTTGTTTTTTCTCAAAATAAAAAAATTAGAAAAAAGAAGAGTGGAAATATTGGTGTGTGGGTTTCATTAGTTGTTAACAACCATGTTAATTTGATGTTAAGAAAATCCCAAAAAACCCCATTTTGACCCCCTAATTTCCATTCCAGGCGTTAAGATTGATGTTAACATTGTGAATATCCAAAATCTAACCCCTTTATTTCCACTCCAGGCATAAAATTACCAGATTTTAGAGAGAATTCATTAATAATTTGTTAATAACAAAAAATAAACTAGGCGTGGCTTACGCAGTCAATGTTAACAAACCATTTAGTTAACAAATTTTCGCGGATCATTTGAACTGTTAACATCAGATCGAATGATCCTACATGGCCAAAAAACGTATTCGTATAGACATGGAAGACTCTGACGGTGCACGTTATGATATCAAACTTGAAGGTAATGTGACCAGGGACAAAGTCTTGAAAATATTTGAGATGATGGACTTGATGAATATTGAAGAG
>JABAOD010003601.1_pt5 | contig 11509 bp, 6 predicted proteins | sample 7062151 | NCBI WGS metagenome assembly JABAOD01 (sample SAMN14538626, study PRJNA623070) | marine sediment metagenome | biome: marine biome [ENVO:00000428]; feature: marine pelagic biome [ENVO:01000023]; material: deep marine sediment [ENVO:00002113] | place: India: Gulf of Khambhat ...
CGATCAAGAACTGCGGCTTCGACCTGCCGCCGCGGGCGGTGGTGATCAACCTCGCCCCGGCCGACCTGCGCAAGGAGGGCAACCATCTCGACCTGGCGATCGCCCTGGCGCTGCTGGCCGCCCACGAGGAGCTGCCGCAGGAGCGCCTCGAGGGGCGGCTGATCTGCGGCGAGCTGGGCCTCGACGGCCGGGTCCGCCCCATCCGCGGCGCCCTGGCGATCGGCGAGCTGGCCCGGGGGCTGGAGGTGCGCGAGCTGCTGCTGCCGGCCGCCAGCGCCCGCGAGGCGGCGGCCCTGGACGGGCTGCCGGTCATCGGGCTCGAGAGCCTGGCGGAGGCCATCGACCACCTCGGCGGCGGCAGCTCGCTGCCGCGGGCCCGGCCGCTGCCCCCCTCCCCGGCCGGCGGCCGAGCGCGGCCCGACCTGGCCGAGATCCGCGGCCAGGAGACGGCCAAGCGCGCGCTCGAGATCGCGGCGGCCGGCGGCCACAACCTGCTCCTCATCGGCCCGCCGGGCTCCGGCAAGACGATGCTGGCGCGGCGGATGCCGGGCCTGCTGCCGCCGCTCGGACGCGACGAGGCCCTGACGGTGACGAAGATCCACTCGCTGGCCTCCGACCGGCCGCTCGACGGCCTCGTCGAGGAGCGCCCCTTCCGCGCCCCCCACACCAGCATCAGCACCCCCGGCCTGATCGGCGGCGGCTCGATCCCGCGCCCCGGCGAGGTCACCCTGGCCCACCACGGGGTGCTGTTCCTCGACGAGCTGCCGGAGTTCCGGCGCGACGCCCTGGAGGCCCTGCGCCAGCCGCTCGAGGACGGCGAGGTGCTCGTCGCCCGGGTCAAGGCGCGGCTGCGCTTCCCCGCCCGCTTCGCCCTGCTGGCGGCGATGAACCCCTGCCCCTGCGGCCACCTGGGCGACCCGCGGCACGAGTGCCCGTGCACGCAACCGATGATCGAACGCTACCGCCGCCGGGTCTCGGGCCCCCTGCTGGATCGCATCGATCTGCACGTCGAGGTGCCAGCGGTGACCTTGACGGAGCTCAAGGGATCCGGGGGCGAGTCCACCACCTCGGTGGCGACCCGAGTGCTGGCGGCTCGGGAGGTCCAGCGGCGACGGCTGGGCGCTGCCCCAGAGCCGGTCAACGCGGCGATGCAGGAGTGGCTTCTTCGGCGCCACTGCCGCCTCGAGTCCGCGGCCCAGCAGCTCCTGGACTCCGCCTTCGAGCTCCTCGGCCTCTCGGCACGCGCCCTGACCCGAATCCTCAAGGTCTCCCGCACCATCGCCGATCTCAGGGCAGCGAAGCGTATCGGCTCCGCGGACATCGCCGAGGCGATCCAGTACCGAAGCCTCGATCGGCGCCTGACGCCCTGAGCCAAAAGACGAGCCAAAAGAGGCAAAAGAGGGACAGGTACAAATGCCTCGAGTAGCCCGAATCGTCTTGCCGGGGCTTCCTCACCACGTCACCCATCGCGGCAACCGCCGTTCGAGCATCTTCTTCACGCCCCAGGACCGGCGGCAATACCTGGAGTACCTGTCTCACTATGCGGCCTCGTACCAGCTGCCGATCTGGGCCTACTGTCTGATGACCAATCACGTTCACCTTCTGGTCGTTCCCACCCATGACGATTCGATGGCGGACACGATCGGGCGCACTCACATGATGTACTCGCGGGACATCAACTCTCGCCATCGATGGACCGGCCACCTCTGGGCCAACCGCTACTACTCGGCGCCAGTGGACCGCGACCGGGCACATGTGGTTGCACGATACATTGAGCTCAATCCGGTTCGAGCCGGGCCTCCCTCACCTCGTGACCCACCGAGGCAACCGGCGGGGAGATCTGTTCTTCCGGCCGGGTGACCGGCAGCGCTATCTGGAGTGGTTGTCCGACTGCTCCACGCGGTACGGAATGCGCATTTGGGCTTATTGCCTGATGACCAACCACGTTCACCTGCTGGCGGTGCCACAACAGGCAGATTCTTTTGCCAAGAGCGTTGGTAGAACTCACATGCAGTACGCCCGGTGGGTCAACAAGACTCGGGACTGGGATGGTCACCTATGGGCCAACCGCTTCTATTTTTGCCCGGTCGAAGCGACCGGTGCCGCCGAGGTGGCGAGGTACATCGAACTCAACCCCGTCCGGGCAGGGTTGGCCCGCGATCCGGCGGACTACCTCTGGTCCAGCGCCCGGGCTCACTGGCTGGGGAGCAAGGANNCTCACCCGACGGAAGTACGAGAGAAGGGGCCAGAGAGTACACGACTGAATCCGGAACCAGCCTGTGCGAGTCGATGAGACTTCTCCACTTGTACCTGTCCCTCCTGGCGCTACGACCCACTACTCTTCCCCGAGCTGACGCCGAAAAACAGGCCAATCGTGTGCTGATCCCAAGTCAGCAGACCGAATTCACCAGTTCCGGAGCCCTGCCCACCCGGCACTCCCGTCAGCGGTGCGTCGTTTCCCTCGACATAGGCGTAGCCGAAGTCGACCCAGTACTGCTCCGTAAGGTATTTGCGGGCTGCGATCATCAGGGTGGCGTGGCCGTTGAGGTAGTCCTTGATGCTTCGATAGTTGTCGACGGACGGACCCTCGGCGTCTCCATACTGGCCAACGAAAGCCCAGTTGCCTTTCGGATCGAACTCGACCCCGAGCGAGTAGCCCCAGGTATCCTGCATGCCCAGTGGTCCACCGATCTCGGTAAACGGAGGTGGCGCGACCAAGTTCTCCAGCAGGGTGCTGGCCCAATAGGGCTCCCACCAGGTGTAGTCGACTGTACCCACAACCGCCCATTGATCGTTGAAGTCGTGATGGGCGCTCAGCATTGCGAAGGGCGGTATCGGAAAGTCCAGGGTGTAACCGTCTGCTTTGCGTTCGGGAATCTTGTCGGAAGCGTAAGTGGAAAAGCCCTCCAGGTCATGGACTATCTTCGAAAAGTATGAGAAGCCCAATCTCGTGCCCTCGCTGAACTGGTAGAGGAGGCCAATCCGATATCCGACCTCCCAGTCCTCGCCGTAGCTCGTGAGGAATCCCGGCAGCCCCTCCTCCAGGTTGCCTTGGGAGTCAAACTCGGGCAGACGCATGTTGCACCAGAAATCGGCGTACTCGATGTTGAGAGAGGCGCCGATCGAGAACTTATCCGTAGCTTTGTACGCAATCGAGGGGCCGAAATTCCAGGCGTAGAACTTCTCTTTTGTGATGTGGGCCAGGAGTCGGTCGTATTGAATATCGCGGCCCGCCGGAATCGTGAAGAGCCCGAATCCGAACGACCACTTGCCTTTCATCGGTCTGACGTAGAAAGCGTTTAGACCCGCGTTCTGGGTGCTGCTGCTCGCACCTCCTTCGACACGCGGCCCTACGTACCGGGCCGAGGATCCCTCAAAATCCACGTTGGTTTCGACGGAGAAGGATCCGAGGAGGTACTCCTGATCGTCAAACCGGACCATCCCGGCCGGATTGTCGAAAACCACCCTTGCGGTGCGGCCGCTGGCGGCACCGCCGAAGCCGAAAGTGCCGGCAAGCTGGCCGCGAGCGGCGCTCGGCATGCCCAGAGAGCACGCCGCAGCGATCAGCAGCCACACCTCTGGGCGAGTGAACAAAATCCGCCTCTTCAGCATAAAGACTCCTTTCATTGTCTGGTGCGACTCGGCGATTTAGCCCCACATCGAGCTCACCACGTCGGCACGACCTCCCAACCTGGAAACTCGCCGATCTCGGTGCGGTAGCCCGTCTCCGAGTTCTCGTCCTCTACCACTCGGACATTGGTCAAGGCCCGGAGCTTGGCGATGAGCTCCCCGTAGGGAAGCAGATGGAACGGAGTCTCGTCGATGTCCGGCATCGGCCAGATGCGGACAGTGCCGTCGTTGGAGCCTCCGCTGACGATCCGATCGCCCTGTACGGCAACGCTGATCGCGGTACCGTCATGGCTGAAGAGAAGGTGCGGCTGACCTTCGGTGAGCCCTCCGACCAGGATCCTTCCCTCCGGCGTGCATCCGATGAGCAGGCCATCCCGGGTCACGTTGAGACCGCTCATAACTCCGAAGTCGGCGATGGGCAGGTCTTCGCCGGAGTCGATGGCAATGCGACGCGGAACGCCCTGGAACTGGGTTCCTTCGAGAAAGACCAGCGACTCTCCGCCGGGGCCGAGCTGACCGTCCCACACCGGGCCTGGAGCAAGCTGACGTCGTTCCTCTGTCTCGAGATTCCAGATGGCCAGGCTGTGGAGGCTCGATTCGATGAGCTGCCTGTCGTCGGGCGTGAACCACACCCTGGTGATCCAGCTTCCATGGTCGGGCCTGAGCTCTCTCGTCGTGTCGTTCTCGAGGTCCCAGATGTGGATGAACGCGTCCTCGGTCTGACGGCCTGCGGCCGCGGCGAAGAGAAGCGCCTGCGACCCGAATCCAACGGTCGTCGGACTGGCGCGAAAGGGCTGCCTAGAACGAGTAGAGCTACCATCGGCTGCGATCGCCCAGATCCGTCCGTCCTCGCTGCCCATGCCGATGGTCGACCCGTCCGAGCTCACGGCCAGGCGGAGGGTCAATGCGACTTCTCTGTCGACCAAAGGTCGGCTCTTCAGGGCCGCAGATCTCTTCGCGGGCCAGATCTTCGCGACTCCCAGGGGTCCTGAGGCGGCGACCCACGAACCGTCCGGATCCACTGCTACGCCCCATATCTCCCCCTGCTTCCGCAATACCGAGGCGAATCTCTTCGGCAGGGGCCAGAGATCGGTTCCGCTCGACTCCACGGTAAAGAGCCACTGGCCATCCGGTGAAAACGAGACGTCTCGCGGAAGCACGTTGCCCCGGCGATTCAGTGCCAGCGGCTCTGCCTCTGGTGGCCCCTCCATGTCTATGAGGTAGAAGTTCCTACCCATACCAATGACGGCAAGCCAGGAGCCATCAGGGCTGAAGTCCATGTAGCCACCCGTGCCGAGGGGGATCGCACCGACGGGGATCTCTTCAAAGGGTCGTTCCAGTGACCACATTCGAAGCCCCGGGCTCCGATCCCGGAAGCTCACGGCCACGAAGTGGCCGCCTGGGCCTGCTTCGACGCCGTAGGGCGCATCATGAGCGACGCCGATGACCTCTGCCTCACCGAGTCCCCGCTTGCCCAAAGGTCGCCTGAGGATGCGATTCCCGTCGCCGTAGACGAGAGTGCGGCCGGCCACATCGAAATCCCAGAACGGGGAGACGTCCCCCTGTTGATCGTGTTCTACAGAGCCGAGGAGGATGGGCTCCTGCCCGTCGATTGCCCACCACTTGACCGGGCCGCTCTCCTCCCAGGTCACGATTCCGGCTCGGCCGTCCACTCCCGGCAGGACCCTGAACCCGAAACGAGCCTCCACGGGAAGCGTTCGCATCGGCTCGAGATCGGGGACGCGCCAGAGCTTCACAGCGCTGTCAGCGGAAGAAAAGGACACGACGATCTCGCGCGTCACGAATTCGATCGGCTTGACTTCGCTCTCATGGGCCTGGACCGAAGCGGCAGCGGTCCCGCCGTCCTTGGCGAATATCTCCAGTCGACCGTACTGGTTGGCGACCGCCAGCCATTTGCCGTCTGGGCTGAACGCTGCAGAGGCCGCCTGGGTACTCTCGGGCCGTAGGGCGGTCGGACTGCGCCACAACGCCTCCAGCGCCAGCAGCCGGGCGGGCTCCTCGTCGGCGAGCTCCAGGGCCGCCAGGGCGTAGGCGAGACCCTCGGAGACGTCCTGCTCGAGTGCAGCGCGGCCGAGGGAAACGAGTACGCTGGCTTCCGCCCGTCGGGCCTCCTCGATCGCATTCTGTCGGGCGATCTCGCTCTGCCTCCAGAAACCGCCGACGGTGGCCAGGCCCGCGACGAGAAGAGCGAAGACCGCGGCGATCGCGATCCGCCGCCGCCGCCGCGTGCGTCCCGCCAGCTCGACCACGGCATCGGCGAACGCCTGCTCGGTCTCGGTCAACCCCCCGGGATAGCGCTCGCGCCAGAGCTCGAACTCCTTGAACGAAGTGCCGGTCCAGAGGAGATGCTCGGGCCTGCCTTTCTTGTGCCATCGCTGAGCGGTCTGCCGCAGGTCGTCGCGCAGCTGCGCGCCCTCGGCGTCCTGGGTCCGCCAGCGCACCAGCCGCGGCCAGTTGGTGAGCAGCGACTCGTGGACGATCTCGATGCGGTGCTGCGGGGTGCCGCCGTTTTCGGAGTCGGGGACCTCGTAGGAGGTCAGGAGACGAGCGTCGACCAGCGCGCCGAGAACGGCTGCAGCGGTCTCGACGCTCGTAGGGGCGGGGCTTGCCCCCTCCCGGGCGGGGTCAAGCCCCGCCCCTACGAAGACGGAGAGGAGCTCGTCCCGCGTCCGCGCCGCGCGCGTTCCCTGGGCGGTGACCAGGTTGCGGAAGAGCTCGCGGACGATGGGGATCTGGTCCTCGCCGATCGTCTCGAGCGTGGCCTCGGCGTGCTGGGCGAGGGCGCCGCCCACGCCGCCGATCTCCTCGTAGGCCTGGCGGGTGATCAGACCGCTCTCGCGGTCCCGCTTCTCCCACAGCTGCGCCGCGGCGAAGGCCAGCAGCGGCAGGGCCCCGCGCTCGTGGCTCACCTCCGCCACCATCTCGTCGACCAGCGCGTCGTCCTCGAAGCGGTAGCCGCACTTGAGCGCCGGCTGGACCAGGGCGCGCCGCAGCGAGCTGCCGCCGAGCGCTCCCAGGGGCGTCAGCTCCGAGAAGATCGGCGCCAGGCCCTCGAACGGCTGGCAGTGGAACAGGAAGTCCTCGCGCATCGCCAGCAGCACGTGCACGTCGGCGGCGAGCGGCAGGCGGGCGATCAGCTCGACGAAGCCCTCCCGCAGCTCCGCCGGGGTCTGGGTGAAGAGCTCCTCGAACTGGTCGAGGACGATCAGGCCGTGCTCGTGGCGCTGGCGCCAGCGCGAGACCAGCGAGATGGCCACCTCCGGATCCTCGAAGCTCAGCAGCTGACCGACCGCTTCGGCGTCGTCGGCGAGCTCGGGCAGGAAGGCCTGCGCCAGCGCCGCGAAGGGGCGGGGGCCGGGCGTGGCGAGGATGGCCCGCCACCCATCGGGCAGGGTCGCCATCAGACCCGCGCGCAGGAACGAGCTCTTGCCGGCGCCCGAGGGCGCGATGAGCGCCAGCAGATGGGGCCGCCGGAGCTTCTTCCAGAGCGCTTCGACCTCCAATTCTCGGCCGAAGAAGTACCGGGCGTCTTCTTCGGTGAAGGCCGAAAGCCCGGGGTAGGGCCAGGCGTTCTCGTCGCCGGCCGCCCGCAGGGTCACCTCCTCGAGCGCCCGCGCCAGCACCCGCGCGCTAGCGAAGCGATGGTCGCGGCGCGGCGCCACCGCCTTGCCGATGACCGCCGCCCAGGGTGTCTCGGCGATCCGGGGCTCCGAGGCATGGATCCCCTCCCAGAGCCGCCTGCGCGCCTCCAGCGAGCCGACGCCGCCCGGAGCCACCATCTCGGCCAGCACGACTCCGGCCGCGAAGACGTCCGTGCGGGCGTCGAGCTCGTCGCCCCCCATCTGCTCGGGAGCCATGTAGGCCGGCGTGCCGGCGATCATGCCGCCTTTGCCGTCCTCCAGGCTCTTGGCGATGCCGAAGTCCATCACCACCACCCGGCCGGTGCGGGTGACCATGATGTTCTCCGGCTTGATGTCGCGATGGACCAGGCCGGCCTCGTGGATCGCCTCCAGCCCGGCGAGGAACTGCGAGGCGATCTCGCGCGCCTGGTCGAGCTCCAGCGGCCCACGCTCGCGCAGGATCTCCAGCAGCGACTCGCCGTCGACGTACTCCATGGAGATCCACTCCTGGCCGTCGATCTCCTCGAGATCGAACACCCGGCAGACGTTGGGGGAGATCACCTCGCGGGCGGTGCGCACCTCCTGGCGCAGGGTCTCGAGCGCCGCGGGGTCCTCGACCAGCTCTCTGCGCAGGGACTTGAGCGCCACGTCGAGGCGGAGCTTCAGATCGTAGGCGCGCCAGACCTCGCCCATGCCGCCCCGGCCCAGGAGCGAGCGGATGCGATAGCGCTCGCCGTGGACCCGGCCCTCGGTGACACCGGCCTCCGCGGCGGGCAACGTCGGCGCTTCTCCGGAATCTCGGAGCTCGGTTCGAGCGTCGGGGCTGCTGAGAGGCAGCTCCAGCAGGCAGGCCGGACACAGGCCCTCGCTCGTGTGCGCGGGCGAGAGAAGGCTGCCGCACCCCTGGCACGTGGACGAGGACTGCGTGTCCGCCATCGCGATCCGTACTCTCCAGGTGCGGGGGGCCGGCTCAGGCCCAGCTCAAGTCACTCGGCTCGCCGGGGCCGCAGCCCCGATGCCGGGCGTAGTGATAGAGCGGCTGCCAATAGAGCGCCTCCATGGCTCTGCGGGCCTCCGTGTCGGAGCCGTCTCGCACGGCGAGCACCTGGCTCCACTGCGTCCTCGCGACCGTCGCGCCCATCAGTGGGTAAGGCGCATTGTAACGCAGCCTACCCGTTTGGGTAGGTCTGCCAGGGCGGACCGTCGCGTGACTGCGTGTTCTGCCGTCCTCCCCGCCCCGCGTCGAGGTCGACCGCTCGCGCGGGATAGCCGGAACGCCGCCATCTCCCGGCCGTCGCGAGCCAGCAGGAGGTCGCCGGCTCCGACGCGGTTCTGGCTGCGACGTCTCGGTCTTCCTCTTTCCGATACCCTTCGCTGAGCAAGAGCCGCCGGTGGTGGTCCCGCCAGTGCGGGCCAGCCGGATGCGAGCGGCAGGCGGCGGATTCTCCTTCAGATCGAAAGGGAGCTGCAGTCATGACCGAAACAGGGCAGAAAGGCATCCACATCACCGCCGTCATCGGCACCGTCAGGCCCGGCAACTACACCGGCAAGGCCCTGGCGCTGGTGGCCGACGAGCTGGATCGGCGGGAGGGCGTGACCGTGGAGGTCATCGACCCGGCCACGCTGACGCTGCCGTTCCCCGGCGGCAAGGACCCGGAGGGTAGCGGCGAGCGGCTGCGGGAGGCCGTGTCGAGGGCCACCGGGGTCGTCTTCTCGACGCCCGAGTACCACGGCGGCTACAGCAGCGTCATCAAGCTGGTGATCGAGAACCTGGGGTTCCCGTCGGTGCTGGCGGGCAAGCCGGTGGCACTGCTGGGGGTGGCGGCGGGGCAGATCGGCGCCGTCAAGTCGCTCGAGGCGCTGCGCGGCGTCTGCTCCCACGTCGGCGCCATCGTCCTGCCGGCGCCGGTCTCGGTAGCCGGCGTCCAGAAGGTCTTCGACGAGGACGGCAACTGCCTCGACCCGAAAGTCGAGAAGCGGATCCGGGGCGTCGGCAGGACCCTGCTCGACTACATCCACGACAACATCTGCCCGCGAATCGCACTCGAGGCCATGGTGCGCTCCGACGCCGCCTGAGGACGCGGAAGCCAGAGGGTAGCCACCGGTGCCCACCCCGCGGTGTGGCGTCGCTTTGCGCTGCGGTGGAATAGGCTCCGCGCCGGGAGACCATGACCCAGCTCCGCGCCATCTGCGTCACCCTGCTCCTCGCCGCTCCGGCGGCCGCCGTGGACGAGCCGCGGTCCTGGCGGCAGGCCCTCGAGGAGGGCGAGCTGCGTCTGGCGCTGCGCTACCGCTACGAGAACGTCGAGGACGAGGCCGTCGGCGACCTGCCGGCCCGGGCCTCGACCCTGCGCACGACGTTGGGCTGGGAGTCGGCGCCGTATCGCGGCTGGAGCTTCCTCGTCGAGGCCGAGAACGTCGCCGTCCTGGGCAATGATCTCTACAACAACCGCGGTGCCGGCGGCCTCGCCAACGGCGTCACCGACCGGCCGGTGGTGGCCGACCCGGCGCTGACCGAGCTGAACCAGGCCTTCGTCCGCTACGAGCGCGGCACGAGCCGGCTGCAGCTCGGGCGGCAGGAGATCCTGCTCGGCGACCAGCGCTTCGTCGGCAACGTCGGCTGGCGCCAGAACCACCAGTCCTTCGACGCCCTGACCTTCGCCTACGACACCGGCGAGCGGGTCCGGCTCCACTACGCCTTCGTCGACAAGGTCCATCGGATCTTCGGCGACAGCCAGGAGATGAGCAGCCATCTGCTGGACGTGGCGGTCCCGGCGGGCGCCGCCGGCACCGCGACCCTCTACGGCTATCTGGTGGACTACGACCGCGTCGAGGACGCCCATCAGTCGAGCCTCACGGTCGGGGCCGAGCTGGCCGGTCAGCACCAGCTCGCCGGCGGGCGCAAGCTCCTGTGGGAGCTGGAGCATGCGCAGCAGCAGGACGCTGGCGACAACCCCGCCCAGATCCAGGCCGCCTACGTGCACGCCATGCTGGGCGGCGTGCTCGAGGGGCTGACCCTGAAGCTCGGCTGGGAGCTGCTGGAGGGGCGCCGCGGCGGCGGCCCCTTCAGGACGCCGCTCGCCACCCTGCACAAGTTCAACGGCTGGGCGGACAAGTTCCTGGCGACGCCGCCGGGCGGGCTCGAAGACCTCTACCTGAGCCTGGGCGGCGACGCCGGGAGGCTCGGCTGGAACGTCATCCTGCACGACTTCGGCGCCCAGTCGGACGGCCTCGACTACGGCCGCGAGCTGGACCTCCAGCTCCTCTACCGGGCCCCCTGGAAGCAGACCGTGGCGCTCACCGTGGCGCTCTACGACGCCGACGGGCTCGCCGCCGACACCGAGAAGTGGATGCTGTGGACGACCTACAGCATCTAGGCCATCTCTCTCGCCCAGCCTGTACCGGGAGTCCGTGCCCGCCCGCATCTGCGGCGTCTCGCTAAGATCGGCGAGCAACGCGACGCAGCAGCAGGGACCTGAAGGAGGAACCCATGTCGATCCATCGCCGCGCGGTCCTCGGGATCGCACTGCTCGCCCTTGCGGCCACCGCCGTCGTAGCCCAGAAGACCACCCCGGCGGAGCTTTCGGAGGAGACCCTCGAGTGCAACGAGTGCCATGCCGCCGAGACCGCCGGCATCTACCAGGAGTGGGGCGCCTCGAAGCACTTCCGGGCCAACGTCGGCTGCTGGGAGTGCCACCGCGCCGAGCCGGCGGACGCCGACGCCTTCGAGCACATGGGGCAGACCATCAGCATCATCGTCTCGCCGCGCGACTGCGCCCGCTGCCACGAGAAGGAGGTGCGCGAGTTCGACGAGAGCCACCACGCCAAGGCCGGGCTGATCCTCGGCTCGCTCGACAACTTCCTGGCCGACATCGTCGAGGGCGACACGAGCTTCTACGGCGGCTCGGCGCTGACCGTCAACGGCTGCCAGCAGTGCCACGGCGGCGTGGTGGAGGTCGGCGAGGACGGCGCCCTGCTGCCCACCGGCTGGCCGAACACCGGCATGGGCCGCCTCAACCCGGACGGCTCGGTCGGCGCCTGCACCGCCTGCCACCAGCGCCNNCTACGAGGAGTCGAAGCACGGCATCGCCTACCGCGCCCACGAGGACGAGCTGAACCTGGACCGCGCCAAGTGGGTGCTGGGCGAGGACTACACCGCGGCGCCCACCTGCGCCACCTGCCACATGTCGGCGGTGCGCACCTCCGACGGCGAGCTGGTGCCGGTGACCCACGACGTC
>JABAOD010016536.1_pt1 | contig 11505 bp, 8 predicted proteins | sample 7062151 | NCBI WGS metagenome assembly JABAOD01 (sample SAMN14538626, study PRJNA623070) | marine sediment metagenome | biome: marine biome [ENVO:00000428]; feature: marine pelagic biome [ENVO:01000023]; material: deep marine sediment [ENVO:00002113] | place: India: Gulf of Khambhat ...
AGGGTTGAACTGAAGGCCCGGGGGCTCGAAGGTCACGCGGTACAGTTGCGCGTCCTGCACCCTCACGAAGATCTCGATCGAGTCGCCCGGCGCGAACAGCGTGCCGTCCGGACGGCGCAAAAGCGATTCGTCGTCGACCTCCAGCTCCAGAAACCGCGTGCCCGTCCCCGGTCCGCCCTGGCCAGCGAAGCGAATCTCCAACTCCCGGTCCTCGCCTCTCACGGCCCAGAACGATGTGTCCGTCGTCTCCAGCGGCGGCGCGCCGCTTCTGACCGGAACGAACTCAAGCTCCGACTCCGGGACTATGTCCGGCGGCGCGCTCGAATTGGAATCGTCGCAACCGCTCAGCCCCAGCCCAAACGCCAACGCCGCCAGCGTCAGGCCGGACGCCCAACTCCTTGTCAAATAAATCCGCACTTCGCCTCCTTGTAGCTCACGCCGATCCCAACGCGGCGCGCCGAGGTCGATGCCCGCACGCCCAGCTCGCTCTGCCCGGGAAGGAGTGCAAACGCCATTCCGTATGCATCCCTTTATAAGATCGAGACTTAGCGGCCTCACCCCTTGTGCCGTTTCCGTCCAGCTGTAGCGATTCGCGACACCCCACCTTACTCCTCCGCCGCACCGCCGCCCTCGATCTCCGCCAGCCGGTTCAGCGCCCGGTGCAGCCGCGAGCGGGAAATCCCCAGCCGCCTGGCCGCCGCACTCTTGTTGCCTTCCGTCTCCTCCAGCATGGCGCGCACCGCCTCCAGCTCGATCGCTTCCAACGTCGCCGGAAATGGGAGCGGCCCACCGCCGCCTCGGGGGGGTCCGACAGCCATTTCCATGAACAAGTCCTCAGGACGAAGCTCTTCGCCCTCACTGAGCAACAGAGCGCGCTCTATCGCGTTGCGCAGCTCGCGGACGTTGCCGGGCCAGGGGTGGGCGAGCAGGCGATCTCGCAGCGCCGGGGTGAGGTCGGGCCGGGGCAGCTCGTACTCACGGGCCAGCGCCTCGATGAAGTGATTTGCGAGGAGCAGGATGTCGTCACCGCGCTCGCGCAACGGCGGCAGGTGGATCGGGATGACCGAGAGGCGGTAGTAGAGATCCTCGCGAAACTCTCGCTCCCTGACGCGGCCACCGAGGTCTCGGTTGGTGGCGGCGATGATGCGCACGTCGACTTCCTGGCTGCGCGTGCCACCCACGCGACGCACGCGCTTGTCCTCGAGCACCTTGAGCAGCTTGCCCTGCAGCTCGAAGGGGAGCTCGCCGATCTCGTCCAGGAACAGGGCGCCTCCGTCTGCCACCTCCAGCAGCCCCGGCTTGGCCCGGCGGGCGTCGGTGAAGGCCCCCCGTTCGTGGCCGAAGAGCTCGGACTCGAGCAGGTTGGGCGGGATCGCGGAACAGTTGAGCTCCACGAATGGGCCCTGGGCACGGGGCCCGTTGTAGTGGATCGCCTGGGCCAACAGTTCCTTGCCCGTTCCCGTCTCGCCGGTGAGCAGGACGGTCGCCGTCCCCCGCGGGATGATCCGCGCCGCCCGCGCCAGCGCCTCCTTCATCCCGCGGCTCTCGCCCACGATGCGCGAGAAGTCGAAATCACGCCGTTCCGACTCGGCCAGCTCGGCGCGCGCCTCCTGGCTGCGCGCCGACTCCGCCCGAGCCCGCACGTAGTCTCTCAGGCGCTCGGCTTCGTCCGGCAACACGAAGTAGTCGTCCGCACCGGCACGCACGACCTCGACCGCCAGTCGGTGATCGGCGCGCGTTCCAACGACCACGGGCGGCCTCACTGCCACCACCCGCGCGTCCCGCACGCGCTCCGCCGCCCGGTCTTCCACGCCGGGACACGAGATGATGACAGCGGCGGACGCGGCCGCCCCGCCCAGGTCCCGGACCATCTCCAACTCCAGCCCGGTCGACTCGCTGAGCTCTTGGTAGTACTCCCGGAAGGAGTCCACCTCGCTGAACACTAGCAATCGGCTTCTCATAACCTCCCCGGCAGATACTTCACTGGCGCGAAACGATACAAATCTCGTGCTAGCCCATCAACTGTCTCGGGTTGCTACACCCCCGGCTCTCGATTCTTCCCGTGAACAGGCCGTTTCTCTGGTAAACGTCGGCTTCGGGCAGCTGCCGGCGAGGCTGATCGGGGGCCCGGTCGGCCCGCCGCGACCTGTAGCGTAACAATACAGGCGACGGCCTATGTCGCAAATCGATACAAGCTTTCAAGGCCGATCGCGAGGCCGCCCCTTCTCCCGATCTCCTTTGTTCACATAGAGATACGGCCACACCGCGCCCACCGGCACCGCCGTTGCCATTCATTCGGGCCGGCTGCTAAGAAATCGACTCTGCCACGGTGGTGGAGAAGATGAGAACCGGTTGAGGAGAAGGAGCGGAATAAGATGAACGGGAAGTTTCACAAGCTACAACGGCTGACGCGACTGTCGCTGGCGTTCGTGCTGGTGGCGGCACTGGCGGCCTGTGACGACGCGACCGGTCCCACTTCCGGGCGGACGCTGAGTCTCTCGGTGGGCCTGACCGGGAGCGGCGCCAACCCGGCGCCCGGCCTGTTCGCCCAGGGGCTCGAGCTGAATGATGGGACGAACACGCTGGTGATCGAGAGCGCCGAGGTGGTGCTCCGCGAGATCGAGTTCGAGCGTGTGGAGACGGCGGGTTGCGATTCGGAGGTCGGCGACGACGGTTGCGAGGAGTTCGAAGTCGGGCCGTTTATCGTCCCGCTGCCGCTGGACGGGAGCGTGACGAAGCGGCTGGAGGCGCAGGTGGAGCCGGGGATATACGACGAGATCGAGTTCGACATCCACAAGCCTGAAGATGACAACCAGGCGGATCTCGATTTCATCGCGCAGAACCCCAACTTCGCTGACATCAGCATTCGCGTGACGGGGACGTACAACGGGGCCAGCTTCCTCTACACCTCCGATCTCAACGAGGAGCAGGAAATCGAGTTGACGAGCCTGCTGAACGTGGCGGACGGCGCCGGGCCTGTGAACGTCACGCTGACGATCGACCTGGCGAGCTGGTTCGCTAGCGGGGCCGGGATGCTGATCGATCCCCGCACGGCGCTGAAGGGTCAGCCGAACGAGAATCTGGTGACGAACAACATCAGGAACTCGATCGAGGGATTCCGCGACGACGATCGTGACGGCGTCGCGCACGATGATGACCTCGACGAAGACGACAGCTAAATCGCGAGAAGTGAAGTCCGCGAGGGGCGGCTAGTTCTTGGGGGAGAGCCCCCGTGGACCTGAAGAAGGGCGGCCGGTGTACTCAGCCGCCCTTTTTCTATCGGCCGTATCGTCCGGGCGCGGGTATCGACCGCTAGTCTTCCAACCTCCACTGGTGCAGGTTCTGATAGCGGCCGTAGGTGTCGATCCGAGTGCCCTTCACCCGTTCGCTCACCACCATCAGGTCGTCGAAGTACCAGAGGAAGGCGTAGGGCCGGTCGCGGGCGATGAGCCGCGCCGCCTCGCGCCAGTGCGGAGCCGCTTGCTCGGCCGTCGCCGCCGACTGAGCCAGCGGGATCAGGCTGTCGAGGACCGTGTTGCCGTACCCCGTGATGTTGAACGGGTGGTCCGGCGGCCAGAAGTGTCCCACGAGATAGTTGGGCTCCAGCGCCACCTGCCAGCCGAGCAACACCGCCTCGTAGTCGCGTTCCTCGAACACCTGGCCCAGCAGCGTATTGAACTCTACCGGCTGAACCTGCATGTCGATCCCGATCCGGCGGTACTGGGCCTGGATCAACTCCGCCGCGCCGGTCCGGCGATCGTTGTCCGCCTGGGTGAGCAGCGTGAAGCGGAACGGCCGGCCCCCGCGGTCGAGCACGCCGTCGCCATCGCTGTCGCGCCAGCCGCGCGCCGCCAGGATCGCTCGGGCGCTATCGGGATTGTAGGCGTCCGGCACCACAGACCCGTCGTTGACGCGGCTGAAGATGGGGGGGTACGGTCCGGCGGCGGGCTGGGCGTGCGCGGAGATCTCCAAACCTTCCAGCACTTCGGTTCGATCGATGGCTAGCGAAAGCGCCAGCCGCACCCGCGGGTCGCCGAACGGCTCGAACTTGAAGGGGTTCCAAGCGATGTAATCGTAGAAGCGGTCCTTCACCGTCTCGAGCCGGAAGCGCGGGTCGTCGGCGAGCTCTGCGGCGCGCGCCATCGGCAGGGGACCGGCGGCATCGAGCTCACCGTTCTCCAACTCGATCCAGCGCGTCGATTCCTCAGGCAGGAATCGAACGACCACCGTGTCGGTTGCCGGAATGGCGAACGCGCGCGGGTTCGTCGTGAGCGTCAGCCGGTCGCCCTTCCGCCACTCCGCGACTCGATACGGGCCGCTGACCACCTGGTTGCCACCAGGACTCACGACCGCCGGGTGACTGGTCAGGCTGGCCGCGTCGTCCGCGACGTTCGCGAACACGTGCTCGGGGACGATGCCGATGCCGGTGTGGAACAGCATGCGAGGATAGCGGCGACGAAAATAGAAGGTGACCTCGCGATCGCCGGCGGCGACGACGGAATCCAGGTGCTCCCACGAGTCCGCGTAAGGCGAGGCGATCGTCGGCTTGCGTACGAGCTGGAACGTGAAGACCACATCATCGGCGTCGATCGGCTCGCCGTCCGACCAGACCGCGCCGTTTCGCAGAAAATAAGTGAGCGTGGTGGAGTCGGCGCCGAACTCCCAGCGCTCGGCCAAGGACAGATCATCGATCGTGTACTCGATCGCGCCATCGCCCCAGCGGGCCGAGTTCAGGCTCGGGTACAGCAGCGCGTTGATCTCGCCGTCCAGCTCGCTCGTCTCGACCACGGGCAACAGCACCCCGACCTCGGTCCCCTCGCCGATCACCAGATAGCTCCGGGCTGGCCTCTCGCAGGCGCTCAGCCAGAGGACGAGCGCGGCCGTCGCGATTCCAATGAGAACCCGCCCCACCATCCCTCCTGTCCAAATACTCGTTGTGGGTACGAAGAAGCCCGAATCTCGATGTGTGGTCGTCAAATAGTAGGTCGCTTGCGGGCCCGGCGATAGCCGGCCTACACCGCGATCGCCAGCCGGCCCCGAGCGCTCCCTTGCGTGTAAAGGCCGGGTGCCCAGAATAACGCCCACTAGCCTTTCACCGCCCGTTCGACTCGAGATCCAGTGGGGTGACCATGGAACGCCGAACTTTCTTGCGAACCGGGCTGGCTGCGGGGGTGGCCGGCCTGGGATCAGGACTCGTGCTACTGCCGGACCTCGCCCAGGCCGGTCAGCTGCCACCGGGCGATACACTGAGGCTGAACTCGAACGAGAACCCGCTGGGTCTGGCGCCGGCTTCACGGCGGGCGATCGTCGAGGGGCTGGGTGAGGCGAATCGTTATCCGCGGCAGGGGCGCGTCGATCTGGTCGAAGCGCTGGCGCGGGTCAACGGCGTGGCTCCTGAAAACATCGTTCTGGGCAACGGCTCTACGGAGGTGTTGCAGATGGCGGTGCAGGCGCTGGCGGATCCGGGCGCCCCGCTGGTTCTGGCGGACCCGACGTTCGAGGACGTGCCCTGGTACGGCGAGCCGTTCCGCTATCGGTTGAAGAAGGTGCCGCTGGACGCCCGGCGGGCCCACGACATCGGCCGCATGCGCGAGCGCGCCAGAGCGGCCGGCGGGCGCGCGCTCGTCTATATCTGTAACCCGAACAATCCGACCGGGACCCTCACGCCAAGCGCCGAGATCGATGCCTGGATCGAGTCGGCGCCCGAGGACACCTACTTTCTGGTCGACGAAGCCTACTTCGAGTATTGCGTGTCGCCCGACTACTGGTCGTGCGTCAAGTGGATCGACGAGCGGCGGAACGTGATCGTGACGCGCAGCTTCTCGAAGATCTACGGGATGGCCGGCATGCGGCTGGGTTACGGCCTGGCGCACCCGGAGACCGCCGAGCGCCTGTACCGCTACATCGGGCGAAACAACGCCAACCAGCTGGCGCTCGTGGCCGCGATCGCCGCGCTGGGCGACGGCGAGCTGATCGAGCGCAGCCGCGCGGCGAACGCTCGGGCGATGGGCATCCTGCACGATTGTCTCGAAGAGCTGGATCTGGAATACATGCCCAGCTACACGAACTTCGTGATGCACCGGATCAACGGCGAGCACGAGACGTATCGCAAGCGCATGGACGAGCACGGGGTCCGGGTGGGTCGGCCCTTCCCGCCCATGCTCGACCACAACCGCATCTCCATCGGCACGCCCGATGAGATGGAGCGGTTCGCGGAGGTCCTGCGAGAGTTCCGGCGCCAGGGGTGGGTGTGACGGCGGCAGGGCTCGCAACCCAGGCCGAGGCCATCCGCTGGCTTCAGCAACTGCACGGCGTACCCCGCATCCTGCTGATTCTGGTCGTCGCCGCGCTGGCGCATTTCATCGTCCAGGCGATCCGCAAGCTCGGCGAGTGGATGATGGCGCCGGCGCACGCGCCCGGCGTCAGCGCTAAGACGGCCTTCACCCGCGGTCACCCCAAGGTCGCGACGGTCGTCAGTCTCACTGTCAGCGCGCTTACCTTCACCATCTATTTCGCCGCCATCGGTTTCATCCTGGAGGAGCTCAACGTCTCGCTCACGGCCTATCTCGCCACCGCCTCCGTGCTCGGATTGGCCATCGGGTTCGGCTCTCAGAGCCTGGTCCAGGACCTGGTCGTCGGCCTCACCCTCGTCTTCACCGACGCCATGGATATCGGCGACATCGTCGAGGTGCCGGGGCAGATCGGACGGGTCGAGGAAATCGGCCTTCGCTTTACCACCCTGGTGAACTTCAAGGGTCAGCGGGTCTACGTGCCGAACCGCAACATCGGGCTGATCAGCCGCTATCGCGGCGGCGTCGTCCGGGCGTACACCGACATCCAGATCCCGAAAGATGTAGACGCGAGCCGGGTCAAAGATGTCGTCGACCGAATCGCCCGGGGCATGCGGGCGCAGCACCCCGCCATCATCCTCAGCGATCCCGAGGTCTTCGGCGTCCGCGAGGCGAAGCCGGCGGACTGGAGCTATCTGCGGATGAAGTTCAGGCTATGGCCGGGGCAGGAACCGCTGATTCAGGAGACGTTCAAGCAGCGGGTGATCATGGCGCTCAAGGAGCTGGACCCCAGCTTCGCTGCCTGGATGGTCGATATCACCTTCAGAGTAGAGTAACCGTCCGCACTCAGCGCAGGCTCAGCGTCGCCACCACCGGGAAATGATCGGAGGGGTAGCGGCCGCCACGGGAAGTGCGGACGATGGCGGCCGCGTCGACACGCCAGCCATCGGAAACGAATACGCCGTCGATCTTGGGGCCCAACGTCTCGCCGCTGAAACCGTTGAACGTGCCTACTTCGACCGCATCAGGGTGGAGCACCCGGAAACTGTCGCGCAGCCGCCGGCCATCGGTACGATCGTCACCACGCAGTATCCGCATCGCCCGGTTGTCCTCACCAGCGTTGAAGTCGCCGGCGACGATGACCGGGTCGCCGTTGGCTCGCCCTTGAATCCTCTCGATCAGTAAAGCGGCGCTGCGCTCTCGCGATTCTTGCGACTCGTGGTCGAAATGAACGTTATAGATATAGAGCGAGCGGCCCGAGCCGCGGTCGCGCAGCCGGGCCCATGTGCAGATTCTCGGCAGCCGTGCGCCCCAGCCCATCGATCCTGGCACCTCGGGCGTCTCGGAGAACCAGAAGGTGCCGTGCGCCAGCACCTCGAACCGGTCTGCGCGATACAGGACCGCCGCGTATTCGCCGTTCGTGCCGCCGTCGTCGCGACCCACCCCCAGCTCGTGGTAGCCGGTCAGGTCCGCCCGCAGCTCATCGAGCTGAAATCGCAACGCTTCCTGCACAGCGACGATCTCCGCCCCCTGCCGGCGGATGACGTCGAAGACGAGGTCGCGTCGCCGCTCCCAGCGGTCCGGCCCGTCGTCCGCCGTGCCGTAGCGGATGTTGAAGGTCATGACCGTGAGTGGAGTAGGACCGGACTGATCGCGGCTCGAGGCGTCCGGCCCGCAGCCGTTCAGGCTCGCAAGCAGGAGGAGGACGGCGACCGCCGCTCTGGTCACATCACCTCGCTCGGTCTGCTTCGCCGCCGGCCCGCGATCAGCTCGCCGCCAACGAGTCCTCGGTGACCAGGCTCACCGGCACCGCCACCAGCGGCGGCACCGATCGGCCCGCCAGGCTCTCGGCAACGACCTCGACGGTGCGCCGGCCAATAGTGACAGGGTCCTGGACCGCGTCGGCGATCAGCGGCGTGCCCCCGGCGATCGCGGTCCGCGCCTCGGGTATCGCGTCGTAGCCGACCACCAGGATGTCGGTGCGGCCGGCCGCCTGGATGGCGGCGAGGGCGCCCAGCGCGCAGTCGTCGTTGCTGCCGAAGATGGCGTCGATCGAGCGGCCGCCGGCCAGCAGGTTGTCCGTCTTCTCCTTCGCCACCTGGCGGATGCCGCGCTCGACGGCCGGCGCCGCCACGATCTTGATGTCCGGATAGGCGCTCAGCGCCTCGCGAAAGCCGGCCACGCGATCGATGACGCTGGCCACGGTGGGCTGGTCGAGGATCGCGACGTTGCCACGGCCTCCCAGTCGCGCGGCCAGGAACTCACCGAGGATGCGACCGCCCTGCTTGTTGTCGCTGGCAACGTGCGAGACGACCCGGCCGCCGCCCGCCGCGATGTCGGCGGTGAACACGGGGATGCCTGCCTGGTTCGCCTCCTCGACGGCGCTGACGATGCCGTTCGAGTTGACCGGCGCGATGACGATGGCGTCCATCTGCCGGGTGATGAAGTTCTGCACCTGCGCCGTCTGACGGGCGAGATCCCACTCGCCGGCGACGATCTGCAGGTCCACGCCCAGGCTGTCCGCGGCTTCGATCATCCCCCGCTTCAGGTCCTGGTAGAAGACGTGGGCCTCGGTGAGCAGCGTGACGCCCACCTGGGGACGGCCGCTGTCGGGCTGGTCGGCGCAAGAGGCGAACAGCCCGACCGATCCGGCCACGAAGGCAGCGACGATGCGCACCCGTGCTCTGATTCCGTTCTTGCGATTCATTGGACTGCGATTCTCGATCATGGTTTCCTGTCAGGTTGGCGTCGTCGGCGTTCAACTGCGCGGCCCCGTCAGCGCTCGCACTCGACCAGCAGCGTCGCGATCTCATACGGCCGCAGCGACAGCCGCAGCTTCTTGCCGTCGACGGCGACCTCGTCTCCCGGATCCTCCAGCAGGTTAGCGCGCCGCGCCCGGGCCACCTCGCAGTCGAGGGAAAGCTGTGCCTCCGTGCTGCGGCCGTGCCACTCCACCAGGCGCAGCACTCGCGCGTCGCCGTCTTCGGCGCGCTTCAGCCACGCCAGCTCGACGTTGGCGGGCTCGGCCGCGGCGAACGACACATCCCTGCCCAGCGGCCCCCGATGCTCCGGCTCGAAGGCGGCCAGCAGCGGCACGTTGTACTCGGCGGCCAGCTGTCGCGTCCCGGCCGCGCGCCAGTCGCCGGCGTGCGGATAGACGGCGAAGCGGAAAAGGTGCCGGCCGCGATCGGCCAGTGAGTCTGGCCAGATGGGCGCGCGGAGCAGCGAGAGCCGCAACACATTACCGCGGTAGTCCCACCCGTACTTGCTGTCGTTCAGCAGGCTCACCCCATGACCGCCGCCCGAGACGTCCGCCCACCGCTGGCCCGGCACCTCGAACTTGGCACGCTCGGCCTGGGTGCGCGGCCGGCCCGTGCGACCCATCGTGCCGTACGGGATCTCGTAGGTGGCCGAATCGGCGTCGACGTTCAGCGCGAACGCGACCTTGAGCAGCTTCCGCCGCTCGCGCCAATCGACATCGTTCAACACGTCCAGGTACCGCGCGTCGCGCTCGAGCACCAGCGTCTGGCGGAAGCTTGAACCTCCCCAACGCCGCTCGATCTCGATTGCGGCTCGGCGCGGCGTCGCCGCGCTCCTGACCCGACCGACTTCCTTCACATCCCACCGCTCGCCGGTGATCACGATGTTCCAGGCGTCCCATTGATCGGGCCGGTCGTCGAATATCTGCAGCACGTTTCCGCGACCGCCCGACGCCAGCGCCTCGCGCCCGTTCACCTTGTCGTACAATCGCGTCAGCTCGCCACTCAGCGTATCGATCTCGACGCGCAGGTACTCGTTCTCGATCCAGTTCGGTCCTGCCGCAGGCTGATCCAGCTTGCGGACGTCGCCGGGCAGCGTGTCGCGGGGCACGCGAACGACCCGCGCGCCGTAGGCCGGTACGTCGAGCACGCTGACGGTCAGGCTGTCGCCGCGGTCCGTCGGTAGAACGACCGTCCCGTTCCGCGTCCAGCCCAACGGATTGAACACGACGACGGCGCGGTCACGTCCGCGCGTGTCCATGCGCGAGCGCAGGTCGGCGAAGGCCGTCGTGGTCACCGAATCGATGATCGCCCAGGCGCTGTCGTAGAACGCCTCGGCATCGTCGTAGACCTCGCGGATGCTCGAGCCCGGCAGGATGTCGTGGAACTGGTTGAACAGGACGAGGCGCCAGGCACGCTCCAGCCGCTCACGCGGGTACGGCTGCTGTGCCAACGCCGCCAGCGCCTCGGCCGTCTGCAGCATCACCTCGCTGCTCCGGTTCCGCCACTTGGTGCGCGCCTGCGTGGTGTAGGTGCCGCGGTGGTACTCCAGATAAAGTTCGTCGCGCCAAACGGGTAGCGGCTTTCGCGTCTCGGCCGCGCGCACCGCCTCCAGCGCGCTCAGCGGCTCGTCGTAGAGCATCGTCGGGAACGTCGGCACGCGCCGCAGGTCTTCCGCCCGCTGCAGCATCTCGATCGTCGGGCCGCCCCCGTGATCGCCGACGCCGTAGAGCACGATCTGATGGTTCGAGCCCGTGCGCTCGCGGTCCTCGATCCGCTGTTCGACCAGCCGCTGCGGGTCGAGGTTGTGCACGTAGCCGTACGGGTTGTAGGTGAGCACCCGCGTGCCGTCGAGACCTTGCCAGTGGAAGGCGTTGTAAGGGAACTCGGTGGAGTCGTTCCAACGGATCTTCTGCGTGACGAAGTACTCGAGCCCGGCGCCGCGCAGGATCTGCGGCAGGGTCCAGGGATAGCCGAAGCAGTCGGGCGTCCAGGCGACCTTCGACCGCCGGCCGAAGCGCCGCTCGAAGTAGCGCTGCCCGTACAGCCCCTGACGCACCAGCGACTCGCCGGCCGGTAGGTTGAGATCCGACTCGACCCACCAGCCCCCCACCGGCACCCACACGCCGCGTTCCACGGCGGCGGCCAGCGAGTCGGCGAGCGCGGGCTGCAGCCGATCCATGGCATCGTAGAAGGCGGCGGAGCTACCGGTGAAGATGTAGCCGGGAAAGATCTCGGCGAGCTTGAGCGAGGTGCGCCACGTGTCGCGGATCACCTCGATCGTCTCGCTCCAGGGCCAGAGCCAGGCCGCGTCGATGTGAGAGTTCCCGATCAGGTGCAGGGTGTCGCGCCGGATCTCCGCCACCAGCGGAGCGTACGCGGCTCGGTAGCGCTCGCTGAGAGCGCCGTAGGCCTCGCGGCCCAGCGCGCGCAGCCATTCGATCGGGTCGGGCGCC
>JABAOD010070575.1_pt1 | contig 11504 bp, 8 predicted proteins | sample 7062151 | NCBI WGS metagenome assembly JABAOD01 (sample SAMN14538626, study PRJNA623070) | marine sediment metagenome | biome: marine biome [ENVO:00000428]; feature: marine pelagic biome [ENVO:01000023]; material: deep marine sediment [ENVO:00002113] | place: India: Gulf of Khambhat ...
CTACGACGGAGACACGCCGGTCAGCGCCCGGAAGGCGATCCGAGCTGTGGGACATGTGGTGATCACCAACCCCGACATGCTTCACACCGGCATCCTTCCCCATCACACAAAGTGGGTGCGGTTGTTCGAGAATCTGCGCTTCGTGGTGATCGACGAAGTACACCAGTATCGCGGTGTGTTCGGGAGCCATTTGGCCAACGTGATCCGCCGGCTCAAGCGGATCTGTCGATTCTACGGAGCGGACCCGGTCTTCATTCTGTCGTCGGCCACGATAGCCAACCCCGAGGAGCTGGCCTCGCGGCTGGTGGAGGAAGAGGTGGTCCTGATCGACGAAGATGGCTCGCCCAAGGGCAAGAAGCACTTCATCTTCTACAACCCGCCCGTGGTGAATCCCGAGTTGGGGATCCGCCGCTCGATGATCCATGAGGCGAGGGGGATGGCCTCGAACTTCATCAAGAACGACATCCAGACCATCGTCTTCGCCCGAACCCGGACTACCACCGAGCTCCTTCTTTCCTACCTGGAGGATGACCTCGGCTCCGGGCCGGAGGGCGACGGCCGGGTGCGCGGCTACCGCGGCGGGTACCTACCCAAGCAAAGGCGCGAGATCGAACGGGGCCTTCGAGACGGGAAAGTGCGAGGGGTGGTCGCCACGAACGCCCTGGAGCTGGGGATCGACATCGGCCAGCTGGATGCCTGCGTCATGGGCGGGTACCCCGGTACCATCACCAGCACCTGGCAGCAGGCGGGACGGGCGGGTCGTCGAAACGATGTCTCCTGCGCGGTCCTCGTGGCGAGCTCCAGCCCACTGGACCAGTACATCGTGAACCACCCCGAGTATTTCTTCGGCCAATCTCCGGAGCGTGCCCTGGTCAATCCCAACAACCTCCTCATCCTGGCGAGCCACGTCAAATGCGCCGCCTTCGAGCTTCCCTTCCATGCCGAAGAGCAGTTCGGCGTGGAGACCACTGAGGAGATCCTCTCCTACCTGGAGGATCAGGGTGTGCTGCGGCGGGTGGAGGACACCTGGCACTGGATGAGCGAGAGCTACCCTGCGGAGGAGATCTCGCTCCGGACGGCGACGAGCGACAACGTGGTGATCGTCGATGTTACGGAGGCCGAGCCCCGGGTGATCGGAGAGGTGGATTCCTTCTCCGCACCCACCATGGTGCACGAGGAGGCGATCTACATCCACGAAGGGCTCCAGTATCAGGTGGAAGAGCTGGACTGGGAAGAGAAGAAGGCCTACGTGACTGGGGTCGACGTCGATTACTACACCGACGCCAACCTGGCGGTGCAGGTGAAGGTGTTGGAGGTGTTTGACCGGGACTCCGAGGCCGACAGTGGGGAGAAGGCTCGCGGCGAGGTGCTCGTCTCGGCTCTGGCCACGATCTACAAGAAGATCAAGCTCAACAGCCACGAGAATGTGGGGTGGGGCAACATCGTCCTGCCCGAGCAGGAGATGCACACCACCGCCTACTGGATCTCGATCTCCGATCGCCTGACCGAGGGGATGACCAAGGTCGATCTTGAGTCGGCATTGGTAGGCGTCTCCCAGGTGCTGGCCAATGTGGGGCCGCTATTCCTGATGTGTGATCCGAGGGATCTGGGCACCAAGGTCGAGGTGAAGTCGCCTTTCACCGAGCGACCGACGATCTTCCTCTACGACAAGGTCCCCGCCGGGATCGGTTTTGCAGAGAGGCTGTACGACCTCCACGATGAGGTGCTGGCGAGCGGCGCCGACCTCGTGCGGACCTGTCCGTGTGCGGCCGGGTGTCCGTCGTGCGTAGGGCCAGTTGATCTCGTGGGGCNNGCAAACGCAACGCGCTGCGGATCCTGTCCGGCAGGCCGGGCTCCCGTGGCTGAGGCACGCATGATTCGAGCGCGGCTGGAACGGCTGGAGCGGATGGGACTGCAGCTCGGAGCCCGCGGCTTGGAGCCCAAGCAGCGCCGGGTTCGCAGGCCGCTTGAGGAGGTGCTCGGCGGATCAGTGGTGGAGAACGAGGAGGGACGATTCCTGCTGGTCGAGTCACGTCACCCGACCGATTCGACTCACGGGCGGTTCCCACTTGTCCGCCCCCGCAAGCCTTCCGCTGCCACCGTGGCGCGCTTGGGACGGGATCCGGGGCTGGGCTCCGTGGATCTGGAACGGTTCGCGTTCATCGACACAGAGACAACCGGTTTGGCGGGCGGCGCAGGGACCTACGTCTTCCTGGTGGGCGTGGGGTTCCTCAAGGGGGACGAATTCCGGCTGATGCAATTCTTCATGCGCGACTACGACGAGGAGAACGCCTTACTGGCCGGGCTAGGGGATCTCCTCAGCCGGTTCTCTGGGGTCATCTCGTTCAATGGAAAGTCCTTCGACCTGCCCCTCATTGAGACTCGGTATGTGCTTGCCAGGCGCCGATTCCCCCTAAGCCAGGCACCCCACTGGGACCTGCTCCATTCGGCGCGGCGGCTGTGGGGCCTCCACCTCGAGAGCTGCAGTCTGGGATCTCTTGAGAACCACGTTCTGGGGTTCCATCGGACAGACGATGTGCCAAGCTTCCTGGTGCCCTCCATCTACTTCGACTACCTGCGATTCGGGGCGATGACCGGGCTGGAAGGTGTATTCCAGCACAACCGACTGGACATTCTTTCGCTCGCGGCGCTCTCGGCCAGGATGTGCGACCTCGTGGAAGATCCACTGGAAGATCCAGATCGCACCCCCGCCGAACTCCTCGGGATCGGACGGCTCTTCCTCAGCCAAGGTGACGCGGAGCGGGCGGCGCCGCTTCTGGAGCGGGCTATCGATGACGGGTTGCCGACGGCGCTCCATGTTGCAGCGCTGCGCGAGCTCTCCTTTATCCGCAAGCGAGATCAGGAATGGGAGGTGGCCGAGCGCTTGTGGCGTCAGGCCTCGGAGAGAGAGCCGTGGCGGCTCTACCCCCTGGTGGAACTGGCCAAGTACTACGAGCACAGAGCGAAAGACCTCGTCCGCGCGGAGGAGGCGACCCGCAGAGCGATCGCCGTAGTGGCCGAGAATCGCCGCGACGCCGCCTGGTGCACCCGTCGGACCGCCGAGTTGCAACACCGGCTGGCGCGGCTTGTCCGGAAGCGCGAGCGCGCCGCCCCAGACGCGGACTAGCCCCAGACGGCCCACCCAAGACCCCGAAGGACGCCGCAAGGCGAAAATGCCCCGCTCACGACGTGGGGACCCCTCTCAAGACCCCGAAGGACGCCGCAAGGCGGAATTGCCCCCTTTGCGACGCCCCTTGTCGGCGGACCTGACCAGGCCCGACCCGCGTCCCTCCGATGCCGTTCGTTGGCGCCGCTGGCGGGGTGCTATAATCCTCCATTGCAGGGCGGCGCATTCGACCCATTCCCTGCCAACGGTTCGCAGCGGCATCACTCGTAAGCATTCATGAAGGCGCTTCAGTTCGAGACCAGCGTTCCCAGATACCTGATCGCCAAGGCCCTCGGCGCGGCCTACCCTCCCGTCTACTGGAGCCGCCTGGGAAAGATCCGATACCGGGAGGTGCCAGAGCCGGTCCCTCCTGGGCCGGACTGGGCGGTGGTCCAGACCCGGTACGGCGGCATCTGCGGCAGCGACATGTCCGCGGTCCGGCTGCGCTTCAACCCGAGCCTCTCGGTATTCGCCTCCCGTCAATTCACCCTGGGCCACGAGAACGTGGCGAGGGTGGTGGAGGTTGGATCCGGCGTGGATGGGTTCGCCCCCGGAGACCAGGTGGTGGTTGATCCTCCCCTGCCCTGTGAGACCCGCGGGATCGGGGAGCCGTGCGGCTTCTGCCAACGGGGGGAGTACTCCCTGTGCCAGAACTTCGCCGAAGGCGGGCTGTCCCCGGGGGTGGCCGTGGGCTGGTGTCGGGACACCGGAGGCAGCTGGAGTCCCTATTTCGCGGCCCACCGCTCGCAACTGTTCCACGTGCCCGACGAAGTTTCCGACGAGAATGCGTTGATGGGCGAGCCGTTGGGAGTCGCCCTGCATGCGCTGCTCCCGCACCTCCCCCAGGACGACGACACAGTCCTGGTGTTGGGGGCCGGAAGCGTCGGGCTGTGCATCATCGCCGCACTCCGGGCGCTGGGGAGCCGGGCCCGGCTCTTGGTGCTGGCCAAGTACCCGTTTCAGGGCGAGATGGCCGAAGCTCTGGGTGCGGATGAGGTCATCTACTTGAGAGGAGATGTGGTGGCGGCGATGGCCGAGGCCACGGGGGCCAAGCTGTACAGGCCGCTTCTCGGCAAGAGGGTGATGCAGGGGGGTGCCGATCTGGTGTTCGAGTGCGTGGGAACCGACGCCAGCCTGAACCACAGCCTGCGGGCCGCGCGCACCGGTGGGAGGGTCGTCCTAGTGAACTCCGTCTCCGTCCCGAGAGGGGTGGACTGGACCCCGATCTGGTACAGCGAGGTCAAGGTCACAGGAAGCAACACGACGGGATGGGACACCTGGGGGGATCGGAGGGTGCGGTCCATTGGGCTGGCTTTGGAGCTGATGGCGGAGGGCAAGGTGGAACTAGCTCCGTTGGTGACCCACCGATTTGACCTCGCGGACTACAAGAAGGCATTGGCCATGACCGCCGCGAAGGGCGGCCACCATCTGATCAAGTCCGTGTTCGCCTTTGACTGAGGCGGCTCGGTTGAGAGTCGGGGTGGTTTACGTTATGATGCCCCGACGGGGGGGAATCGATGAGCAGCGGCCACACCCACCCATCCGCAGATAACACGGTCCATCCCTGGCTCAAGTCACTGCGCGTTGCCTTCGTGCCAGGACAGACTTCTCCGCTCCTGGAGGAAGTAGCTGACGGGCTGCTTCGTCACTTCAAGCTTCTGGGCCACGACACGCAGGCCACTCCCGACAACTCCACCGATCTGATCCTGACCACGGCTCCGTTCGGCGAGCCGATCCCCTGGCGCAAGGCTCTGATCTTCAATCTGCGAAAGCGGTTCGGGATCCGCGGCACGCCGAGTCTTGAGACGCTGGTTCACGTGACCCCGGAACGGTTCCATGCGCTCCTGGATCACTTTGAGCAGGCCTTGGCCAAGGAGGGTCCAGACGCGGTGGACTACGACTTTCCCGGCCTGGCCCGGGGAGCTCCGCGCGTCCTCTACGACCTCGGCCGGCGCGGCGGCGCTATCGTAGCCCTGGAGCGACTGGTGCAAGCCCAGGCGATGAGCCTGCGCGTCCTTCTGGTGGTGGGCGACGGCCGTCCCACTGAGGCCTACCACTTCGACCTGGTGGGAGCCCACCCCAAGAGTGAGGCGGACGATCTAGAAGACTTCTACAGGGACATCGTGCTGCGCATCGTCACCACCGACAGTACCGTGGACGTCAAGGAGCACGAGCTGGTTGGAGATCGCATCACGCGAGACGAGTGGGATCGGCTGAGCACCCCGACCGAGATGACCCTGGCAGCCCGGCAGCTGGGCAAGCGAAACTTCTTCACCGATATGGTGCGCATCTCGGACGTGGTCCAAGTGCCCGCCGTGCCGGAGTCCATCGCCAATCAGTACAGCGAGGGGTGTTTTGCGACGTGGGACCCGCACCTGAACGCGCTGATCGCGACCGTGACCGGGAGTGCCCGGCCGGTGCACAAGGGAGACATCGGCGAGGATGACCTCGCGGTGATCGTCGGGGTCCGCCCCGATGGGGGAGGCGCACAGGTCCGGCACGTGAAGGGGAAGCGCAACGATCCGCCGTCCACCGAGGCGGTGGAGATGATCGACATGGATTCGGTGCTTCCCACCATCTCCCTCGACGGCGATTGGGACGGAAGTGGCGAAGTGCCCGTCGTCCGCTCCAAACTCCACGGCCATCGAGGGATCTCCTCGTACGATCCCAGCCGCGTGGAATTCATCAGGCTGCAGCCGGCCTACTACCACTATCTGGTCTCATGTGCGACGGAGGCCCAGGCTCGAGGCATCAAGCAGGCCTTCGCGCACTCTGAGACCCTTACCAATCCCGCGGACCCTCGTCAGGTGGCCTTCACCGTGCTTCCGGGTCACGGGGTCTTTATGGTTGAGAAATGGGTGCCCGGCGCAGCCCCGTTCCAGACGCTGTGGGAGTACATGGACGCCGGCTACCTGAACGTGGAGAACCGCGTGCCGCAGGGCCCGATGCGGTACGTGTCGGGTCCTTCGGGCCTGAGCATCCTCGAAGCCCTCTAGGCTCCCAGGCGCTGTTCTCATCACGGAGTCTCGCGGGCGGCGTTGGCCGATTCCACAGGACTGTCCCGCCCACTCCACGGCTACCCCCGACTTCCGAGNNGATATGATGTCTCCTCGCTAGCGATTCCTCGCTTCAATCAGGGACATCGATGCGCCCTCGCATGCTCCGGGTACTTGGGACTCTTTTCGTCGCCCTATTGCTGTTTCTGGTTCCTGCGTCCGCCACCGCGCAAGACGAGCTGACGCTCACGATCGCCCGCGTGGATGCGTCCGACTTCCCAGAGATCACAGCGGTCGTCAGCGTTTTGGACGGCTCGGGACGGCCCCTGCGTGGCCTGTCGCGGGCCGATTTCTCCGTCGAGGAGGACGGCGCGGAGGGACGGCTCCTGGACGCACAGAACGTGGTAGACACCCAGGTTGGGATCGCGGTGGCGCTGGCCATCGACACCAGCGGGAGCATGGAGGGGAATCCGCTCCAGGCGGCCAAGGAGGCCGCTTCGCAATTCGTGGAGAACCTCTCGGACGTGGACGAGGGAGCGCTCCTCGCTTTCGCCAACACGGTGCAGATCGTCCAGCCCTTCACTTCCGAGAAGCCGACCCTCATCGGCTCGATCGAGGGGCTTCAGGCCGGGGGATTCAGCCCGGTCTTCGAGGCGGCGCTGCAGGTGGTAGAAGCCGCGTCGGCGTCCGAGCTGCCACGCCGGGTGGCGGTGCTGCTGACGGACGGACGCGACGAGGGAGGACTCAGCCAGGCCGGACCGACCGACGCCATCGACGTCGCCCGATCGTCACAGATTCCAGTCTACACCATCGCCTTGGGGTTCCAGGCAGACTTGGAGTACTTGGCCGAGCTTGCCGACCAGACGGGAGGGCGCGCGTTCCAAGCCCCCACACCCTCTGAGCTCGAGGCGTTGTTCTTGGAGCTCTCTGAGGTCCTGAGAAGTCAGTACGTTCTCACCATCGATTCCGGAGTGGCCGCTGACGGCGCTCTCCACGAGCTCACTATCGAGGTGTCCGCAGATGGCGGGACGGCGTTGGCGACGGGCAGCTTCACCAGCCTCAGAATCCCTCCCACGATCTCACTGCGTGGCCTGAGCGAGGGCGGAGTCGTGTCTGGCGAGGTGCTAGTGGTGGCTGACATTGACGCCTACGCCCCGCTGACTCGGGCTACGTTCCTGCTGGACGGCTCCGAGATCGCCGCTTTCTCCGCGGAGCCCTTCCGGGTTTCGCTAGACCCTATGGAACTCGCTCCTGGCGATCACACGTTCGTGGCGACGGCCACCGACGAAGCAGGTACGAGGAACGAGTTCCGGATCGGATTCAGCGTGGCGGCGCTCGCGCCGCTCATCCGCCTTCCCGACCTTGAGGAGGGACTGACTCTGGACACCGCTATCCGCCTGGCTCCGGAGATACGGTCCCAGGCTCCGGTGGATCGCGTCGAGTACCTCCTGGATGACGTGGTGCTCCACACGTCCACGGACCCTCCCTACTCCTTTGTGCTAGATCCCGACGACGTCCCATCTGGCCCGCACCTCCTCACTGTGGTTGTCACGGACAGTGAGGGGACTCGCGGCGAGGTCGCGGTGCGGTTCGAAATCGCCGCTGCGTTTCCCATCGACCCTCTGACGATGGCAGCGGGGCTCCTTCTAGTCGGTGTCTTCGCCCTGGGATTCTTGGGGGTTCGGCTCCGGCGGCGCGCCCTGGCCGCCGCCCCTGTTTCGGTGGACGAGGAACGGGTTCGGACCCGACTGCTCTTTCTCACCCAGCCCCCAGAGGTAGATGCTGTCCTGGTAGTCACCGGCGAGGACGAGGAGACGGTGATCCGCCTCCAGAGGCACCCCCAGACGATTGGCTGGGACCAGGGCTGTGATATCCGCATCGGTTCGCAGGAAGGTCGAATGGCCCCCGTGCACGCCCGGATCTGGTTCGAGAAGGGCGAGTACCGGATCCGGGATCTTGGCTCTGCATCAGGCACCAAGATCAACGGACGCGCCGTCCCCGAGGCTGTATTGGAGGACGGCGACACGATTGACATCGGTGATACGCAGCTNNAGGGCTCAGAGCCGAGACCGAGGTTGGGTTCCTGGGGCGACGGCTGATGGGATCTGAAGAGCTGCGACGCGCCGTAGTCGCAATCGGCGGAAATTCCCTCATCAGGGATCCCGCCGACGTTTCGGTGGCCGCCCAGTACGAGACGGTCCAGGGGACATGCCGCCAGCTCGCCGCCATGATCGAGGCGGGCTGGCAGCTGGCCATCACCCACGGCAATGGTCCTCAGGTGGGGTTCGTGATTCGCCGGGCAGAGTGGGCGCGAGACGAACTCCCTCTGGTCCCGCTCGACGCGGGGGTGGCCGACACGCAGGGCGGCATCGGCTATCTCCTGCAGCGCGGCCTTCGAGAGGCCCTGGCGGCGCGCATGCTAAGAATCTCCGTCGCTACCCTGGTGACCCAAGTTGTGGTGGATCCGGACGACCCCGCCTTTGAGAACGCCACCAAGCCGATCGGGGCCTTCCTTGATAAAGCCGAGGCCAAGGCAAGGGCGGAGGCCGACGGATGGACCGTCGTCGAAGACGCGGGAAGGGGGTGGCGACGCGTCGTCCCCTCTCCTCTACCGCGCCGGATCGTGGAGCTGGACGCGATCGAGACGCTGCTCGAGGGTGGGTTCGCGGTCATATGTGTGGGCGGAGGGGGAATCCCAGTAGTCGAGGCAGACAGAAGTCTGATCGGCGTCGAGGCAGTGATCGACAAAGACCACGCGTCCTCGCTCCTGGCCACGGGGATCGGTGCGGATCTCTTTCTCATCTCAACGGCGGTAGAGAAGGTCGCTCTGAATTTCGGGACGCCAGACGAGAGGGCACTCGATCGGATGACGGTGGTCGACACTCGCCGCTACCTCGCCGAGGGACACTTCAAGGAGGGGAGCATGCGGCCCAAGATCGAATCTGTCTTGCGCTTCCTAGAGAACGGCGGTCAGCAGGCGATCATCACCGACCCGGAGAACATTGAGAGCGCGCTTTCTGGTCTGGCAGGAACTCAGATCCTACCCGATGGNNACGGAACTGGATGAAGTACAGAGCGCGATCCTGGGGGCTCTGGCCACGATGGATGAGCCGGCCGGATGCGGCGTGATCGCGAAGGCGGCCGACCTGCCCACGCCCAAGGTCGTGGGCAAGATGAGGGGCCTGCTGAAGGGCGGCTACGTGGAGCGGCCCCNNGAGAAGGGACGGACCGCCTAGGACGCTAGCGGATGCCCTGCCCGCCCGGAAGATAGGTGGGGCAGGGGACAGTAGACGAAGGAAGAGGACGTGGAGATGCCAATGCTGGGTTGGGTCGTCGTGGCCGCCGTGTTCGGCTACATTGCCATCTGCTGCGGAAGGATAGCCGCTAAGCATGGCAAGGATCCCGTACTGTACGGGATTCTGTCGCTTGTCTCGCCAGTCAACCTGATCCTACTGGGCTACTGGGCCTTCTCTGATTTCGAAGCCCAGCGATAGCAGGCCAGGATTCGGAACGGCTCGAGTCCTAGGCGAGGGGCCAACCTCATAGTCGAGGCAGCTACGGCTCTCGGCTCTCTAGCTACCGCTAGGAGCTAGCGCTAGGAGCTCTGCCTTCGGCCTTGCTACCGCTCTCGGCTCTCTAGCTATCGCTAGGAGCTCTGCCTCGGGCCTCGCTAGTGCCTGGCTGCGCCGGCCGGTGCAGGTTCGGGCTCTTGACGTCCGCGCATGAGACCCAGGAACGCCGCACCGGCCACCGCAGCCAGAATTGCCGTGAGGAAGTAGAGGTCCGCGTAACCGATCATGACGGNNGACGGCGATCATGCCGGTGAGATAGGAACCCAGGCCGATCCCCAGATCGAAGGCGCCGAACACCACCCCGAAAGCTGTCCCCCGCTCCCGGTCGGGCACCGCATCGGCCACCGAGGCATCCAGCGCCACGCGAGCCCCGCCAAACCCCAGTCCGTACAGGAGCCCCACCAGAACCATCAGCTCCAATGTGTCAAGGCCCCTCAGGAGCCCCAGTGCCACGGCGGCCACTGCAGTTCCGAGGCCAACCACCGCAACACGGCCCACGCGGTCCGATAGGCGACCCGCGGGAATGGGCACGAGAAGCAGCGCCGCCCCGTAGGCTGTGAAGAACAGTCCCGGGTTGGAGAGACCCCTCTCCAGGACGAAGATAGGAAGGAAGGCTAGGACCGCTCCAAAGCTCAGGCCCAAAGCAAATCGCATCATGGCCGGAGTCCAAACGCCGCGGACCCTGATCACCTGACGGAAGCCGCGGCCCTGGTCCCGGTCCCCTGGGTTGTGAGGCGGCTCGCCTATCAGGAGGATCACCAGGAGCCCCGCTCCCGCCGATAGGCTCGCGGCCAGGAAGACGGCTTCGAACCCGAAGACTCGCAGAATCTCCACGCTCAGAGACGGCACGAAGATCAAGGAGACGGGGAAGGAGAGGCCGGCGAATCCCAGCGCCTCGCCTCGTCGGCCCGCGGGAGCCAGGTCAGCGGCCAGGGCTACATAGGCGGTGGTGAAGAAGGTGATCCCGAACCCCAGAAGCAGGCGGATGGCCACCAAGATCGGCACCGAGACGGCTGGGATATAGAGAAGGGTCCCCAGGCCAAAGACGACCGACCCCATCAGCAGAACGGGGCGCCGGCCCCAGGTGTCCACCCAGCGTCCTGTGATGGGACGGGACGCGATGGCTGTGATCGAGAAGGCCCCCACTACCAGGCCCACGTCACTGGCCCGACCCAGAGATTCCACGTACAGGGGGAGGACAGGAATCAAGAGGTGAAGATTCGCAAAGAGAAGGAAAGTGGCGACCAGAAGCAGGTAGAAATCCCTAGGGTAGGCGCGGAGACCACTCGCGAGGGCACGGGCGGCCGAGAACGGTACGTCAGTCAACGGGACCGTGTCACCCCACGGATGCCGAGTCGGGAGCTCATCACTCTCCCAGTCGGAGAATGGCGGTGAACGCCTCCTGTGGAAGATCCACCTGGCCGATCCGTTTCATGCGCCTCTTCCCCGCCCTCTGCTTCTCCAGGAGCTTCCGCTTGCGCGTGACATCCCCTCCGTAGCACTTCGCCAGGACATCCTTGCGGAGGGCCTTCACGGTCTCCCGGGCGATGACCTTGTTGCCCACCGCCGCCTGGATAGGGACAGGGAAGAGCTGGCGAGGGATCACCTCCTTCAACCTTCGTACCAGGGCGGTCCCCCGAGCCGATGCCTGATCGCGGTGCACGATGGTGGACAGTGCGTCCACGGGCTCCTTGTTGACCAGTATCGAAAGTTTGACGACATCGGCATGTCGATACCCCTCCGCGACGTAGTCGAAGGAGGCATAGCCGC
>JABAOD010013172.1_pt4 | contig 11499 bp, 12 predicted proteins | sample 7062151 | NCBI WGS metagenome assembly JABAOD01 (sample SAMN14538626, study PRJNA623070) | marine sediment metagenome | biome: marine biome [ENVO:00000428]; feature: marine pelagic biome [ENVO:01000023]; material: deep marine sediment [ENVO:00002113] | place: India: Gulf of Khambhat ...
ATCGGAGCACCACTTCTTCCGACGGGAATTCTTTCAGCAGCGCATTGGCCAGATGATCGGCGAGCGATTCCAACATCCGAAATCGCGCCCTGCGCCCGATTTCGGTCACAAACTGGGCCACGAGGGCATAATCAGGCACGCCCTCCAGCTCGTCGGCCGCCGTGGCCCTGGCAATGTCACACTGAATCTCCAGATCGACCGACAGCCGCTGGCCCGCTTCCCGTTCGGCCTCCGTAAATCCGCAGAACCCGTGAAACTCCAGGTCCTTGAGGATCAGCCGGCCCCACTTGGAAGTGGATGCGGTCATCGCTTATCCCGGGAGATTAAATCCAGGAATTCGGCCCTCGTCTTATATTCGGTTTTAAAAATTCCTAGCATCGCGCTGGTGACGGCGAGTGCATTCTGCTTTTCCACACCGCGCATCATCATGCACAGATGGTTGGCTTCCATGACCACCGCGACTCCGAACGGATCGATCTTTTCCTGAATCGTTTCGGCGATCTGACAGGTGAGGTTTTCCNNACCAGACGGGGAATTTTCGAAAGCCCGATCACCTTCTTGTTTGGAAGGTAGGCGATATGGCATTTGCCGAAGAACGGCAGCAGGTGGTGCTCGCAGAGGCTGTAGAAATCGATGTCCTTGACGATCACCATCTCGTCGTATTCGCTCGAGAAGAGCGCGCTGTTGAGGACTCTTTCGACATCCTGACGGTACCCGCGCGTGAGGTATCGATAGGCCTGCTCGACCCGGTGAGGCGTATCCTTCAGTCCTTCCCGGGAGGGATCCTCTCCCAATAGGACCAAAAACCTCTGGATCAGGTCTTTAATCTCCTGCCCCTTCTCGATCGTGGCGATCTCNNCTACCACCCGCTCCTATCTGCAGCTCCAGATCTCATTCGCCGCTTCGTTGCACGAACTGCTTGAGGAAGGCCTCGGCGTTTTCTTCGAGGATCTCATCAATCTGCTCGACGAGCTCGTCGGCCTTCTCGGCGATCTTTCGGCCGCGCTCCACCACGCCGGTGTCCGCCTGCGCCGATTCGGATCCTTCGCCCTTCGTATACTTGTGCACCTTCTTTTCTTGAGAACTCATCTCCATTCCTCCCTTCGTTCTGCGGCCGAATCCAGACCTGACTCGACGCCGGGCTTCATTTCCTCCCTGATATCCCCAGCTCCTTCATCTTTCTCCAGAGCGTGACCCGGCTCTTTTTCAAGCGTCTGGCGGCCTCGCCATAATTCCAGTTGCTTTGATCCAAGACACGGATGATAGCCTCGCGCTCGGAGTGTTTCAACGGATCATCCGCGACCGGGGGGGGACCAGCGGCCACCCGGGTCTTCTTCCGAAATATCGGAATCGCCTCGCCCTCGTCATCCATCCGGAAATTCCGAATATCCATCGGGAGGTGCTCCAATTGGATGGTCGGGCCCGTGCACAACACCATGGCGTGCTCGATGACATTTTCAAGTTCCCGGATATTCCCGGGGTAATGATAGTTGAGAAGAACGCTGAGGGCTTCGGCCGACAGATCCATCACCTTCCGGCCGAATTCCCGGTTGAATTTGGCTAGGAAGTGATCGATCAGCAGAGGGATATCCTCCCTTCTTTCCTTGAGGGGTGGGAGGTAGATCGGGACCACCCGCAGCCTGTAATACAGGTCCGGCCTGAACTCGCCGGCCTGAATCGCCTGGATAAGGTCTTTGTGGGTCGCCGCAATGATCCTGACATCCACCTTGACCCGCTTGGCGTCCCCGACCCGTTCGAACTCCTCCTCCTGAAGGACCCGAAGGAGCTTGACCTGGGTGGAAAGGCTGATGTCTCCGATTTCATCCAGAAAAATGGTCCCGGTATCGGCCAGCTCGAACCGGCCGATCTTGTTCGCCACCGCACCGGTAAATGCTCCCCTGACATGACCGAACAGCTCGCTTTCCAGAATTCCCTCGGCGAGAGCGCCGCAATTTACCCGAATGAAGGGCTTGTCCCGACGCGGGCTCAACCGATGCAGCGCCTGGGCCAGCAGCTCCTTGCCCGTCCCGCTCTCCCCCTCGATCAGGACCGTCGCGTCGGTGGAGGCCACGCGCTCGATCCGCTCNNCCGTTCCGCTCTCCCCCTCGATGAGGACCGTCGATTTGGTCCTGGCCACTTCAGGCAACAGCTCGTAGATATGGCGCATCTTCTGATTCTTGCCGATGACATGCGTGACCTCACCCTTACCCTTGGTGGGTTCGGAGAAGGTCCTCAGGTGGGATACGTCCCTGAATGCGAGCACCCCCCTCGTCACCTCGTCGGAGGGCCCCCGCACGAGGGTGCCGTATCCGCGAACGGTCACAAGGCGGCCGTCCCGGACCCGCAGCACGGTCTCGAAATCGGAGGGCTCCTCCCGGGTGCGAATCGCAAGCTCCATCCGGCAGCCTGCCTGGCAGGCGTCGCACCGTAAAATCTCGGCGCACGACCTCCCCCGGATGTCGGCCAGCGAGTAACCGAGGATGCGCTCGGCGTTCCTGTTCAGGTAATCCAACGTCCCATCCGGCCGGATGGCCACCACCGCATCCTGCAGAGCATCCAGAACCGACTGCAGAAACGAACTGCCCCGGGCGGCGTCGGGCGCCAGATCGTTCCTTATTTTTCTTTTAGATTCCACGGGTTCCCCATTATAGCATCGAATGGAAGCGGCTTGCAAGGAAGCCGGGGTGGGTGGGTTTATCCGGGGTTTGGGNNTCCAGCAGGATGCCTTCCCGAAGTCCGAAATCGCTGACCAGCACTTCGGGATACCCCAAAGTCTGCATGGCGTTGAGCAGAATCAGCGTTCCGGGGAGGATAAGATCCTCCCGCCCCTTTTCAAGACCGGGAAAGGCAAGCCGCTCGCTCGGAGACCGCTCGGCAAAGCACCGTGCCCACCGCTCCACGGCGCTTCGCCCCAGCCGCTGCCGGTGGACTTTTGAGGAATCATAGATCCGCAGGCCCTGCTCCATCGCCGCCAGCGTCGTCAAGGTGCCCGCGGTCCCCACCAGAACGCCAGGAAATCGGCTGCAACCGGCCTGATCGCTTAACGACGCCACGGCGGTGCTCATTGCGTCCCGGATCCGCCCCATGGCGGCCCGCATTCGCTCCTCAGGAATCGGATACCCACCGAGGTACCCCTCGCAGAGGCGCACCACCCCGAGCCCTGTACAGGCCGTGGCCCGTATGCCCTCCGGCCCGCCCCAGATGAACTCGGTACTCCCCCCTCCGATATCGAGGGCGAGGATCTCTTCGGTAATCTCGGGCAGGCTCCAGCATATCCCCAGGAGGGTTCGGCGGGCCTCTTCCCGGGCCGTTATCACCTCGATTTGCAAGCCCGTGGCCCGGCTCACGGCATCGATGAACTGCTGCGGATTCTCGGCGTCCCGGACGGCGCTTGTGGCCACGGCGATTACCTCCCCCGGCTCAATTCGCCATCGACTCAGACGAGAGGAGAATTCCTTCAATGTCCCAACGGTCCGCCCAATCGCCTCTTCCCCAAGCCGGCCCACGCCCTCCAGTCCTTCGCCCAGTCGAACGGTTCTCTGCTCCGCATAAAGCGGAACCAGACCGCGCTTCGGCTCCAGTCGGGCCACCAGCAGGCGAACGGTATTGGTCCCGATATCGATCCCCGCCGCAATCATTCACCATCCGATGGCCTCATCGAGGCGCGATCCCCGATCAGGGCTTGACCTCCTTAAGGGCCTCGATCTCCTCCAGCAGCTTTTGCTTTTCGTCCTGCCTCATTTGAATCTTTTGAAGGAGCGCTTTCATCTCGGCATTCGCGAGCCGGTCACGCAACCCTTCCTCCCCCGACTGCAGATAATGCTCATAGATCGACTCGCCCAGCTCGCGATAATGCGCCGAAATTTCCCTGTCCAATCTGTAAACAGCCCATCGGAGCCGCGCCCGTNNGGGCGAACAATCCGCGTGCCTCTTCCCGCACGCGGGAAAACCCGTTGAGCAGATCCGTTTCGATTCGATCCCAATTCAGCATGAAGCGCACTATATCACAATGCAAAATCCGTCTTCAACTTGTCTCCCTCACGCAATCGTGCCCAGATCGAGCCGGTCCTTCCACCGTCGACGGAGCAGGTCCCGGATTTCCCGGTGTTCCGGCAGGCTTAACGAGGGGTCCTTCTCCACCAGCGCGAAGGCTTCGCGCCGGGCCATCTCCAGAATCCGTGCGTCTCTGATCAAATTGGCGGCCTTCAACTCCGGAAGGCCGGATTGCCGGGTTCCGAAGAAGTCTCCCGGCCCCCGGATCACCAGATCCTGCTCCGCGATCGCGAATCCGTCCGTGTGGCGGGTCATGACCTCGAGCCGACGCCGACCCTCCACGCCGATGCGCTTTCCGGGCATCAGCAGGCAGATCGATAAATGCCCTCCCCGGCCCACCCGGCCCCGGAGCTGGTGGAGTTGTGACAGCCCGAAGCGCTCGGCGTGCTCCACCATCATCACGGTTGCGTTGGGCACATCGATGCCGACTTCAATCACGGTCGTCGAAACGAGGAGGTCGATCTGCCGGGACTTGAATAGGGCCATAATGGCCTCCTTCTCATCTGATTTCATGCGCCCGTGCAGCAATCCCACTCGCCACTCAGGGAAAACGTCCTTGGCCAGGTGATCGGCCATCTGGGAGGCGGCCTTGAGATCTGTCTTTTCCGATTCCTCCACCAACGGGTAGACCACGTAGACCTGACGGCCCGCGCGGAGCTCCCGGGAGACCAGTTCATACCCCTTCGACCGCTGGGCCTCCTCGAACAGGAGCGTCCGAACGGGGGTTCTCCCCGGCGGCATCTCGTCGATCACCGATACATCCATATCGCCGTATACACTCAGGGCCAACGTCCGGGGAATCGGCGTCGCCGTCATGATCAGGACGTCGGGGCGTGCGCCCTTTCTGGCCAGACTGCCCCGCTGAACCACGCCGAATTTGTGCTGCTCATCGATCACCACCATGCCCAGGCTGCTGAAGCAGACGCCTTCCTGAACCAGGGCGTGCGTTCCGACCGCCAGTTTCGCCTCGCCGGAGCGGATCTGCCCTAATGCCTGCAGCCTTTCACCGCGGCCCATTCCGCTGGTGAGCAGCACGCACCGAATTCCCAGGGGTTGCAGCCACCGTCTGAGGGTCAGAAAATGCTGTTCGGCCAGGATCTCGGTCGGCGCCATGAGTGCACCCTGATGCCCGCTTTGAATCGCGATGAGCAGTCCGGCGCAGGCCACGAGCGTTTTCCCGCAGCCAACATCGCCCTGCAGCAGACGGTTCATCGGACGCGGCCTGCTCATGTCATCGCTGATTTCGCGCAAGACGCGGCGCTGGGCACCGGTCAGCGAAAACGGCAGAGAGGCCAAAAACCGGCTCAGGCAGGGGCCTTGGGTATCAAAGGCCAGGCCCTCGGATCGTTGGGTCAGCTCCCTGCGGCTACAGGCCAGTGCAAGCTGCAGGAGGAAGAAATCATCGAAGATCAGTCGGCGATGAGGGGCGGAGGTCCCCCGGTTCAGCGACTCGCAGTCCGATTCGGAGGGAGGAAAATGGATCTCCTTGAGCGCAGCTTCCAGGGGGTATAACCCTTGCCGTTTCAGGATCGGCTCCGGCAGCACTTCGCCGATGCGTCCTGCCCAGTCGTCCAGAATCCTCTTCATGGCGGACCGTACCCAGCGGGAGCTCATCCCGCGGGTCTCATGATAGATCGGCACGATCCTTCCCGAATGAATCAGTTCATCCTCCGGTTCCCCGATCCGATCCGCCTCCCCGGCCCCCAGCCTCTCGAATTGGGGATTCTCCAGTTCGGGACGACCCTCATAGGGGTTGATCCGGACCCGCCCGTAGAAAACGAACCTCAAATCCTTTTTCAAGATTTTCTTCAGATAGGGCTGGTTAAACCACTTGATGGACAACCATCCCGACCCGTCCGTGACCAGGGCCTCGAAGATCTGCATCCGCTTTCGCGGGGTATCGTAAAGCCTGCAGGCATGGATCCTTGCCCGGAACGTAACCTCCCCGTCGGGCCGGAGCTGATCAATCCTCAGCATTTGGGCACGGTCTTCGTAACGCCAGGGAAGGTAGAAGAGAAGATCTTCCAGCGTCTTGACGCCCAACCGTCCAAGAAGCGCGGCGCGCCTTTCTCCGACACCTTTCAGGAAGCGAACCGGCGTCTCCCAGGCCATGGGGCCCTGNNAGGGTCGGGCCCGCCGGCGGCGAGTCCTCCTTCGCCCGACCGGGGCCTGCACCCGGCCGCACCCGTCGACCCACCGTTTGACCCGTCCGTCTCAACGACCCGGTGATGGACTCGATCCGTGTCAGGATCCGAGTGGCCTGCCGCAGGCGGCTGCTGCGCCGCGAAAGGGGAAGCGAATCATAATCCGTGAAAAGTGCGGCCAGGCGGTTTAGATCGGTCGCCAGGGGGTCGGTCTTGGGAAGATGGGCCAGCCGTTGGCGCTCAAGCTGCTGCGAGACATAGACGCCTAGATTTTTGACGGTGGACAGGCGGCTCGCCGACCCCTCGATCGAATAGGCGATCGGCCCCCGAATCTTTTCCAGGACGGTCAAAACCTTTTCAATCGCATCCATCGCTTCTTGACTCGAATCCTTCCGCCCATGGGGATTGCGCTCGCTCCGAATCGGGCCACTCGATCCGCCGAGCCAAACCAGGGTCGTCCCCTATGACCGTGATACGACGTCCAATGCCAGCGACCCGCGGCATCGCGGGGTTCTTGCGCGCCCTGCACGTTTATGGTATGATTCGTGTTACTCAGCAGACCGGTTTTCACCCCTACTGTCAAAGGAACCTTGGGAAATGGCAAGAGTTTGCGAAATCTGCGGTAAAGGGCGGCAGACGGGTCACAACGTCAGCCATGCCAACAACAAGACCAAACGTGTTTTCCTGCCGAATTTAAAGCGCGTGCGCTCGGCCGTCGCCGGGGGAAGCCGCAGACTTCTCGTCTGCACTCGCTGCCTGCGCTCCGAGCGGGTGGCCAAGGCCGTTTAATCGCCTAAAGTTTAATCGCCTAAAAGAGATAGCCCAGCCCCGTCGTCACGCTGTAATCCGGACTCGCCTCAGTGAAACCCGAGCTCAGGGCCAAATCCAGCTTCAGGTGAGGCACCGCTTCGTAAACAACCCCGTAGAGGAAGGCCAGCGGATTCTGACCGGATACCCGTATATTACGGTTGATTTCCCCGGCCACCTCGGCGGCCAGGGCCAGTCCTTCCACCGGCGTTAAAACCTGGAATGCCAGGCTGTATTGAAATATGTCATCCAGGACCTCCCCCGGCGGGTTTCCCACGAAGATATAACCGACATTGAGGTGGACCGTCACCGGATCAAAGGCCTTGCTGGCGATCCCCTTGAGGCCCAGGTCCACCTCCCCCGTGCAGGCGGGATTCAATTTTCGAAGGCTTAGCTTGTCCCGTTTGCAGGTAGGGAATTTGATCACGATCTGGCCGGCAATGGAGAGGGGATTGGCCTCCCGGCCCTTCAGGAAGCGGACCTTCGATTTCATGGTGAGATCACCCAGGCCGGCCTGATGGTTGCCGGCATCTTCGACGAAAATCGTCGGAACCTCGACCTCGAAATCAAGATTATTGATCAGGCCATGGGTCAGCTCGAATAGAATCGTCTGCCGATTATCCGAGCTCGAGAATCGGGCATATTCATAGCCCATCTCAAGCCGAGAGCTGCCCCGGTCNNGATGTAGGGCCTGAGCGCATGGGCGGGGCCGGCGATAGCCAGAAGCACCAATAGGAACAGCAGATGAAGTGCCACAAGCCGGGGCATAGGTGGGTCATTTTACTGGGATGCCTCTTTTGTTGTCAAGGAAATCATCGGGCCGAAGGATGTCCAGAATCCGGAATCGGAATCCGGTTGATGTACAAAAATGAACAGGGACTGCAGTCGGCAAACATCGTCCCCGCCTAACTACTCATTTACCCTTTTAATACCTAGCAATTTAAGAAATCCAAACCTCCATGGCTGCCTCGAACTGGTATGGGGCTTGCATTGAATCAGGCCAAGGATCCGGGCACAGACCCGGGTTTGATCCGGACAGAACCGAAACGGGCAGGAGGTCGCCGCATGTCACAGAAAGCCGCCGTTCTGATCGTGGATGACGAACTGGGTCCCCGCGAATCGCTCAAGATGGTACTGAAGCCCTTTTATCAGATCTATTCGGCCGAGAATGGAGAGCGCGCCCTTGAGATCATTCGCAAGCACCCGATCGACCTCGTTACCCTCGATCTGAAAATGCCCGGGATGAGCGGGACGGATACCCTCCGGGAGATCAAAAAGATCAATGATCAGATCGAGGTCATTATCATCACGGGCTTCGGGAGCCTCAAGACGGCCATGGAGGGCATCCGGTACGGCGCCGCGGACTACCTGCTCAAGCCCTTTGACATTGCCGAGCTTGTTTCAATCGTCAACCGGACCCTCGAACACAAACAGCTAAACGACAGGCTCAACGCCTTCATCGCTGGATTGGGAAAGCTCATCGATCTGGAGGCCGACCTCTCAGAGGTCCGAAAGATGCTCAGTGAAAAGCCCGTGGTCAGGGATCATATCAAGGGGGTTTTCCAAGGTTCCCTCATGGACGAAACATTGAGCCCTGAGGAAAGGCCGCTGATGTTCGCCAAGTCCTTGACCGAGATCCTGGAGGCCGAAGGATCCTATTCAACCTGCCATTCAAAGCGCGTGGCGCATTACAGCCATCTCATGGCCCTACAACTGAATTTAGGCGCCAAACAGCTGCTGGATCTACAACTCGGGGCCTATCTGCACGATATCGGAGCGGTGGGCGGCCTGGATCGGCGTCTCTTGCCGAAAGAAGGGATCCAGAGCGAGGAGGATCACCACAAGCTCATGCGTCATACGGAGATCGGGTCGGAATTGATTGCGCCCCTGGGTTTTTCACCCGAGGTGACCTACATCATCCGGCATCACCATGAACACTTCGACGGCACCGGCTCCCCGGAAGGGTTGAAAGGGGAGGAAATTCCGATTCTTGCCCGAATCGTGGCGATCGCCGAGGCCTTTGACGAGATGTTGTCCAGGACCGTCGACCATGAACCGCAACCCCTCAAACAGGCGGCACAAACCTTAAAGGAGGAGTCGGGAAGGCGGTTTGACCCCCGGTTGGTGGACACATTCATTAAGATCATTGAGGAGAAAAAGGACGGCCTGCTCCCGAAGCATCTCGAATCCAGAGCAACCGTCTAAATCCGAGGAAGGAAAGGATCCATGCAAGAAACGGCATTGCTTTTAACAGGGGTACTGGTCATCCTGTACTTCACGATCGATCGTTGGATGGTCACGCCGAAGTATTTCGCGGCGCTCTATATCCTCTTCTCGGCGCTGATCGTCGGCTTGACGGTCTAGTCGCGCAACCCTTTACGAGCGTAGTCCGCATCAGGAAGCCGCCCCCGATTTGCTCAGCAACTCCTGGGCGTGCTGAAGGGTAAGGGCGGTAATCTCGCGTCCTCCCATCATCCGGGCGATCTCCCTGACCCGCTCATCGCGGTCCAGCCTGTGCGTTCTGGCGAGAAATCGGCCCTTCTGACTGATCTTCTCCACCCGGTAATGCCCGTCGGCAAGCATGGCAATCTGATGGAGGTGCGTGATGCAGAAGACCTGTCGCCTGCGTGCGATGGATTTCAAACGGCGCCCGACTGCCTCGGCCACCGCCCCTCCCACTCCCGCATCCACTTCGTCAAAAATAAGAATGGGGATCTGGTCGACATCCGCAAGGACGGTCTTGATGGCCAGCATGATTCGGGACAGTTCCCCCCCCGACGCGGTTCTGCTCAAGGGTTTGGCCACTTCGCCAGGGCCCGAGGCAATCATGAACTCAACCCGATCCATCCCCCGGGATGAAAGGTGGCCCGGCAGGCATTCCATGCATACCTCGAATGCCATCCGCTCCATGCCCAGTTGCCGGAACTGCTTTTCGATCTCGGCCTTGAAGCGTGATGCGGCCCGCGTCCTCAATTGGCTGAGCTGACGGCCCTGGGCTCGGGTTTCGGCCTCCTTCTGGTCGAGCATCCGGCGCAACTCGATGAGCCGTTCTTCATGATTCTCCAGGGACGAAAGCTCCTCCTCCATTTGCTCAAGACGCAGCAGGATTTCCTCCACGGAGGCGCCGTATTTTTTCTTCAGGCGACCGATCTGAAATAATCGCTCCTCGATGGCATCCTGACGCGCCGGGTCATGGTCGATCCCATCCTTGTATCGCCGAAGCACCGCTGCGGAATCCTTCAATTCCGCCTGGACTTCACCCCAGCCCGGCAGGCTCTCGTCGAACCCTTGGTCGATGCCGCGGATGATCTCCAGGTGTTGCCCGGCCCGGTCCAGCAGGGACAGCACCGAGTCCTCCGCTTCGTAAATTAAATGGTAGGCGGCCTCCGCGTTTTCCCTGAGTCTCCCGGAGTTGGACAGCAGATTTCGCTCTCGTTCGAGCGAGCGATCCTCGTCTGGCTGCGGGTCCACCGCCCGGATTTCCCCGATTTGAAATTTCAGGAAGTCAACCCGCTGTTCGAGGTCTTGTTGAGACCGGCTCAGCGCCTGGAGCTCGTCCGCAACCGCGCGCCATTCCTGGTAGCTACGGGAATAGCGCTCCCGCTGCTCCGTGAGCTGCCCATAGCCATCGAGCAGAATGAGTTGCCAGTTTGAGTCCAATAGGGATTGGTGATCGTGCTGCCCGTGGATATCCACCAAGCCGCGCCCGATCGCCTGAAGGAGGGAAACGGTTGCCGGGTGCCCGTTGATGTAGATCCTGCCCTTTCCCGACCGCGAGATCATTCTGCGCAGGATCAATTCATCCTCGCCGTCTGAGGCGAGGCCGCTTTCGGCCAACAGGGCCGACACGCTCTTCGGCAGCGGGGGATCGAGGACCAACTCAACGATGGCTTGGTCTGACCCGGATCGAATGAGGTCGATGGAGCCACGCCCCCCGAACAGAAGCTCCAAAGCATCCACGATGATGGATTTTCCCGCCCCGGTTTCACCCGTCAAAATATTGAGGCCGGGGGCGAAACTGAGACTCAGATGATCGATGATCGCAAAATTTGAAATCTGCAGTTCGCGCAGCATGAACCTGAATATGCGAGCGGCCGGCTCGGGAACATCCTCTTCGGCAGATTGCAACATCCCCGCCATGCCGGCCTGCGTGCCTATTTGTTCAGCAGGGCCTCGATCTTTTCTTTAAACTGCTTTTTGGACGCCGCCCCGACGATCCGATCGATCATCTGTCCGCCCTTGAAAAACATCAGGGTAGGGATCCCCATGACCTGGTAACGGCTCGCAATCTCGGGATTTTCGTCCGTATTCAGCTTGGTGACCTTGACGCGCCCCTCATACTCCGTCGCCAATTCCTCCACGACCGGAGCAATCATCTGACACGGGCCGCACCACGCGGCCCAGAAATCAACCATGGTGAGATGGTCGGCCTTGAGCACCTCCTGATCCCAGGTTGAATTATCCACCTTGATTGCCTGTCCCATTCAGAAAACCC
>JABAOD010013785.1_pt1 | contig 11497 bp, 12 predicted proteins | sample 7062151 | NCBI WGS metagenome assembly JABAOD01 (sample SAMN14538626, study PRJNA623070) | marine sediment metagenome | biome: marine biome [ENVO:00000428]; feature: marine pelagic biome [ENVO:01000023]; material: deep marine sediment [ENVO:00002113] | place: India: Gulf of Khambhat ...
AACGCGAGCACCGCCTGCTAACGATTTAGCCAGTCTTATCAACGAGTTGCGGGCGCACGGCCTGTCTGTGGATCCACACCATACCGAAGAGCCCGACCTGCTCTCTGTTCCAGCCAACCTGCTTTCCGTCGACGAGACCACGGTCCTGGCATTTGAATACTCAGACAGCTCAACCGCAAAAACGGAAGCTTCCTTTTTCTCNNCTCCCCTGACGGCGAGCAAATCACCTGGCCCGACCCATCAGGCGCCAGTCCGACTGCTCCACGGACCATAGGTTGGCATGCCACGCCGCACATCTTTCAGAGTGGCCGGTTGCTCGTGATCTATGCAGGCGACTACCCGCCGGTCTATAACGCTCTTGAGGCTGCGCTGGGCCCTCAGGTCGCGGGGGGTCAGGCCCCAAAGCCGGTCCAGGCCACCTACCAGGGCCTTTCGCTGCCGCCCGCTGATGATTGGAGCGTGAAAAACGGGATTCCGTCCGCCTGGTTGATCGCCGGCGACCAGGTGCTACCCGCCTCTTCACTCGGGTTTACAAGTGCCAACGTCCATGGTGACCCAGGCGAATGGATTTCCGACCTTCCATCTGTTACTGTCGCCGAAAACGCGGAATTTGCGATCGCTTTCGATTGGCCGATTCAGGATTTTCGTGCGGTCGTTCGGCCCTGGACCCGAGTCAACGCTCTGATCCTCGACACCCTCAGCCGGGAACTGCAGGCCCAGCTTGAGCCGCATGAAAATTTGACAGTTTTCAGGCTGGAGCCCACCGGTACGGCGCGCGATCTTCGACTGGATGTCTTGGCGACCTTCCCTTTGCGACGCTCACCAGGTTTCTTGAATGGAGAGGGCAACATCCATTTCGTGTGGCGCCTCAATGCCAGACCGCCGGCACAACCGGAAGATGATGAAAAGGTGGCCAGCCCGGAGATGTTCGCTTGTGAACCTGTGCGTGAAATCCCCACCGCGGAATGCCAGGCGTTGGTGGCGCTTTATCAAAGCACAAACGGTGAGCGCTGGGGGCACGACATCGGATGGCTGAGTACCAGGACCCCCTGCAGCTGGGTTGGCCTGATTTGCCTGAACGGCCACGTTACTGAACTCGACCTGTCTGCACGGGGCCTGTCCGGCAGGATCCCGGCGGAATTGGGCGACCTGACCCGATTGGAGGTTCTCTATCTGGTGGATAACCAGCTAAACGGGAAGATCCCCGTCCAATTGGGCGAGTTGGCCGCTCTGCAGGTGCTCTACCTATCCAATAACCAGTTAAGCGGCCGGATCCCGACCGAGCTTGGTGGCGCAGCCAACCTGCAGGCCCTCTATCTGTCCGGCAACCAGCTGGACGGGACCATTCCCGCCGAGATGGGAAACCTCGTACACATGAGAGGGCTTAACCTCGCCAACAACCGCTTAAGCGGGTCGATCCCAGTCGAACTGGGCCGCCTGGCAAACCTGGAAGTGCTTTACCTTTCGGACAACCAGCTGACGGGCGCCATCCCTTCAGAGATCGGGAACCTGGCATCCCTGGAGCGGTTGAGCCTGCGAGGTAACCGCTTGAGCGGAACAATTCCCGACACCTTTGCCAACCTGGCTAACCTGACAAGCCGNNACAAGCCTTGACCTGAACAGCAACCAGCTGAGCGGCTCAATTCCCGTTTCGCTTGGCAATTTGATCAACCTGAGGGAACTCTGGCTGTACGATAATGATCTTAGTGGTGGGATTCCAGTTGAATTGGGCAACCTGAAGAACCTCCAGGATCTGGGTCTGGCCGGCAACCAGTTGAGTGGTTCAATTCCTTCTGAGTTCGGGAATTTGTCCAGCCTGAAGGCACTGGACCTAAGCGGCAACCCGCTGGATGGGCCGCTTCCATTAAGTTTAGCCAACCTCGCGATTCGCTATCTCTGGTTTACGGATACAAACTTGTGTGAACCTGCGGATGCTGCCTTTCAGACCTGGTTATCTCAGGGCAAGGATTTAGGGCGTACCGGCACAATCTGTGACTCGACGCGGTAGCCTGGCATTGGAGGGGCGTTTGTGGCAGAAAACGGCGCAAGGCTTATGCGGCTTTCTGATTTTCCAGGCGATCTTTGCTTGACACGCGGGGTTGGAAGCGCAGAAAACGGCAGGGTTGGTCTTGTCACGATTTCATAACATCTCAAGGAGGCTAGTAGCATGATCAGTGTGATACGCAGCCCGGGCTGACGGATTCCGCACTGAGTACTAGAAGACACCATGAGTAAAGCTCTGAAAATCATCGTAACTTTCCTGGCGCTTACGGTGCTTGCGGCTTGTGCCACGGCGCCCAGCCAGACATCAACCTCGAGTGACTCTCAGCTGGCGATGGAGTCGCTCACGTCATTTCTCTCCGACCTTCATGCGGGCCGCTATGCCCAGGCGGCGGAGCTGTATGGGGGGTCCTATCAGGTTTTGGAGGATATGGTTCCGACCCTGAGCTTTGATGATCGGCCAGGGTTGCTGGAGGCGGCCTGCTCGACCGTGGGGTACGCCTGCCTGAAGGTGAAAAGCGTAGTTCTCGAAGAACAGATCTCTCCGAACGAATTCAAATTTATGGTGGAGTTTGAAAACGAGGACGGGAGCCTGTTCGTATTGGGGCCCTGCTGCGGAGCCGACGAAACGGAGATGCCTCCGGTATCCTCATTTCCCTTTTCGGTGATGGTCGACGACACGGGGAAATATCTTGTTCATACCCTGCCAGCCTATGTCCCATGAGGGATCGACTGCAGGGCCTTCATGCAGCTTCGAAAGCTAGAAAAAGGAGGGTTTCTGGATGAAAACTCACCTCAAAATTCCTTTTCTCGCTCTGACGCTTGGATTAATGGCTGCCTGTGCAGGGCAGGTCGAGCCGCCAGCGACCCTCCAGCCGACGATCGCCGCGCTCCCTACGCACATCCCGGTCCGTTTCGCCGATGATTTAATCCAAACGCTGGCGCCTGGCGACATTCTCTTCCAGCAGGACCATGAACCCGGTTTGATCCGTCCGGAGGTTCAATTCCCTTTTGGTCGGGTAGCGCCCTTCACACTTTACGCAGATGGAACACTGATTTACCTGGAGGAAGGCAGCAGCTTTGACGAGCAGCAGCTCATGGAAACCAGCTTATCCCCAGCACAATCGCTGGCGCTTCTCCAGAAGCTGACAGACCTCGGCTTCGGTCGTTTGGAGAGTCATACCGATGATTGTGCGCGGCAGGCCGATGGCTCCAGTCTGTGTGTGGCAGACGCTGCCACGACGATCCTGCGAGGTTTCTTGCCTGGGGGGCAGCTGCACGAGGTGAAGATCTACCACGATTTTGCGAACGACCCCCAGGCCTTTCAATCGATCCAGGAAGTCCTGAACGATTACACACACCCGGATGGCAGACCCTATCAGCCCGCAGTGGCGACCCTGTTCCTCAGCCCCGTCGACTCAACCGAGGGTCGCACGCCAGCGGAGTGGCCACTGGACGAGGGCTGGCTGACCCCAATGGCCTCCGGTGACCGACTGGTCTGGTTCATCGAAGGCGAGGAATTAAGGACGTTCCTGTCAGCTGCTCCCCGCAATATGGGCGACTCATACTTCGAGCACGCTGGCAGGCTCTACCACGCCTTCCTGGTCCCCTGGTTGCCCGATATGGACTACAAATCGGAAATCCAGGCTGAGTTCCAGCCTCCTGCCCTGGACACCAGAGAGAGCACGAAGACCGCACCGGTCACGAGCAGATTCGCGGATTGTCCAGTCCCATCGACCGATCCCGACACCGCCGATTTCCGGATCGCGTTCGTACGCGCCGGCGACCTCTGGCTGCTGGACGAAGGTCAGGAAGCCCGCGCGCTGACCGCCGTGGGCGATGTCCAGGATGTGCAGCTGACGCCCGATGCGCGGACCGTGATCTTCACCCGGCGGATCGATTCCGAACCGGCAGAGTTGTGGGCCATTAGCACGGAGGGCAACCAACTGCGTCGCCTGGCGGGACGACCAGACCTTATGGGCCCGATACAGATTCTGCCCGTCTCTGATTCTTTTCCACTGGTGGCGTTCTCACATCAGGTGGATCCTTACAACGCTGAACTCTGGGTGGCCGATCTTAACGGCGCCGATGCCCGGCGACTCGCCAGCAAGGACGACCTGATCGGTCTTCTTGAAGAGCCCGGACAGCCGCCCGCCGGAGCCTCGCCCACCAGCGTTCGCTGGATTCCGCAGACCACCATTCTGACGTATGACGCCTATCCCAACTATGCCAATGAGGGCATCTATATTTATGTGCAACAGCAGGTCGCGGCCGTGGACGCGATGACAGGCAGCCAGGACATGCTCCTGCCTCGCGGCCAGGGCGGCACCCTCTCATTTTCCCCCGATGGAGCCCAAACAGCGATAATCACTCCCGATAGGCTGAGTTTGATGAACCTGCCGGGCAATGAGCTTGTCCGTGCAGGCGTAGACTATGCGGCAGCCGGCTTTGGCGAGTCTTATTTCTTCCCACCTCTGCTCTGGAACCAGGACTCCCGATCCCTGCTGCTTGCACAGCACGACGGCGACCCCCTCTCAGAGGCTCAGCCGACTGTGACACTGTGGCACATCCCAGTTGATGGCACCACAGCCAGAAGATTGAACCAGATTTCCGGCTTTGCGCCTTCAGTCGTCTTCTCACCAGATCAGTCCCTCGTAGCCTACTGGCAAGCCGAACCGCGCTCAAACTTCCGCGAGCTGCATATCGCCAGGGTAGATGGCTCTGAAGATATCATCTACGCCGCGGGAGAAGCCATTGAGTTCCTGAACTGGGCGCCCAATTCCAGGCACTTTGTGTATGGCTATGCCGGAGGCGCCGAGCAGCTCGTCGGCGACATCTGCGGCGAACCGCGGCCGTTGCACCACTCGTCAGAGGCTATCTACCCTACCTGGCTGGACCCGCTCCATTTCCTGTATGTGGCGCAAACGCCGGAAGGTCAGACACTTAATCTGGGTACACCCGAAGGCCTGGGAGGACTGCCCCTCGGCTTTGTGGAGAGCAGCAAGAGCTACGATTTCAGCGTGTCACCGAGATCATAGCCCCACTCAGCCCGCTCATCTTGCCCGGCGATCGCCCTGGCGAGATATCTGGCCGTCACGAGATCATGGGTGCGCTCAATTTTGGGGATGAAATCAGCGAGCGATCTTCTCTCATGAAACCCAGACTTTGGCCAGCCCTCGATTATCAGGGGCTTTCGTTGTAGAATCAGAGATCATGAAAACCATCTCAAGACTTCCAATTTGGACGCTCGTGGTGAGTTTGATGGCCGCGTGCACCACACTGGCCACGCCACCCGTGACGACCGAATCCACGCTCATCGACACGCTTGCTCCCATTCCCGCCCGGATCTCGGCCGAATTCCTGAGCGGTCTTTCGCCTGATGACGTCCTGATCCAACTGGACTACGAACCGGGTTTCAGCCGACCAGAGGTATTCTATCCTTTCGGCCGGGTCCCACCGTTCACCCTTTACGCTGATGGCACGCTGATCTATACACATGAAGGCGCAACACACGATGACGAGCAGGTGATGGAAGTCCAGCTTACGCCGGAGGAAGCCCTGAGTTTGCTCCAGCAAGTGTTCGAACTTGGCTATCAACGGTTGGAGAGCTACACCGACCATTGTCAGCAGCTAAACGACGACACCAGCATATGCGTGGAAGACGCCTCCACGACAATCCTGCGAGCAAGGTTCCCGCAGGATCAGCTCCAGGAAATAAAGATATACGCGCAATTTGCCAACGACGTGGACGCGTTCGATGCGCTGCGGGGGTTCTTCCAACACTACAGCCATCCGGCAGCCAGACCATATGTGCCACAGAACGCGACCCTGTTCCTCCGGCGCCTGGAAGAGACACGCGGCGTCCCGGTGCAAGACTGGCCGCTTGACCCTGCGTTCCTGGCTCCCCTGCAAGAGGTCGAACAGGAGTGGGCCTGGCCGCTTGGGGGCGAAGACCTGGCCCGCCTGTTAGAGGTCTTGATGCGCAACATTGGAGATGCATGGTTCGTGCATGACGGCCGGTTCTACAACACGTTCCTGGTGCCCTGGCTGCCCGGAAGCGACCACAGTCAGGAGATCAAGGTCCAGTTTCCCCCCGTGTCCGCTGATACCAAAGCGTTACCAGCCGTCCAGAGTGAGTTTGCCGAATGCCCTGCCCCTGAACCGGCCCTCGAAGCGGCCGCGCCGGTGGCCTTTGTGAGCCAGGGGCAGCTCTGGCTGATGGACGGAGAGCCGGAGCCGCGCCGGTTAACGCCATTTGCAGATGTCCGCCAGGTAAAGTTTTCCCCCGATGGTCAGCTGNNTGCTGGCATTCGTGCGCCAGCCGCCGGGTAAGGCACCCGAATTGTGGGTGGTCAACCCCAATAATGGTCGCATGCGTACCCTCCTGGGGAAGGCCGATCTGCAGGGAGATCTCCGGATCCTGTCACTGTCTGATTCAAATGATTTTGTGGCCTTCACGCACGAGATAGACGAGCACAGCGCCGAACTTTGGACTGCCCGCACGGATGGGACCGGCGCTGCGCGGATGGTAAGCGCAGAAGAATTACTGGGTGTCTTACCCGACCATCAGCCCGAACCGTTAGGCGTTATCCCTTCCGGCGTGGCCTGGCTGCCGAAAACGCACATCCTGACTTACGATGCTTTTCCGATCTATGACGCCATCCAGATTTACGTCCAGACCCAGGCATGGGTCGTCGATGCAGAAAGCGGGGAGCAAGCTCTGGCCTTTCCAGCCGAAGAGGGTGGCGCCTTCTCTTTCTCGCCCGATGGAACCAGCGCAGCGGTGATCAGGCCGGACGGTCTGCGCTTTATGAACCTCGAAGAGCGAGTGCCTGTCCCGGCTGCTGTCGATTACGCCGCCGTCGGTTTCGGCCATCAATACTTTTTCCCCGCACCCACTTGGGAGCGGGAGGCGCGCAGCGTGCTTCTGGCGCTGCCCCAAGGGCCCTTCCCGGAACTGCAGGACGCTGACGTCACGATCTGGCGGGTGCCAACGGACGGCTCGCTGGCCACCCCGTTGGGGACCTTCTCTGGCTTCGCTCCATCTTTCGAAATCGCGCCAGACGGCTCCTGGGTCTCCTACTGGCGCACAATACCCGATTCGAACATCCGTGAACTCATGCTGTCAAACCCGGATGGCTCACAAACCGTCTTGTACGAAACGGCCGAAAACCTCGGCTTTTTGGGCTGGAGCCCGGATTCCCAACATTTTGTCTATTGGCGGGGCGACAGGCGCCAGCCGGTTCTAGGCCACATTTGTAAGGCGCCCAGCCCGCTGGAGGAGTCCGGCCCCATAAACTCTTTGATGTGGATCAACCCCACCCATTTCCTTTACACAACAGGTGGGACCCTGAATGATCTTGACCTGCATCTAGGCTCTACAAACGGAAATCATTCTCTGCTGGGATCGCTGGAAGGCGAGGGATCATACGATTCCGTGATAACGCCTTCGTCAACCTGAGAGGCGTCCACCACGACCTTCTAACGGATGCCTCGAGATCACCCCGGAAAACATGCCGATTCTTACAGAGGTACAGCGGGCGAAAGATGTGCAGCAGATGTTCGCTCAGATCGCTCCCCGCTATGACCTGTTAAACCGGCTGATGACCGCTGGGCAGGACACGCAGTGGCGCCGGGAGGTGATCCAGCGCGCTTGTTTATCCAAAGGAGCGCTCCTGCTGGACCTGGGCGCAGGGACTGGCGACCTGGCCTTAGAAGCCCGCCACCAGCGGCCAGATTGTACTCCGATCGCCGCCGATTTTACGCTTGAAATGATGCGCGTCGGCCGGAAACGACCCTTTGGGGCAGGGCTGGCGTGGTCAGCGGCAGACGCATTGACTCTGCCATTCCCGGCCGGCACCTTCGACGCGGTGGTCTCAGGTTTCCTCATGCGCAATGTGACCGACCTCCCCCGGGCCCTGGACGAGCAGCTGCGCGTTCTCAAGCCGGGCGGGCGGATCGTAATACTCGACACCACGCGCCCGCCGGTCAGCTTGCTTTCACCCCTGATCCATCTCCATCTGAATTACGTCATCCCCTCCCTCGGCCGGTGGATCTCCGGCCATCCGGATGCCTATCAGTATCTGCCGGCCTCCACCGAGAACTTTCTCACGGCTGAAGCACTGCTGGGCCAGATGATCACCTCTGGCTACCAGCAATCCGGGTTCCGCCGGATGATGTTTGGAACGGTAGCGATCCACTGGGGGATCAAGGGATCCTAGCGTTCGCAGACGCGCTCACCATGCAGGACAGATTCTCAGATGAAAAATCTCGATCCCGAAATCAGAACGCTCCTGGAGGTTTCCACTCTGACCCTGGCAACTGTGGGCCCGGATGGCGATCCGCACGCTGCCCCCGTGTATTTCGCCGCGGACGGAGCGCTCAGGCATTATTTCTTCTCGGCGCCGGAGAGCCGACACAGCCAGGACCTCGCCCGGGACAATCGAGTTGCGGTCGCCATCTACCCTGAGTGCAACGGATGGGAAGAGATTCGTGGCCTGCAAATGCATGGGACCGCGCGTGCCCTGCAGCCCGGCACGGCCTGGAACCGGGCCTGGGAACACTATATCGACAAATTTCCGTTTGTATCGCACATGATGGAAGAGGTCGCCAGCAATCAGTTCTATGTTTTCGTTCCGCTTTGGATCCGGATGGTCGATAACCGCCGGGGGTTTGGGTACAAGCAAGAATGGACACTGACCTGAAGCGGCGCGTTTCCGGCCATCCGGGCGACGATCGCGTCCATCGCGGCGAGCCTTCTTACGTCTGGCGGCCAGGACAGGAACGCCGCCTCCAGATGATCCTAAAGGCCGCCGGTTCCCGCATCAAAGGGGATGTGTTGGTGGACGGCTGCGGCGTGGGGATGTACCTCGAACGTCTGGCAAGGCACGGCGGTCGGGTTGTTGGACTTGACATCGAATTCAGGCGGGTCCAAAAAGCCCGCCGGCGATCCAGGCTGGTTTTTTGCGCGGCCGGCGAAACGCTTCCACTGCCGGATCGATCGTTCGATCTGGTGCTGAGCCACGAAGTGCTCGAGCACGTTGAAGATGATCGCGCCGCGCTGGAGGAGATGGTCCGCATGCTGCGGCCCGGCGGGCGAATCGTGCTCTTTACCCCCAACCGCGGCTACCCTTTTGAAACACACGGGGTCTTCTGGCGGGGAGGCTACCGTTTTGGCAACATCCCGCTGGTCAATTACCTCCCAAGAGCCCTCCGAGATCGATTGGCCCCACATGTGCGTGTGTACACCGTTCGAGACCTGGAGCGCCTCTTCCACGGGTTACCGGTGCAGTATGTCCAGCGCACCGTGATCTTCGGGGCCTATGACAACGTTATCGCTCGCTGGCCGCTCCTGGGAGGGGTCCTGCGGGCGTTTTTACAATCGCTCGAACGCACCCCCTTACGAGCTTTCGGGCTTTCCCATCTCTGGGTTGTGGAGAAAAACACGCAGGTCTAATACGCGCTGTCCTGTTGGGATGCGGACCGCCAGCGGTTATTGCTCCTGAGAAAGTTCCCCCTGCACCACAATGCGCTTGTCATTCACCAGGTACGGGTAGCACGAGATCAGAGTCACCACAGGGTCAGTGGTAGGCGCCATGACGTGAACGGCCGTCGGCTCGACCACCCGTGAACCCCGGATTGCGTAGGTGTACGCCCGCTGGTTCGTAAAGACGACGATCTCGTCTCCGGGCTCCAGTTCATCCAACCGCCGGAAGATCTCCCCAAAGATATCGTTGTGCGCCGAAAGCACTAAGTTGCCGTCCCGACCGGGGTTAGCCGTACCGATGTGCTGGCCGACGCCTTTTTTCAACTGCTCCCAGCCGTCGCCCTGGACAATGGGAGCGTCGACGCCGATCGCCGGGATCTGGATGCGGATGGCGTGTTCAGGGCTGGGTGTGGGGACAGGCACATCGGCCAGCGACTGCACCAGGGGCTGGAGGTGCTCAGGGATCTCTGCGTCGTTGGGGCGGGCACCGCCGGGCGAAGTCGGCGGGGTATGTCCGGAAGGGAGCACAACTGCCATCACGAGCGGTGTTGGCGTCATGGTCGGTTGCTCAAGGGCCTGGGCAACCTCCTGATTCAGCTCACGGATCAGCTCCAGGCCGTTAAAAACCACAAACACAAGCCCGACAACTGCCAGGATCTCAACCAGCAGCAGGAAGCGGTCAAAGAATCGCCTGCCGCGGGACCGTCGGGTGTGTTCGCTGTCGGTCTCGCCGGACTCGACCGCCAGATCCGCGCGCAGGTGCTCCAACGAGGTGTCAGGGATCTCACTGGATACCGAGACCACACGACCCGTTTTGCGGAAGCGTTCCAGGCGTGCATGCCGGGCTTTGCGCCGCTTGTCTACCAGCAGCCGGCGAAGCTCTGCTTCGGACAGGTCTTCCAGGGATCTTTTACGTGCCACGGGGCGGATTATACTCCGTCTGAACAATAACCGTTTGTGATGGACGTTTCAAGGCGCCCATTAAGGGAACAGCGGCCAGATGATGGGAATGAAAATCATCGAGACGATCATCAGCAGAAAGATCGTCAGCAGCGTGCCCACCCTCGTATAGTCGAAAAATCGGTATCCTCCAGGGCCAAAGACCAGCACATTGGCCTTGTGCCCTACCGGTGTTAGAAAACTCGTTGCCGCTCCGATCACTGTAGCCATGGTAAAGGTCAGATGGTTGGCACCCAGGCTCAAGGCAGTGTCAGCGGCGATGGGCACGATCAGCACCATGGCTGCTGCGTTTGACATCGGTTGGGTGACCAGGGCCGCCAGGATGTAGATGCCCGCCAGCATTGCAAGAGGTCCCAGGCTGCCCAGGGCACCCAGAAGGAGGTTAGCGATGTAGCTCGCCGTTCCGGTCGCCTCCATGGCCGTCCCCAGGGGGAGCATCCCGGCGACCAGAAAAACCGTCCGCCAGTCGATGCTCTCGTAGGCTTCGTCCATCGTCAGCGTTCCGCTAAGCACGAGCAGCACAGATCCGATCACCATCGCTGTCGAGATGCTGAACCCCGCCAGGATCACCAGACTCACGACCAGCACCAGGACCCCCACGGCGATCGGCGCCTTCTCCCGCCGTTGCGCGCTCAGTTCGATCGGTTCCAGCACCAGGAATTCATCGCCGTCCTGGAGAGCCTCCAGGCGGTGGGTCGGCCCTTGTAGCAAAAGCGTGTCACCAAATTGAAGGGGAACTTCCCGCAGGCGCTGGGTGATGATCTCTCCCTGGCGGCGAATCGCCAGCGCGGTAAACCCGTAACGATCGCGAAATTGAATCTCGCGCAGGCTGCGGCCCGCCATGTGGGTCCGCGGCGCCAGCGTCGCTTCCACCAGCGCGCTATCGTTGGACCCGATGTCCTGAATCTGGATGCTGCTGCCTGGATCCCCGGTAAGGTTCAAGTTTCCTTTTGCAGCGACCACCACATCCGCAGCGCCCTCCACCACGAGATGATCGTGAGGCTTAATGACCGTATTGCGATGAATACTAATTAATGGGTTGCCATCTCA
>JABAOD010009214.1_pt1 | contig 11496 bp, 7 predicted proteins | sample 7062151 | NCBI WGS metagenome assembly JABAOD01 (sample SAMN14538626, study PRJNA623070) | marine sediment metagenome | biome: marine biome [ENVO:00000428]; feature: marine pelagic biome [ENVO:01000023]; material: deep marine sediment [ENVO:00002113] | place: India: Gulf of Khambhat ...
CTTGGCTAGACGTGACGCCGTGTGGATGGGGCAGGTTTACGCTGCTTTAGGTCTTAGTTTAGGGGTAATTAATCACGGAGAATCTTTCTTGTATGACGCTGGACATAAGGAAATGGACGAAAAGCGAGACGAGGAGGGAGCACACAAAGTGTTTTACGAATTTCTTCGTCCCTGTACACGACAAGAAGCCTACGCAGCTGATATTACCTATGGTACTAACAATGAGTTTGGTTTTGATTACCTGCGTGACAATATCGAGTTTAATGAAGAGAATCTCCGCCAGCAGGAGCACGCCTTTGCTATTGTAGATGAGATCGACTCAATTTTGATTGATGAGGCTCGTACTCCGTTGATCATTTCTGCTCCGGCGGCTGATTCGGAAAATCTTTACGAAGTATTTTCAAATATTGCCGGTCGTCTAAATGTAGAAGAGCATTATGAATTAGATGAAAAGCAAAAGAGCGCTACGTTAACTGACGCTGGTATCGAGGCAGCAGAACGTATGTTGGGGATCGAAAATATCTACACTGATCGAGGTATTAAGTACGTTCATCATTTAGAAACTGCAGTGCGAGCCAAGGGTCTTTTCACACGCGATAAAGAATACGTCGTACGTGATAATGAAGTAGTTATTGTTGATGAATTTACTGGTCGTTTACAGCCAGGACGACGTTGGAGCGACGGACTACATCAAGCTGTAGAGGCTAAAGAGGGTGTTTCAGTCCAGAAAGAATCTCGCACATATGCTTCGGTAACTTACCAGAATTACTTTAAACAGTATGAGAAGTTGGGTGGAATGACTGGTACAGCTTTAACTTCTGCTGAAGAATTCTACTCGGTTTATGGTTTGGAGGTGGTGCCAGTACCAACTCATCGTCCAGTTACTCGTATTGATAATACTGACTTGATTTTCCAGACAGTAAATGGGAAGCATGAAGCTGTGATTCGCAAGATTAAAGAATTGCAAGAGAAAGGCCAGCCAGTTTTGATTGGTACGGCTTCGATTGATACTAACGAGTTATTATCAGCAGCTTTAACCAAGGCTGGTGTGAAGCATGAGATGCTTAACGCCAAGAATCACGAAAAAGAGGGTGAGATTATTGCTGCCGCTGGATCTAAAGGTAAGGTGACCTTAGCTACTAATATGGCTGGTCGTGGTGTCGATATTAAACTTGGTGGTATTAATGCTACCAAAGAAGAAGAGGAGGAGGTAAAAGCGTTAGGTGGTTTGTTTGTACTTGGTACCGAACGTCATGAAGCGCGACGTATCGACAATCAGTTGCGTGGTAGAGCTGGACGTCAGGGTGATCCGGGTGAGACTCAGTTTTATGTATCGATGGAAGACAATTTAATGCGCGTGTTTGGTGGTGAAAGAATTAAGAACTTGATGGGAACTTTCCGAATTCCTGAAGATCAACCTTTAGAGAATCGCATGATTTCTCGTCAGCTTGAGAGCGCTCAATCACGTATTGAAGGTTTTCATTTTGATGCACGTAAGCAAGTTTTAGCTTATGACAACGTGCTGAATCAGCAGCGTCAGGTGGTTTATGAACGGCGACGCAAGTTGCTCACCGGTGATGAGTCAGAAGTGGAAACGATTATGGCCGAGGTAACTGAAGCGGTTCCTGAAGTGGCTGAAGCTATTGCAGCTAAACAGAAAGAGTTTGGTGATGAGGAATGGGCCACATTGTCCAGACGCTTGTCTCTGCAGATGATTGATAGTCTATGGGTAGAGCACCTAGAAGTAATGCAATACACTCGTTCTAGCGTAAATTTACGGGCTTATGGTCAACGTGATCCTTTGATTGAGTATCGAAAAGAAGGTTTGCGCTTGTTCAACGAAATGCAGGAGGTGGTGTTGCATAGAATTGCGGAAGTTATTCCACAACTACAACCGAAAGCTTTGGCTAGGGAAGAAGAAGAGATGCAAAAAGCGCGAGCGGCAGCTAAGCGGGCAGGAGGCGAAAAGGCAATGGATAAAAAGTCAGCACCACGAGTTAGTGAGAAGACTTACGGACGTAATGATCTGGTAAAGATCACGAACGGCACGGAAACTAAAGAGATGAAATTCAAAAAAGCCGAACCGATGTTAGCTGAAGGTTGGCAAGTGGTTAAGTCGTAGGGTTTGATTACGGTAAAAAAGGGCAGATGCGAAGCATCTGCCCTTTTTACTAGCCCTGTTGCAGAACTTCCTGAGCTCTTGGCACAGAGCAGTTTACATGTTGAATAACATGTCGCACATATATAAATAAACGTTATAATAAAAATAATGTTTATTGCCATGCGTAGCAGGGTCGGCAAGTTTTTTATCTACTCGGCAGTTTTTTTATTGGTGGCCTTTTTCGCTTTTGCACCAATTTTCACTAATCAAGTAACTGCGACAGTGGAGGATTTTACTACTGGCGGTGCAGGGGTTTGGACTGCGCCGGCTGGAGTAACTTCGGTTCAGATTGAATGTTGGGGGGCTGGTGGCGCCGGTGGTGCTGGTGATGGAAACAACGCTGGCGGTGGCGGTGGTGGTGGGGCTGGAGCCTACGCTATTGTTAATAGCTATTCGGTAACACCAGGCGCTAATTACAACTACACAGTTGGTACTGGTGGTGTGGGAGGAACTGGTAATGGCGGCAATGGCTCTGACTCTGATTTTGCAACGACTACTTGTGTGGCGGATGCTGGTAGTGGTGGTTTGTCGGCTGGAAATGGTAATACTGCTGGTGCGGCTGGAACCGCAGGAAACAGCACAGGCGATACAACTTATTCTGGTGGTACTGGTGGAGCAGGTCAGGCAACTAATGGTGGAACCGGTGGTGGTGGCGCCAGCTCCGGTGGTACTAGTAGCGCTGGTAATAATGGTACAGATGGTGCCAGTGGTGGTGCTGGAGGTACGGCTGTAACTGGCGGTGGTGCTGGTGGTGGTGGTGGTGGTGATGGTGTGGCTGGTACAGCTGGTTCTGCTCCTGGAGGCGGCGGCGGCGGTGGTGGTGATAAAAGCGGTGCTTCAGAAGATGGTGGTAGCGGTGCAGATGGCAAGATCACCCTTACTTACACGGCTGATTTGACTGGTCCGACACCTAGTACTATGTACTTTGCCACTTCTCCTGTTTCTACTACTACCGACATTGTTCGTATGGTTTCAGTAACAGCGACTGACCCCACTACACCGATTCAGTATTACTTCGAAGAGGTAGCGGGTGATTGTGGGGCTGATCATGCAACAGATGGTAACGACAGCGGTTGGCAGACTAGTACGATATATAGAGATACTGGACTGTCTCCTAACAAGTGTTATGCCTACCAAGTAACGGCACGTGATGGTGGATTAATTACCAACAGTACTTCAACTGCTAGTTCTACTTACACTAGAGCGGCTGTGCCTGGGCAGTTGGTGTTTACTAACGTGGCAGTGACAAGTTTTGATATTACCAACGATGAAAACGGTAACCCAACCAGTAACCCAGCTACTACTTTTGCAGTTTATGCAACCAGCTCTGATGCTAGTTGGAATCAAAAATATGTAGATTCTTCGGGTAACCCAACCGATACTAGAACTTGGCTGACTGATAGCCAAGTCAATTCCCTAACAGTCGATAATTTGCTGGTAGAAACAGAATATCGTTTTGTGGTGGTTGCTCGTAACGCTGACAATATAATCACAGCTTCGAGTACACTAGCAGCGACCACTACTTTAGCTGATACGATAGCTCCGACGCCTAATCCTCCTTACTTTACTACTGCACCCAACCCTGATGCTGCTGACCAAGTGTCTATGACTTCTGTGACTGTAACAGATAATGTAGATACTACGCCTGAGTATTATTTCACTTTAGATAATGCAACCTGTGCCGCTAATACATCCGGTACTGGTGGTACTAATAGCGGCTGGCAAACCAGTGCTTCATACTCAGACAATGGCTTAGAACCAAACCATTGTTACGGTTATAAGATAACTACAGTGGATGATTACGCTAACACCAGCGCCACCTCCACTGCGTCTACAACCTTTACGTTAGCTAATGTGCCAGGGTCTTTAAGTTTCGGTTCTGTGACTGATTCTTCTTTTACAATCACTAATAATGAGAATAGTAACCCAACAGGAGGTACTAGTCCTGACACAGAATTTGCTGTGTACGCAACCAGTAGTGACGCTACCTGGAATCAGCGCTATGTCGATAGTGGCGGTAGTCCTAACGCTTCACCACAATGGCTAACAGACTCTCAGATTGACGGATTATCTATCGGTTCATTGGATCCTAGTACCGAGTATCGTTTTGTGGTGCTGGCTAGAAACTCAGATAATATTTTGACTGCGTCCAGTACCATGTCAGCTACGACTACTGCACCGGATACTACACCTCCAACACCCAGCCCGTTGCTGTTTGAGCAGTCTTCTGGTATTCCGACCAATGCTAGTGTCAGTCAGATTGATATGACATCTGATACAGCTTCTGACTTTAATACTCCGATTAGCTACTACTTCACTTTAGACAACGCACTGTGTGGAGCAGATGCTGGTACTGGTGGTGATAGTAGCGGTTGGCAGAGTGGAGATAATACATACTCGGATACTGGTTTGGAGGTGAACCATTGTTATGGCTATAAGGTAACCGCTAGAGACTCAGTAGGTAATGCCAACAGCACTTCTACCGCTAGTACTACTTATACATCAGCAGCTACACCGGGGGCTCCTACATTAGGTACTGCCACTAAAAACAGCCTAACTATGGTTAATGACGAAAACGGCAACCCAACTGGGGGAGGTAGTCCTGATACTGAGTTTGCGGTCTATATTCAGTCAACGTCACCGGTAGACGCTTCACATGATGCTCAATATATTGATGGTGCAGGTGATCCTTCTGCTTCGGCAGTATGGTTAACAGATTCAGAAATTCAGGCTTTAACGATGACTGGTTTAGAGTCTTCTACTACTTACACTATTCAAGTCAAAGCTCGTAACGGCGATAATGATGAGACAGGTTTTGGAGCTACTGCTGACTTGGTCACTACTTCGGCTGGTTCATTTGAGGTCAGGATGCAAGGCGTGAGACTACAGAACTCTCGCTTAAGATAATTTATATTGACTGAGTAGCTAAGAGTCAGTAACCTATAGCTCTATGGCTAAATTAATTTCACGTATTTTGTTGACAGCGCTGGCTTTGTTGGTAGCAGCCTATTATATTCCCGGTATTGAAGTGACTGGTATCTACATTGCTATTATTACCGCTTTGATTTTGGGGGTCCTCAACCTCATTGTGCGTCCGATTTTGTTTGTGTTAACGTTGCCAATTACATTGTTAACGTTAGGTTTGTTCACTTTTGTGATCAATGCTCTACTTTTCATGTTTGCCGCTAGCTTCATTGATGGTTTTTCAGTCGATGGCTTCATCTCAGCTTTGTTGGGGTCACTAGTAGTTTCAGTTTTGAGTGCCATTGGTAATAAATTTATTGCTTAATATAAACTAAATAATCACTTTAAATGACCAAAAGTCTTTTGACTTTTGGCCATTTAATGGTATCTTTGCTTTAATTTTAACAATAACAGAGCGGAAAATTCGACTAGGTTCTTCCAATTTTTTGGCAGGAAAAAGCCAAAAAATTGGAAGAAAATTCAGAATAGTCGCTTGCGCTCGTTTCTTCATTTAATGTTTGTAGACGAACTAACAATTACAGCTAAGGCTGGTGATGGTGGTGACGGTGTGGTCCGTTGGCATCGCATGAAATATAAACCCAAGGGCGGTCCTGCTGGGGGCGACGGAGGAAACGGAGGTGACGTATACCTGAGGGCTATTCCTGATCTTAATCGATTAGCTAAATACACTGGAGCTAAGACTTTTACCGCTAAAGATGGGGAAGAGGGACGTGGTCGCAGTCAGTATGGTAAGGGTAGCGAAGATATTTATATTGAAGTACCAGTTGGATCCGTGGTAACTGATATCGAACGTGATCGAGTTTACGAACTATTTACAGCTGGTGAGGAGGTTAAAATTCTTAAAGGGGGACGTGGTGGACAGGGTAACATCAAATTTAAATCTTCCATAAACACAGCACCAGAAGAATCAACAGAAGGATCTGAGGGAGAAGAGGGGACATTTAAAATTGAGCTATCACTGGTGGTAGATGTTGGGCTTGTTGGTTTACCAAACGCTGGTAAGTCCACTCTCATCAACCTTATGACCAATGCTCAGTCACCAGTTGGTTCTTATCAGTTTACAACCTTAGAGCCGCATTTGGGCGCTTTATACGAGTACACTATTGCCGACATTCCAGGTTTGATTGAAGGAGCTGCTGAAGGGAAGGGCCTTGGTCATAAGTTTTTACGACACGTGTCTCGCACCAAGATGATCCTCCATTTGGTCTCTTTAGAGCATGAAGACCCTGTTTCTGTCTATAAATCAGTCAAAAATGAGTTGAGCAAATTTGATGAAGCTCTGGGTGAAAAGGAAGAGTGGATTGTTTTCACTAAAAAAGACCTTGTAAATCAAGAGNNATATTGATAAGGTAATTTCAAATATTGACATTTCTAATAAACGTGTGTTTGTAATAGCTGAAAACGATGCTAAGACCATAAAAAATCTAAAAGATCAACTGATACAGAAGCTGCGCTCTTGAGAAAGTTAGTGATCCAAAGTAGTATATGGCGATGGAAAAATACAAACCAACCATAGGAATTGAGGTTCACGCCGAACTTAATACTAAAAGTAAAATGTTTTGCGGGTGTAAAAATGATCCGCATGCTAGTGAGCCCAATCAAAATACCTGTCCAGTTTGTCTGGCACATCCGGGGACGTTGCCAACTGTTAATAAAGAAGCAGTCAAATATATGATGATGATCGGGCGAGCTCTTGGAGGAGAGTTGGCTGACTATAGTGAGTTCGATCGTAAGAATTATTTTTACCCTGATATCCCAAAAGCTTACCAGTTAAGTCAGTATGAGTTTCCTTTCGTTAAAGGGGGTGAGTTAGCTGGTGTAGAAATTACTCGAGTTCATTTGGAGGAGGACACTGCTCGAAGTTCTCATGATCAATCATCTAGTCTGGTAGATTTTAATCGGGCTGGGGTGCCTTTAATGGAGCTTGTTACTGAGCCTGTAATTCATGAAGCAAAAGATGCTTCAAACTTTGCAAAAGAATTGCAATTGTTACTCCGTACTTTAGGTGTGTCTGACGCAAATATGGAGAAAGGGGAGATGCGGGTTGAAGCCAATGTGTCGATTAGTCCCGACAGTAATCTTGGTACTAAAGTAGAAGTAAAGAACCTCAACTCATTCAAATCAGTAGAAGGGGCCATTCTTTACGAGATTAAACGGCAGGCAGAGTTACTAGAGAAGGGTGAAACAGTGGTTCAGGAAACTCGTGGTTGGGATGAGAACCGCTCTAAGACTTTTTCACAGAGAGTAAAGGAAACAGCCGATGATTATCGGTATTTCCCAGATCCTGATATTCCTAAGGTAAAACGCAGTGAAATAGCTGAATTTGAGGAATCTCGGATAGACGAAATAACCCCAGAATTACCCACATTTAAACGAGATAACTACAAAAATCTCGGATTGGCGAGTGATCAAATTGAAGTCATTATTGCTAGTAATGAATTAGATAGTTTGTTTAAAGTAACTCACGAAAAAGCTGGAGAAGCGGTTCCTGCTAAAACAATTGCGAACTATCTAACCTCAGACTTGGTGTCTGTATTAGACGCGTCTGAGCAGACTGCTGCTGATGTAAATGAAGGAACTTTTGCTAACCTGCTTGGTTTGGTATCAGAGGGGTTAATTACGTCCCGTGTAGCTAAAGATTTGCTTCCCGAGGTGGTCTTTACTGAGGTAGACGTAAAAGCTTTAGCGGAAGAGAAGGGTCTATTGCAAAGTAATTCAGAAGAGGATTTGCTGCCTATAGTGGAGAGCATCATTGCCAACAATACTCCTGTTGTTGAAGAATTTAAAGCTGGGAAAGAGGCTTCACTCAAGTTCTTGGTTGGACAAGGAATGAAAGAAACACGTGGTTCTGCCAACCCATTGGTGCTCGAAAAACTCCTTAAGGAACAAATGAAATAATATCTTTTTAACGAGATAACCTTAATATCCACTTTTAAATCATAGCTAACTCGTATATACTACGAGTTAGCTATTTGATTATGGAAACTTTAGTTCTAGACGGAGTTAAGTACTATAAGGCCAAAGCGTTGGCCGAAGAACTTGGCTATACTTCAGACTACCTAGGTCAGCTTTGTCGTAGCGGCAAAGTAGATGGTCATTTGGTTGGTAGAACCTGGTACGTGAACAAGCAAGCTTTATTGGAACATAAAGATAACCGTTACAAAAATACTAAACCAGAGATCTCGCCTGAAGTAGAAAGAGCACAGCTGACAGGACATCCACTTAAGAGCGAGTCTGAGCGGGGTAAACCTAAGTTTTACCAGCGAGCCACGCACAACACCGACATAAAATACGATACGGACGAGACGGATCTAATCCCTCAAACACCTTCTTACAAGGCTTCAGGGGAGTCTGCCAGTACTGAATCACATAAACTGTCAGTTGATTTAGCCGATGCAGAGAATGTCCGAGTAAAGTCTCAGTCTGAGGAGACTAATTTTAGCGCACCAGAAAAAACCCGAACAGTTTTCCAGGGAGACTTAGTAGTTGAAGGGTTGCCGGAAATAGATTATGAAGAGGAGGCTCTGGAAGACGAAAAAGCTAGTAAAAACATAGATATTTCGAGTAGAGCAGAAAATAAGAAGGGCAAAGAAGAGGTGGTTGAGGCTGAAGTGCACTCAAAAGATCGTAAGCGTAAGGTGAAGTTAGATGTAGATCTAGACTCAGTGCGACATGAAGTTGCTGAGCAAGTAAAAGATAAGTCAGAAATAGCCCCACAAGCCACTAATTTGTCTGGTCAGCATGACATGAAGCTAAATCATGAACATGAAGGTGACTCTGTCGATCTTAAAGTCACTCAGATAGAAGACCTCTATGTTACTGGTGACGCTGAAGAGGATGAGCCTAAGCCGGTTCTAATAGGTTATACGATGACAGCAGCTATGGTTGGCCTAACTGTTGTGGCTGTTATGTTGGGTATGGAATTGACCTGGTACATTGACCAAAACACTGTTGCTACTGCTTATACTTTTAGTGTAGAAAAGCTATTAGCTGCTGTTTATGATGCTATTTAATTCTCTTGTTTTAACGAGATAACTTTTAAAATAAGCATATTATTGCTGTTTATCAGTCTAGGTATTGACCATAGCACGTCCTAGATAGGACTTTTGCTAAGTTACTTCTGACCGTAAATCACCTGTTTTTCAGATGTTTGCTGAAAATTATTCTCACATTGTCTCAAAGGCTAATGTTTTGATGTTCTGGGTGTGGCCTCTAGTTTTTGCCGCTCTAAAGAATGGGCTACAGAACTGTCTGGTTCCTTACAGGTGAGTTAAGGAGACGTTAATTTGGATAAATTTTGGTGCTGATTTTGGTGCTGAATGCCATAGTAAGGAAAAAATGAGTTTAACCTAGGTCTGCTTAGCTATCTGAGCTGTTTCTTTGTGTATTGCTACCGCGCTGCTGGTCTATTGTCAGTACTTTTTTCTCAAATTTTCTTCCGATAATTTTGCAATTTTATAAATTTATGGCCTAGATATTTTACATTTAAACTTATCCCCAAAAAGTTGTTTTTTGACCTCCAAACAGAACGGAAAACCTATAAAATATATAGATAATTCGTATGGCGAAGGAGCTCATCATCAACGAGAAAAAATACTATCCAAGTGTCGTGTTGGCTGAGCGTTTTTCATACACCGGTGACTATTTAACAAAGCTTGCTCGCGACGGAAAAGTAGAAGCTTCGAAAGTGGGACGACAATGGTTCTTGTGCGAGGAGTCTTTGACTAATTTTGTTTCAGCAGCTTCTGAGCAAAAAGAAAAAAGAAAAAATGATTTACGTGAAGAGCGTCGAAAAGAAAGGGTGGCTTTTGCGGAAGCTAATGATCTGGAATCTGAAGTTGAAAATGATTCTCAGGCTGGCAGTTCAACAGTTGCAGATTTTGAGAAAGAATTATTTGTAAAACCAGTTGCTTCACCACTTGGTGTTGGAGCTCCGCAAAATTCTTTAGCGCTGTTGCAAAGTTTGCTGGTGGTGATCTGTGGGTCTTTGATGGGGTTAATTGGGTTTACTGTCTATGAAGAAAATCTCAGCACAGTAGTTTTACTGGAAGGCACCAAGGTAGCAGTAAATGAGATCGGTGATGCCGTTTTTCCAATTAGTGAGTATTCAGAAGCGATTGATCAGACAGCCGCTCTTGATCTGTCAGGTTTTCTTGATTGGTTGTTGATGCGAGAGGAAGTGCTGGTGGATGTGGCGGAAAAATCTGATGTTACCTCTGGTGCAGTTGAGCCAGCAAACGTCTCACCGGCAGTTCAGCAGTCAGCTTCGCCGTCAGGAATCATGTTGTTGGATGCTGATGTGTCAACCACGACTGTAGCTGACATCAAGAAATCATTTTCTGATGAAGTTGAAGTCACTTTTGATGACAGTGATACTGGTATGATCACTCCGGTTTTCCGAGAAAAAAGTGATGAATCGTACCGGTTTTTATTAGTTCCAGTTAAGGAGGTAAAGAATTAGTATGAACTGGGTAGCTAACAAAAACCGCATACTTTCACTACTAACAGCCATTGTTGTTTTTGCTGCAGCGGCTGGTCTTCATGTATCCATGGTGCGAGCTGCCATCAACGAAGAAATCAACTACCAAGGAAAACTAACCGATAACCTCGGTGCTACCGTCTCAGACGGAACTTATAACGTAGCTTTCAATTTATACACTGCACAGTCGGGTGGTACGTTGGTCTGGAGTTCAACCACAACTGTACCGGTTACTAATGGTTTGTTCTCACATATGTTGGGATCAAGTACAGCTTTGTCTGGAGTCGACTTTAATCAGACTCTATACCTTGGGGTAAACATTGGTGGTACGGGAGCGCCAACTTGGGATGGGGAAATGACACCACGTAAACGACTAGGAGCTGTGCCAGCTGCTTTTGAGGCTAACAACGCTCAAACTTTAGCTGGTATTGCCACCACTTCATTCTTGCGTAGCGATGTCGATGACACTGCTGGCGGACTACTGACTTTTACTGGCGGTCTTATCTCTAGTGCCTCATCAACCCTTTCACTACTAAACTTCACCACCGCCACCGGTACCACCATCGTCCTCGGAGCTGACACCATCACTGACTTCACTGGTACCGGTCTATCTGTCACTAGCGGAGCACTAAACGTAGGTAACCTATCATCATCAACCATCTCAGCTGATGGTACCTACGGTGCTAACCAAGTACTACAAGCTTCAACTACCGTAGCTAGTGGTTGGGCATGGGATACTATCCGCCCAGACTCAATCGAAGCTTCTGGTCAGGTAGACGAATACTGTCTAACCTACGAATCAGGCGACACTTGGCAGTGGCAAGACTGTTCTGCGGGAGCCTATAACCTAGGTGATCTAGCTGACGTTAAC
>JABAOD010021673.1_pt1 | contig 11488 bp, 13 predicted proteins | sample 7062151 | NCBI WGS metagenome assembly JABAOD01 (sample SAMN14538626, study PRJNA623070) | marine sediment metagenome | biome: marine biome [ENVO:00000428]; feature: marine pelagic biome [ENVO:01000023]; material: deep marine sediment [ENVO:00002113] | place: India: Gulf of Khambhat ...
ACGACCCGCTCTCCGTCCGGGCCCTGCTCCGGGCGCTCGAGCTAGGGGTCAGCTTCATCGATACCGCCCACGGCTATGGCGACGGCCACAGCGAGCGGCTGATCGCCAAGGCCTTTCAGGAATATCGTGAGCGGGTCCCCGTGGCCACCAAAGTTCCCCTCAAGACCCATGACTGGCCTCCCAAGCTCGGCACACGGGTGAAAGAGGCCTTCCCCAGCGCCTGGATCATCGAACACACCGAAAAAAGCCTTCGCAACCTCCATACCGATTGCATCGATCTCCAACAACTTCACATCTGGCGCGATGAGTGGGTTCAGGAAAGCGAGTGGCGAAAAACCATAGAGCAACTCAAGCAAGAGGGAAAGATCCGGTTCTTTGGGGTCTCTCTGATCGATCATGCACCCGAGACGGGCCTCGAGGCCGTCCGTTCGGGGATCGTGGATACCGTCCAGGTCATTTACAACATCTTCGATCAGTCTCCCGAGCAGGAACTCTTTCCCCTCTGCCAGCAAGGGGATGTGGGAGTCATCGCCCGCGTCCCCCTCGACGAAGGCGGATTGACCGGAAAGCTCCACCCGAACATGCCCCTCGACCCCGACACATTTCAGGGGTACTACTTTCGGGGCGAGCGCCTAAAGGAAACGTGCGCCCGGGTGGATGAGCTCAAAGCCTTTCTGCGCGATGGGGTCGAAACGCTGCCCAAGCTAGCTCTCAAGTTTTGCTTGAGCCCCCCAGCGGTCTCGACGGTCATTCCTGGGATGCGTCGGCCACTCCATGTCGAGGCCAACTGTGCCGTCCCAGACGCTCCAGCGCTCACCCCGGAAGAGCTCGAGAGCTTGAGAGCCCACGCCTGGCCCCGCAATTTCTACCAGTAATAACTCATCTTCGAGCACTCATCTCTTCTGGCAGCGCGGGCAGAAGTAGCTGCTCCGCCCGTGGATGAGGATGCGGCGGATGGTGCCCTGGCATCGGGGACAAGAATCGCCTCTCGCGCGGTGATTGATGAGCCAGGATCGCTTGCGCTGAAGGGTGTCCAGATCCCTCGCCGCGACCTGAAGCACCCGCCGCATCGCTCCATGGATGCGCGCGACCTGCCTCGCCGATACCCTATCAGCTCGGGTAAGAGGATGCATTCCGGCGCGGAATAGAATCTCATCGGCATAGATATTACCGATTCCCGCGATCTTATCCTGAGCCATCAGCAGAGATTTCACCGCTCCGCGGCTGGCGGCAAAAAGCCCCCGGACGAAGCCCCGGCTGCAGGCAGGGGACAAAGGTTCCACACCCAACTGAACCAGGATGCTGATTGAAGCAGGGTCTCGGCCCTTCATCAGTTTGATCCGACCGAGTTTGCGCACCGTGCGATATCGGATCTCCCGTCCACCTTCGACACCGAGACAAAGCCGGTCCCGCGTCTCCAGCGCATCGTCCGCAGCAGCGAGATAGAGCTCACCGGTCATCCCCATGTGAAAGACGAGGGCATAGCCAGAATCAAGGAAAAGGAGCAGGAACTTGCCCCGGCGCTGGGCATCGATGATGATGGCGTCCTTGATGTGGGAGCGTGCCGCTTGCTCGCTGAAACCGACAAAGTCCGTGTCGATAATGGCGACGCCCTGGATCCGCTTGGAAACGACTCTACGAGTCAGGCGTCGTAGCATATGCTCGACATCTGGCAGCTCCGGCATGGGACGATCTCCTCTCGGCGGCAAGAATCTTCTGCACCCTCCGACCGATTTTGCCAAATACGCGAATTCGGCTCAGAAATTGCATTTGTCTTTGTTGACATACAGCTGAATGACCCGTATGATTCCTCTAGAATTCACAGCGACCCGGTTCGAAGTTTTTGAGGTTTTCTAAACGTGAAACGAGCACAGCAATCATGGAACCGATTGTAAACTTCCTCCGGCCGGTAGGGAATTTCCTGTTGGATTTCCCCTGGCGCCATTCCATTGACGTCGCCCTCATGACCTTCATCGTGTATCAAGTCTACATCCGCCTTCATGGCACGAGGGCGATGCGGATCCTGGCGGGGATTGTCGTTTTGGGACTCGGCTATCTGGTCGCGCAGGCCGCCGGGCTGTCGTTGACATCCTGGGTCTTAGGGGGCATCTGGGCCGCCGCGCTGATCCTCGTCATCGTCATCTTTCAAGGCGAGATCCGTCAGATGCTCGAACAGGTCAACCCCAAGGTCCCTTTGAGGACACTGCTGCGCTGGGCGAGTCAGGCGCAGCTGCCGGAAGAAAGCCTCGCCACCATGGCCGAGGCCGCCTTTTCCCTCGCCGCCAAGCGCTGTGGTGCTCTTTTCGTCTTCGAACGGCATGATTTTGTTGAACCCCTGCTGAAAAGTCCGGGGGCCGTGATGGACGCCCATCTCAGTCCGGAGCTGATGGAAACCATGTTCATCTCCCCGGGGCCTCTCCATGACGGCGCGTTGTACATCCGAAAGGGACGCGCCTATCGGGGCGGCTGCGTGCTCCCCCTTTCCGACAACCAACGCCTCTCCTACTTCTATGGCACCCGACACCGGGCCGCGGTGGGGATTTCCGAGCAGTCCGATGCCATCGTGGTGGTCATCTCCGAGGAACGGGGGAGAGTCTCGGTCGCTGAGAAGGGCATGATCACGGTCGTCGATTCACCCGCCGAGTTGCTGGCCTGGCTCACCGAGCGGCTCGGGGCGCGTAGGGAACCGACCAAGCGCCGCTGGTCTCTCAGGACGCTTCTCATCCATAACTGGCGTCCCAAGCTGGCATCGCTAGTAGGGGTTAGTCTCCTTTTATTTGTCCTGGTGGGACAAAAGAATGCGGAGGTGGGCATTTCGATCCCGGTGGTCTATCTCAATGTCCCGCAAAACCTGACCATCGAGGACAAGGAAGTTCATGAGGTTTACGTCCGTGTGCGAGGTACCCGCGAGATGCTCAACTTTCTCGATCCCAGCCAGCTTCGGGTCGCTATTGATCTCAAAGAGGCCAGCGCCGGGGTGAAACGTTACTACATCTCCGATAAGAATATCAAGCTCCCTGTTGGCGTGGGACTCGCCGGGGTCAACCCCTCCAGGATTGACTTACGCATCCGCAAGAAGCCGCCGAAGCCCGAGAAGCAAGGTTAGCAGTGGTTCAGCAGAGGGGCTGAGGGCGAGCTCTTTCCTTGCCCAGCGCTCGCAGGAGGTCCTTCACAATCTCGCCCGCCTGATCTTTCCACGTGCGCTTTGACGTTTTGACTCTCCCTCCGGCGACCATCCCATGCCCCCCAGCCATCCCCGAAGGAAGGATCGAGGCCAGCAGGAGACCGGCGGCGGCCTCGGGATCGCGAGCGCGCAGGGAGACGTAAAGCAAATCCCCGTGGGGCGCCAGGCACACCGACCACTTCGCATCCTGCACCCGGAGGAGAAAGTCGGCGATCTCCGCCACCGCGTCCGGGTAAGGAATGGCCTCCAGGATGGCCACCACGGTATCACCGTACAGCATCGCGCTGTGGACGACCTGGCCAATCAACCGGAAATAGTCACGGGAAAGCGGCGGCTTTTCGATCTGGCTCAGAAGCCGCTTGTTCACATACGGGTACAGGAACTGGCTCGCGAGGATATCCGCTGGTTTGGTTTCCCGACCCAGATGCTGCGTCTCTGACGAGATCCCAAAAAAGAGCGCTGTGGCCACCCGGGGATTGAGCGGCACCTCGGCCTCCTGGAAGTATTCGACCAGAATCGTCGAGGTGGCCCCGTAGTTCTCGCGCAGATCCACAAACGGCACCGAGCCATTATGCCCCCAATCCGGATGGTGGTCGATCACCGCAATCGGACGGACGTCAGAGGGGAGCGCGTTGTTGGCTCGGCCGGGTTGGGTGTCTACCAGGATTACCATCCCGTCAAAATTCGGAAAGAGCTGGTCTACGGGAACGAGAGGAATCTCCAACGCCAACACGAGCGCCCGGTTCTCTGATCGACCAACGATACCGCTCAAGCCAATGATCGGCGTCTTCTTCAGCTTGTGCGCGATCAAAGAACGGAGAGACGCCGCGCTCGCCAGCGAATCAGGATCCGGGTTGTCGTGCGGCAGAATGAGAATTTTTTTTCGGGGAGAAAGGTGGGTCAGCAACTTGGCCACCTTGCCGTCTACTTGTTTAGGCATCGGCTTCGCCTCCATGGTCAATCCCGAGAGTTGACCGGGGGCTGTCCGCCTCATATATGGCACGGTTGATCATGTTCGTCAAGGATACGAGCCCCTCACTTTCTTTCGTGTCTGTCGCTCAGCCTGTTCCCCACCCGGAGGAAGCACCGTGGCACATCCCCGTCCGAGCCTTTATCCCGCCGACATCACAGCAGCGCGGGCAATGTCCTCCATCCGGATCTTATCCACATCAAAACGTTCTAACGACCGGTGGAGCTTCTCAAAGGTCTCCTGAAAACTGGGGATACTCTTTCGGGCCCGCGTCAAGGGATTGCATCTAGCGAGGATAAAGTTTTTGACATACGGGTGGTTGATGCCTCGTTTTTTGATCCGCGCAACCACGTCGCTCAGGACCGTATCAACGCCCTCGACCTGCTCTGCCCGCCGCTCCCGCTCTTCATAGGCCTTGGAAAGAGGGGACCGGAGAAACCGGTCCACCCGCCGGAGGATGGGAGAAAAGGCCCCTCCGGCGAAGCGGGGACGTCCCTCGTACAGGAGTCCGAGGGTAATGTAGTAGGCCTCCTCAAACTGAAACCCAAAGGCCTCCTCTGACCGACCTCCCTCCTGGGCTTGTAGGGCTCGATACATCCGAATCACCTCCAGCGACTTCTCCCGGAGGTTGTGGGCCTTCTCGNNAATCAGAATGGCAGGAACCCATTTCGCCTTGAGCTTCTGCAGGGCGGCCAGGCGGTGGTGGCCGTTGGGGGTCCAGTACGTTCCTGGGGCCTGCGCGACTGCGACGATCGGATCGATAAAGCGATCAAGCTTCTTGATCACCTCGTGCAGGCGTTTGACATGAGGTTTAGAGAGATCGCGTTGATACGGTGTTGGCTCTACCCGCTCCAGGGGCAATAGACTGAAAAGCTGCCACCGATCCCCGACCGGCTCGGTGTAGATCGCCAGAACATGTCCGCCATGTTCCTCCAACTCCCTCGCCAGCACGAGTGCGGCCGGCGGCGGCTCCCCGCCCGCCGGAAAGACTGCCCACTTTCCCCGCTGTCCCATCCTCAGCCCTCCCGAATGCACAACTCACCCTCTAACACTTCTATCTTATCAGCATCGGCCTCGGTGGCAAAAGGCGTGGTCAGCAATAGGGATGCCGGTCGCAAGGATCCACCCCGGCGGGGATACCACTCGGCAGGAACGTGCTGATCGTCCTGTCTACTTATTTTTTATCCTGGGCGGTTGTCGGGAGGGCGCTGAAGACCTTGTAGATCCAGGAATCTTCAGAAACGATTCGCAGATAGACCGACCCGATGATCACCGATTGCAGCACCGTCGCCCCGTGGGCCGGAATCGATCCAAGCCATTTCCGAAGCCGTTGTTCGGCCTCCCCTTCGCTCACGCGAGGCTGCTGTAGCTCATCCAACAGTTTCACAAACTGGTCCACCGTCTCTTGACTCAACGCCGGGGTCGCCTGGAGACTGGTTTTCAGTCGGGAGACGATGCTCTTGTCTAACGCGGTTGCCATACGTCCTCCTTTGGTCCAGAGCCAGTGAGGGGCACTCCAATCGAAGCCAATCGCCCGATACGGTAACAGCTTTCTCGCTCGTGTCAAGGGGCATTCATTCGCCTGCCTCCCCGCTCAATGATACCTCCGCCTGCTCCTTTATTCTGAACGCGATTCGTTCCCGAGGAACCCTGGCAACCCCCGCCGCACCACGCTCACGCCGAAAGCGACCACGAAGAGCCTGGCGACCTTGCCCATAGTTCGGGATCCGCCCTCACCGAGGACCTGCCCCCCTACCACGGAGTACCCGAGGACCAGAAAGACCAGCACCATATTCCCAGCGAACGCAAGCAGAAACCCAATCCCCGCCCCGGCTGCTGTCAACATGGACTGCCAGGGAAGCCGCTTGCGCTCCTCGACCGGCAAATCCGGCGTGCGACTGAGCGAGAGAAGCAGGACTCCCAGGGTGTCGACCGGGACGAACAAGGCCACAAATGCCAAGATCGCTTCCTGCAACGTGACACTGTTTGGAAACCGATTCTAGCCGGAGGACGGAAATGCCTTCGGAAAGAGCCGGCAGGCATTTTCAGTCGTGATCCGAGCCACTTCCTCTACCGACATTGCTTTCGCCGACGCAATAGCCTGACAAGAGAGCACGACGTTCTTTGGCTCGTTTCGAGCCGCCGCGTCGGGCCCGAGGACGGGCGAGTCGGTCTCAAGGAGGAGACGATCGAGCGGAAGGTGGCGGAGCAGCTTCTGTTTCTGCTGGGACCGAATCACCGAGGGGGGGATCGAAAAGTAATACCCTGCCTCGATCCCCTCCAGCGCAGCCGAGGCCTTCCCATCAAAGGCATGCAGCAGCACTTTCCCCGCACCTTGCTCTCGTAGAAATCGGACCGTGTGCCTCCCGGCAGAACGCGAGTGAACATTTAGGGGAAGATCCAATTCCTTAGATAAGGCGACAAACTTGGCAAGGGTCCGTTCCTGGATCTGCCACTCCTTTGCTTCCTTGACGACCCAATGATCGAGTCCCACCTCACCGATTCCCACCAAACGGTCCCCATGCTTCCGGATAAAGGCCACCATGGCCTCCGCCAACTCCAGATCCAGGACTGCAGGATACAGCCCTGCACAGGGTTTTAGGAGGGGAAATCTTTCGGCAAGCTCCAGAACCTTGTGTGCGTCCTCCAGATTCTCGCTGACCGTTACAATCCCCTCCACTCCCACCTCGGCTGCCGCATGAAGCACCACCTCACGATCGGCCTGAAAGGCTGCATCACTCATGTGAGCGTGGGCATCCACCAGCATCATTGACTCGTTCACGGTTCACCGTTCACGGTTCAGAGTCGGTAGTTCACGGTCCAAGGGCTAAGTGCTCAGGATAAATTCTGTGAACTGTCAACTGTGAAATGTGAACCACCCTTGGGTCATCCGATGTCGGCTAACGTTTTGGCCTGGTCCACGAGGCCCCTAATCTCATCGAACCCCTTTTGCCAGAACCTGCGGTCACGGAAATCCACGCCAAGAGGCCTTAGGAGTACCTCGGGAGTGTCCGAGTCCCCCGCTTCGAGGAACTCCACGTATCTTGGAATGAAGGACGGGCCTTCCTCCTTGTACATCCGGTACAAAGAGAGGACGAGCAACTGTCCGAAGACATAGCTGTAGCAGTAAAAACGAGTGTGAATGAAGTGCGGAATGTAGGACCAGCCGAGGCGGTACCCCGGAGTTATCTCAACGGCATCACCGTAGTATCGCCCATTAGACGCCAGCCAGGCCTCCGTGAGCGTTTCGGACGTCAGGCGCGCCCGGCCCCGGGCTGCAAACACGGCCTGCTCGAATCGAGTCAAGACGTTCTGCCTGAAGACGGTTGCGCACGCATCCTCGATTTTCCCGCAGAGGAGAGCCAGTTGCACCCGCGGGTCCCGGCTTCTCGCAAGCATCTGATCGAAAACGAGAAATTCCGCGAAGACCGAGGCGGTCTCACAGGTGATGAGGGGAGGATCATAATTGAACGGAGTCTGTTTGCTGGCTAGGACACCGTGGAGTCCGTGACCGAGCTCATGGGCGACCGTCATCACATCTCGCAACGTGTCGGTGTAGTTGCACAGGATGTAGGGGTGCACGGCGGGCGAGGGAGAAGCGCAAAAGGCCCCGCCGCGTTTTCCCTTTCGAACTTCGGCGTCGATCCAGCCCCGGGTGAAAAAATCTCGTGCGATCTCGCTGAACCGAGGCGAAAGGGCTCCAAACGACTCCAGGATGACGGATCGGGCCTCCTCGAAAGTACAGGGGGGGAGCTCTCCATCGACTGGAGCATACTGGTCAAAGAGGGCGATCCGGTCCAAGCCCAAAAGCTTTGCCTTCAGGCGAAAGTAGTCTTGGGCGATCTGATAGTTCGCCTCGGTGACCTCCATCATCTGCTCGACCGCCTGGTGATCGATCTCGTTCGAGAGGTGGCGTTCCGCCATCGGGTCCGGAAAGCGCCGGAGCCGGTCCATTGTCAGGTGATCCTGAATCAAAGCGTCGTAGGTCAGGGTGAGGACGAGTTCGTTCCGTGCCAGGACTTCAAAGAGCGTCTCCATTGCCCGCGCGCGCAGGCTTCGGTCGGGGCGATGCAGCAAGGACAGCAGTTCGGACATCGTCAGCTCTTGGACCGTGCCATCTCGCTCGATCGGAAAACTGAGGGAGGAAACGAGCTCGGTAAAGAGGCGCCCGAAGGCCCGCCGGCCTGTGTTATCCTTTTCATTGACGATCCGTTCCTCGGGCTCGCTCAGCTTATGAGGTCGGTACCGCCATCCGTGAGCGAGGTAGTGGCGGTATCCTGCCAGGAGGGGATCAGCAATCAACCGGGTCGCCGCTGACTCCTCAAGATCGAGCCATTCGAGATCGAAGAAGAGGAGGTAATTCCGCACGCCGGTCAGCCACTGCTCGATCCGCTGTTGCAGGTCTTGGTACTCCGGTCGGAGGCTATCCGAGGCATAGAGCAGATTGGCATACGTCGCCACGCGGCTCATCGCGTCCTCGATACTCTCAAGCACCTGAAGCGCCTCGAGGAGATGTGAGGCCATCGGTCCTCCCGGGATGTGGATCGTTCCCCGATACCGTTGGGCGAAGGCCTCGGCTCGCTCCCGCACACTTTCCAGTGCCGCTCCGATGCGAGGGTCGTCGTGGGAAGCGAAGAGATCGCTTAGATCCCAGACCACTCCGGCGGCGCTTAATGTTGTCGCATGCACGGCCTCCTCCGCTTCTCGGATAAGAAGTGACTCGTCCAATCCGGGGTATTGTACGGGAGCACAGGTGAGAAGGCAACAGCCGAGGACTTGCCCAAAGACTCCCTTCCCGGTATCCTTCTGCATGAGAGGGAAACTGCCGACATGACGTTGATGGCAGGAGATCTAAAACAACGAAAAAGATTGGGCAGCAGGAGATCATTCACCGTCCTGATCTCTCTCCTCCTCAGTCTTCCGCCGATGACTCTCGCCGCCTCTCTTGGAGCGTGGAAGACCGCGACTCCCATGCCGAGCAAACGGACTGAGGTCACCGCGGCGGAACTGAACGGCAAAATCTATGTGATTGGCGGCTTCGGCTATTTCTTCCTCGGAGGGGTCTCCAGTGCTGTCGAGGCCTATGACCCTGCGACCGATCAGTGGGAAAAGAGGGCCTCACTACTCCAGCCGCTCCACCATACGGCTGTCGCAGCGATAAACGGCAAACTGTACCTCGTCGGCGGGTATAAAAGGATTTGGCCCTGGAAGGCGATGAACACCGTGTGGGAATACAACCCCATAGAGGACCGCTGGCGNNGCGATGAACACCGTGTGGGAATACGATCCCGCAGAGGACCGCTGGCGGAGAAAAGCCCCGATGCCGACGGCTCGCGGTGCCCTGGCGGTGGGGGTGCTCGGAGGAAAGATCTATGCGGTTGGGGGAAAGATGGGCAGGGAGGTCCTGCGAACGCTTGAGGTCTATGATCCGACCACCGACACCTGGCAATCGCTCCCTTCGATGCCAACCCCTCGGGACCATCTGGCTGTCGCCGTCGTGAACGGTCTCCTGTACGCCATTGGAGGACGGCGGGGCGCCATGAGCCGCAACGTGGCAGTCAATGAAGTCTACGACCCCAAAGCGAACCGATGGATCACGAGGGCTCCGATGCCCACCGCCCGAGGCGGCATCGCTGCCGCAGTGGTGGGAGACCGGTTATACGTGTTTGGCGGGGAGAACCCCGACCAGACTTTTGAGAATACCGAGGCCTACGATCCAAAAACAGACCGATGGGTAACCCTCAAGCCGATGCCCACGGCACGCCACGGACTGGGGGCCGTCTCTTGGGAGGGGCACATCTATGTGATTGGCGGAGGTCCAAGTCCGGGCGGTTCTCGGAGTAACGTGAACGAGGTGTTTATACCGCCGCAGTGATTTGGTTCGGGGTTCATAGTTCAGCGTTCATGGTTCAGTCGTTAAAGCTCAAGATTAAGAGTGGCTGGTTAAGCGGCTATGGGGAAATGGAATTCTGATCTTTTCGGCGACATCCTCAAGCGGGTGAGCCGGACGTTCTTTCTGAGCCTGAATATCCTACCAAGAGACGTCAGGCAACCGGTGGGTCTCGCCTACCTCTTTGCCCGAGCCGCCGACACCATCGCCGACACGAGACTCATCAGCCGGGACAAGCGCCTCGAATACTTGGAACTGTTCCAGGGCGAACTCCGGGGGAACGGATCGAATCGTCTCTGGGAGATCAAAGAGGCGCTCACCGGTCCCCAAAAAATCCCCGAGGAGCGAGATCTCTTGGCTCGACTCGAGGAGTGTTTTGCAATCTATCATGCGCTGGACCCTGTAGACCAGAAACGCATCCAGGATCTCATCCTGACCATCACCCAAGGAATGCAGATGGACCTCACCACTTTCCCGGCAGAAGGGGAAGGCTACCCCATTCCCTTGAAAATCCGCGACGACCTCGACCGGTATACTTATCTCGTCGCGGGATGCGTTGGCGAATTCTGGACCGAGATTCATATGGCCCATCGCCCTGCCCTCCGAGGGTGGGATGTAGCCGAGATGAAAGAACGCGGGGTCCGGTTCGGGAAGGGGCTGCAGATGACCAACATCCTTCGAGACCTGAGCAGGGACCTTCGGCTGGGACGATGCTATCTGCCGCAGGAGGACCTTGAGAGGCTCGGCCTCACGGCGGCGGCCCTTCTCGATCCCGAAGCCATTGCTCGTGTGAAACCCCTCCTTCAAGACCTCCTCAAGGTCACCCTGAGCCATTACTGGGAAGGATGGAGTTACACGCTGGCCATCCCCAGGCGAGAGATCCGAATGCGGCTTGCCTGCGCCTGGCCTCTCCTCATCGGTCTGAAAACCCTCGCCCTCGTGGCGCAATCTGAAAACCTTCTCGACCCGGCGACCGTCGTCAAGATTTCACGGGCCGAGGTCTACAGGACGCTCCTCCGCTCGCTGACCCTGATTAGCTCCAACCGCTCTCTGACCAGGTATTACCAGGCCGTCCAAGAGCGCATCCCCTTGGGGTGAAGAAAATGGAAAAGCCCTTCATTGCCATCACGGTACACAAGGTCCCCCACAAGCAGTTTTGTGGCGTGGTCATCCTGAGCCAGGAATCGGACGGCTCCTGGTCTGGTCGGTGCAGCAAATGCGGTGAGGTTTTTCGGGTCGAGCAGGACTCCAAGTTCAAGGCTCGCGTCCTCGCGATGCGAAACTAAAAAGAGGATGAAGGGAGCAAGGATCAGGGGGTTAGGTGGGAAGGATCCAGGTTTGTCCGATAGAGTCGAGGACGATGCAATCAGTGGCGGGGCCGGCGACTCTTTTCAGGCGCGTGATCGGTTCGAAGACCGGCTCATCTGACACCTGAAAAGTCCGC
>JABAOD010001305.1_pt1 | contig 11479 bp, 5 predicted proteins | sample 7062151 | NCBI WGS metagenome assembly JABAOD01 (sample SAMN14538626, study PRJNA623070) | marine sediment metagenome | biome: marine biome [ENVO:00000428]; feature: marine pelagic biome [ENVO:01000023]; material: deep marine sediment [ENVO:00002113] | place: India: Gulf of Khambhat ...
TGACGGACCTGATATACAAAGGCGGGAAGGGTGGGAAGCCGGCGAAGTACTGTCGGGTGTCCTTGGTGTTCGACAACGGCGACCGGACGATTCCCCTTGACGAGGACGAGGTGCGGCTCACCCGCTATGTTGGCGTCTCTGAGAGCGTGCAAGATGGCTACAACTCCTACTTTTACGTCAACGGCCGCAAGGCGACCCTTCAGGCCTTTGATGATCTCCTCGCCCACGCAATGATCTCAGCGGAAGGATACAACATCGTACAACAGGGGGACGTGGCCAAAGTCGTAGAGATGAGCCCAGTGGAGCGCAGGAGGGTACTGGAAGACATCGCCGGCATCTCCCAATTCGATGAGGACATAGGTAGGGCGGAGGAGAAGAGGCAGGGCGTCGAGGAGAATCTGGACCGGTTAGGCATCATACTGGGCGAGATAAAGCGGCAACTGAGACAGCTGGAGAGAGATCGGGAGTCGGCGCTGAAGTACAGGGAACTCCAAGAGAGCCTGGACAAGGCGAGAGTCCAGGAGGCGCACAAGGACATCAGCCTCCTCGGACAACAGCTGGCCTCGAACCAGAAGCAGGTCTCGAGATACACGGAAGAGCGAGACAAGCTGCAAGAGAAGAAGTCAGAACATCGAGAGACCCTGGAACAGGCTGAGGAGAGGCTGTTGAAACTCGAGGCTGACGTCGCCAAGGCAGGCGGCGATGAGTTCCGGGATCTGAAGGAACGCCTGGATTTCCTGAGAATCGAGCGGGCAAGGGCCCAGGACGGCATCGAGCGGGCCAAGGAAGAGATGAAAGAACTCAGGTTAGAGGCTCAGACAGCGACCAAGGAGCAGGAGAAGATCTCCAAGGAGACTGCGGGCCTGGCGGACCAACGTCAACAGGTCCAAGATGAGGTTGTGCGGGCAAGGAGGGCCGTGGATTCCCTCAAAGAGGAAATCGACGGCCTGGAGGCGGACGCGGCAAAGTCCGACGTCAAGATTGTGGACATTCAGAAGGTCCTCGTTTCTTTGGACCAGAAGATAGAGGCCACTGAGGCCAAGCACAAGGACCTGTCGTTAGAGCAGGAGAAACTGAGTCAGAGACTGCACTACCTTGAGGAGCAGACCGCTCAGCTGAGGGGGGAGAAGGAGGCCCAGGAGTTCGAGGTCAAAGATGCCCAGTGGCAGCTCGGCGAAGGAAGGTCTGAGTCAAAGACCGTCACGAAGGAGCTGGAAGAGCTGCGTCAACGCCAAGAGGCCCTGCATCAGGAGAGGCAGGAACTCACGAAGCAGTCGGCAGAACTGGAGAGCGCCGTAAGGAGCCTCTCCAGAGAGTACAGCCACCTCCGAGCTGAGGCTGAGGCCGCTGAGAAGGTGCAGCGTGGTTACAACACGGCGGTCTCGGCTATCCTGGAGGCCCGGGACAGAGGGAGGCTGACAGGGATCCACGGCACGGTGGCCGAGCTAGCTCAGGTGAAGCCAGAACACGAAATCGCCCTGAACATCGCCGCAGGGGCACGGATGCAAGCCATCGTGGTTGAGAACGACGAGACAGCGTCCAAGGCCATCAAGCACCTGAAGGCCAACAAACTCGGGAGGGCCATCTTCCTCCCCTTGAACAAGATGACGCCCGGTAGGCCTCGCGGCAAAGCCCTTATGGCCGTGAGAGAGGCTGAGGGATTCGCGATAGACCTCGTCTCCTTTGAGGAAGAATACCGCAACGCCTTCTGGTATGTCTTCGGCGACACGGTGGTGGTCAAGAACCTAGCCCAGGCGAGGCGCCTAATGGGTGGGGTGAGGCTGGTAACCCTCGACGGGCAGCTCGTGGAGGCCAGCGGCGCAATGATAGGTGGCCAGATTACCCAGGTGACGCTGAAGTTTGGCCAAGGAGCGAAGGGTAAGCTGGAAGCGGTGGGGGAGGAGCTGAGGACGGCGTCAAAGCAGCTCAAGCAGGTCAACGAGAGACTCAGTACCGTGAACATCGAGCTGGAAACTCTGGACGGGGAAGTCCGGGACCTTCAGGAAAAGGAGATGGACAAGCTCTCCCAAGCTGAGGTCGCAGGGAAGAGGCTCGCGGAGGCCCGCAAGCGGCTAAAGGCCTCGGAGAAAGGGCTGGAGGAGAAGATAGCCCAGCATGAGGAGGCCAAGCAAACACACGCATCCGTCGAAGAGAACCTGTCTGAGGTCGTGACGACATTGCAGAAGCTGAGAGATGGGAGGGAAGCCAGAAGGAAGGAGGTTGCCCACATCACCCCAGACCGGATCGGAAGGAAACTCAGAGATCTTCAGGCCGAAAAGCTGTCATCGCAAGAGAGGTTGAGTGAGCTCCGATCCTTGGAGAAGACACTGGAAAGCCAGATGGCCCTCCAGGAGGAGAGAAAGGCAGAGCTGGGGAGACGACTGAACGTCTTTACCAACGGCATCGCTGACAACGAGAAGACCGTGGGACACCTCGAAGGGAGATTGTCGGGTGTCGAGGAGGAAATCCTTGGACTGCAAAAGATGGAGGATAGCATTCTCGCCGACATGAAGGGGGTGCGAGAAGGGAGGGATAGCGCCTTCCGGGAGAAGACGGAACTGGAGGCGAAACTCTCCAAGCTAGAGAGCAAACTGGAGGCTACAGAGGACTTCTTGCTGAGCCTGGCCGACCAGGCATTGACGCTGCAGGAGAGGCTCCAAGAGGCGGAAACGAGGGTAGAAGAGATCGGCCCCTTGGAGGGCGACCTTCCGCCGATGGAAGAGATCCGATCCACGATATCGCGTTGCGAGAAGGCCCTGAACTCAATTGGAGCGGTGAACCTGAGAGCTCTCGAGGACTATGAGGCTCAGCAGTCAAGACACGACGAGCTTAGGGAGGAACTCGCTCGTCTGAAGAAGGAAAGGAAGAATCTCCTCCAACTGGTGGGGGAGCTCGAGGGTCGGAAGAAGGCAGGCCTCACGGGAGTATTTAGCTCCATTCGCGATAACTTCGTCCAGATCTTCCAGCAGCTTTCCGAAGGCGGAGAGGCCGAGATGCTGCTGGAGAATGAGGAGAATCCCTTCGAAGGCGGGTTAATCATTCGAGCCCGGCCGGCGCAGAAACGGTTTCTGCGCCTCGAAGCCCTATCGGGCGGTGAGAAGAGCCTCGTCTCCATGGCCTTCATCTTTGCCATTCAGGAGCACGAACCGTCTCCGTTCTACCTCCTGGACGAGGTCGATCAGAATCTGGATGCCGTCAACGCCGAGAGAATAGCGATGATGATCAGAGCGAGTTCCCACGCGGCTCAATTCATCCAGATCTCCCTCCGAAAGGTAAGCCTGAAGGAGGCGGATCACATCATCGGCGTGACCATGAGCCAGCAGGCCGTCTCCAAGGTTGTGATGAGGGTCGACTTGGATGAGATCGTAGAGGAGGTTCCTGAGGCGGAGGCAGCAGCATGAGCCAGGAGTATGAAGAGGTTCTGAATCATCTCCTCTTCCACAAAGCGCTGGAGGAAGACAGTACGGGGAAGATAGACGGCTACGTGGAGTTACTCGCACAGGTTCAACAGGGGTACACCTTCCCGGCAGAAGCCCGCTTCGAGAGCGGCATCGCCGCCGTGTTTGACCTAGTGATAGAGCAGTCCTTCGATCCCTGGGACATTGACCTCGTCAGATTCTCCAAGGACTATCTCAAGAGGCTCCGGCGCCTGGGAACTGTAGACTTCATCTCTGCCGGTCGTCTGGTTCTTCTGGCCTGGTCGGTGCTGAAGCTGCAATCCGAAGTGACCCTGGCGGGGGCGGAACCCGTCAACCCTCCGGTGGATGGGTTCTTTGATGGATGGGATGTCACGCCCGGCATCTATCAGGACCCTGAAGACGTCGATTTCACTCACGAGCTCCTTACGAGCGAGGACCCTCCGCTCAGGGAAGCGTTCCAAAGGGACGTCTCCAGGCCAGTAACCCTGCTGGACCTCTTGAACGCGTTCGCGGAGGCGTACAACGAAACATCCGGGGCCGTGGCCAGTCGCAGACCTCTCCGTAGGCGAAGAGTCGAGTCCATCCGTGGCAAGGTTCACCGCGAGGACTTGGAGGAAGACGTCCAAAGAACCTGGAAGGCCATCCAATCCATGAACCAAGACGTCGTCGGCTTCAGTCAATTGTGTGACGGGGGCAAGTGGAAGAACGCCACGTTCTTCCTTTCCATCCTGTTCCTCTCCTCGCTTGGCTGGCTTGAGATTTGGCAGGAGGACTTCCCCTGGGGGGAGGTCTACCTCCGACCTCTGAGGCAAGGAGCAATCGGTGACGTGGTGGTCGACCCCGTGGCGGCAGAGGTGGCGTGAATGAGCAAGAAGGCCCTCTTGGAGGCCATACTCTTCTTGTCTGGAAAGGCCCAGACTCCGAGGCAGCTTGCGTTGGCCACTGGAATGGACCTGACCACCGTCAAGCGGCTGATCAGCCGCCTCGTTCGAGAGTACGAGGAAAGGGACGGGGCCCTGGAGGTCGCCCGCAGGGGACGCCGGTGGACCCTCCAGGTAAAGGATGAGTACGCGTCGCAGGCCGCCTTCATGGCCCCTCGGACGTTGCCGTCTGGAATCCTGAAAACTGCCAGTCTCATCGCCTACTATCAGCCGGTTAAGCAAAGCCACATTGTAGCCATCCGCGGCTCCAAGGCATACGACCACGTCAGGCATCTCGGGGAGAAGGGCCTGATCTCAGCCAGGCCCCAGGGACGCACACTCCTGCTTACGACCACGGCCAAGTTCTTGGACTACTTCGGTCTCAGTGTCCGGACGCGGGAGGAGTTGAAGAGATTGATGGCTGACCGCATCCAGGATCCACCAGAGGGCCAGGTCTCTTCTCGAGTGATAATCTCGGCCTAACGTATTTATAGAATCCTCCCCCACAAAAGGGAGGCCAGATACCTTCAACTTGGGTACTGGACAGAAGACATCGGAGGAGCCGACAGTTGGGCGGCTATCTCAGACACATAGAGTTGTCCAAGCAGCTGGAGGAGAAGGCAAAGGAGGCCTCTCGCAACAGAGAGCTTGCCGAGCAGCGGCTGGAGGAACTCCAGAAGCTTTTGGAGGCCGCCAAGAAGTCCGACTGCACCGTTGGCGAAGCCGAAGAGCTCCTGGGCCAGGCGAGCAGCGCGCTGGGAGCCAAGGACTATCGTCTCGCCTTGGAGAAATCCAAAGATGCGGAGGACAAGATCAAAGCCGCCTTCCTGCAGAAGACTCAATCTATCCTGGACTCCGCGGAGTCGATGCTGGCGTTGCTGAAGAGGACAAATCAGAACACGTCTGAGTACGAGGCCCTCATCGGAAGTGCCCGGGATGCGATGGAGAAGGGCACCTTCGAGGAGGCTGTGGAGGACGCCAAGCGGGGCTGGATCAAGGGAGAGAAGATGCTCCATGAGTACCTATCCAACTCCTTCTCCTCTGCTCAGGGTCTGGTCCTCGCGGCCAAGTCCATGGAAAAGGACACTGCGATGGCGGAGGACCAGTTGAAGAGGGCGCGGGATGCCCTGGACGCCAGCGACTACGACGAGGCCCTCTCTCAGACCGAGGAGGCCCTGGAACTCCTAGGTCGAGAGCTGGACTACGAACTTGAGGAGGAGAAACAGCGAGTGCTCCGACTCGTCGAGGCAGGGGAGGCCTTCAACGCGGACATCTCCAAAGCCCGGGACTACCTTGCTCGGTCCGGGAAGGAACTCGAGAAGGCCGATTTCGAGAAGTCCTACAACCTTCTGAAACAGGCAGGGACGGAGGCCGAGAGACAGCTCAAGAAGGCCCTCAGGTCTAAGGAGGGCAGCCTTGAGGGTCCGATTTCGGAGGCTAAGAAGCTCGGCGCGGAAACGGTCAAGGCGGAGGGCCTGGCCGAGGAAGCGATGGAGGCCGCAAAGAAGGATGATTTTGAAACCGCAGCCCACCTCATCCGAAAAGCCCTCCAGGAACTGGATGAGGCAAAGTTCCAGGGAGTGCTTCAAACGATATCCCTCTCCCGGCCGAAGTTTCTCAAGGCACGAGAGCTGGGGGCTGATGTCCAGATTGCCGTTGAGACTTTTGACAAGGCGCGAAAGGCGTTGCAGGATGGCAACTTCAAGGAGGCTTTGCAGCACACGGAGAAGGGTACTGCGGAGCTGGACTCGCTGATCGGGGAATTCGGGAACGCCCGGGAGAAAATGGAGACACTCCTGCAGGAGGTCAAGTTCTTTTCCGCGGAAGGTGTGGACATAGGAGACGTTGAGAGTCTGCTCCCAGCGGCCAACGATGAGCTCGTGCACGGTGACGTGAAAGCGTGGAACTCCCTCGTCAAGAAGATCGAGAGAAAGCTCGAGGGCATCAGGAGCAAGAGAACGGAGGAGCTGCTGGGCGATGCTCAGGTCCTCCTCGACATTGCGGAGACCACCGGCCTGTCCCTCGTGGAGGAACAGGAGGTCTTCCAAGAGAAGCAGCAACGTTCAACAGCAGGCGATGCGGACATGGCCCTGCAGGAGACTGTCGATCTAAAGATGAGGTTGGAGGAGAAGCTCACGCCCCACCTCGAGGGCAGAATCGATGCCATCAAGAAGACCCTACCCGAGGCAGCTCTTGGCGAAGTCTCAGACATCCTCTCGAAAGTCCAGACCGCCCTCGATGTAAAGGACTTCGAGACCGCGGCTAGCATGCTGCAGGAGGCCCAGGGGAAGGCGGAGGAGAAGGCGACGGAAATGGCCCAGACGGCAATCGATGGGCTCGCCGCCGCTCAGCAGTTGTCGTCGGATCACGGCATCGAGTCGTACGGCCTGAGGGAGGCCCACCTGGCCTCAAAGAAGGCCCTTGACGAAGGGGAGATTCCCAAGGTGTTCGAGGAACTAGCTGCCCTGGAGGAGCACCTGGCAAACCTTGCCCAAGAATCCTTCACGAAGGTGAAAGACCGGGTCGTCGAGGTTCGCAACTCCGGCATTGGCATTGCGGATCTGAAGGAAGTTCTCCGGCAAGCCAAGGACGCAATCACCGGGGGAGATGTCGTCCAGGGCCTAGTTTTGCTCCGTGGGTGTGACACTGCGGCCAAGGAGAGTCTGGACCGTTATCAAAAGGTGCACGACATCATGGCCTCCGCGGCAGTGCTGGTGGCCGAGGGGAAGAAGAAAGAGGTGAATATGAATAGGGCCATCGAGCTGATGCTCAAGGGGAAGACCGCCTTCGAGAGCGGAGATCTGAAGAGGGCCCTTGAGTACGCCCAGGATGCCAGATCCGAAGCCGAGAAGGAGATCAGCGTCCTCAATGTCACCGACAAGATCATTGCGGCTAAGGATGCCTTGGAGTTGGCCCAGCTATTGGAGGTGGACGTCCGCCTCTGGTCCAACCTGCTCCAGCGGGCCAAACAGTCCCTGGACAACAAGGACTTCCGTGAGGCCGTGGAACTCGCCATGGAGGCGGAGGATCAGGCAAAGTCTGGCATCCGAAAGCAGATCGACTCCCAGGTGGCCAGGTCCGAGTCCCTGCTGGAGGAAGTGAGGGTTCCCGCTCGAGAAGTCAGCGAGTGTCAGTCCGCGATAAACAAGGTCAAATCCCTCCTTGAGGACGGGAAGCTCAGGGATGCGGCCGACACCATTCGGGAGACACTCGTGAGCTGCGACGAACTCGTCAGGAGCTATTCAAGCACCCGGCAGAAGCTGAAAGCCGCAGAGGCCCTGACCTCAGAACTTCAGGCCATGAACGTTCGTGTCTCTGGGCCGGAAAAGCTCCTGTCGAAGGCAAGGAAGGCCTTCGATGACGGCAATCTGACCCATGCGGGACAACTGGCCGAGGAGGGCCTGACGCAGCTCGAAACCCAGCAGGAGGAAAGCATCAAACGGACCATCTCAGGCTTCGAGTCGGTCGTGGCCCAGGCAAAGGCCAACGGTGTTAACACCGCCAAGGCGGAGGAACTCCTTCAGGAGGCTCTGGCTCAGGCGGAAGAGAGGAAGTTCCAAGAGGCCCTGGCCTCGGCGATGCGGGCGGAGGCCGTCGTCGAGAAGATGGGGCTCCAAAAGGAGATTGCCGAAAACGCCCTAGAGACGGCCCGCACCAATATCATGGGACTGCCGACGCCCCTCCCCAGTCTGACGGAGCTCCTGAAGGCGGCGGAGCAGGCCTACGAGAAAGGTGACTATATCGCGTCCCTGGAGGCGGCGATTAGAGCCAAGGACGAGTACTCCGCCGTGCGGTTGAACTGGGAAGATCTGGAGGCCTCAGAGGAAGCCGGACTCAAGTTCTACAAGATGGCGGAGAAGGTGGGCGTCGACACTACCAAGTTGACGGCTCTGCTCGAGGAGGGTAAGGGAGCCGCGAAGAAGGGCGATCTGGACAGCGCGAAAGAGGCCTATGATGAGCTCGCGACGGAGGCAGCGGGCCTAACCTCCTCCTACCTTGCACAGCTCTACACCGAGGTGAAGAACGCCCACCTGGTATGCAACCTCCTTGACTGCGAGATTGAGGGAATGAGCGAAAAACTCTCCCAGGGGCGAGCCTACTCCGATGAGCATCGATTTGAGGACGCCCACGAGATTCTCTCGGTGGCCAGAGAACAGGTGATGACTGCTCTTCGTTCGAAGATTGAGGAACTCATTGGCGCGGCCAACGATGCCATTGCCCACGCCGAAAAGATCGGACTAGATACCACGGAGTCCCGCACGATGATGCAAGAGTCACAGGCCGCACTGGCAGAAGGACAATTCGAGAGGGCGATCCACCTAGCTCAGGAGAGCAGCGATATTCTGAAGGGCAGGGAAGATGTCCAACGGCGCTTCATGGGAACCACGTTCAAGGCGGAATCGTTGGTTAAGACCGCTAAGAAGTTCGGCATCGACGTGAAGAAGGCGGAGAAGGACCTTAAGAAGGCTTTCGATCTAAAGGACTCCGATCCTGAGACTGCCATCAAGACGGCCCAGGAGAGCTTGGATGTAGTGCAGGAGTCCCTAGACGCGTTCTCGCCTGTTCTCGCATTGGAGCTGAAGCTCGAAGACCCTGCTGTAGGCGATTGGAACCAGGGCGTCCTTCATCTCAAAAATTCTGGGAAGGCCGTAGCGAAAGACCTCCAGGTGGAGATCCTCGGCGACCTAGACACCCAGGGACTGAAGACCCCAGACACGATAAAGGCCGACGGAGATGCGGAGGCCGAAGTGCAGATTAGGTTCAACTCTCCCGGCGTGACGCCGATCATGGTGAAAGTCAAGGCCAGAAGAGTCCTAGACGATCAAGAGTACGAGTGGGAGCAGGTCTTCGAGTTCGACATTGCTGAAGCGGCTCAGAAGTCTGAGGCCCGTGCCATCCTAGCGGCACACGATACGAAATGCTCCCTGTGCCGCGGAACCATCAAGAAGGGATTCTCCGCCAAGGAGTGTGAATGCGGCTCTATCTTGCACGAGCCGTGCGCTCTCAGGGCAGCGAAGTGTCCGACCTGTGAACGCGCCCTCTGACCTCCACCCTCCGCGCCTAGACGTCCAGAGGACCGACTACCCTCTCAACCTCTCTGAGGACCTCACCACCGGCCAGGAGATCTACTATCCTCTCGATGTCTCGGGAAAGGGGACGATCCTCTGTCACCTGCGGCACATAGTTGCGCAGGAAAACATGCGCCGTCGAGGCGCCCTTCCCAGGCTTCAGAGGCCGTACGAAGTCGAGCCCCTGAGCGGCACACAAGTACTCGATGGCCAAGAGGTGACGAACGTTCTCGACCACCTGGAACAGCTTTTCGCCTGCAGCGGGACCCATGCAAACGAAGTCCTCCTGGTTGGCGGATGTGGGGATGGAATCGACGGACGCAGGATGCGCCAGGACCTTGTTCTGGGAGGCTAGTGCCGCCGCGGTGTACTGTGCTAACATGAGGCCAGAGTTGAGCCCGCTGCTTTCAGTAAGGAAGGGCGGCAGCTCGCTCAGGTGACCGTCCATGAGTCGGGCGATTCGTCTCTCCGCGAAAGCCCCCAATGAAGTAAGGGCAATCGCCATGAAGTCCAGCACGAAGGCCAGGGGCTGACCGTGGAAGTTGCCGCACGACAGCGATTCTCCATCTCTCGCGAAAAGGAGGGGGTTGTCGGTGGCAGCGTTGATCTCGACACCAAAGACCCGCCTCGCCTGGGCGAGCACATCATGGCACGCCCCGAAAACCTGGGGCATGCACCGGAGAGTGTAGGCGTCCTGCACCTTGGGACAGTCCTTGTGGGAGGGGATTACCTCGCTATCCTCCAGTAACCTAAGGATAGTCTTGGCCACCACCGTCTGTCCTGGATGTGGTCTCAGAGCCTGAATCCTCGGGTCGAAGGGTTGGGGCGATGCTTTCAGAGCCTCAAAGCTCATGGCTCCTGCCACGAGGGCGTTCTTGAGGCAACGCTGAGCGTCACGAAGACCTAGGCAACCGTACGCAGACATCAAGGAAGTCCCATTGATGAGGGCCAAGCCCTCCTTGGCGAGGAGCTCCACTGGCTGGAGACCGACCCGCTCCAGGGCTTCACCGCCTTCAAGTCGCTCACCCTCCAACAATGCCTCTCCCTCACCCACCATCAACAGGCTCAAGTGGGCCAAGGGGGCGAGGTCTCCACTAGCTCCCACGGACCCCTTCCGGGGAACCAACGGATGGAGTCTAGCATTGAGCATGCTACAGATCAGTTCTACTATCACAGGGCGGACGCCAGAGTAACCCTTGGCGAGGCCGTTAGCACGAATCACCATCATGGCTCGCACGACGTCCTCAGGTAATGGCTCCCCCACCCCAGCAGAGTGGCTTCGCACAATGTTGAGCTGCAGACGGCGAAGGTCCTCGTTCGGGATGCTGACATTAGCCAACTCACCAATTCCTGTCTTCACGCCATAGGCCACCCGGCCCTCGCGACCAATCTTCTCCACCAACTCACGAGAGGCCTCCATCATGCTTGAGGCGTCGGGCGAGAGGGCGGTGGTTTCGAACTCCCTTGCGACCAGGGCGACGTCGTCGACGGTGAGACTATTCCCATCAAGAGTTATCATGGGCTCCCCGTCTCGCCATGGCCCTTGAGGATAAAAAGGCCGAGGAAAACCCGATACGACGGTCTCGCAGACCACGGGCGCCAATCCACGACCTGTCGCGGGGTGCGGTGAGGTTCTTCAGAAAAGGTTTATTGGGCCCCAGTGTTGGGACTGCAAGCATGGAGATCGTCTTTCTGGGTACCAGTGGCAGCATGCCCTCACCCAAGAGGAATGTGCCTGCAATAGCCATCAAACGAGGGAGTGAGATCATCCTCATGGACTGTGGTGAGGGGACGCAGCGTCAGTTCATGCTTTCCAAGCTCTCCTTCATGCAGGTCTCCAGGATCCTGCTGAGCCACTTCCACGGTGACCACTTCCTCGGACTGCCAGGGATGGTGATGACTATGGCCCTGAACGACAGGTCCGAGCCTCTGGATGTCTACGGTCCTCCGGGGACTGTCGAGACCGTCAAGGCGCTTCTGAAACTGAACCTCTTCAAGCCCACCTTCGAAACGAGGGTATACGACGTGGACACGGGATACGAAGTGGACTGCGGGGAATATCATATCAAGG
>JABAOD010001808.1_pt4 | contig 11476 bp, 10 predicted proteins | sample 7062151 | NCBI WGS metagenome assembly JABAOD01 (sample SAMN14538626, study PRJNA623070) | marine sediment metagenome | biome: marine biome [ENVO:00000428]; feature: marine pelagic biome [ENVO:01000023]; material: deep marine sediment [ENVO:00002113] | place: India: Gulf of Khambhat ...
CACGGGGCAGGGGGCCAGGCGGACGACTTCCTCGGCGACGCTGCCCAGTAGCAGGCGGCGCAAGCCGCGACGCCCATGTGTCCCCAGCGCGATGAGATCGATGTTATGCTCGGCGGCGTACTCCAGGATGGCGCCCGCCGCAGAGATGCTGCGCAGCTGCGCGCAGCGAAAGGTCACTCCATCGCCGTGGTCCTCTATGGCCTTAGCCAACTGCGACTCGGCGTGCGCCTCGAGGACCTGATACAACCCTTCCACGTCGGGAAGCCGGTGGGCCGCGTTTCCAGGATCCGTGTCGTGAAGGACGAGGGCGTGAAGGAGGTGAACTTCCGCCCTGAATTCCCGAGCGAGGTGCAGGACGTACGGGAACGCGTGACTGGCGCAATCCGAAAAATCGGTCGGGAAGAGTATCTTATCGAACTGGAGCATGCAGCCCCCCATCTCGGCAATCATTCAGAGACGCGTATCCCCGAAGGCGGAGAACGACTCCGGTCGTTGGTCCCGCCACCCCGGAATTGTACGTGCCCGACCGGCCACCGAGCCAGCCGGGCCCCAACATCTGAAGCGCTTCTCGGGTGACCGCACCCGCCCCGATACAGGCTTGACGAATGCGGTGTGGGCGGTATTTCGTGTAACCTAACGATTTAGTTTGTGGCCTCTAAATAAGCGCTCCCATCGCATGGTGAAGTATATGCAGCTACCGACCAAGGTTCGCCTGCTTTCGAGCCTCATCCTGACGATGCTGGGCTCCGTCCTAGCCGTGGCTACTGCCCGCGGACAGGTTTTGGAGCCGTTGGTGTCCGACCGGCCGGATTTCACCGAGAGCGCGGCCGTGGTCGGATCGGGATCGCTCCAGCTGGAGGCGGGCTACACCTTCCGGCGTGAAGGAGCGGAGCGTGCGAACAGCGCCGGCGAGGTCTTGATCCGGGCAGGGCTCGCCGCGTGGGCGGAGCTGCGCGTCGGACTCAATTCTTTCAGCTGGCTCGATGGGCGCGGGCGAGACTCGAGTGGGTTCGAGGACGTGTTCCTCGGCGCGAAGCTCGGACTTTTGCCCGCGTCGGGCGAAGCGTACACGCCCCGGCCCCAGATCGCCTTGCTGGTTGGCACGACGGTGCCGACGGGGAGTGACGGCTTTGGCAGTCACGGCGCTCAGCCCGAGGCCAAGCTCGCGCTCGCCTGGTCGCTCGGTGATCGCCTGGCGGTCGGGTCCAATCTCAACGTCGCCTCATTGTCCGGAGCGGGCGATCGCTTTGGCCAGATCTCCGGCAGCGTCGCTGTGGGCCTGGCGCTGGACTCCCGTGTCGGCAGCTATGTGGAGTATTACGGCTTCTCGCGGGAAAGCCGTGACGGATCGTACTCGGAGTATGTGAACGGCGGTCTGACTTTCCTGATCAGCCCGGATCTGCAACTCGATGCTCGTGCCGGCGTGGGACTGAACGAGCGGGACCCGGACTACTTTGTCGGTTTCGGCTTCGTGCTTCGCCGGGCCCCGTAGAGCGGGCGCGCCTCTAGCGCCCCCCCGCCGCGGAGAAGAAGACGAGCACCCTCAAGTCGTCGCTGATGCTGTGGAAGTGGTGCGCTACGTGTGCTCTGACGTAGTGCAGGCTGCCGGGCCCGACCGGAAAGTCGTCGGCCTCGACTCGTAGAGTGCCGCGACCGCTGACCACGAAGTAAAGCTCATCCTCATCGTGCGGCTTCTGTTCATCGACTCCACCGACGGTCACCGTGTAGAGACCGGCCCGCATGGTCGAAACATCCAGAAACTGGAGCCAGGGTTTGCCGGACTTATCGTGTCGGGCCATGAGCTCGCTGAGATCGAATGCGGAGGAGACGGGATCGCGTCGGGAAGTGGCCATAGGTCGCCTCGTCGCAGTTTGTGGCTGGTCCACACGCCTGTCCGTCTGGAGCGGAAGGGCGGCGGTGTTCGGTCTTCGGGGTCCAGGAGGATAGGCGAATCGGCGCTCCAGCGCTACGGTCGGCGTGGACGGTCTGGGCGGACGATGACCTGGCTTGACGCCAAGGGGAGGTGACCGGCTAGAATCGGGCATGGTCACCTTTGCGGCTATGACCGAGAAACACTGGCCCGAGGTGCGGCGGATCTACGCCGAGGGTATCGCCACGGGCATGGCGACATTCGAGACGGAGCCCCCGAAAGCGTGGGCGGAGTGGTCTGCGTCTCATCTCGATTACGGACGTCTGATCGCGCTGGCGGACGGGCATGTCCTGGGCTGGGCAGCCCTGTCCGGGGTCTCGGATCGGTGTGTCTACGCCGGAGTCGCCGAAGTCAGCGTCTACGTCTCCGCCGAGGCGCGTGGGCGCGGGGTAGGGTCCGGGCTGTTGGCACGTCTCATCGAGGAAGCCGAGGCGAACGGCATCTGGACGCTGCAGGCGGGCGTCTTCCCTGAGAATCGACAGAGCATAGCGCTGCACGAGAAGCTCGGGTTCAGGGCCGTGGGGCGTCGGGAGCGGCTGGGACGCCTCGGTGGTCGCTGGCGCGATGTGTTGCTGTTGGAGCGGCGGAGCACGCGGGTAGGTGTGGATTGATGGAGGAAGAGGTGAGGGGTGTCCTAGGTGCGCCGGGGCAGGCAGGCCGGGTGAGCGCTCGTGGGGAGTAAGCGCGCGTTGCGCCTGGCGCTGGCGCTCGTCGTCCTCTCGGCGACGCTGTACGCCGGGGCGGGGCGGATCGGGCCACTGTCGCCGCTCGGCCCGCTGCTCGATCCCTGGAGCGGCGTGTGGTCGAGCGCATTGAACGCCGAGCCGCTCGACTCCGAGCGTGTTGAGCTTCGGGGCCTCGAGGAACCGGTGCGGGTCGTTTTCGACGTCCGTGGCGTGCCGCACATCTTCGCGACCAACGCCGTGGACGCGGCTCTCGCGCTCGGCTATGTGGTGGCGCGCGATCGGCTATTCCAGATGGAGCTCCGCTGGCGCACGGCGGCGGGCCGGCTGTCGGAGCTGCTGGGAGCCGAAGCGCTGGAGGTCGACCGCGAAATGCGGCGTTTGGGCCTGGCCTGGAGCGCCGAGCGGGATTGGGCGGCGCTCGACACCGCGAGTCCCGACGTTGACGAAATGCGGGCGTATGCGGCGGGAGTGAACTCGTGGATCGACGGGCTTCGCCGCCGCGGACTGCCCTTGGAGTACCACCTGCTTGGCGCCCGCCCCGCTCCCTGGGAGCCGGTCTACTCGCTCTACCTGCTCAAGCTAATGGGGTGGGACCTCACCTACCCGGTGACGATGGACCTGCGACGCCTGCGTGTGCAGGCTCGGGTCGGTCGCGAGGCGGCCGATGCGCTCTTGCCGGTGAACAGTCCGATCCAGCAGCCCATCCAGCCGAATGGACAGGCGGGCCCGAGGCACGATTTCGCCAGGATCCCACCTCCCGGCGTCCCCGACCGGGCCGCAGAGCGATTGGCGGACGAGCTCGAGCTTGCGTTGGGCGAACTCGCTCCAAGCACGCCTTCGCAGGACGGCGAGCTGCCGCTGGGGAGCAATAACTGGGCGGTGGCGCCGGAGCGCACCGCGGCCGGGCGCGCGTTGTTGGCGGGCGATCCGCATCTGGAGCTGACGCTGCCATCGATCTGGTACGAAGTCCATGTGTCGGTGCCGGGTGAGCTCGACGTGTACGGAGTTACCATCCCGAGCGTTCCCTTCACCATCCTCGGGTTCAACCGGGACGTTGCCTGGAGTTTTACGAACACCGGCGCCGACGTCATCGACTACTATCAGGAAGAGCTGGACGACGCGGCGAGCCCGGCCAGCTACAAGCTGGATGGCGACTGGCAACCGCTGGGCCGTCGCGTCGAGCGCTACCGCGGCCGCGGGGGCCGGCTGCTAAGCACGGATACGCTGTACTACACGCACCGCGGGCCGCTGCTGCGCCGTCAGGGCCAGGCGCTCTCGATGCGCTGGACGGTACTGGAAGGCGGCGGCGCCACCCTGGCGTTGCGGAACGCGGCCCGAGCCACGAGCGTGAGGGCGTGGTTGCAGGCGACGGAAGGTTTCACGGCGCCCGCGCAGAACATGATCGTCGCCGATCGGACCGGCACCATCGCCATCCGATCGACGGGGAGCTTCCCTCTGCAGCCGAACGGGCATGGTCTGGAGCTGCGTGACGGTGAGCTCAGCGCGAGCGATTGGATCGGTTACTGGCCGCGCGACCGTTATCCGTTCGCGATCGAGCCGGCCCAGGGCTACCTGGCTTCAGCGAACCAACAACCGCTCGACCCACGCGTCGATTCGACGTACCTGGGAGCGGATTGGCCGTCGCCGTGGCGTGCGATTCGGATCAACCAGCTGCTGCAGGCCGACTCGGCCGTCACCGTCGAGGCGATGCGCCGGTTCCAGACCGACGCCGGGAACGCGAGGGCCGACCTGTTCGTACCTTTTTTCCTCGGCGCGGTGGCACGGCGCTCGGCCGCGGGCGGTGGCGACCCGGCCGAGCAGACGGCGGCCGGACTTCTGGCCGAGTGGGATCGCCGTTACGACCCGAAGAACAATCGGGCCGTTCTCTTCGAGTATGCGATGGACGCCCTGACCGATCGGCTCTGGGACGAGTTGCAGACCGATGCCACCGGCGCTGGCAGGCCACGCCGGGTGTTCACTCCCTCGAGCGCGGTTACCGCCGGCCTGCTGCACCAGCCTGAGAGCGTGTGGTGGGATGACGGTAGCACGCCCGATACGGTCGAGGGTCGGGATGCGATTCTGGCCGCGAGCCTGGTGGCGGGGCTCGAGCGGGCGCGCAGAGAGCATGGCGCTCCGGATTCGGCTGGCTGGCACTGGGAGCGCGTCCGGCACATCAACATCTACCACCTGCTGCAGCTGCCCGCGCTCTCGCGCCTCGGCATCCCGGTACAGGGTGGACCGGGCAACCTGAACCCGGCGTCGGGGCGGGGGACACACGGAGCCAGCTGGCGTATGGTGGTGGAGGCGGGGCCCGAGATGCGCGCCTGGAGCATCTACCCGGGCGGGCAATCCGGCAATCCTTTCAGTTCGAGGTACGCCGATCGCGTGGATGCCTGGTCGCGGGGTGAGCTCGAGCCGGTCATCTTTCCCGGCCGGCCCGAGGAGATGACGGGCGCCGAGGTCAGTTCGGTGCTCGAGCTGGTACCGGCACGCTAGCGATGCGCGCACTGGCGAACGTCCTGGCGCTGCTCGTCGCTTTCGGCCTGGCCACCGTCGTGGCGGGTTGGTGGAGCGTCCCTGTCGTCGCTGCTCTTTGGGCGCTCGCCCGACCCCGGACGCGGCGGCCTGCGGTTACGGCGGGTGTCGTCGCCGCGGCCGCCTGGGCGGCACTGCTGTTGGCCACCGGGCCAATCGCGGCTCTCGGGGCGCAAGCGCGTGTGCTGGGTGAGGTGTTCGGCAGCGGTGCCCTCGTCATCATCGCGGTCACGCTGGTCTTCCCTGCAACGCTCGCGGCAAGCGCCGCAACGCTCGTCGCGGCGCTTCGACCCGAAACAAAAAAGTAGGCGTCGGAACCGTGCGGCACGCTTCGGGCGTTAGCGAGGCGGGGCACGCTCGTCTCTCACCATGACCATATTCGTTGACGACTGAGGATTAGCGGAGGGCAGAATCATGAAGCACGCCATCGTGTTCGCCATCGCCCTGGCCCTGGCCGTGCCGCTGCCGGCGGCGGCCCAACGGGACAGGAAGAAGGGGGAGGCGGAGCAGGTGAAGAAAAGTCCGTACGGCGATTTCGCGGAGGTCACGGAAGGCGCGACGCTGCGCGAGGGTTTCTTCGACACCTACCAGAAGGGCGACAAGCTTCTGATGGCGGTGCCGCCGGGGCGATTGGGCGATGACTTCTTGCTGGTCTTCGAGATCGCACAGGGGATCGGTGCGGCGGGCCTGTTCGGTGGCACGATGCTCAACATCTTCGAGGGCAACCTGGTCGCGCTCGAGCGCTATGGCGACCGGGTATTCTTGTTGAAGCGTCCACACCGCTACGTGGCCTCGCCAAACACACCGGAGCGAGCCGCCGTCGAGCTGACCTATGGCTCGTCCGTCCTGGCATCGGCGAAGATCGAAGCGATCCGCCAGGATTCGGCGCTGATCATCGACGTTCACGACTGGCTGGTATCTGATCTTTCCAACATAGGCCAGCGTGTGAGGTTCGCGACGGGCCGTCAGCCGGGCGAGCAGGGTGGCGCGAACTTCGATCGCAGCCGCAGCTACCTCGAGTCGGTGAAGGCGTTTGCCGACAACGTGAACTTCCGCGCCAAGCTCACCTTCGGTGCCAATCGACCCGCGCCGCGGCGCACGGTCCCCGATGCCCGCTACATCCCGGTCTCCGTGCACTACACCCTCGCCCGACTGCCGCAGAATCCGATGACCCCCCGGCTCGGCGACGACCGGATGGGATACTTCATGACGGTTCACAAGGACTACTCCCGGAACGATACAACGCATTTCGTCCGCTATGTGAACCGCTGGCGCCTGGAGCGCGGAGAGCGCGTCGGCGGCCTGTACCGGCCGGTCAAGCCGATCGTCTACTACCTCGATCGGACGATTCCCGACGTGTACCGACGCTTCATCGCTGAAGGCGTAGAGGCGTGGAACAAGGCGTTCGAAGGAGCCGGCTGGAAGGATGCGGTGCGGGCCGAGACGCTTCCGGAAGACGCCGACGCCGAGGACCTCCGGTTCGCCACCATCCGTTGGAACGTGTCCGACGAGCTGGGCTACGGCGCCGTCGGCCCATCGATCGTCGATCCGCGAACGGGCGAGATTCTCGACGCCGACATCCTGATGGAGGCGGAGATGGTTCTCGGCTTCAAGGCCAGCTGGCGGCGACTGGCTCAGCCGACCGCCCTGCTCGAGTCGATGTTCGACCCGGGCGAAGCGGAGCTCGAGTACGCCATGAGTGGGGGCGAACTGCCGATCCTGGGGGCCGAACTGGCGGCGCAGGGCGCCTTGCTGCGAGCCGTTCTGACCGCGCGCGGAGAGATCGAGCCCCAGGCGCCTTTGCCGGTCGAGTACGTCGGCCAGGCGCTCAAATGGGTGACGATGCACGAGGTCGGTCACACCCTGGGCCTGAGGCACAACTTCGGCTCGTCCCGCGACACGCCGCGGGACAAGCTGCACGACCGGCTGTGGGCGGAAGAGCGGGGCGTGACCGGATCGGTGATGGATTATCACGCGCCGAACGTAGCCAGCGAGGACGAGATCAACGGCTACTACTACAGCCCGGCCGTCGGCTCTTACGACCTATGGGTCATCTCGTACGGCTACACACCAGACGCAGACCGCGCCCGCCAGATCGCGCGCGAGGCCGGCTTGCCGGGGCACGCCTACGGCACCGACATCGACGCCTACGGACCGGGCGCCGTCGACCCGACCATCAACGTGTTCGATCTCAGCTCCGATCCCCTCCGCTGGGGCAAGGACCGGGTCGGGTTGATCGATCATCTCTTCGAGCGGCTGCCCGAACGGGTGCTGACCGACAACTCGAGCTATTCCGACCTCACCGCATCGTATCAGTCGCTGCTGGGGCAGTACGCTTCGGCGCTGGCCCCGGCGATCAAGTACATCGGAGGCCAGTTCCAGTACAACACCCGGGTCGGCGACCTGAACGACGTCGGTCCGTTTCGGCCGGTGCCGGCGGCCGAGCAGCGAGAAGCGCTGGCCTTCATCACACAGACCGCATTCGCCGAGGATGCCTTCGAGGTGCCGCGGGGTGTGCTGGCGCAGTTTGGGCCGAACCGCTGGATACACTGGGGAAGTCCGACTCGCTTCAATGGACGGCTCGACTACCCCTTCTACGAGCAGGTCGCCTCGATCCAGACGCGCATGTTGAACGCGCTGACGCATCCCTATCGGCTGGCGCGCATCCGCGACGCGGAGCTGAAGTTCGGCAGCGAGAACGTCGTAACGATTCCCGAGCTGTTCGCCGAGTTGACCCAGGCGATCTGGAGCGAGGTCTGGAGGTCGCCCGGCCGCGACATCGCGCCGTCACGACGCGACCTGCAACGGGCTTACATCGACCGCTTGACCGAAATCCTCACCGACCCGCCGCAGCGGATGCCGGCCGACGCCCGGTCCGTATCCCGAGTACGGCTGCGCGACCTGCACGAGCGGATCGGTCGGAGGCTCACGCCCCCCTACAGCTTCGACGACTACACGTATGCACACCTGACGGAATCGCGAGAGCGGATAGAGAAAGCCCTGTTGGCGGGGTTGGAGGTCGAGCGGCGACGTTGAGATTGCCCGAGCTTGGCCGAATCGGAGGGGGTGATGGTGTCGCCCCCTCATCTTCTTGCGCACCGCAAAGGTCCGCGAGACGAACGGCAGCGTCCGTGCCCGATTTGACGGCAACCGGCGGCCGTCCGATCGTGTCCTGAGTGACGTTCCGATGGCGGCGGTCCATCTGCCCGGCCACCGTCGCCCGCAACCCGCCCCCACAACGGAGCTCGAAGTGATGACCCAGACCGGCTTCGATCAGGAACGATTTCGCAAGAGCTTCCTCCTCGTCCTCGCCATCGCGATATCGCTACTGTTCTTCGCGATGATCCGTGGCTTCCTCGTCGCCGTGCTGGTCGCGGCGATCTTCAGCGGCGTCTCTTACCCTCTGTACGCGCGTTTGCTGCGTCGCCTCCGAAACCGGAAGGCCCTCGCGTCGATCATCACGCTCATGGTCGTACTTCTGGTGATCGTCGTACCGGTGTTGGCTTTTCTCGGTCTCGTGGCGACCCAGGCGATCCAGATCAGCCAGGAGGTGCGGCCCTGGGTCGAAGCCCAGATTAGCCAGCCGAGTGCGCTCGACCAGCTGTTGGAGAGGATCCCGTTCTTGGAGGCGCTGGCGCCCTACGAGGACCAGATCACGGCGAAGGCGGCCGAGCTGGCCGGCCGGGCGGGGACGTTCATCGTCAACAGCCTGGCGGCGGCGACGCGGGGCACGGCCGTGTTCTTCTTCATGCTCTTCGTGATGGTCTACGCCATGTTCTTCTTCCTGATGGACGGCCGAGCGATCCTCGACCGAATCCTCTACTACATGCCGCTCTCGTCGGAAGATGAGGAGCGGATGGTCGAGAAGTTCGTGTCGGTCACTCGCGCCACCGTCAAAGGGACGCTGGTGATCGGGATCGTTCAGGGTGGATTGGGGGGGATGGCGTTCGCCGTAGTCGGCATCAAGGGTGCCGCCTTCTGGGGCACGATCATGGCGGTCCTGTCGATCATTCCGGGCGTGGGGACGGCGCTCATCTGGGTGCCGGCGGTCGTCTACCTGTTCGCCGTGGGCAAGGTAGCCGCGGGGATCGGCTTGACTATCTGGTGCGCCGTCGTTGTCGGCACCGCCGATAACGTCCTGCGGCCCTGGTTGGTGGGGAAAGACACCAAGATGTCCGATCTGCTGATACTGCTCGGGACGCTGGGCGGGCTGGTTCTGTTCGGGGCCGTCGGGATCATCATCGGGCCGATCGTCGCCGCGCTGTTCGTGACCGTCTGGGACATCTACGGCACCGCGTTCAAAGATGTCCTTCCGGCGGCGCGAACGATCGGTCTGGGCGCTACCGATGGCGAGGGTTCGTGAGCCGCGTCAGCTGTTGCGGGTGGCGATCTTCGTCCAGCTATCCCGGAGGGTCACGGTGCGATTGAAGACGAGGCTGCCGGGCTTCGAGTCGATCGGATCGCTGATGAAGTAGCCCAGACGCTCGAACTGATAGCGCGTGCCAGGCGGGTCGTCGGCGACGCCAGGCTCGATCAGGGCGTCCTCGAGAATCACCAGCGACTCGGGGTTCAGGTTCACCGTGAAGTCGGCGCCCGTGGGGGCGTCTTCTGGATCGGCGACCTTGAAGAGGCGGTCGTACAGTCGCACTTCGCAGGGAAGGGCGTGCTGCGCTGACACCCAGTGGATCGTTCCTTTCACCTTTCGCCCGTCTGCCGGCGGCCCGCTGAGCGTGTCGGGGTCGTAGCGACAGCGAAGTTCGGTGATCGCACCACTCTCCGGGTCTTTCACGACCTCGTCGCAGCGGATGATGTAGGCGTGTCGCAGCCGCACCTCGCGGCCGGGGCCGAGACGGAACCACTTCTTGGGCGGATCCTCCATGAAGTCGTCGCGCTCGATGAAGATCTCGCGGCTGAAGGGCAGCTGGCGTGAGCCTTCTTTCGCGACGTCGCGCGGCCAGTAGGACGCATCGAGCAGCTCGACCGCACCTTCCGGATAGTTGGTGATCACGACCTTCAACGGACGCAAGACGCAGAGCACACGCGGCGCCCGCTGATTCAGATCGTTGCGGATGGCGTACTCGAGCTTTCCGATGTCGACCCGACTGTTCACTTTGTCGACACCGATCATGTCGCAGAGGTCGCGAATCGCCTCCGGTGTGACACCGCGCCGGCGCAGTCCGGCGATGGTCGGAAGGCGCGGATCGTCCCACCCGCTGACGTGGCCGTCCTCGACGAGCCGGATCAGCTTGCGCTTGGACAGCACGGTATAGTCGAGGTCGAGCCGGGCGAACTCCGTCTGCTCGGGCCTGGGAGGCTCGATGCCGACGTTGTCGAGCACCCAATCGTAGAGCGCGCGGTTGTTCTCGAACTCGAGCGTGCAAAGCGAGTGTGTGATGTTCTCGATCGCGTCCGAGAGGCAGTGCGTGAAGTCGTAAAGCGGATACAGGCACCACTCGCCGCCGCGGCGGTAGTGCTCCGCGTGACGGATTCGATAGAGCAGCGGGTCGCGCATCAGCATGTTGGCGTGCGCCATGTCGATCTTGGCGCGCAACACGTGCTCGCCGTCGGCGAATTCACCGGCACGCATGCGCTCGAAGAGGTCGAGGTTCTCCTCGACCGACCGATCGCGATAAGGGCTGTTCACCCCGGCCTCGGTCACCGTCCCCCGGTTCTCCCGGATCTCATCTTCGTTCTGACTGTCAACGTACGCCTTGCCCTTTCGAATCAGGGTGACGGCGAACTCGTACAGCTGTTCGAAGTAGTCGGACGCGAAGAACAGCTTGTCGCCCCAGTCGAAGCCGAGCCAGCGGACGTCCTCCTTGATCGATTCGACGTACTTGATGTCCTCGGTCTCGGGGTTGGTGTCGTCGAAGCGGAGGTGGCAGACCCCGCTGTTTTCGAGGGCGAGGCCGAAGTTCAGGCAGCACGACTTGGCGTGCCCGATGTGCAGGTAGCCGTTGGGCTCCGGTGGGAAGCGCGTCACCACGCGGCCGCCGTACTTGTCGCTCCGCAGGTCGTCGGCGACCTTGGCGCGAATGAAGTCGGCGGCCCCCGGACGCGTCGCGTCGCGCGGCTCAGCCGGTCTCGGTTCTTTTTTCTTTGCCGTCGGTCGTTCCACGTCCCAAGCCTAACAAGCTCGCGCGGTCTTTTGTAGGGGTGGCGCGGTGACAAAGCGGCGCACCGCAACCGGGGAGCCTCCAGCGGCGGGAGCCGTGTCCGGGGCTCCCGCCGCTCAGGCCTGCAGGCCGTGGCGGATCACGTGCCGCATGGCGTCCACAAAGCGGTCCAACTCTTCGAGCGTCGAGTAGACGCTGGGCGAGATACG
>JABAOD010016806.1_pt1 | contig 11470 bp, 10 predicted proteins | sample 7062151 | NCBI WGS metagenome assembly JABAOD01 (sample SAMN14538626, study PRJNA623070) | marine sediment metagenome | biome: marine biome [ENVO:00000428]; feature: marine pelagic biome [ENVO:01000023]; material: deep marine sediment [ENVO:00002113] | place: India: Gulf of Khambhat ...
CGATTCTGGCGCCCAACAGTGTTTTCGCGCCCAACGTCTTGGGGCCCGCCATCTGCGTCGGCTACATGCCGCCTGCCGTGGGCATCGTCGACCTCACGTTCCAGGTCGCGGAAATTCTTTCGTACAAGAAATTCACGCTGCTCGAGTGGGATGCCTTGAACCCCGAAGCATGCCGGTGGGCCCGGGCGAACATCGATCGCTTCCCGATCGACCCGCGGCCGCTGCTCCGGCCAACACGCACGCCTCGGCATTCGTGCGACACCCCAGGGAGGTGAGCGATGAGCGGCAACGATTCCACGCAGCCTTCGTTCCTCTTGGCCGATGAGGAGCTCACGGCCCTGATCGCCGGTGAGCTGGGGACCTACGGGAAACTGAAGCCGGAAGTCAGCGCGCGGCGCTGGCAGTTCTCTTTGCCGCGCCGGAATGGCGCGGCCCGCATCAGTGACGACTGGCTCATCCTCGACTTCGCGCCCCGCGGCCGGCCGCCGGCGCCTCAGCGTCTACTGGAGAAGAACCTGACCCTCACGGGCAACGCCAAGTACGTCCTGGGCGTGGACGGCGCCGTTCGCCTGCTGGCCGAGATCCCTCTCGACGGCGTGCCGATTCAAGGGCTGACCGGCATCGGCCAGCACATCCGCGAAGGCGTCCTGGGGATCGCCGCGGCGCTCGGCACCACGATCCCCAACCTGCCCGAGGAGGTCACCGGAGTCGGCGACGCGCCCGCCCCGTCCCTCGCCGACCTGTGCGAAGAGGCAGGTTGGCCGTTCGATCAGCGCGGTGATGAGCGCGTCTCCGTCGATCTCGAGTGCACCGGTGATGCCTTCTTCCAGGCCACCGTGGAGCTGGAGTCCGGCCGCATCGCACAGCGCGTCACGCCGTTCAGAGGGGTGGCCGCTCCGGGCGACCAGACCTCAAGGCTCTCCGTCGCGGCGCTCTTCCTCTCGGTTTCCGCGTGCGTCCGCTTGGCCCGAGCAGTTGCATGGCCCTCCGATCACGGCGCCGTGCCCGGCTTCCAGGTCGACCTGCCGGTCGCGACATCGGCCGCTGCCTTCGGGCACGGCCTGGCGGCCCTCTCGGTCGCCTGCGACATGTGCGGACGGGAGGCAGTTGCCCTGGCCGAAGACCGCTCGCTCGCCGAGGCGTTCCTCGAGCTTCGGCACCCGGGACTGCTGCCGCGCGCGCAACGCGCCACCGAGCATTCCGCCCCTTCGGGCTCGCAGTCCACCACGCCGCACTGAGGCGGCGTTCAGCCTCGTACCCCTTGATCGGGAGGTTGTGATGTTAAACGCAGCAGACACCGCCGCCCAGCAGAACGGGCAAGGCATCGACTTTCAGGCGACCGACTTTTCAGGCCAGCAGCGCTACCAGGTCGTCGGGTATCCCAAGGACGCGAAGGTCGGCGACCTGGTCAGAGATCTCGTCGTCCGCATGGGGCTCAGCAAGGCCGACCCGCAAGGCCGGCCCTACACGTATCATCCGCGGTTAACTCGTGCCGGCCGCCACCTGCTCGAGTCAGAAACGGTCGGCGAAGTGCTGGAGACCGGCGATGTCATCCAGCTAGCGCCAAACATCGATGCAGCGTGAGCGGTTGACGATGGCCTTTAACGACGGGTTCCGATTCGTCGCCGACGTGACGGCGGTCGACGGCCGTTACCTGGGTCAGCTGCCCTTAGATATGGACTGGGAGAGTGCTGTTCAGGCGGCGTACTGGGTGGCGGTTCGCCGAGGCGTGCTGCCGCCGCTGATGCGCTGTGCGTCGGCGACGATCGAGCCCAGCTGGCATTCCGAGCGCGGGGCGCCGCGCGTCGACGGTGTCCGCATCACCTGCCACGGCGCCGATGGGGCGCGTGCGTCTGCTACCATCCCACGTCTCTATTTCCGGGATGCGGTCGAGACCGCCGCCCTTCAGCTCGTGGCGCAGGGGGTGCTGGCCGCGGGAGAGAGGTTTTACTTCGAGGTCTGCGCCTATCCCGTCCCCGATCGCGCTCGGTACGACGAGCGCGCGGGTGACGTGAGCCTCTCGGGCGCCGAGATCCCCCAGCCGCTGCCTCTGGTGGCAGACAGCCTGGAAACCTGGCTCCGCGGCGCCAGCCGCTGCGGAGATGCGGCCGGCTCGGGTGAAGACATGCCAGTATTCATCCCGGAGCAGGTCATCGCCGAAGCCAAGCAGTTGGCGCGCCAGGCCGGTGACGTAGAGTGGGGCGGAGTCCTGATCGGCCGTCTTTACCGGGACACGGCGACCCCCGAGATCTTCTGCCAAGTCACCGCGCTCATACCGGCTCGGCACACCGTGGCCGCGCGAACGCGGTTGACGTTCACCGCCCAGACGTGGGCCGCGGCCCGCGCCGCGCTCGACCTCCGGGCCAAAGGCGAGCTGGTGGTAGGGTTCGTTCACAACCACCCCTTCTGGTGCCGAGACTGCCCCGCCGAGAATCGACGACACTGCCCTCTCATTCAACAGCCGTTCTTCAGCCGCGACGACGTGGCGCTCACTCGTGCCATGTTCCCCCGGCCGTTCAACATCGCCGTGCTGCTCAGCGACCTCGGCGAGGCCGACCTGCGCTGCGACGTCTTCGGCTGGCGCGGTGGTATGGTCGCGGCGCGCGGCTACCACCTGATCGGCGGCGTCCCGCAGAGCGCCGACGACTCAGCGACCGATAACGGCGCGGCGACGGCTGTGGACACGGCCGCAGCCGTTGCCAACCCGGCGGCCGAATCGAACCGGCCGCGGCGCGACGGTTCGCCGGACGCCTCCTGCGCCAACCGGCCTGCCGAGCACCGTACGTCCGCCGATCTCCAGGCGCCCTAGCAAAGCGAGGTGCACCATGCCACGCCCCGGGACTCAGTTGATCCTCGGACTTCTCCGCACCGCCGGCGAAGATGGGCCGAGCGACCAGGCCAAGCTCGACTTGATTCAGAGCCATCGCCGCGACAAACAGACGAGCCGCGACCTCGATCGGCTCTTGATCACCGAGATCTCGACGCTGAACGCCGCGCTGAAGAAGGCTCAGAAGCTGCTCGATCAGCTTCGCGTCAAGCAGGAAGAGCTGCGCCAGCTGATCGAGAAGCTGCGCGCGCCGCCGCTGCGCCTCGCCGTCTTTCTGGGCTGGATCGAGACGGCTGGGCAGGTTCTGGCGAAAGTCGCTCACGGGGTCGACCATCATCTGGTCGCCGTGGACGGTGAGGCTGAGTGCTCGGACCTGGCGCCGGGCGCCACGGTCTGTTTGTCAAGCAGCCTCGGCTTGATCCTGGGGCGGGCCGAGAATGGGATCGACGTAGGTGACACCGCAACGGTCGAGCGCCGCCTCTCCAACGACCGTCTGATCCTTCGCGATCGGGACGAGGAGGTCGTAGTTCAAGCGGCCGAGGCGCTGCACACCGCTTCGCTCGAGCCCGGCGACCAGGTCCTCTGGAGCCGTCAGCTGGGGCTGGCGTTCGCCAAGATACCGATGGGCGACTCCAGCCCGCGCTTCCTCAACATCAAGGACATTACCGAGCCGCCTCCGCGCATCGGCGGTCTTCATCACAATCTCAGGCGCCTGATTGCGACCATCACCGCCTCTGTGGCCCGGCCCGAGCTGGCCCGTCGCTACGGCGTGGCCGATTTCAACGTTTCGATTCTCCTTTTCGGCCCACCGGGCTGTGGCAAGACCCTGATCGCGCAAACCATCGCCTTCCTCGTGTCGCAGATGACGGGGTTCCCCTGTCGATTCGTAGTGGTGAATGGTGCCGAACTCGAGTCCCCGTTCGTGGGACAGACGCAGGCGAATATCCGGCGACTTTTCAAGGAACTCAACGGCTACGACGGGCCGACGATTTTATTCATCGACGAGGTCGAGGCCATCGGTCGACATAGGGGCGGCCTCGTAGGCCAGCATCAGGACCGCTTCTTGTCGGCCTGGTTAACGAGCCTCGGCGGGTTTCAAAAGCGCGATCGCGTCGCCGTGATCGCGGCGACCAACCGCAAGGATCTGATTGACGGCGCCCTCCTCGAAAGAATCTCCGGCCTCGAGATGCACATCGGTCGGCCCAACCGGGACGGCGCCCGTGAGATCTTCGAGATATACCTCCCGATCGAACTGCCCTACCAGACGAACGGCACGAAGCCTTCCGACACTCGGCTGGCGGCGATCGAGTCGGCGGTTTCACGCCTCTACGACCCGAACAGCGACTCGGCGGTCGCGACGCTCCGCTTCCGCGATGGGAAGTCGCGCACTGTGGCGGCGCGCGACCTGCTTAGCGGCCGGGCCATAAAGCAAATCTGCGTCGCGGCCCGCCAGCGGGCATTTCAGCGTGTGGCCACGAGCGCCGATGCGGGATCCACAGCGCCTGGGGACATCACGGTCGCGGGCGAGGGGATCGCCGAAACCGATATGTCCGAGGCCGTGGATGATTTTATCGAGAAAGTCAGCACCAAGCTCAGCGTACGAAACGCCCATCACTACCTGCCCGATCTATCCGAGGACGCCGATGTCGTGTCGGTGGAGCCGGTCCGGCGAAGAGTTCGCCGCAACCGCTACCTGGCGTCCTGAGGTGCGCAATGCGGCGTGGTGATGACGGAGCCTCACAGCAGCGGGGGAGGTAATCGATGAAGGCGAGATGGTTGTTCCGATCCCGGAAGATCGAACGCGTGCCGAAGTCCATCGGCAGCGACAGCGAGCTGGGCAACGTGATCGTCGGCGGCGCGGGCGCGCGCGGCACCGGCGGCGTGGCGTCGCGCTTGCTGCTTCGCAAGATCGACGGCATCCCCGCGCGCCACGCGGTTGCAAGGAGCGGCTGCCCTGACGCCGGCGCCCACGGGAGCGATGGCGGTCGGCGGGCGGGCTATGGTGATACATATGTGCAACCCGAGCGCGGAACCTACATCGGTCATTCACGGCCCTCCGGCGGCTACGCGGACTCCGCCGGCGGTTGCGACCAGCTAGTCTATCCCGTGCAACCCGCTGACAATCGCGTGCGGCCCGCCGGCGGCCGGCCGGTCGACGGAGCGTACGACGATTACGACCTGCAGGATTGGGGACGCAAGTTTCTGCGCTTCAACGGCGCTTGCGCCTACATCGACCTGAACCATCTCGAGATCGCGACCAGCGAGGTGAGCAGCGCCTTCGACTTCGTCGCCACCTCACGGGCGATGCTCGAGGTGGTCCGCGACGCGATGCACGCCGCCAACGCGGAGCTACCCGACGGCGAGCGCCTCGTCGTCACCGCAAACAACCGCGATGGCCTGGGGTCGTCGTGGGGATCGCACCTGAACTTCCTGATCTCGAGAGAGCTCTGGTCGCGGCTCTTCGATAAGATGCTTCCAGACCTCTTCATTCTCGCCGCCTTCCAAGCGTCCAGCATCGTGATCAACGGTCAGGGCAAAGCGGGCTCCGACAACCGCCAACCACATGCTGACTTTCAGATCTCGCAGCGCGCCGACTTCATCGAGAAGCTGAGTGGGAGTCAAACAACGTCCGAGCGGCCGCTCATCAACACGCGGGACGAGGCGCACTGTGGCGGCGGCTGGGGCGCTCGACTCTCCTCGTCACTCGATCGTCGCTACGCCCGGCTACACTGCATCTGTTTCGATCACAACCTGTGCCAGATGGCCAGCCTGTTGAAGGTGGGGACGATGCAGTTGACGCTGGCGCTGCTGGAGGCCGACTACGGCGATCCTCTGCTGATGCTCGCCGACCCCGTCGAGGCGCTCCATCTCTGGAGCCGCGATCCCGACCTCTCCGCCCGCGCGCCGCTGGCCGACGGCCGAATGGTGACGGCGATCGAGCTGCAGCGTGCGTTTCTGGAGAAGGCACGCTGGTTCGCCCGGTCCGTTGGGTACGCAGAGTACGTTCCCCACGCCGAGCTGATCCTCGACCTGTGGGACGAGACGCTGTCCTGGCTGGAGGCGCGCCGCTTCGATGCGCTCCGTCGCCGTCTCGACTGGGTCCTGAAGCGCGATTTGCTGCAGCGAGCGATCGACGCGAACCCCGACCTCGACTGGCACTCACCGAAGATCAAACACCTGGACCTCTTATACAGCAGCCTGGACGAGGACGAGGGGCTTTTCTGGGCCTGCGAGCGCAGCGGTCTGACGGAGCGGGTCGTGACGGACGCCCGGATCGAGCGCTTCGTGCACCAGCCGCCCGAGGACACCCGGGCCTGGGGACGCGCCATGCTGCTGCAGGCCGCGGGCCCCGAGCTGGTGGAGGATGTGAACTGGGACCGGGTGACCGTCCTCGCAGGCGAAGGAGGCAACGGCAGCCCGATACGCCGCACATTCGAGCTGGCCGACCCCACGCGCTTCACCCGAGCCGAGCTTCAGGGTGTCTTCGAGCCCGGGGGCTCGCTGGCCGATCTGATGGACCGCTTCGACCGAGCCGTTCGCATCGCGAACAGAAACCACGAGTACGAGCGCCTCTACCACGAGCGCTTAAACGCCGGAGGTCACGATGAGAGAGCGTGAGCGAGAAAGACCCGAGCGCCAGCCCACCCGTCACGCGTCACCCGGCGTCCCGGCCGCGGACGACGACATCGATCGGCTTCAGGCCGACGTCGACCGTCTACTAGCGGCGGCGGATGAGGCCATCACCCGTGGCTTGTCCGAAGACAGCCAGCGTTTCCTGCGGGCCAACCGACAGAGCAGCGGGCAGTAGCCATGGACGCCGTCATGCTGGGAGTCGAGACGGAATACGCGTTCACGGCGCTCGACAGTTCTGGGGCTCCGCTCGACCGCGAGTATTACACCCGTGCTTTGCTCGACCGTATCAAGACGAGTCATCGCTACCTCTGCGGCCTGAGTCCGTTTGATCTCTACCTGGCCAACGGGGCGCGGCTCTACGTCGACCGCGGATGTCACCCGGAATGGTCCACCCCAGAGTGTACGAGCCCGGAGGAGGCCGTTCGGTACATTCGCGCAGGAGAGGAGGCGCTCGCGCAGGCGGCGCGCGAGTTGGAGAGCCGACGACGTTCGAGCGTGGCCAACGCCTGGCTGTTCAAATGCAACGTCGATTACGTGTATGGGGCGACCTGGGGCTCGCACGAATCGTATCTCTACAAGCGGCCCGATCAGTCCACCCTCGCCGCCCAACTCATTCCTCATCTCGTCTCACGAGTGATCTACGCCGGCGCCGGCGGGCTGCGACCACAGGCACGCGGCATCGAGTTCACGCTCTCACCGAGGGTCGCTCACCTCGAGCACGACGTATCGGGGGCCTCTACCGAACGCCGCGGCATCTATCACACGAAGGATGAGCCGCTGGCGGGAATGGGCTACCACCGGCTTCACGTGCTGTCCGGGGAGAGCCTTTGCTCGCAGCTGGCCGACTACCTGCGTCTGGCCACCACGGCATTGATCGTCAAGCTGTGCGAGTCGGGGGAGCGGCCGGGCACGGGCGTCACGCTCAGCAATCCGCTGCGGGCGATGCGCGCCTATGTTGCCGACCCCACCTGCACGGCCCGAGCGGATGTCGAGGTCGGGCCGGCGCGCAGCGCCATGGAGATTCAGCGCCACTACCTAGAGGAGGTGCAGTCGCGCGTCGATGAGCCTTTCATGCCGCGGTGGGCCGGCGACGCCTGTCGCAGATGGCGGGAGGTTCTGGATGCGCTGGAGGCCGGCCCGGCGTCGATGAACCGCACGCTCGACTGGGCGATCAAGCTGACGATCTTCAAGAACCGGGCGCGACAGCAGAGCATCGATTGGGATTCGCTGCCCTCGCAAAACCGCCAACTTCAGACCGCAAAACCGGCGCGACGTGCAAGCCGCACGAAGCTCTTGGCCCTCCGCGCCCAGCTCTGCGAGATCGACACACGCTTCGGGCAGCTCGGCCCCGCCGGGATCTTCAACTCCCTGGATCGATCGGGCGTGCTCGACCACCGGATCGTACCGGCGGAACAGATCACGGCGGCCGTTCACACGCCTCCCGCCGACGGTCGCGCCCGCCTGCGCGGAGAGCAGATCGCCAAGCTCTACAAGCGGGACGGTAACTTCCGATGCAACTGGATAAGCGTCATCGACTCGGCCGAGAATCGGGTGCTGGATCTCATGGATCCGTTCGCGGACCAGGTCGGCGACTGGCAACAGTGTGATCTCGAGCGTCCGCTGAACCAGCTCAGGCTCGGGCGTGCTCAGCCCAGGCTGCTGCTCGAGTTGCTGGGCACGCGCCTCGACCATTCGCCCGACTGACCACTTCACCCCAGACCCGAGGACCAGGAGGGAGCCAATGTCTCCGCCCGTGGAACGTTTCGAGATGCGCGCCAACTTCGAGGGGCTCATCCAGCTGCTCGCCAAGAACCTGTATCCGGAACCCGACGTCTTCGTTCGGGAACTGATCCAGAACGCGCATGACAGCATCCGGATCCGCCAGGAAGTCGAGCCGGCGCTGGAGGGTCGGATCGCTGTCGAGCTGCACCCCTCCCGATCACAGATCGTCTTCCGGGACAACGGGATGGGGATGGACCGCCACGACATCAAGGAGTTTCTCTCGGTGATCGGCTCCACCGGCACCGGTTCNNGATCGGGTCACGGTCAGAACGCGCAAGCTCGGATCCGGCCAGGCGTTCATCTGGGAGAACGCCGGCACGACGGAATGCGAGCTGGGCTCGACGGACGAGCTGTGCGAGGTGGGCAGCGAGATCATCGTCTCGGTGGCGGAGACGCATTCGTTCATGCTCGACCGCGATCGCCTGCACGACGTGATCATCAAGTACTGCGACTTCATCCCGGTTCCCGTCACCCTTAACGGCGACCCCGATCCGGTGAACGCCATGCAAGCTCCCTGGGACCGCGCGCACTGGCCGTCCGAGGCCGAGAAGGATGCGGCCTACCGAGTGTTCCTCAGCCATCGCTATCCCGACGTCCCTCTGGATGTGATCCCGGTCGAGATCGACGAGNNCGCATCCCCGACTTCAACACACCCGGCGTGGTGGATGTGCTGGTCCGTCGTATGTTCGTGCGCGCCGCCGACCCAGAGTTCCTACCGCCCTGGGCGAAGTTCATTCGCGGGATCATCGACAGCCCCGACCTTCAACCGACCGCGGCCCGGGACAACGTCCAGCGCGACGATCCGGCCTTCGCGTTTCTGCGCCAGCGTCTGGCCGAGTTGATTCTCGAGCGGCTCACCTATTTGGCGAAGCACGAACCGAAGCGGTTCGCGGAGATCAATCGCTGGCACCACTACCATTTGAAGGGCATGGCCGTTCTCCACGACGACTTTTTCGGCTTGATCGGCGAATCGCTGCTCTTTCAGACCAATCGAGGCTTCAAGTCGTTGCGCGACTGTGTGAGAAACGAGGCCCGTCTGACCGAGGCCGGCGCGCCCGTGCCGGTCTATTACTTCGCCCAGCGCGAGGCCGCCGAGCAGTTTTACCGTCTGGCCGATGCGAGGGGCTGGACGATCGTCAACGCCGGCCACCTGTTCGAGGAAGAGCTCTTGGAGAAGTACGCCGAGATGAATCCGTCCCGCGTGCGTCTGGTCCCGCTCCACCGGTCGGAGGATTCGGGGCTCTTCCAGCCGGCCCCGGACGAGGCTCGCGACCGCTATCGCCGCCTTGAGCTCGACACCCAGGTGGCGTTGCGACTGGCCGGGATCGGCAACGTCTCGGTACACGTGCGCAGCTTCGCTCCGCCCACGCTACCCGCGGTGATCCTCGACCGACCCGAGTCGCAATCGGAACTGGCGCTATCGCGACTGCTGAGGCAGCCCTGGTTCATGGAGTCGCTGGAGGAGATTACCAAGGAGGCCATCCGCCAACGGAAGCAGCGTCCGCTCATCCTCTTTCTGAATCACCAGCACCCGCTGGTTCAGCGCGCCTCCGAGCTCGACACCGGTAACGAGGACGTCAGATGCGTCATGGTGGGTCTCTTTCTTAGCGCCGTGCTCTTATCGCCCAACCTGTTGACCGATGACAAGGCGGAGATCGCCCACGGTCATCTGATCGGCCTGCTCGACCGGCTGACTCGTGACCCGTTCGGAACGGATCCGGCGCAGGCCGCCTCGCAGGAGGATGCGACGATCCCCAAGCAGTTGCTGAACTGAGCGATGCAGATGAAACCGCCACCCGAAAACGAGCGCCCGGGGCGCGCTGCTAGCTCCGACTCCGCGCTCGTCGCCAACGCCCGAGCGCAGCTCGCGGCGCTCTGCAATCATGCTCAAAACCTCTATGAGGCGGGACACGATCTGGCGGGCGCCGAGGCGTACAGCCGGGCCGCCCTGGTCGCCGAGTCTATCGACGCGCGCGACTGGACCGTCCGGGCCCGCTTCTTTCAGGGCGCCGCGTTGCATTGCGCCGGGCAGCTTCACGAGGCGCTGGCCGTGTTGGCCCCGGTGGTCGCGGTAGAAAAGAAGCTGAGCAGCGACGACTGGGTTTACATGGCATTGACGCGGTACATCCTGATCGCCGTCGACCTGCCGGTGCCGCTCGCCCGCATCGAAGCCGCCCACGCCGAGGCGGAGGCCCGCTACTCGTGGGGCGGCCGAGCCGGCCGCCGGTCACGTCTCCTGATCGTCCGGGCGCGGCTGGCGCTGGCGCGTGGCCGTCACCGTGAGGCTTTGCCGCTGGCACAGGAGGCGCTGGAGCGGAGGCGGCGCGAGGCTCTGTCGTTCTCGTATACGACCTATATGCGCACGCTGGTCGAGATCTGCACACACCTGGGCGATCTGGCATTGGCACGGGACTATCTCCGAGAATGGCAAACGCTCTCGGCCCAGTATCCGGCGAGCAAGGAGATCTTCATGGCGGTGGCTCGCTCGACCCTCCTTCGGCGGGAGAGCCGCTTCGACGAGGCGCTGGAGTGGGCGCGCCGCGCCGCCGCCACGGCATCACAGACTGACGACTTCGCCGCGCGGTTCACGGCGCTGCGGGCGTATGCGCGGGCCCTGATCTGCACCCCCGAATCGCAGCGGTCGCGCGAGCCGCTGACCGAGCTGCTCCGGCTACGTCACTGCCCCATCGGGGATGTTCGCTTCGAGGTTCGGCTGCTGCTTGGCGACTATCACATCGCCCAGGCACGTCGCGAGCTGGAGCTTCCCACGGTGGACCTGGAATTCGGATCGGCGACCGAAGAGGTTTGGGTCGCACCCCATCGCTCGCGGGCGGTTCCGCATGTGCGTCATGCCAAGCGTGCCTACCGGTGGGCGCAACAAGCCGGGGATGCCGTCGACGCCCTGCTGGATTGCGATGTCAGAGGCCGACGGATTTCCGGGCGGTCTGCCTTCGCCGGACGTTGACGCGCGCTGCGTTGACTGCTCTAGTATAGAACGGGTCACGCCACGCGAATCGCCGCGTTCGTTTTGCCTGCCGGTTACGATCCGCCGCTCATGCGCGGGGGCGCCACATTACCGCAGGAACTTGTCGATAACGCGGTCGCCAGCGTGGAAGTCGAACGGTTACCCTGAGAGCGAGGCTGATTTTCTTCCACTGGGCCGGCCCACCGCGACGGCCTCAGCGACCGCTGATGAGGAAGCGGATGAACTTGCCCCAGTCGCGCGGC
>JABAOD010020156.1_pt2 | contig 11470 bp, 16 predicted proteins | sample 7062151 | NCBI WGS metagenome assembly JABAOD01 (sample SAMN14538626, study PRJNA623070) | marine sediment metagenome | biome: marine biome [ENVO:00000428]; feature: marine pelagic biome [ENVO:01000023]; material: deep marine sediment [ENVO:00002113] | place: India: Gulf of Khambhat ...
ATCGGCGCAATCCCGATCGCCTGGATACTTACGAAGCTGGTCAGCGGCCAAGATCTTAGGGATCTGGGAAGCGGGAACGTCGGTGTGATGAATGTAGCCATCAGCGTGGCGCGCTGGGCCGGGCTGTTGGTCTTTCTGGCCGAGGCTGCTAAGGGGATAGCGGCGGTTCATTTGGCCCGCGCCCTGGGCGGCGGAGAGGCCCACATCGGGCTGGCCGTCCTGCTGGCCGTGATCGGGACACGCTGGCCGCTGTGGCTGCGCGGCGCGGGGGGCCGCGGCAACACTGCGGGCGCCGGAGCGCTGCTGGCCATTTCCTGGCCCACCCTGGTGCTCGGCCTGCTGGTCTGGGTCCTGGTGCGCGCCATCAGTCGAACCTCCTTCCTGGCCACCCGAATCAGCCTGGCCGTGTGGCCAGTCATCTTCGGCCTGCTAACCCGGTCATGGTGGTACGGCCTGTTTGGGGCGCTGCTAAGCGCCATCTACCTGAGCGCGCAGCAGCGTGCCACGGACGACCACCTTCTCATCAAGGAACATTGGCCCAGTCTGTGGGCCTTTATCACCGGACCGCCGCGCAAGCGGTCCGCCCCCGACAGGCGCCGGAAACCTGAATAGGGCCGATAAGACGCGGCGACCCCTGCACAAACCGGCCCAACTCAAAGCGCAACTGCTTCATCGAGTACAATGGGCGCAGCCTAACGCACATTTCGGGTTTTCGGAGTCTCCTCTGCATGAACGTCTTCTTCCTGGTCATCGGCGGGGCGCTGGCCCTGACCTCGGCTCTCGGCGCGCTGCTCTTCTTTCAACCAAAATGGATCCTGAAACATCTCGAAGCCCGGATGCCCGGGACGATTTATTATGTTAAAACCGCGGAACCGATCCTGGCGCTGACCATCGACGACGGGCCTGACCCGGTGGCAACACCAGAGCTGCTCGAGGTTCTCGCCCGGCATAATGCCCAGGCCACCTTTTTCCTCTTCAGCGACCAAGTTGACGGGAACGAGGAGCTCGTCCGGCGGATCGTTCGGGAAGGCCATGAGATCGGCAATCATCTGCTGGACGATAACCCGAGTATCCAGCTCTCAGCAGAGGCGTTCGAACGGGCGCTTCTGGACTCCCACACCGTGTTGTCCAGGTTCGCGGACGTCCACTGGTTCCGGCCGGGCTCCGGCTGGCACAACGGCCCTATGCTTGCGACACTGGAGAAGCACCAGTACGGCTGCGCGCTGGGGTCGGTCTACCCCTACGATAGCCATCTCCCATTCCCGTGGTTTTCCAGGCTGCACCTCTCCCTTAACGTGTTTCCTGGTGCGATCGTGGTTCTGCACGACGGTGGTGCCCGAGGACGCAGGACGGCAGCCGTTTTGGAGACTACCCTCCCTGATCTGCAGCGGAGGGGCTACCAGATCACCACCCTTTCGCAGCTGATCAAGAGATCGGCTGAGCCGAGCTGACCGCATCGCTGATGCGACGAACGATCTCTCAGCAAAGCGTAATCACCGATCCTGTCGTGAGTTCCAGGGGATTTACACCAGGAAGGCACAGCCCGTCCAGCACACCCGCAAACTTACCCCCAGATATGGGGGGCCCTGCTGAGCAGCCCCCAGTCCTGTCTTCTCCCCCTTGGGGTTAACCAACGAAATCACCCCCCTTTCCCCAGGGTAGGTGATTGTCCAATGGTCTACACTGCAATACATTGGGGGTATGAGAACACCTGCTCCACCACAAACTGCCCAGCTGTTGCCGGTGCTCGCCAATCCCCGCCCTGGGGAGCTCTGGCTACTCATCGCCCCTCTCCGGATCCGGGAGATCGAACTGGGCCTGATCCCGATGCTGGCCCTGGCCCAGCCGGTTCACGTCATCGTCGGCGGTCACAGCTACGACGTGGACGGGGTTCTACGCGGCGTCCGGAAGCTGACCCCAGATGTGGAGACTGTTCGAAAGCGGATCCGCCAGCGCAGGGCGCCCACCGCGTTCCAGATGCGGGCGCTGTNNTGTTGAAGAACACACCAGAGACCACCGATCCGATCATCGTTTTGAACTTCCTGATTCACTACTTCGATGATGACGAAGAATTGTGGAAAAGCCGTTATTTGCTCAAAGACAGCATCGACGAGCTGCATCGGCTGAGCCAGCTCGCGCCGGTCGTGGTGACCGCGCAGCCGCCCCCACCAAACCACCAAAAGTATATCCAGCTCTTCGAGCTGTTGCGCGGGATGACAGACAACGTGATCGAGCTGGAATATCCATCCGCACCCCAGCAGCTGCGCTTATTCTAGGAGGCCTTATGGGTGACACCGTCGTACCGATCAAACAATTCATCCAGAACGAAGAGCAGGCTTTGTTTTACTTCCGGGGAGCGTTGCTCCCGAAATACCGGCAAGCGCTGGACGAGCTGTTCCTCCACGCCGAGCTGCTCGTCGCCGCCATGACGATGGCCGAGCACCTGCCCCGCTCCGAGGCCCTCCTGCTCGCAATGCTGCTCGGCGTTGGTGCCGATCACAACGAACTCGAGCGCAGGGTCGCTGAGTTGGAAGATCGGATGGACCGATCATTGTTGCCACAGACCGGAAGAAGTTAAATTGGGGGTGACTCTCCCAATTGCCTGACCTCTTGCGATGGATGAGCTGACCGGCTGGTTTCTGGACCTGTACCCCAATCCAAAACACGGCGGGCTCACTCTTTGGTTTCTGGGGGAAGATGGCGCCCGCCGCTGCCTGCACCAGTATTTTCCGATCACTTTCTTTGCCGGGGGGGACCCTAACCGGCTCCACGACCTGGGGGTATATCTGNNGGGTTTATCTGAAAAAGCGCTATGGGCGTCACGTCGGGCTGTCTAGGGCCAGGCATCGAGACCTGCTGACCCCTGAGTCGTTTCCAGTGATGGTGGTGCGCGTCGAGCATGCCGCCATGTTCCCGCGCATTTTTCGAGAGATCGAACGGCCTTTTGTGGACGTCGATTTTTACGACACCGATATCGCACTTCAGACCCGCTACGCGGCGACTTACGACGTTTTCCCCCTCCTCCGCTGCCGGGTTGAAACGGACGGTCGCGGCTGGATCCAACGGATCCAGTCGTTGGAATCGAGATGGGAAACCGACCCACAACAGCCCCCTTTGCGGGTGATGGCGCTCCTCCCCAGCGTCGACCCCTTTCATGCCCACCCTCGTTGGCTGAAGGTCGCTTACAGGAAGACGACCTGGCAGCTACCCCTCCAGTTCGAGAGCCTGGTCCTGCGCCTCCTGCAGTACATTCTCAAGCGCTATGACCCCGACGTGATCGTGACCAATCATGGGGATGCGTGGACGCTGCCATATCTGGTGAACCTCTCGCGCCGGCACCGCATCCCCCTCAAGCTCAGCCGGGATCCAGACCGGCATGTCACCCGGAAGCCGGGCATGGTCTTCCACACCTATGGGCAGGTAGTCCGGCGGGGGTCGCAGTCTTTGCTCTACGGCCGGCTGCACCTGGATTTTCGCAACACGCTATCCATCGGCGAGGTTGGACTGGAAGGCATCCTGGAAACGGCTCGGATCGGCGGCCTGCCGGTCCAGACGGCGGCCCGCAGGTCCCCTGGGGCAACGCTCACATCCATGAAGATGATCACGTACCTGCGGCGCGGGATCCTGGTCCCGAACCACAAACAGCAGACCGAGGACGAGAAAGACATTTTGCAATTGACCCACGCGGACAAGGGGGGGCTGATCTTCCCCCCGATCATCGGGCTCCACCCAGACGTGATCGAAGTGGACTTCACCTCCATGTTCCCCTCGATCGCCCGAATGTACGATATCTCCCCGGAGACCCTGGGCAAACCNNCCGCGCCGAGGTCTTCCCGATGAGCCGGAGGTGTTGGGCATGCTGGGCGAGACGCTGGCACCCATGCTTGAAAAACGCCTGTTTTTCAAAGAGGCTCTGGCTACTATGGGGTCGGGCGACCCCAGATACGAGCGCTACAAAGGCCGCCTGCAGGCACACAAGGACATCGGTGTGGTCGCTTATGGGCGCACAAAATTCAGGAAAGAGACAGACGGCAAAGTGGAGGTCCACGAGGCCATCACTGAATTTGCTCGCAAAAGCTTTGTACTCGCCAAAATTACAGCCGAGGATCTGGGCTACAAATTTCTACACGGCTATGTGGACGCGCTCTATCTGCAAAAGCCGGGTGGGGCCAGCGAGTCCGAAATCCGGGGTCTGCTAGACGCGATCATCAGAAAGACCGGCCTGCCGATCGTTTTAGAGGGGCAATACAAATGGATGGCGTTTTTGCCCTCCAAGCGAAAACCCGGTGTGCCGGCGGCCAACAAGTTCTTCGGGGTCGAACTTAACGGGGAGCTCAAGATCCGGGGGATTGAAGCCCGGCGGAGGGACACCCCCGGATTGGTGGCCCAGACCCAGACTGATATCCTGGAAATCTTGGCGTCGGCGCCCAGCACGGATGATCTGCCGTCCTGCCTGCCCGCGGTGTGCGACCTGCTCAGAACCCGCATAAAAGATCTGCGCGCCGGCCGGATCGATCCCACCCAGCTGGTGGCTGTCCAGAAGCTATCTCGAGCACCAGAGGAATACCGGGTGAGAACGGCAACCGTCCGGGCAGCCCGGCAACTGCACGCGGCGGGGAAAACGGCGCGGGTGGCGGACCATATCAAATTTGTCTACGTGCGCGGGGAGCAGAAAGTGCGGGCCTGGGATTTGCCGGAGCCGTTCGACCCCAGAACGATCGACGTGGACCGTTACATCGAATTGCTGCTGCGTTCAGCCCACACCGTATTGCAAATGCTCGGGGTCACCGAAGAGCTGCTGTCGAACTGGGTGCAGGCCAACGCCTCATATGGCGGAAGGCCCGGGGAGCTCCCGGAAAACAACCCGTTTCGCACTTTTCATTTGCCTGTAAATGTGTTTCAATAGAAGAACGGGAGACCGTTTTGAGAAAAACCCTGCAACCCTCATCATTGCACGGGATGGCGCCGCGAATCATGCTGAAAAAACGGGAGGATACCCATGGCGATCGATGAAGACGCCCGGCAGGCGCGCATCCGGTACTGGAAAAGCCGTATCGATGACGGCGCCTACGCCGGCAAGCTGACAGTCCTGATCCAGCATCTGGATGCCGAAATCAAAACCGAAATCCTGGACCCGGAGGACAAAATCGAATTGCGCAACTACTGGGTGAAGAAGCACTCCGCTCTGCGCCCGGAGCAAGAAGAGAACTGAACACCAGGGGGACCACCAACATCCAAAATCCCTAGCGCAGGTCGCCTGTGGTCGCCAGCGCCGCGCCGATGATCCCAGCTTCGTTGCCCAATTGAGCAGGGACTACCTCGGCTCGGATCGTCAAATAGGGCATGAACCTGGCGCCCTTTTTGCTGGCACCGCCCCCCAGGATAATCAATTCTGGCCAAAGCAGCCGCTCCATGGTATCGAGATATTCATCCAGCCGGGCGGCCCATTTCTTCCATGAGAGTTTTTCTCGCTTGCGCACTGCGTCGGAGGCCCGATGTTCGGCCTCCTTGCCACGAATCTCGATGTGCCCCAGCTCGGTGTTGGGGACCAGGTGGCCATTGACGAACAGCGCGGTCCCCAGGCCGGTGCCGATGGTCACGATCAGCACCATGCCGGAGCGTTCCCGACCGGCCCCAAATCGCATCTCAGCCAACCCGGCGGCGTCCGCATCATTGATCACCTCGACCGGGCAGCCGGTAGCTTTCGTGAACAGATTCCTCGCGTTCGTCCCAATCCAGCGTTGGTGCACGTTGGCGGCCGTCAAGGCAACCCCATGCTGGATAGCAGCGGGAAACCCGCAGCCGATCGGCCCCCGCCAGTCGAAATGCCGGGCGACCTCGGCCACCACTTTGGCCACGGACTTGGGCTTTGCGGGCTGCGGCGTCGGGATGCGGTAGCGGCCGGCCAGCATGTTCCCGTTCTCCGTATCCACAGGCGCGCCTTTGATCCCCGAACCGCCGATATCGATCCCTAAGATAACCATGGGGTGACTCCCTCCGGATCTCATAAGATAGCTCTCAGAAAGTGTGTCGATGTTTCCGTCATATGGAGGCGTGCCGGCGGCGCTGCTCCCATTTTCCGGACACACTGAAGCATTACCCTATTTTAGCTTAAGGGCTGAAAGGATGAAGGAACCACCTTTCAGTAACGCTACCGCCGAAAGATCGACCTCCTGCGCGGGTTGCCGGAAGTGGCAGTACCATGCCAGACCGCCCGGACCGCCGCTCTGGTCAGTCCGGTGGAAAAAAATCGCACAGATCCAAAGCAGACATCCTGTACGTAAGATATGCTGGAAGGTGCAGGCTGCGACCGACGGAGGGCACCGTCCTCCAAACCACTGAAACCGATTGATGAACCAGCCTGTAACCGGACCGGTAATCCAGGGTGTGCATCTGATCAAAAGGCACCCTAAATATCGCAAGGAGGTTGGATTATGTATTGGGAAACCCGAACAGGCGCACTGCGACAGAGGCGGCTTGCGATCCCCGCGCCTGCCCTGCTGATCACCCTGCTTCTGCTGGCCCTTGCGGGCCCTGCGCTCGCCGGCGGTCGCCCGCTCACGGCGGTGCTGAGCGGGGCTGCCGAGGTGCCGGGGCCGGGCGATCCAGACGGGAGCGGCTCGGCTTTTGTCACTCTCAACCAGGGGCTGGGCGAAGTATGCTTTGACATCGAGGTCTCCGATATCGCACCGGTAGCAGCCGCTCATATTCACTCGGGGACAGCGGATGTCGCCGGGCCTGTGGTGGTGAATTTCGATGTGCCAAATAACGGTCTGAGTGGCTGCGTGCAGAACGTGGATGCCGATTTGATCAAGGCCATCCGGCAGAACCCCTCCGCGTACTACGTCAACGTCCATAACGCGGACTTCCCGCCGGGAGCCTTGAGGGGCCAACTCGAAAAATAAGTTCTGAGTCCCCATAAGACTGGCACGGTTGGCGCGATCGACCGTGCCAGTTTTTTTATCGCCGCAAATCTGGACCCCAAAACCCTAGGTGCATTTGGAACTGATGTGCTATAATGTGCCCGGCAAACTGAAAACAGCGCCTCAGATTTGGTGAAAACGATTTTCACCCCAATATGACCGTCGTATGGTCGAACTGACCGCTCATCATCTTATGGCAGGTAGCGCGCCCTCCGCAAGCGGCGGAGGCCGGCGAGCGAAGCATCCCGGATTACAGCCGGTCNNACCCAAACCGCCCACCAATTGATCCCGCCACCCTCCCAGAGAAAAGCCTGCCTTGAGTAAGCCCCCAGATCCCGGACCGGAATTTGCCCATCCGATCGAGGCGACCTTCGCCGAGCTCCTCGATTACTACGGTGTTAAGTGGGAATATGAACCGCGCACCTTTCCGCTGGAGTGGGACGATGAGGGAAATGTGGTCGAGGCGTTTTCGCCAGATTTTTACCTCCCAAAACAGAAACTCTACGTCGAACTCACCACCCTCCGGCCGAAGCTGGTGACCCAAAAGAACCGAAAAATCCGCCGCTTGAAAGCNNAAGCGAAAAGATCTGCGCGCGCTGATGATCAAATTTGGGCTGGACGACGAAGCTGGCAAGATCACTGGCTCAGCGGCGCAGCAGTGGTCGACATGATTGGATACCCGCTGGAGAAATACCCGGAACTTGAGGAAGATATTGATGAGGTGCTGATCTCGGAAGAGGAGATCCAGACCCGCGTCCGGGAAATCGGTCAGGCCATCTCCTACGATTACGCCGGCCGCAACCCGATGCTGATCGGTGTTCTCAAGGGGGTGTTCATCTTCATGGGCGACCTGATCCGANNTCAGAAAGCCGCGACACTGAAGGGTTTGTCCGGCTGGTCAAGGACCTGGAACAATCCATCGCCGGGCGCCACGTTTTGTTCGTGGAGGATGTGATTGACACAGGGCTGACGCTCAATCACCTGCTCTCCAACCTGCGAGCGCGCGGCCCGTCCAGCCTGGAAGTGTGTGTTTTGTTCAATAAGCCGGAACGTCGACTCGTCGACATCCCCCTGAAATACAAAGGGTTTGACCTGCCCGACCGCTTCGTGGTTGGGTATGGGCTCGATCACCGCGAGCACTACCGGAACCTGCCATTCGTGGGGCTGTTGAAGCCCGAGGTGCTCTGGCAGGGAAACGGCTCATAATACGGGGTGACCAAAAGGCCCCTGCGGGGCGCAGCTGCGCCCCGCAGGGGCCTTTTGGTCACATTAAAATGAGGGACCCCAAGTAACCATCGAGCGGTCCCCACCGTTCCGCTCGGAAGCCGTTCCTTCAATCTTCACCGCTTGCGCGATGTCGACTGAAATCGCGACCCCTTGCGGGCCTCTCTCCCGGCTCCACTCCTTTGACTCACCTCCTGATGTCTCCCTTGCGGGCTACACCGCTCGGCTTGCCGCCGAAGCTTCATCACCTTGAGAGCGCTTCCGTCTCCTCTGGGTCGGTTAACTCAGATTCGACTTTAGCTTCGATGAGGGGCTGTCCAATTGCTTGGGGTGCCCTCGCTGCATAGTATGCCTCCATATCATCCTAGAGTCAATACTTCAACCTTAAAAAATCAAATATTTTAAGGTTGGAGTCCGAATTTTTTAACATTGCGCCGACGAGCGAAGAGTCACTCAGAAAATCTCGAGCTCCAGCCCCAGCTCGCCAACAAGAGGTGCCAGCCAGGTTTGCGCCGATCGGGGATCCGTTTCGCCGACCAACTCCAAAAAGACTTTCTTATGGCGCTTCAGTTCAAGCAACAGCACGACGCCCCCTTGATGCGCATCGATCCATCCGTCCCCATTATTGGTGCTGAGCACCTGAACTAAACGCGAGCGTCGTCCTTCTGGTAGGCGGGCGACGATTTCCTTACCATCGCGCCAGATCGTCGTCCGGCTAAGGCTCATCCCGAAGGTATTAAAGATCGTTGCGACCTCATCCAGACTTAACCCGAGCGCCCACGTCAGCAGCGCAGCCAGCTGACGCAGGCGTCGTGTGCGACCGGTACGATCCACTCCCTCCGGATACGCACGAAATGTGGCCAGACAATCGCAGCATCGATAGCGATGAACTTCTACTTCAAGCTCGTGCGTGTCCCGGACCGGCTTGGTGATGCGACCCCAACGTTGCAGGATGTAGCTCCCGCAATGCGGACATCTTCTGGCGCGTGACTTAGGACGGGCCTCGAAGTCCGGCAGGCGCAGCCAGATTATGGACAGGGACATCAGATTGGCCTCCTATGATCGGTCGGGTACCGTCCTATCAATTAGAACAGCATATGGGGATGTTCGTTACGTCCTTGTTTCATCGATGGTGGGCGAACTTAGAAGATATAATCAGATCCGATGCTGCGCGCCCGCTATCGCAAGATCGTCGTTTTCTTCGTTCGGATCCTGACAAGCCTGCTTTTGTGGGACTACCTGCTCCCCCGGCTGGGTCTGCGAGCCCTTTCGGAACGCACCCGGCCGGGAAGGCTGAGTAAGATCAGTCGCGCTTTCCGCAACCTCGCCGTTCAAATGGGCGGTGTGTTGATCAAGGTCGGCCAGTTCCTCTCCGCCCGGGTGGACGTGCTCCCGGAAGAGATCACATCTGAGCTGGCGGGTCTGCAAGACGAGGTCCCGCCTGAAAACGTCAGTGACATCATCCGGCTGGCGGAGGCCGAACTCGGCGCGCCGCTCTCTGAGCTGTTCGCAGCTTTTGATGAGATCCCCCTGGCCGCGGCCTCGCTGGGCCAGGTCCATCGGGCAAAACTACGGGCCTCGCCAAACGGCGGTCCGGAAGAAGACTTCATTCAGGCCACGGGCACCCGAGATGTCGTTCTAAAGGTGCAGCGCCCAAAGATCGAGCGGATCATCGCGACGGATCTGGCCGCTCTTCGGACCGTCAGCGGATGGTTGAACAGGTTCCCGCCGATCCGCCGCCGTGCTGACATCCCGGGGCTGCTCAAGGAGTTCGCGCGGGTCCTGTACGAGGAGATCGATTACGTGGCGGAGGGGCAGAATGTCGAAACCTTTGCCGCGCATTTCCGCTCACGCCCGGGGGTGCGCGTCCCCGCCGTGTTCTGGGCTTACACGACCCGGTGCGTGCTGACGCTCGAAGACGTCTACGCCATCAAAATCACTGATTATGAACAGCTCGCCGCAGCCGGGATCGAACGGGCGGATGTGGCCAAGCGCTTGTTTGACACGTACATGCAGCAGATCTTCATAGATGGATTCGTCCACGCCGACCCACACCCCGGCAACCTGTTCGTCCAACCGGGGGAGGAGGTTTTGGAGGATGGGGTCCGCTGGCGGTTGACCTTCGTGGATTTCGGGATGACCGCGCAGGTGTCCCCGGAACTTCGGTCGGGCCTGCGTGAGCTGGCCATCGCCCTGGCAACCCAGGACGCCAAGCGGCTGATCCAGGCCTATCAAATGATGGGCGTGTTACTGCCGACCGCAGATCTCGAGCTTCTCGAGCGGGCGGAGTCCGAGGTGTTTAAGCGGGTTTGGGGGCGTAGCATGGCGGAGCTCCGAGACATCAGCATGCAGGAAATCCGCGCATACAGCCAGGAATTCCGCGAACTGCTCTACGACCTGCCCTTCCAGGTGCCTCAGAACATGATTTTTCTCGGGCGGACTGTGGCGATCCTCTCGGGCATGTGCACCGGCCTCGACCCGAACTTCAACTTCTGGGAAAACATCATCCCGTACGCACGCCGCTTCGTGGCCGAAGAGGCGGTGGCCGGCTGGGACCGGTGGTTGGAAGAGCTGTTCCGGTTCGCCGAAACGTTGTTCAGATTTCCCGGACGGGTGGACACGATGTTGTCCCGAATGGAACGCGGTGACCTTGCCGTTCGTGTCCCCGAAATCCAGCGACAGATCCGCGGGCTGGAGAGCGCTTTACGCCGCTTAATCGGCGCGTTGATCTTCGCCGCCTTGCTCATCAGCGGCGTGCAGGTCATGCTGGCCGGGCAAAATTTGTTGGGGGGGCTGTTTCTCGCTGGCGCGTTCCTGGCCCTGGCCTGGATCGTCCTGACCCGGGGTGGCTAACACGGGCGGTGGGGCAAGTGCTGGACCCGCCTTGCAACCGTTTTATTCGCCCTCGTCTTCCGCTTCAACCCGTTCCAACGCCCTGTTGACTACACTGCGGATCGCCAGGAGCATTTCCTTCCGGGCGGTGCGCCGCTGGGCGATGAATTCGCGTGGAAACAAGCCTTCGATGCTCTTGCGGTATGCCTTGCGAGCCGCCTGAGCGTGCTCCACCGCCTCATCGGGGATCCATTCCTGGAACGGTCGTCGTCGCTCTGCTTGTTCTTTGGCCATTGGTTCGCTCCTCATTTTCACAGGACCCAAAACACGCTAAGTTAATTATAGCACTACCCCGCCCCAATACCGCATCTCTCTTTTTCCCCCGAAACTTGGATACGGCTGCTGATGTCCGCCTGATCAGGGCCTTGATAAATATCGCGGGAGTCGCTGTCCTGGAGGCGGCGATTGCTGCGCGCCTGCGGCAGCCCGAG
>JABAOD010002208.1_pt5 | contig 11468 bp, 13 predicted proteins | sample 7062151 | NCBI WGS metagenome assembly JABAOD01 (sample SAMN14538626, study PRJNA623070) | marine sediment metagenome | biome: marine biome [ENVO:00000428]; feature: marine pelagic biome [ENVO:01000023]; material: deep marine sediment [ENVO:00002113] | place: India: Gulf of Khambhat ...
CCCGGCGCCGCCGAGACCCGCGGGGTGGGCGCCAGGCGCGCTTTGATGAAGGTGCCCTGGCCTTCCTCGCGCTCGATGTGCGCCCACGTGGAGGGCGGGAAGCTCGCCACGGTATCGGCGATCTTGCCGCTCATGTTGAAGTGGTAGATCACCGCCAGCCCGGTGTCGCGCGCCGCCTCCAGGAACGGAACCGGCTCCGCCGCCACGTACAGCTCGTCATCGCCGCCGGCCGCGAACAGCGGCGCGGTGCCCGCCAGCCCGGCCAGGTCGACCTGGAACCGGGAGAGGAAGATGCCCGACGAGTCGAAGGCGGTGATTCGGTTGAGTCCCGAGTCGACCACATAGATCCGCTCGGCCGCCACCTCGATGAAGAACGGCGTCACGAACTGGCCGGGCTCCTGGCCCGGCCCCCCGAAGAAGCCGATGTACTCGCCATCCGGCCCGAACCGCAGCAGTCGCCGGTTGCCGGCGTCGAGCACCACCACGTTGCCGTTTGGGAGGATGCCCGCGTCCAGGGCGAAATCCGCCGCCTTGCGCTCGAACAGCTGATCGCCCGCGACCAGCAGATACTGAGTCACCCGCCACGGCAACGTATCACCCAGCATCCCACGGTCGGGGCTCATGACCGACGGCACACCCCCGACCGTGTCCATGACCACACCACCGGTGCCCGCGTCACCGCCACAGCCGTACGCAGCCATCACCGCGAACACACCAACCCACACGTCGCTCTTCCTCACGATCCCTCCACGTCAGAGGATTCTGCCGCCCAGCGCCGAATGTACGAGCCCCGCCGCCAACTCGGCCGTGGTGTTTCCCTGGTCGATCACCGGGTTCACCTCCACGATCTCGCACGACACCATCGCGCCCGTATCCGCCACCATCTCCATGATCAGGTGCGCTTCGCGTACGGTCAGGCCACCGTCCGCCGGTGTTCCAACCCCCGGTGCCAGGCGCGGGTCGATGCAGTCGATGTCGAAGGAGACGTGAAAGCCGTCGGTGTCTTTCGTGACGATATCCAACGCCTCCTTCATCACGCCGTGAACGCCACGCTCATCGATTTCGCGCATCGTATAGACGCGCAGCCCCAGCTCGCGGATGTTGCTCCGCTCTCGAGCGTCCAGCGCCCGCGCTCCCACCAGCGCCGCCCGGGCCGGATCCACCATCGGCGCCGCACCGCCCAACTGGGTGAAACAAGGATCGCCTAAGCCCAGCACCGCCGCCAGCGGCATCCCGTGCACGTTCCCGCTGGGCGTCGTCTGCGGGGTGTTGCAATCGGCGTGAGCGTCCACCCATAGCAGACCCCAGCTCTTCGAGCGCGACGCAGCCCCACCCTTTCCGGCGCGGCTCGCGCCCCGCGCCTTTTTCGGTGCGCGCGCCGCCCGCTGCAGGCCCGCCAGCGTGCCCATGGCGATCGTATGGTCGCCACCCAGNNTCGCAGGCGGCGCAGATCGCTTTGGCGAACCGCATCTGGCTCGAGCCTCCACCCGCCACCGAGGCGTGTGGCACCGCCAGGTTGCCCAGATCCTTGATCCGGCAGCCCAGCGACTTCAGACGCTCCTCGACCCCGGCGATGCGGATCGCCGATGGTCCCATGTCGACGCCCCGCAGATTCGAGCCTAGATCCATCGGAACGCCGATGATCGCGACCTTGCGCGCGCGCTTTTGCGGCCGAGCCTTGATCATCTTCCTCCCACCGTTTTCACACGCTATTGTCTGCCCGTCGGTCACCGCCGTCAATGTACAACCGTCGCCGACCGCTTGGCCCCACCCGGAGCTTGGCGGCGGCGGCCTGAATCCGTAGCGGAGTCGAGCGATGCCCACAAGCTCCCTCTCACGCGAAACCGTCCTCGAACTGCTGGCCGACCTCGTCCGCACGCCCTCGGTCAACCCTACGCTCGCCCCCGAGGAGTCGCAGGGCGAAGCCGCTCTAGCGGAGCGCGCCCGGGCCTGGTTCGCCGACCGCGGTGTTCACGCCGTGCTCGAGGAGGTCACTCCCGGGCGGCCCAACGTCGTCGCCCAGATCGGGAGCGACGACGGGCCGACGCTCGTGCTCTGCGGACATATCGATACGGTGAGCGCGGCGGGCATGGAGATCGCCCCCTTCGAACCCCGCCTCGAGAACGGCCGCCTGTACGGTCGCGGCAGTTACGACATGAAGGGGGGCGTCGCCGCGGCGATGGCCGCCGCCGCTTCCCTCGTCGACGCCGATCTGCCGGGGCGTCTGCTGGTCGCGCTCGTCGTCGACGAAGAGCATTCCAGCATCGGCACCGATCACTTCGTCGCCCACCACCCCGGCGCCCAGGGGTGCATCATCACCGAGCCCACCGAAGGGAAGCTGATCCTCACCCACAAAGGCTTCGTTTGGAGCGAGCTCGTCGCTCGCGGCGTCGCCGCCCACGGCAGCCGCTGGGATCTGGGTGTGAGCGCGATCGGCAAGATGGGGCGGATCATCTCCGAGCTGGAGCGCTTCGACCGCGAGGAGCTGCGGACGCGCGAGCACCCGGAGCTGGGGCCGGCGTCTCTTCATTGCGCGCTGGTCGAGGGCGGCACCGGGATCTCCACCTACGCGCCCGAGTGCCGCCTGCACGTGGAGCGGCGGACGTTGCCGGGCGAGTCGCCGCAGCAGGTCACCGACGAGCTGGAGCGAGCGATCCAGAATGCCGGAGAGGATGCCACCGTCAGCACCTACTTCCACCGGACGCCGCTCGTCTGCGACCCCGAGGCCGCGGTCGCGCACTGTCTGCGCGCGGCAGCGGCCGACGTCTGCGGGGCGCCGCCGGTCGAGACCGGAGTCGCCTACTGGACCGACGCCGCGATCTTCGACGCCGCGGGCATCCCCTGCCTCAACTACGGACCGGCCGGCGCCGGCGCGCACGGCGCCGTGGAGTGGGTAGATCTCGATTCGGTGGTGATGTGCGCCCGGGTTTTGGCAGAGGTCGCCCGCCGGTTCTTCAGCTGAAACCAGGCGGCCGCGCGCCCCAGAGGAGGGGCGCGGCCGCCCGCAGCTACTCGATCGCCGTCAGATCCGACGCCCGAAAACCGAACTCCTCGTCGGCGATGTTCTCCTGGTAATCGATCGACGCCTCGGTGGGATAGCCGAACAGAGGGTCGTAGCGCACCTCGATCGAGTGCGCGTCGCGTGCGATGGCGTCACGGATGACCTGGAACAGGTCCTCGACCGTCGGATAGCCGGCATGTGCCTCAACAGCGACCATCTGCTGCGTGTCGCGGAAGACCACCTGGACGATCTCTTCATCGCTTACCGAGATCGTTACCGGCCGCACCACCGAATCGATGCAGTAGCAGATCGCCTGGTAATCGAAGCTGTACGCGGAAGGCCCCCGCCGCTCCCACTTTCGGACGTTCAGGTCGAGCTCGTCGCCGACCGGCCCGGTGCTATCGGAACAACCGGCGACGACGAGCGTTGCGACCGCGAGCCAGAAGGCTTTCATCGAACCGCGACGACGATAAGCGTCGCCATGTAGGTGTTCGCCCGTCTCGGCAGGCTCGCCGGATCGAGCCAGACGAGCTGCAACACGTAANNGCGCGTCGGCCCTCGCCGCCAGCTGACACCCGAATGTCTACCTGCGCGTCACCCGGCACGATGCAGGTCAGCTCGGGAGGGCAGCGGTTATCCGTGGATACGGTGACAAACTGAACGACGATGTCCGTCCCCTGGATCGAGGCGACGTCGCCGGGAAAGACTTTGAAGATCGACCCCAGCGGTACTCTGAGGAACTCAGGATCCGTGGCGGAATTCCCGTCACAACCCAGAAGCAGCGCGCACAGCGCCAGCTGAGACCAGCGCATCATATATTCGAACCTCCGATTCGCGCGGCGCCCATCGCCGGGCCGTTCCCAAAGCCACCCTTCCGCTCGGGCGACGGGCGGGCCGCAACCGAACGCCCGGCGAGGCAAAGCACATGCCGGGGCCACGGCCGGAAGGGCTCGACGCGTAACTTTGCTATTTACAGCGACTTAGCGGTAACGCCTCCCCTGCAGCGTCCTTCCGACCGCGACCTCAGCGTTCAAGTTTCTGAGCGGAGCGAGCGGTTTTCCAGCGTCGAGCTGTCGCGGAGGCCTTGCCGAGGCGGCGTGCAGCGGCTAAATTATGTTTAGTATTGTCTAAAAGATGGATTAGGTTAACCTAAAATGCCCAAGCTCCTACTCTTCGCCCTCTCGGCTGCCCTCGCCGTCGCGTTCCTCATCCTCTGGCCCCGCCGCGGCCTCCTGGCTCGCTGGCGCCGCGCGCGCCGCCTGGCCGGGCGCGCCCGGGTCGAGGATGCGCTCAAGCACATCCACTCCCGCGAGCTGCGCGGCCCACTGGCGACGGCCGAGTCGCTGGCCGGCAAGCTCGCCCTGAGCGTGAAGCGGGCGCTCGACTTGATCAGCGAGATGGAGACCGGGGGGCTCGTGCAGTCGACCGGACCCGGGGTTCGTCTGTCGGCCGACGGCCGCAAGCTGGCGCGGCGGGTCATCCGCGCGCACCGGCTGTTGGAGCGCTACCTGGCGGACGAGCTGCGGATGCCGCTGGAGGACATCCATGCGACGGCCGACCGGCGCGAGCACGTGCTGACGGAAGAGGAGGTCGACGCGCTTGAGGCCCAGCTCGGCTATCCACAGACCGATCCGCACGGCGACCCCATCCCCAGCAGCAGCGGCGCGCTGGAGAAGGTCGAGGCGACCGCGCTCACCGACTGGCCTCCGGGCCAGCCCGCGAAGGTCGTGCACCTGGAGGACGAGCCGCCGGAGCTGATGGCGCAGATCGTCGCCGCCGGTTTCGCCGTCGGGATGCATATCGAGATCGTGGAGGCGGGCGAGCGGGGACTGGTCATCTGGGATGGAGAGCGCGAGCGGGTGCTGACGCCGGTCGTGGCCAGCAACGTCTTCGTCTCGGAGCTCCCCCACCCGGTGCGACCGCCGATCAAGCTCTCGTCGCTCGAGCCCGGCCAGTCGGGGCGTGTCGTGGCGCTGCGTTGCGAGGGCTTCAACCGGCGGCGCCTGCTCGACCTGGGGCTGACGCCCGGCACGCTGGTCGAGTGTGCCTTTCCGGGACCGATGGGTGAGCCGACGGCGTACCGGGTCCGCGGCGCCTTGATCGCGCTCAGGCGCGAGCAGGGAGACGAGATCGAGATCGAGCCGGCGACCGCCGCGGGCGTCGAGGAGCCGCGCTCATGACCACAAAGCGTCCCCAAGCGATCCGACCGCGGCGCATCGTAGGGGCCGCGCCCTGCGGCACCTGCGGTGTCGAGCTTCGGCGGCTGGGCATCGACACCAGCGACTGGGATCACGTCGTCGCGCTCGCCGGCAACCCGAACACGGGAAAGAGCACGGTCTTCAACGCGCTCACGGGCCTTCGACAGCACGTCGGCAACTGGCCCGGGAAGACCGTGGCGCGGGCGGAGGGCGGCTTCGAGTACGACGGAAAGAGGTACAAGCTGGTCGATCTGCCGGGAACGTACTCGCTGCTCAGCGCTTCTACCGACGAGGAGATCGCTCGCGACTTCATCCTCTTCGGCCGGCCCGACTGTGTGCTGATCGTGATGGACGCGACTGTTCTGGAGCGGAATCTGAATCTGGCGCTGCAGATCCTGGAGATCACCGACCGTGCCGTAGTCTGTCTGAACCTGATGGACGAGGCGCGTCGCAAGGGGATTCGGATCGACGACCGCGCCCTCGCCCGTGAGCTGGGCGTGCCGGTGGTGCCGACCGTCGCCCGCACCGGACAAGGCATAGACGAACTGACCGCCGCCGTGGCCGGTATCGCCGCCGGCGCGATCGTTACGCGGCCGCACCGGATCCGCGCAAGCGGCGACGCGGCCCGATCCGTCGATCGGCTGGTGGAGATGCTCGAGTCCGCCTACCCCGGCCTCCCGAACGCCCGCTGGGTGGCGATGCGGTTGCTGGAGGGAGACAAGCGTGTCGAGAACGCGATCCGCAGGGGCGAGCTGGCCGAGCTCGTCGCGGAGCATGGTGCGGAGCCGGTGGCCGCGGAGGCTGGAACAGGATGAGCAGCCGGGCCGCCACATCCGAGACGATCCTCCAGACCGCCGAGCAGCTGCGACGCGGGCTCGATGTTTCGTTTCGAGATCAGATCGTCCAGTCGATTTATACGGACGCGCAGGCGATCGCCGGCCGCGCCGTGAAGGCGGACCGACCCCGCGGCCCGAGCTGGGACGAGCGCATGGATCGCATCGTCACCTCGCGCGTCTGGGGGCTGCCGATCATGCTGTTCGGCCTCGCCGCCGTCTTCTGGCTCACGATCGTCGGCGCCAACTACCCGTCGCAGGCGCTCGCCCTGCTGCTGTTCCGAGTCGAGGACCTGGCTGCGGGTCTGTTCGACGCCGTCGGAGCGCCGTGGTGGCTGACCGGTTTCTTGTGGCACGGCGTGTACCGGGGCCTGGCCTGGGTGGTGTCGGTGATGCTGCCGCCGATGGCCATCTTCTTCCCGCTGTTCACGGTCCTCGAGAACCTCGGCTACCTGCCCCGCGTCGCTTTCAACATGGATTGGTTGTTCAAGCGGGTCGGTGCGCACGGCAAGCAGGCGCTCACGATGAGCATGGGCTTCGGTTGCAACGCCGCCGGTGTGATCTCGGCCCGGGTGATCGACTCGCCGCGCGAGCGGCTGATCGCCATCCTGACCAACAACTTCGTCCCCTGCAACGGGCGCTTCCCCACCTTGATCATGCTGAGCATCGTCTTCGTGGCGGCGGCGTTTCCACCGGTGGTTGCCTCGTTCGCCGCGGCCGGCGCCGTGGTCGGCGTGGTGGTGGTGGGCGTGATCTTCACCTTGATCGTCTCGTGGGCGCTTTCACGCACGGTGCTCAAGGGAGAGGCCAGCAGCTTCACGCTGGAGCTGCCGCCCTACCGCCGCCCCAACATCGGGCAGATCCTTTACACATCGATCATCGACCGCACGCTGTTCGTGCTTTGGCGCGCGGTGCTGATGGCCGCGCCCGCCGGTGGCGTGATCTGGCTGCTGAGCAACATCTCGGTGGGCGGGCACACGCTGACCGCATCGATCTCCGGCTTTCTCGATCCGCTGGGACAGGCGCTCGGACTCGATGGCGTGATCTTGCTCGCCTACATCATCGCCATCCCGGCAAATGAGATCGTCGTGCCCACCATGCTGATGGCCTACACCGGCGCCGGCATGATGATCGAGGTCGACAGCCTGGCCGAGCTGCAGGGCTTGCTCGTTGGGCAAGAGGGCTGGACCCTGCTCACCGCCGCGTGCCTGATGCTCTTCTCGCTTCTGCACAACCCCTGCTCCACGACNNGGCGCGCTGATGCCGCTGGCGATCGCCTTCGCCGTCTGCTTCGCCGTTGCGCAGACGGTTCGTCTCCTACTCTAGGGCTTCTCAAGCTCGGCCTGGACAGCCAGGATCAGCGCCCCTCGCTCCGGGTCGGGCTGCGCCGAGCCCAGCACGAGCAGTTGACCGATGCGCGCATTGACGCCGGTCGTGAAGATTAGACCATGATCGTGCGAGTGCAGCGTCACCTGCAGTTTTACCGTTCCCCCTTCGTCGGTTGCGCGCACTTCGCCGATCTGCCCCTGGATCATGTAGCGTTCACCGCCGGCCACGACGCCCTGACCCACCTCGCTCCACTCGATCCCCGACATGACCGTTTCGCCGATCAGTCGATAGTTCTTGAAGCGGAAAACGTCTCGAGGCAGAGCCTTGGCGATCTCCTCCAAGCGCGGATCTTCAGGCGTCGCGCCGCCGTTCGCCTCGACGAGTCGGAAGTGAAGTTTCACGCTCGGCTCGGGCTGATCGTAGCGCGTCAAGACTTCCTCGATCCGCGACAGCATCTCCGACGTCTCGCGCACGGTGATCGTCCGGGTTTGCTCATCCATGCTCACCGCGCCGCCACGCTCGCCGAAGATGTAGGGGTCGATGATCCGGTGCGCGGCTGCAGGCTCCAGGTACTCCAGCTGAAAGGTGCGCACCTCCAAAACACGTCCCTGCCCATCCCCGCAACCCACGGAACCCCCGACCACGGTCGCAGCGATACCCGTCGCCGCCAGCATCCAGATCAACGTTTTGAAACCTCGCATGTCACTCGCCTCCGCTTAGTAAAACCAGATCACCTTGGCCGACCGATCTCTCGTCTCAAACACCATCACGTTTTGCGTTGTGGCCATCTCGACCAGCGGCTCGAACGAAGCCGCCGGCCGGGCGACGATCTCACCCGGCATCCGGTCCGTATCGACAGAACGGACGACGAGCACGCCGACCAGCGCCGCCGCCGCGGCCAGGGGCGCCGCCCAGCGCCAACTCCACCGCGTCCACGCGCTATGCCGTCGACGGGCTCGCAGCGCATCGAGCGCCGCATCCACACCCGTCGCCGGCCGCAACGCGTCCAGCGCGCGGCTCAGCTCGTCCTGGCCGGCGAGCAGCCTGGCAGCCACAGCGGCGCAGCGCGGGCAGTCGCGCACGTGCGTCGCCAGCACCCCGTCGCCCTGGCCCGCCAACTCGGCGGGGTCCGCTTCCAGTAGCCGCTCCAGCGCGGCCCGACAGTCAATCGCCATAGCCTTCCACCAATTCCGGGTGACTCTCCAGTATCCTGGCGCGGATCGCCCTCCGCGCTCTCAACAGGTGTGAACGAACCGTCACCGGCTCCATCCCCAGCATCGCGCCGACCTCCGTCGACCCGAGCCCCTGCAGATCGACCAGGTCGAACACCTCGCGCTGCCGCTCGGACAGTTCCTCGAGAAACGCCTTCACCAAGTCAGCCACACGTCGTCGGTCCAACGACTCTTCCTGCGGGCCTTGCACCGCGTCCCGCGCCGTATGGCTCTCGATCTGCGCCTTCAGCCGGCGGCGTCGACTGTGCCGGCGGTGCAGATCCGCGGCGGCACTGCGAGTCACCTGGTACATCCAGGTCGTGAAGTGGGAGCGGCCATCGAAGTTCGCCAGGCCCCGGTGCATCCTCAGCAACGCCTCCTGCGCCACATCGTCCGCGTCATCCCCGTCGCCGGTCTTGGCCAACGCCCAGCGGTGGACGCGCCCATAGTACAGCCGTACCAGCCGCTCAAAGGCTGGCTCGTCGCCGGCCTGAGCCTCCCTGACCAGCGTAGATACGCTCTCATCGATTCTGATCGGCTCGCTCAACAAATACTCCCGGCCCGTTTTCGACCCTGTGACGTCACGAAGGCGCCCTGCGTTTACATGGACCCTCCGGGCGGCATCGCCTCAGCTGGCGTCGATTTCGGGATCCGTTTACAATCTCGTTTACAGTCTTCGTCTACAATAGGACGCGCGTGCGGACTCGTTCAGACCTCCGTTTGCTCCTCCCCTGGCTGGCGTTGACGCTGGGAGCCTGCGCCACGGACGAGAGCCGGCCGGACTCGCCGCTGGTTCGCGACAGCGCCGGCGTGCAGATCGTCGAGAACGCGGCGCCCCGCTGGCCGGAAGGTGAGGGCTGGCGGCTGTCCGACCGCCCGATCCTCGAGATCGGCGTGCTGGAGGGCGACCCCGAGTACCAGCTCTATCGCGTCTCGGGCGCGGTCAGGCTCGACGACGGTCGCATCGTCGTGGCCAACAGCGGGACGAGCGAACTCAGGTTTTACGACCCATCGGGCGCCTTCTTGATTTCCGCCGGCCGCGAAGGCGAGGGACCGGGCGAGTTCCGAGGCCTGTGGCAAATTCAGGAGATGGTTGGCGATTCGCTGCTGACTTACGACTTCCGCAACCGGCGGATCTCGATCTTCACCGCCGACGGCCGTTTCGCGCGATCCTTCACGCCCCAGTCGCTGGTCGGCAGCCTGGCATTCCCCGACTACGTCGCCGCCTTCGCTGACGGGACGATCATGCTCGGCCTGGAAAGCCCAAGCGCGGAGGAGATCCGATCCGGAGTGCAGCGCCGGCCGATCACCTATGTCCTCTGCGACGCAGGCGGGGCTCTGATCGACACGCTCGGCCAGTTCGCGGGGACCGAATGGTACACGCGGAGCGAGGGCGAAGGCGAGGCGGCCCGAATCCTGATGGGGACGCAGATCTTCGGTCGAAGCCCCGAGGCGGCGATCCGCGGCGACGGCTTTTACTACGGCAGCGGCGATGCCTACGAGATCCACTACTATGGGGTCGACGGCGTGTTAAGTAGGGTGATCCGTCTCGATCAGCCCAATCTGGCGGTCACCACGGACGACATCGAGCGTTACAAGGAGTGGCGGCTCGAGCGCGCGCGAAGCGACGAAGACCGGGTGATAACCGAGCGGCTGCTCGCCCACATGCCGTTCCCGGAGACGATGCCGGCGTACGACGAGTTCATGGTGGACTCGGAGGGCAATCTGTGGGTCGATGAGTACCGCCGACTGGGAGACGACCAACCTCGCTGGAAGGTGTTCGACCCGCAGGGCGCGTTGCTGGGGGTAGTCGAGACGCCGATGCGCTTCAACATCTTCCAGATCGGGCCGGACTTCGTGCTCGGGCGCTGGGTCGACGACCTAGACGTCGAGTACGTCCAGCTCTACGCGTTGCGGAAGCAGCCCGCCGAACCCTAGTCGGCGATGAAGACGGAGTAGATTCCCCTCAGGTCACCTTCCTGAAAGCCGAAGGCTCGGTCGTCCGGATAGCCGTCTTTGATGAACTGCGGCCGCGCGTCTTTCTCGCCGTGGCAGGCGAGACAGGCCGACTCGACGACGATGCGCCGAAAGTATCGGGTGCCCGTCGTGCCGCCCTGCTCGCTGCGGACCCAGGCCCCTATGAGGTTCGGGTTCGCGGCCATCGCCTCGTACGTTTGCCGCGCCTCGTCGTCGAGCTGGTGCGCCGGGTTGCGATACTTGAGCGCGAGCTGCTGTACCCGCCAGCCGCGCGCCTCGGCGATACCCCGCGCCTTCGCACCCACCGGCTTGCAGACCTGGGCGAAGGTGGCCTGGTCGGGCACGCCGGAGAACGTCCGCGCCAGGCTGGAGCGCATCGCGTCGAGCACCTCGATCTCCTGCACGGCCGCCGCCAGCGCCTGAGCATCGGGTCGTGCGCCCTCGTCCTGGAGCGTTGGCACGAACGTGAACGCCGCGAGAGCCAACGCCGCGGCGATGATGGATGTCTTGATCATATCTAATACCCTTCTCTGATTCCGACTCGAGAGACTAGCGCGACAGCGGACAACACTACCGCGTACAGGCGCTCGGGGCCGCAGGCCGAATTCGGTAGCCAGATCGGATCGATAGCTGTCGAGTGACGCCGCCCACCGTCTACCACCTACCGCCTACCGCCTACCGAATCCGCGGCGCGCGGCACGACCAGGGTAGCCAGATGTCCGTGGCGCAACACGTAGACCGAGATGCTCCCCAGCAGCAGACGGTTGAAGAAACCGAAACCGTGGGTGCCCATGATGATCAGGTCGGCGCCCCACTCCTCGGCCGCATGGAGAATCTCGTGACCCGCGTGACCCTCGCGGATCTCCTGACTCATCACGACCTCTGACGGCACGGCGATCTTAGCCAGAGTCTTGCGCAG
>JABAOD010003483.1_pt1 | contig 11468 bp, 10 predicted proteins | sample 7062151 | NCBI WGS metagenome assembly JABAOD01 (sample SAMN14538626, study PRJNA623070) | marine sediment metagenome | biome: marine biome [ENVO:00000428]; feature: marine pelagic biome [ENVO:01000023]; material: deep marine sediment [ENVO:00002113] | place: India: Gulf of Khambhat ...
GATCAAGAAGATCGACACGCAGCGCGGCATGGCGCAGTCGGTAGACGGCACCACGCCCAACGGTCTCGCGACACCCGCGGTCATCGATACCGACAGCGACTCCATCGCCGATTTTATTTACGCCGGTGACTTACAGGGCAATCTGTGGAAGTTCGACGTAAGCGACGTCAATCCGATCAATTGGGCTGTCGCCCAGGCCGCGGGCCCGACGCCGGTACCCATTTTCACGGCCACCGACACGAGCGGCGTGCGACAGCCGATCACCGTGCGCCCCGAGGTGGGTCGCCACCCCGATGGGCTCAATGGGTTCATGATCTACTTCGGCACCGGCAAGTACATCGAGACCGGCGACAATTCCGCCACGCCGCCGCAGCAGGTGCAGACCTTCTATGGCATCTGGGACGAGAAAGGCACGGGCACCGGCAATCACACGCCTGTCAACAAGGCCGATCTGCAAACCCAGACCATCGGCACTGCGACTTTCAGCGGGCAGACGGTACGCACCGTCAGCAACAACCCCATTAGCGCCTGGGGCACAGCCGCTGGGCAGTTCATGGGCTGGCAGGTCGACATGCCGCTGACGGGCGAGAAGATCGTCGCCGACCCGGTGCTCAGAACCGGCCGGATCATCTTCGTGACACTGGTGCCAAATGATTCGCCGTGTGCCGTGGGCGGAACGAGCTGGCTGATGGAGCTCAACTTTCGCCACGGCGGGCCCCCCGAGTTTTCCGTCTTTGACCTGAACGACGACGGCACATTCAATAGCAGCGACCTGACCAGTGGCGGCCAGATTGTGGTCGGCATCGATCCCGGGCTCGGCATCATGCCCAAGCCGGTGCTGCTCGACGATCCGGCTAAGAGCCGCGAGCTAAAGGTCACCACCGGAACCGGTGGCGACATCAAAGGCATCGCCAACAATCCAGGACCCGATACGGCCGCGGCAGGTCGACGCTCGTGGCGACAGTTGCAATAGCTTTGAGTTCTTTCACAGGGGGTGAACAATGAAACATGTGATGCATGGTCTGATCACAGCATTCTTGGTCTCCACGCTTGGGCTGGGGATGCCAGCCGCCTCACTGGCTTCCACATCGCAGATCTTCGCCGCGCCAAGCGAGAATGGCAAAATAGAACGCGTGGACCTGCAAAGCGGCGAGCTGGTCATCGACGACACGTTGTTCAGGCTGTCTGGGACCGTCACCGTGTACAACTACCGCGGCTTCCAGACGGGCGTCGATGCCCTGCGCAAAGGCCAGCGCGTGGCCTACAACGTCGCCGAGGATGCGGCCGGCGTACAGTCCGTCGCCGTCATCTGGATCCTGTCGAAAAAGTAGCGCGGCGGCGTTGTCGGGCAGGAAACCCTATGGAAGGACGCGCCCCATGCCATGTGCATGGGGTGCGCCCGAGTCCGGTTTCTACGAAATTCCTTATTGAAATCATAGCGTTGTTAACCGGAGCGGCGCGCGTTGACAGTACCAGGGGTACTAACTATATAAAAATAATGACTTAGCGAGGATAGCTCAGGCAAACTCGGAGTTTTCGCCGCCGACAACGAGCGACAAAGAGAAGGAAAAACTGATGCACACGCTGTTTGGGAAGCGTATCTGCACGCACCTGCTGCCGGTGATTATAGTCTTCGCGCTCACCGCCTGTGGCGCGGAAACTTCACAGGACGGAGCCTTGACGAGCGACGGATCTATAGTTATTTCACCGTCAGCCCTAGAAATCGACCTTGCCGATCCGGCCGGTATGGCCGTATGCGCTCCGGGATCCGATGTTACCTTCTTCCCCGTCCACGTTTCGACATTCGATGGTAGGGGGTTACCGCGTGGCAATGTCGATATAGCCCTCGTATTGGAGTTTGCACCAAACACAAGCACCCAGGTCGCAATGAGCCTGTATAATGACGCTCTCATCGAAGTGACCAGCGCCACGTCGCCATTGCCATTCGAAACTGAGACTGACGAATTCGGAAACGAGACATTCTTTCTGCTGGCCGATACCTCGATCGCCTGCGACTACAGCGGCAGCCTGACCGTCATCAGCGGTAGCCTTGTTACCACGATGCAAATAACGGCCACTGGGTCTTAACGGTGTCTTTGCAAGCTGTTTCCTGGCGGCTGCGCAGGACGCCGGGCGACCTTCATGCTGGATGGTACGGCGTCCGGCCTATTCACTGAAGATCGGGCACTTTGTTAGGGGCCTGCCTAGCTGCCACCCCTTACAGTCATTCCACGCCTCTGCCGACCAGGCATCTGGCTAATCTATTATTAATTGGCTGTCACCGGCGCGAGCGAGGTTGGGCCAGTTCGGTCAAGTTCGGCATTTTTGCATTGGCGATGACGTATAATTGGTCCGTTGGTCGCGGCGATGTAAGACACCGAGATGCACTATTACGATAGCGTTCTCGAATTGGTGGGTCATACGCCCCTGATCCGGCTGAACCGCCTGGCGGACTCGAGCATGGCTACCGTCTACGCCAAGCTCGAGAGCGTCAACCCAACCGGCTCGGTCAAAGACCGCATTGCCGTCAATATCGTCCAGCGTGCGGAAGAGGCGGGGTTGCTCAAACCGGGTGCCACACTCGTTGAAAGCACCTCGGGTAATACCGGTCTGGGGCTCGCCATGATGGCGGCGGTGCGCGGTTATCGCTGCGTGTGCACCATGCCGGACAAGATGAGCAAGGAAAAGATCGATATGCTCAAGGCCTACGGTGCCGAGGTCGTCGTGACCCGCACCGACCTGCCGCACGACCATCCCGAGAGCTACGTCGAGATCGCCAAGAGGATCGCCCGCGAAACCCCAGGCGGCTTCTACACCGACCAGTACTACAACATGAACAATCCCGAGGCGCATTATCTGACCACCGGGCCAGAGATCTGGGAAGATACCGACGGCCAGATCGACTGTCTCGTCGGCGGCATCGGCACCGGCGGCACGATATCGGGGGCCGGCAAGTACCTGAAGGAGAAAGCCGCGGCCGCCGGCCGTGAAATCAGAGTCGTATGCCCGGACCCGTTCGGCAGTATCTACTACGACGAATTCTACAAGGGCAAATCCGGGGAGCCGTCGATCTATCGCGTGGAAGGCATCGGCCATGACTTCATGGTGGGTACACTCGACTTCTCCGTCATCGACGAAGTCATGCAGGTCTCCGATCGCGATTCTTTTCTGACGGCCAGACGGCTGGCGCGGGAGGAAGGGATATTCGCCGGCGGCTCCGCGGGCACCGCCTTGTTCGGCGCGCTCAAGGCCGCGAAGGATCTGGGGCCCGGTAAGATTCTCGTCGTCATCATCCCTGACTCCGGCGATCGCTACTTGAGCAAGTGCTTCAACGAAGATTGGATGAAGGACATGGGCTTTCTCGGCCCCGAGCAGCGTCTCGGCACGGTGCGTGAGGTGCTGAACTTCAAAGGCGGCCGGGTGGAGTTCGCTAAGGATGACGAAGCCCTCGGTGATGTCGTCAGCCGAATGTCGGAGATGGGCATTTCGCAGATGCCCGTTAGGGCCAACGGCGAAAGCGCGCCACTGCTCATGATCCATGAGCTCGACATCCTGCAAGGCCTCGTAAGCGGTCGTTGCACACCTAAGGATTCAGTCAGTTGTGTAGCCAAAGCGCTGGAGGGCCAGGTCGGCCCGGACGACCCACTGACCAAGGTGCAGCGGGTGTTTGACGAGCACAACGTCGCCGTGGTGGTCGATAAGGGGAGCGTCGTCGGCATCATTAGTAAGATCGATGTCGTGCAGTTTCTCGCCGCCCGCAGCTGAGACGGTCGAACGAATCTACGACTCATCTCGAAATGCCCAACAGCCCCTGGCACTCTGCAACAAACGCAAAGGGCGCAGAGACGCCAAGTCGCGGAGAAAATCAAATAATGATGCTTTATTTTCAAACATTCTCTGCGTACTCTGCGCCTCGGCGTTCCTTGCAGTGCGTCGAGGCCTGCTGAACAACTTCCGCTTTCGAGAAAGATTCCAGGCAGACCCGTAGCGCCATGAAAGACCATTACTATCTCGACAACGCGGCGACCTCATGGCCGAAACCAGAGACTGTCTACTCGAAGATGGATCAGTTTTTCCGCCACTACGGCGTCAACCCCGGTCGCGCGGGCCACGAGCTCGCCGTCGAAGCAGAAAAAATGATTACAGAAACGCGCCGGCTGCTAGCGGGGTTTTTCAACTACCGCGGCGACCCGAGTCGCGTCGTCTTTACCCAGAATGCTACGGATTCGCTGAATATGGCCCTATTCGGGGTGCTGACAGAAAGCGATCACGTGGTGACAACACGTCTGGAGCACAATTCGGTGCTGCGTCCGCTCAATCACCTGGAGCGCGACCATGGCGTCAATGTCACCTATGTTAGACGCGACGCCCAGGGTTACGTCGACCCGGAGGCCATTCGCCGGGCGGTAACGCCCAAGACCAAGGTCATCGTCGTCAACCACGCCTCCAACGTCCTCGGGGCCGTACAAGACCTCGAGGCGATTGGCAAGGTCGCACGAGACACCGACACGATACTCATTGTCGATACGTGCCAGAGCGCCGGGGTACTGCCTATCGACATGGATCGGCTCGGCATCGGTATTCTTGCTTTCACCGGTCACAAAGGCTTGTTCGGACCCATGGGTATTGGCGGCATGATCGTTGGCGAGGGTGTCGACGTGCGACCTCACCGCGTCGGCGGTACCGGTGTGGATTCGCTGTCGCCGTTTCAGCCCGATAACTATCCTTATCACCTGGAGGCCGGGACGGTCTGCCTGCCCGGCATTGCTGGTCTGAATGCGGCCCAGAAGTGGTTTGCTGAGCTCGGCCGCGAGCGGATCGGTGATGGGAACGAGGCGACCACACATGGTGACTTGTGTCGCGCGGCACTCCAGCAGATCGAAGCACACGAAAGGGCGCTTGTCGACAGGCTGGCATCGGCGTTTCGTGAGTTGGACGGTGTCATCGTGTATGGCCCGGGGTTGAGCGCGCCACGCGTCGCCACGCTATCAGTCAATATCGAAGGCACGTCGGCCGAGCAAGTGGGCGCCATGCTCGATGCCGACTATCACGTCTGCGTGCGAAGCGGCTTGCACTGTGCACCACTGGTGCACGAAGACGCGCAAACCGTGCAGCAAAAGGGTATGGTGCGCTTCTCTCCCGGCTACTTCACCGAGCCAGACGAGATCGAGCACGTGATCAAGGGTGTCAGCGAGCTGGTCGACGTGCTCGTGCCTGCTTGAAGCGAGCACGAACGTTTGTCCCCGTTTCTGAGGCGCTTTGGCCAGCGTGGCTATGCCGGCGAGACACGCTTCTGTTATAAACTTTCAGCGCAACTACTTAAAAGATTGAGGAACCGAGCGTGAAATTCGACACCAAGGTGGTGCGCGCAGGCATCGCCCCCGACCCAGCAACCGGGTCCATCGTGCCTCCGATTTATGAAACCGCGACCTACGTCCTCACCGAGGTAGGCAAGGACAAAGGCTTCGATTACACCCGTTCATCCAATCCGACGCGTCAGGTGCTCGAGCAGAACCTGGCCGCGATCGACGGCGGTAAATACGGTGTCGCCTTCGCCAGCGGCATGTCGGCGGTGGACGCCTGCCTGAAATTGCTGAGCGCCGGCGATCATGTCGTCAGCTCGGACGATGTCTACGGCGGGGTATCGCGCCACTTCAACAACGTGCTGGCACGCTACGGCTTGAGCTTCAGCTACGTCAATTCCTCGGATCCCGGGGCCGTCAGCAAGGCAATACGCCCGCGGACCAAGCTGCTGTGGGTCGAGACGCCCACGAACCCGTTGTTGAAGATCACCGATCTGCAGGCGATGAGCGATATCGCCCGGCAACACGGGCTTTATTTTTGCGTGGATTCGACCTTTGCCACACCGGTGTATCTGCGCCCGCTCGAGTACGGTGCCGACATCGTCATGCACAGCACGACGAAGTACCTGAGCGGTCACAATCAGTTAATCGGCGGCGTCATTGTGACCAACCGCCAGGACATCTACGGGCAAATGAAGTTCATCCAAAAAACCATCGGCGCGGTGCCGAGCCCCTTCGACTGCTGGCTCACCTTGCTGGGCGTCAAGACGCTGCACCTGCGCATGCCGCGGCACAGCGCCAGTGCGCAGCGGGTGGCCGAGTTCCTGGAGGGTCACCCGAAGGTGGCCAGGGTCACTTACCCGGGCCTGCCTTCACACGCGCAGCATGAAATCGCCAAGGCGCAGATGTCGGGCTTCAGCGGCATGATCTCGTTTGAGCTCAAGGGCGGTCTGCCTGCCGGCAAGGCGCTGATGAATAACGTCAAGCTGTGCAGTCTCGCCGAGAGCCTCGGCGGCGTGGAGACCATGATCACACACCCCGCCACCATGACCCACGTCGATGTGCCGGCGGCGGAGCGCCATGCGCGCGGTCTTAGCGATGGCCTGGTGCGTCTGTCAGTCGGCATCGAGGATGTCGATGATATCGTCGCCGATCTCAAGCAGGCGCTCGACAAGGCCTGATCCGCCAAGGACTTAAAGCTTTCCTGATCAAAAAGGGGTTTGCTTTTCTCTGCGCCTTTGGGTCTTTGAGTTTAGTAGTGCCGAGATTTCGACCGCCGACCGTCTACGAACGCGAAGCGGTCTTCTGCACGTGCGGTGCGAGCTGTTTCAGCTTTAACGGATCGTCCGGATCGACATCCGGCATGAATACCTGCTTGCGGTCCCAGTGGGTGAGCTGGTAGATCAGGCCGAGCCAGTTGTTGAACATTGCCTTGCCGGTGTCACTCCAGGTGTTATCGACCAAGGGCTCCAACTGCGTCTCGGGAAACTCGGGCAGCGTGCGTCGCTGCGACTGCACGCTCAAAATCTTTGTCTTGTACTCTTCCAGAATCGCGATCGCCGACGGCGTGAAGTAGTGCTCCGGATAAGGGGGGTAGTCCTGCCTATCGCCGTCGATAAAGCGCGTTACCTCCCGCTTGTACTCCTTCAACAGACTGTTGATGTCATATTCCGGATGGCCCTGAAAGTAGACGATGCGGAAACCGTCGGCGCTCACGCCCAGATGCACGCCGGCCTCTTCGCTTTCCACCAAGACTCTAAGCCCCGCCGTCTCCATTTGCGCGCGGGTCACTTCATACACGTGTGAGTGCGGTGCATCGAAACGCGTATTGATGTTACTTACCAACGGGTGCGTCGGGTCGATTACCCGGTGCGAATAGACGCCCCAGCGTTTCTGCGGCAAACGGATGCGTTCGATGTGGTGATGTTGCTTGAGATCCGCGTGCGTCGCCAGACACGAGCAGAGCACGGAGCACACGTTCTTGCGCCCCCAGGCCATTACCTCCGTCAGCGGCTGCCAGAAAGCTTCCTGTGTAAGATCGGCATGCGCCGGGTTGGCGCCGGTGATGATCAGCGCATCGAGACCGTCCTCTTGCAGCTGGCCGAAGTCTTCATAATAGGTCTTGAGGTAGGCGCGCGCTTCGTCGCTGCGCGCCGCCGCGTCCACCGCAAACAGATGCACATAGAGCTGGACGATGCGGTTGCTCGAGCCGACCAGTCTAAGGAACTGCCGCTCGGTTGCCTCCAGCGCCGCGTCCGGCATCATGTTGAGCAACCCGATGTGCAGCTCACGGATATCCTGATGGCGTGCGCGCTCGACGCTTAGCACCTCCTGTCCTTCCTGACGCAGGCGCTCGAACGCAGGCAAAGCAGAATGAGCAACCAGCGGCATCCCCTACCCCTCGCCCGTCAGACGACGCTCGCCGTGCGCCGATTCTAGCGTCGATGCCACCAGCTCGAGGAAGTCCGCCTCGTCCTGCACCTTCTCGGCGTCGCGCGCCTCGACCGTGTAACCGTACTGGTCCGCGATAGCCTGATAGAGCGGCCGCCGATGCTCGACCAGTCTGGGAAATATCCATTGCACGAACTCGTCGGGCACGATTTCGTCGGTCGAGCGCAACCCCTGCCGCGTCAAGTACTCTGTCAGCTGCTGGTCGAGGAAGTGTTCCTGAAAGTACAACGGCTTGGGATTTTGCTTCTGTCGCATGATCAGCTTGCGCTCCATCTCCTTGTCGGCGCGCAAATAGATGATAAGCGTATTCTTAGCCAGGACCTGAATTACCTCATCGTCGTTCAACTCGCAAACGCTGCCGCCGGTGTCATTGATGAAATGGTGGTAACCGTAGATCTGTCGCGCTTTAACGATAAAGGCCTCTACGTCTCTCATCGCGCCAATCTCTGCCTCGCGGTGCAAGCGCTGACGTTCTTTGAACTCGCCAGCCGAGAGCCCACCCAGGCCCGGGTTGCCGATCTTTCCGAGGAAAGCCGATATGGGCTCGAGATTGTGGACCGTGATATTGCTGCAGATATAGATCGAGTCACTGCGCAATAGATCCCTGAGGAAACCCACGCGCATCGCCTGCTTCTTGATGTTGTCCACGATCGGCTCTGCCAGGTATTTGGTGCCTATGCGGTAATCGGCGGAATAATGGAACCAGGCGTTCTTGGGCAGCTTGCCGGCGAGCGCAGTTTTGCCGACTCCGGACATGCCGAGCAGCGTCACGGCCTTGTTATCCCATTGCAGGAACTCGTCGCGACTCATTCTCATAGGGATCTCTCACCTGTGGTATCGCCGAAAAACTTAGTACGAGAATAGCCGATCCGGCGTTCGGCGAACAGCCGCGCTAAACATCTGCCCGGCAAAGCGTCATCAACTCACTGACCGCGCCGAGCTTCTCGAGGTTCCAGACGGTGCGTTTGAGCCGGGCGCGAACGTCCGACGAAACGAAGCGCTCGGCCAGCGTGTCGAACTTGCGCTCGATCTCGTCGTCCGTCAACGGGTTACGATAATCCCCTTTGGGATAGTCGAGTTGCTTGTCATAGCAGCGGCCATCGGTGGTCGTAATGGAAACCGCGACACGTTGCAGGCGCGGGAAATCTCGCTCTATTTCATCATCGGCCACGGCTTCGACTTTTGGCAGCTGCGCGCGGATGGTGGGATCCATGATTCGATCCTCAGTGAACTGTGCCGGTGTTACTTGTCGATCGACCAACGCCGCGGCGATGCAGTATGGCAGCGAATGATCCGCCGTTTCTTTGGTCCGCGGATCGTATTTCGAGGGATCCGCTAGAATATCGGCCGCCCGCGCAAGCGTTCGAATCGACACTTTCTCGACCTGCTGCGGTGATAGATCGTGCGTAGTAACCAGATCGAGGACGGCCGAAATCGGCGCATGCGTCAGGGCCTCGGTCGGAAATCCCTTCATGCCGCAGCGCTCGATCCGCCAGGACTCCCCCAGCCCGGCGGTGAGCGCTTCGAGCTTCCACGCCGATCCGAGACTCTCGACCAAACCCTCCTTGCCATCGATGACGTGCTCGGGACCGGTGCAACCGCGCTCGGCCAACAATGCCGCCAGCACGCCGCTTTGGGTGGCCAGCGGGTCGACGAGGTTCTTCATCATACTGAGCTTGCCAGCCGTGACTGCGCCGAAAGTGCCCACGCGGCAACCGGAGATACCGATGGCGTGCTGCATACGCTCGGCATCAAGCCGCAACGCGCGCGCCGCAACCACCGGCGCTGCGAACGCCGTTAATGTGGCATGGTGCCAGCCGCGCTCACGGATACCGGGAAACGCGGCTTCACACAAGCGCATTTCGAGCTCGTAACCGAGCACCAGACTGACGAGCAACTCCGTGCCCCCTGACCCGGTACGTTCGCAACAGGCGATCGCCGCCGGAATAAGGTCACTCGGGTGGCACGGGTCCTGTTGCCAGTAGATATCGTTGTAATCCATCACCCGGATCATCAAGGCATTGGCCAACGCCGCAGAAACTGGATCCACCTTGTCACCGAATCCGATCACGCTCGCGGTTCCTGGGCCAGCCGTCTCGCGCATCAAATCGAGATAGATCCTGACGTCGGGTGCGTTGCAACCCCCGAGGGCGCAACCCAACGCATCCAGCAGAAAGCGCTTGGCCTGGCCGACCGCTTCCGGCGAGAGATGCTCGAATTGGAGCGCAGATGCCCAACGGGCAAGCACGGCGCTTACAGTTTGGTTCGTGCTCACGCTAATGGATGGCCACGGGTCATGGACATGTAGTTCTTTGAATGTTTGAGCGTAACCCATATCATTCGTGAAATGCACGATGACGCGTCGAACCGGGACAACTCGGCCCGAGTCGCTGCGAAAGGGCCGAACAGAGTGCGAAGCGACGCGTCAGGCGCGAGAGGAGCCAGTGCGGCGGAAGAAAAAGATCGGCGAATTGGATCGAGCTCGCGTCTAGTAATTCTTTGGTAGGTTTAGTCTAGGGTATCGGTCTGCCCGATAGGCCTGAGAGCCGGAAAGAAGGTCCCCAGGCACTACCGGGTCCTCTCGAAAGCAGGATAGAGAAGCTATCAGCTAAGACCGCCGCGGCCTTTTTGCAACCGCGGATTGGCTTTGATGCCTAGCTCGACCTGCGAGCCATCGACCCGAACGACACGCACCTCGATCGACCCGCTAACGATTCTGTCGCGCGCGAGTGATTCGGCATCGAGGTTGTCGAGATCGAGTTGAATGGATTGCCCAGCCTTCCTTGTCAGTACGAGCATTTCTTCTACCCTCGAAATTATTTGGGGTAACTCTAACGGTGCAATTATCACGCCACTCGTCCTGTTGCGCCGCAGCACAAACCAGCTGTATCTGGACATCAGCCTACCGCCGTTATTCCGGCAGCGGCTGAGCTCAGGTCGTTTCGGCCCTCGCGGCGCGGTCGAAAATGCGGCAGCCGCTGCCGTTTTGTGTCCGCATTCTATTGGGCCCCGGGCGTCGCGACCTTAGAATGGGACCTCGGTTCGCCATAGCGGTCGCAGTCGACTATCGAAGGCGTCGCGTCTGAAGTGTGGTTCCTTGGTTCAGCGAGCGACAACGTGCCGCTCGCCTAGACCGCTCGGATGCACAGAACGTGATGCAGGCTAAGTTCGGGATGAAGTAAAGAATCGGAGCACAAGCATGAGCAACAAGGTCGCCGAAAACCCATCATCAGCACTCGACGAGGTCATCGCCGACGTTTCAGATCACGATAGCTATTATGCGCTTGCCGAAAAAGTACTGCCCGGCGCTGGCCTGGGGGCGCATGCGCTCCCGCCTGAGGGTCGCTTTATTATTCGCCGCGGCCAGGGCTCCCGCTTGCAAGATGTGCGCGAGCGCTGGTACATCGACTTCGTCTGCGGTGCAGGGGCACTGATCCTCGGACATGCGCACCCGACAGTCACCGCCGCCGTTACGCGCCAGGCCGAGCGTGGCATTCACTACTTCGGCACCCTGAATGAGCCCTGTCTGCATCTCGCCGAAGTGCTCGTCGAGGCCATCCCCTGCGCAGAGCAAGTGGTATTCGCCACCACCGGTTCGGAAGCAACGTTCTACGCGATGCGTATGGCACGCGCCTTCACCGGGCGCGACAAGATCCTCAAGTTCGAGGGCGCCTACCACGGCAACCACGACTACGCGATCGTCTCGACCTTCCC
>JABAOD010015036.1_pt1 | contig 11464 bp, 13 predicted proteins | sample 7062151 | NCBI WGS metagenome assembly JABAOD01 (sample SAMN14538626, study PRJNA623070) | marine sediment metagenome | biome: marine biome [ENVO:00000428]; feature: marine pelagic biome [ENVO:01000023]; material: deep marine sediment [ENVO:00002113] | place: India: Gulf of Khambhat ...
ACACGCCTATCGCTGGATCATCGACTCGCGCGATGAGGCCACCGGCGAGCGTCTGGATGCGCTGGAAGACCCCTTCAAGCTATACCGCTGCCACACGATCATGAACTGCTCGAAGACCTGCCCGAAAGGCCTGAACCCGGCCAAGGCAATCGCCGAGATCAAGAAGATGATGGTTGAGCGTCTGGTTTGATCCGACCTAACCGACAAACGAAAAGGCGCGCCAATCGGCGCGCCTTTTTTGTTCTGCATTTGGATTACAGAGAGTTCAGATAGGACAGCAGGTCCGCAATGTCCTGCTCGTCATACAGCCCTTCAAAGGCCATCGAGGTGCCGGGCAGGTATTGGGTCGGGTTGGACAGGAAAGCTGCCATAACGTCCTCGGACCAGGTGATCCCCGCGCCAGTCATGGCTCCTGAATATTGATAGCCGTCCTGCGTTCCGGCAGGACGCCCCATGACACCGTGCAGCGAGGGGCCAGTGCCGTGGCGACCTTCCTTGACCGAATGGCACGCAAAACAGCGCATGTAGACTTTGATGCCTCGCTGCGCATTGCCACTATGGCTGAGTGTGGTGTTGGCTGTCGCTACCTCGACCGGGGCGCTTTGGGTGCCGTCACTGTTGAACACGAAGCGCAGAGTGATTGGTACAGCGCTGGTGATGCCCGGCAGCTTGGCAAGTTCGGCCAGCTTCTCGAGCCCTTTCGACAGGCCGAGATCCTCGGCATTCAGGAAGATCATGTTGCGACTTGAAGCCATGACACGAGAGTCCGACAGGCGTGCGACGACCATATCCAGCTGCAGATCATGGGTCAGCCCAAGGAAGTCCAGCGTGCCGTAGACAGAGAAAATCTCGACATCGCCAACCTGCATCTGCGCGAGTCGCCCCATGTCGATCTGGGTGCGGATTCCAGCGGCGCCAAAATCACCGAACAGGTGCTCGACAAGCCGCGAATTGCGTACATCGATGTTGGTATTAACGGACGTCAGGTCCAGCGCGATCTGCACTGCTCCGTCCTTGGTTACAAAGCCATCGATACGGTCGAAGCGATGCACCTCGCCGACGTTGTCTTTCTTGATCGATCCGAACGATACTTCTGAAACAGCCGGGTCCAGCAACCAGCTTTGCGCCAGAGCGCTGCCCGTAAGTGCAAAGAAACCAAGCGCGGCCGCAGCCAGGGGTCTCCACATCAGTCTTCCTCCTAGTATTTCCCACCGCATTTCCCAATGCGGAGCCTTACCCTCGGTCAGGTTTCTGGCAGGTTTGTGACAGGAAGAAGAAAATACCGGTAAATTTATTAACTCTTGTCGGAGCCAAGCTTGTGATAGCCGCCCTGATGGTAAACGAGGCCCGAACCGCGGTTATGTTGGAAGGCTTCGATCTCGCCCAGAATGATCTGGTGGTCGCCACCGGGGTAGGTGGCGTAGCGGCTGCAATCGAACCGTGCCAGACAATCGGAAAGAACTGGGGTGCCTCGGCCATTGATGCTGACGTCCAAGCCATCAAACGCGTCTGAGCGGGAGGTAAAACCTTTGCAGATCAGGTCATGGTCTCCACGCAAAACATGTACGGTGAAGTGGTCTGCGTTGATGAAATGGTCTCTGCGGCGTGCAGTATTGGACACCGCCCACATCAGCAGCGGAGGCGACAGCGACAACGAGGAAAAGCTATTCGCGATAAAGCCGACGGGGCCTGTCTCCGTTCGAGTTGTTACCAATGTGATCCCGGTCGCAAAGCATCCGAATGCGTGACGTAATTCACGCGTGTCAGAGGGGGAGAGCGACGAGGATACAGTCATGGCTACGTGGTTCCGGGCGCCAAAGGGGCATTGGCCGTGACGGCTGACTATAGGGTTGCGGGCGATGAATGCAAAGGGTGAATCGCTGTTACTCGGGCAGGGTTTCGAGTTGCTCCAAAGTGGTCCTGCTGAAATCCAAATGCCACAAAGGATAGGAGTGGAGTTTGATCAGATCCCGGACGTTTTCCATCAATTCTTGAGCAAAAACGGTTTGCCCGCGCCTCAGCGCGATTTCCGCACGTGTTGCTAATAGTTGGCATTGTACGCGGGGGTCCTGATTGTCCAATGCAGCTTCAAGCCCCTCGCCCAAACAGGACTCTGCCTGATCCAACAAACCGTGGTGCAGGTGGCATTTTGAAAGAACGCACAACACATAGGGTGTTACAACGCGGTTTTCGAACCGGCGCGATGCAGACAAGGCCAACAGGGCTGCGTCTGTTGCCTCTGCGTAGTCCTTGTCGTGATGACGGGTTAAGGCGATGGCAAAGCGCAGATAGGCCATTTCGGCGCCGTGCGCATAAGACAGGCCGTCGTGTAGCAACCGATAGGCCTCATCGACGGCCCCCTCGTAGCGGCGCAGGTTGGCAAGGCCGACAAGCAGATCAACTCGTGTGGACAACGCTGACTGCGGGGTAAGAAGCCCGTGACCGGCCTCCAGTTCCTTCGTGGCGCTTTTAAGCATGCCACGTCGGCAGTTGATCAGGGCGCGAATGGCGAAGATATCCGCGAGAGAATCCTTGTCGGAATGGTTTCGGAGGGTCTCTTCGGCCTGATCACATAGTTCNNGGCAAGTGTTCTTTGAGCGAGGGCAGCGGCAAGGGGTTTGGCGCCTTGGTCGAGCTCCAGCACTCTGAGGGCGTGGTCACGGCTTTGGCGGCTGCTGCGCCAGCGGTGGCTCCACGCCCAGTGGTTCAGTAGCGAGGGATCTGGCGCAAGAACGCCTCCGCTACTTCCGGTATTGTCTTCAAACCCAAAATGCTGAATCGGATATCTCCGTTTCACAGACCGCTTAAGAAGGGGCATCCATCGGAGTTGGAAGAGTGGTCGTCCGGCAAATCCCCGTCCGTGAGCTTAGCGCCTAAGAATTCATCAGCCAAGGGGCGTGTGAATTCCTGGGTTCTGATCCTGTCCAAAGATCTTGCTTATGATTTGCAACGTCCCCACGCCAGCGCAAACCCTCGCAGAAGCATCGCGTCGCCATCGGCTTGAATGGGGGAGAGACCCTGTTTGCGCATGGCAGAGGTATATAGACCAGCCAGTTTCGACTCGCCCACAACCGCCACTTGCTGACCCAGCCAATAGGGTCGGGCGGCGGAGAGTTCAGCACCAAGAAGTGCGCCCCAGACCCGGCCTCGAAGCAGGTCGCTATCAGCGTCTTGCAAGAGGCTCTCGGCCCGGGCCGACGCAATGCGCGCGGCCATACGTTCGGGTTTGCTCAACGTGTCCGACAGGGCTTCCTCAAAGGCGTCACCTTCGCTATTGGCGAAGTGATCTTCGTTCTTGCCAAGAAACCTTTGCGCCAGCACGCAACTGGCGAAGACCTGCATGCTCACGACTTCCCCGGCGCTAATATGGGCCCAAGTCGTTTCATGATCGGTCAGGCACAATACGCCGTCGTAATCTGGATTTAATTCAAGAAAACCGGCGATACGTGTTTCGGCGCCGCGCGTGACGGCTGCAGGGTTTCCCTGACTTAGGCCCGCGATTCCAATGCGTGTGAAGGGGCCAAGTGCGCTGGCCGTCAGGCTTTCGCTTAGCGGACGGGCTGGTAGCGAGCGAAAGCCGTCCCTTTGCACGCCGCAGGTGACCAGAGCACAAGTATCTGTCTCGGCGAAGGAAATGGCGGCTGCAGCAAGGGCGGCAGCCTCTAGCGCCGGCAGCTCGGCCTTTCGAAGAATATCGCCAGAACTATCCACGGACCAAAGCCGGGTAGAGTACCCTGTCATCTCTGCCGCGATCCAAGTCGCCTGCTCGTTTTCCATGCCCAACCCCATTTTTGGGTCTATTGAATACGATATTTGCCCATCGATGCAATCTTAGCGGGCCTTCGGATTGGAAAACTGATCCAGATCAAGGGTGAGCCTATGAAATTGTTGTAGCCGAAAAACAGGTTTTTGAGGGAGACACAAAGATATGCGAGTCACCATGCGGACCAACATCGCAATGCGTGCTTTGATGTATTGCGCCGTGAATGCGGATCGAATTGTCCGGAAGGCCGAGATTGCGGAAGCGTGCAACGCATCCGAGAACCACTTGGCCCAAGTCGTGAACCAGTTGGCACACCTCGGTGTCCTGTCGACCCTGCGGGGCCGCGGGGGCGGAATTACCCTGAACCGGAAACCCGAGGAAATCACCGTAGGCGAAGTGTTTCGCGAACTCGAAGGTTGTCTGCCTTTGGCTGAATGTTTTGCGGGTCCCACCAACACTTGTCCAATCGTGGATTGCTGTCAGTTGCAGGGTGTTCTTGCGCGGGCTCAGGAGGCATTCTATGCCGAGTTGGACAAGGTGACCCTGAAAGACCTGACCGGTGGGAATACAAAATTGGAAGCTTTGCTCGGCGTTCCAGCGTGATCCGGCCAATCATCGCCTAAATTCCGGGCAAGTAATTTGCCAATCTCAGTTGAATCGCCAGATCGCCGCCAAATCCGGGGGTTTGGCTTGTTTGCCATGTGCTCCGGGTGCATTCAGGAAGTACCACTCAAGACCGACCTGATGCCATGACCAGCAATACCCCGACGCTCAGCCAGAAACTCGCGGATCTGATCGAGCGGATCTATCCAGATCTCGATGCCAATATCCTTGCCAGTCAGGTGGTCGGCGCCTTCTGGCCCGACAATGCGCCCCGCCGTAAACGGGCTCGTGCGCCGGGAAACCGGTTGTGGTCATCGAAGGACGCGATGGTCATCACCTATGGCAATTCCATTCAAGACGGAAAACACAAGCCGTTGGATGTGCTGCATGACTTTCTGCACACTCATCTGGCCGACACGGTCAGTGCGGTCCATATCTTGCCCTTCTTTCCCTATACGTCGGACGACGGTTTCGCAGTAACCGACTATCGGGCGGTAAACGCCAATTTGGGCGACTGGCCCGATATTCGGCGTATCTCTGGTGACTTCAAGCTGATGTCCGATTTGGTGCTGAACCATGTGTCCAGCCAGGGAACTTGGTTCAATGGCTACCTGCAAGGTCACGAACCATTCGATAAGTTCTTCTTCGAGGCCTCGCCGGAAGAGGATCTGAGCGAGGTCGTCCGGCCTCGCACGCATCCATTGCTGCGCAAGGTCGTAACGGCCGATGGAACTCGCCATGTCTGGTGTACCTTCAGCCACGATCAGGTCGATCTGGATTTCCGTAATCCCGAGGTGCTGCTGGAGTTCCTTCGGATCATGCGGTTGCATATCGACAATGGGGTGCAGATCATTCGGCTGGATGCGGTGGCCTTCCTTTGGAAGGAGGTCGGTACGCCCTGCATTCACCTGCCCCAGACGCACGCAATCGTTCAGCTGATGCGGGTCTTGTGCGATTTCGCTGTCGAGCCGCTTGTTTTGTTGACTGAGACCAATGTCCCGAATGTCGAGAACCTGTCCTATTTCGGCAATAGGAACGAGGCTCATTCGGTCTACAACTTTTCACTGCCGCCGTTGATCCTGCATGCAATGATGTCAGGTACAGCCGAGTATCTGCACCGCTGGCAAGTGTCGATGCCGCCCGCGCAGCTGGGCTGTGCTTATCTGAACTTCACGGCCAGCCATGACGGGATCGGAATGCGCCCGGCCGAGGGCATCATTACCGAGGATGACAAGGCGCAGATTGTTGAGACCGTAAAATCCTTTGGTGGTCGTGTCTCGATGCGGTCTCTGCCAGACGGTGGGGAAGCTCCGTATGAGCTGAACATCACCTTCTTTGACGCCATGAAGGGAACCTTCGAGGGACCAGATGACTGGCAGTTGGAGCGGTTCCTGTGCAGCCAGTCGATCGTCATGGCGCTGGAGGGCATACCGGCATTCTATATCCACTCGCTTCTGGCGACGCCAAACGACCAGAATGGTGTGGAAAAGACCGGGGTTAACAGAGCGATCAACCGTCACCGTTGGGATTATCCGAAGCTGAGGGCGCTTTTGGATGATCCGCACAGCACGCAGTCACGGGTTTTGTCCGAGATGCGTCGTCGCATCCAGATACGCTGTGCCCAGCCTGCGTTTCATCCTAACGCGACGCAATTCACCCTGCACCTGGACCCGCGTGTTTTCGGAGTTTGGCGGCAGTCACTGGACCGCGACCAGTCGATTTTCGCGCTGCATAACGTAAGTCTCGACGAGGTCGAAATCTCGCCGTTCTCGATCAACCTGATTGGCGGAGAGACCTGGGTAGACTTGTTGACGGGCGAGGAAATCGATGCCTCGGGCGATGATATCGTTCTGGCGCCCTATCAGTGCCGCTGGATCAGTAATCGCGCCTGATCAACCGAATTCATCCCTGTCCGCAGAAACGGCAGCCAGCAAGTCACTCATCAATGTGGCATCGGCGGCATGCACGCGGCTCCAGGTCGGAATGAAGGGCGTGGCCGATGGGTTATCCATGAAGACCTGACCAGCTGTCATGATGTTCTGGGCGAAAAGCTCGATCATCTGTTCCTCGGCATGCCGGTCAATGGACAGGCCGTTCATCTGCGCGTCAGCATGATAACTTTCCAAAAGGTCCAATGCCGTGCGGTAGTAGGTGGCTTTCAGAGTTCGAAAGACTTCTTCGCTGAAAACAGTTCCGTCTGCGGCCAGTTTGCGGAACATTGCTTTGCAGATGTCTACCGACATGCGGGACAGTCCTTTGGTGGCGTCTTCCTTTGAAACCGGCTGGTGCTTGTGGTCATAGTTGTCGGTCAGTTCGACCTGACAGACCGAAGACGGCGCGAGATTGCGCCAGGCCTCTGACAATACGCCGATCTCCAGCCCCCAGTCGCTCGGAATCCGCAAGTCGGGAAGCATTGGCATACGCATCGCAAATTCGCCTGAAAGCGGGTAGCGGAAGCTGCGCAGGAAATCGAGGTAATCGCGGTCGCCAATTACCTTTTTCAGTGCGATCAAGATAGGGCTGACCAAAAGGCGACTGACCCGCCCGTTCAACTTGCCGCCACCGATGCGCGGGTAATACCCCTTGGCCATTTGATAGCGAAAATTCGGGTTGGCAACGGGATAGACCAGCCGGGCGAGAAGTTCCCGGTCATAGGTGACGATGTCGCAGTCATGCAGCGCGACAACCGCAGTGTCAGCGCAGGCCATCATATAGCCCATGCAGAACCAAACATTCCGTCCCTTGCCCAATTCGCCGGGATCGATATTCAGCCCGTCCATCCTCGTGTGGATGTCCTTCAACCGGGGACTGTCGTTCCAGATCACGATGTGGTCCTGTGGCAGGCGGTCGAAGAACTGGCACGCATGGCGGTACTGTTCCTCGTCGGCGCGGTCCAACCCTATGACGATGCGGTGAAGGTATGGAACCTGCGCGAGTTCATCGAGGATCTTTGGCAGGGCCTCGCCCTCCAGCTCTGAATAGAGCGATGGCAGGATTAGCCCGATCTTGCGGCTGTGGCTGATGGCCGTCAGCTCGTGACTTAGCGTGTCCACCGATTTGGTGCGCAGGTTGTGCAGCGTTGCCACGTTTCCGTTCTGGTGAAAATCAGCCATTGGCTCTCTCTTTCCGGATCAGATTCCTAATTCGTTCAGTATTTCCTGCACCGCTTCGTTCCAGCCCCTGGGGCCGTCTAGTCGGGAACGGCGAATGCGGCCTGCGGCCTCGCCCGGCTGTTCGGGTAAGGGCGCGCGGTGGGGGTTCGCGATGATCACTGCAACGTCTGCAGTCTCCAGCATTTCGACATCGTTCGGGGCGTCGCCAAGGGCGACGGTGGTTGGATGGCCATGCGTGGCGGCGATCTTCTGCATTTGGTCGGCTTTGGTGCCACCCAGAGACAGCGTCAGGAAGCGGCCACCTTCACGTGCCATCACACCTTCTTTCGCCAATGCGTCGGTGAATTCCACCAGCTGTTCCGCGGAGCCATTCCATTGACCGGGCTCTGAAAATTGGCGCTCTGCCGCCAGTTGTGCCTGTTCCAGTGTGAGGCCGGTAACTTCGGCAATCCCTTCGGGACCAAGATCGCCGAACCCGGTGAAGTGCCAGCGCATGTCGCTTGGCAAAGCATCGAGCGCCGCGCGAACTTGCGCGTAGGTCGAGTGTTCCATCGTGCCAGACGCTCCCGCAGACAGAATCCCGGCGCCGTTTTCGACGATTGCCGCAACATGTTCGAAGCCGAGTTCTGTTCGCAGTGGAACGACTTCAGCTGCCGTTTTACTGGAGGCAAGTACCAAGGGGATTTTCGCCTCTTTTAGCCGGATCAGCGCGGGCTGCGCGGAGGCAAAGGAGTAGTCGACGTGATCCAAAAGCGTGCCGTCGAGATCGGAGAATACGATCAGCGGCGGTTTGGTCATGGCACGGCTCCGATTGTCGGATTACTTGGGGGCTAGAGGTGTTGGTGCGATGGTTTCGCGTACACGGGGAATTCACAACGGATGCATGGGGTGTTGCTCAAATTATTAGCATATGATGCAAGAATTGGCGATATTCGATGAATATTATGCCGGTTAGCCCGCTTTATGAGCGCCGTTGAATCCTCAACGCATCCAGAGGTTCGCACGTTTCAGCTGGTTCCGGATCGCCTGTTCACGCCTTGGAAGGGCGCTGCGATCGAACATGGCCCGCGCCCTGTGGCCTTTTTTCTGAAAGACCATTCGGCGGAAAGGTTCGTATTGTTTGAGCACCTTTTTTATCTTGTTCGGAGCGGCCACTTCCTCCAGCACTTCGATCACGCGATCCGGGGCGCGGGCGTATGTTAGAGGCAGGACGCGCCAGTGGTGAGTGGTGTCGCCATCCAGCCCACCAAGCTCCGGTCCTGGGCGGCCGCCGCCAAGGGCGTGGATGACCAGGGGCAGGGCGATCTGGTCGAGCCAAGGGTAGAGTTCCTGGCAGACCAGCGCCTCTGGCGCATCATCGCGGATGGTTGTCGCGTATTCGGTGAAGAGCCTGCCGAATTCAACAGGGCAGGGGCCGAAGAACCAGCCAGCGTTGAAATACATGTAACGCTGCCAATATTCGTCGGGCTGGCTCAGGTCCAAAGAGCTTTCGAAATCCAGCCCGAACCGGTCGTATAGCGCCCGCCATGTGTCCGCGTATCCGGGTCCGTAGAGTTCAATCTTCGGCCAAGTGTTCTCGCGATTCATGCTGGCACTAGGGCGCTGGAAATCAAAAGGTATTTTTGAAAGTGGGCCAGTAACCAAGGTGTCCGAGTCGAAGAAAATGAAAGGTTCGCCCTCGGGCATGAGCTTCAGCGCTTCGATCTTGTTCCCTTGCGGATAACCAGCCCCGAAATGGACCGTTTCAAAGGGCGTGATCTCGGCGCCCAATCTTTCCAAAAGCGCGCGGACATCTGGGTTGTCGATCTGCGGATCACCGTTCCACCAGCGCTCGCCAGGTTGGGGCTCTGCCACGATCAAACGACCTGCGAAGTCGGGGTCGGAATGGCGCAGAGAGGCGGCAAATAGGGCAGCCTCGTATTGCACCCGGCCCGACTGGGCGACGATCAGGATGTTGAACTTCGACATGGGCGGACCCTAGGACGGAACGCTAGAAATGGGAATGTGAATTCCATGCACCGGGCATATGACCTGCATATGACCTTTTATCGGGTTCAAAGATCGTTGTCGGTCAGCTTGAAGGCCTTGCCGAACCCGCCGTTCAAAAGCGCGCGGATGACAGAAAACCGTACGAAAGAGAAATCCGCGAAGTCGACATAGAGCTTCGCCTTAGGGTGTGTCGTCAGATAGTGATCCCGCAGCGCTGTATGGTCGGGGCCGTTTCGGTCGACGAACTCGGCCGTGCAATCCAGCGTAATGCGTGGGTGGGTCAGTGGATCGCCTTTCGGCCCCGGCTCTCCAATCAACAGCGAGCAGCGGGGGTCAGTCAGCAACGCGACGGTATGCGTCGCGAGCGTTGAAACCAGCGTCACCAGTGTGCCGTCAGGGTCAGTACCGACGGCAATGCGAGTGACCGAAGGGGCACCGGTGTCCGGTGAGAGTACCGCCAGTGCGCCGTAACTGGCCCCTTCGATCAACTGCCGCGCCAAAGCACGGGCGTCGTCGTCAAGTGGCTGGAATGGGTCTTTGGCGGGCATGGGCCGGGTCCTTTCGGTGGTCATCCGAAATTGGCACGGCCCTTACCAAAGGTCCACTCCGCCAAGTGGCTTAGTGCATCTGGCAGAAAGAGCCGAGTTTCGCGTCGCTCATCAACCGGTCGAAATGGCGGCCCTTCATGTGGATCAGGGTGCGGTGATCGCCGGCTTCAAACCAAACCTCGTCCAGCCCCATCATGTGTTTGTCGACAATGGTGGGAACGCCATAGGCCCCACCAATCGGAGGCGCAGCTCCGATTTCGCAATCCTCGAAAACCTCGGTCATCTCGTCTTCCGGGGCAAGGCCCAGACGACGGTGCATGATGGATTGCAGGGCGGGAAGATCGACTTGCATATGGCTGGGAACAACGGCCAGAAGCGGGCCTTCCTCCATGTGGATCAGCACGGTCTTGGCAAGGTGATCGCCGGGGATATGTGCGGACTCGGCGGTTTCGCTGGCAGTGGCAGTATAGGCGTGGGCGAGCAGGTCGAAGGGCATGCCCTTGGCATCAAGGTGATGTTTCAGACGGGACGCAATTGCCATGGTGTCCTCCTGTGGTAGAGGGCGCCTTGGCCGCGCTGAGCCCGGAACGCAGGTAGGCGCAACCGCGGCGCCTTGGGATTTTGTGGATGGCCCAGTGTGACCCGGAACGGGTGAGTCGGGCAAGGGCGGGGCGTTAATCCTTTGAGGAATAATAGCGTTTGCGGGCCTCTTCCTGAATGCCCAGCTCCTGTTGCAGACGGGCGAATTCGGCCATGGCGGCGCGGCGTTCCTTTGGGTCGGTGAGGGTTTTCATATGCTCGGCCTGCGCCTTCAGGGCCTTGCGCAATTCCACCTCTTTCGGCAGGGCGCCGGCCTCCGCCATGATGCGGAACCCGGCCTCTTCGGCCATGTCTCCGTGGCCTGCAGGGGGCAGGGGCTTGCCCGCGCCTTTCAGGTCGTACAGCTGCCCCTCGGCCTTGCCTTTGAGGATCTGGCGTTCGATAAGTTGCCGCCATTTCATAGGCTTAGCCCTTGGTTGAGGCGAGCGCCGTCACGACCGTAGTCTGCGGGGGATTGGCGAATGTGGGGCCGACTTTCTCTTTGTAAGCGGCGAAGGCGGCCGAGGAGAGGAAGGCCTGTTTGCCGGCGTCTTCGTCGAATTCCATCAGGCCCACGAACTCGGTCGCCTCGCCGGTCGAGAAGCAGGAATAATGGACGCCCGCAACGCCTTCGGCGATCAGATCGTTGACCAGATCGACCATGGCGCTGATCTGGTTGTCGTGGTCATCAGCAGACTTGAGGGTATAGCGCACAAGCAGGGACATGGGGGCTCTCCTTTGGTTGCTGTCCCATTGGGCCCTGCGGCGAGGGGTGGCGTCAAGGTGGCCCCTCGGGGGCGATTTTGGCTGTATGACCGACATATGACCTGCATATGAGTCTTTTGCACGGCGTAGGGCGGGATCTGCCA
>JABAOD010004423.1_pt1 | contig 11461 bp, 7 predicted proteins | sample 7062151 | NCBI WGS metagenome assembly JABAOD01 (sample SAMN14538626, study PRJNA623070) | marine sediment metagenome | biome: marine biome [ENVO:00000428]; feature: marine pelagic biome [ENVO:01000023]; material: deep marine sediment [ENVO:00002113] | place: India: Gulf of Khambhat ...
CGCGGTGTCCTTGTCGGGTACCGGCGGCGGCACGGTGACGAGCACGCCTGGCGGCATCGATTGCGGTATCGACTGCTCCGAGGACTACCCGAAAGGCTCCAGCGTGACGCTCACCGCGGCGGCCGCTGCTGGCTCGGCTTTCGTCGGCTGGGGCGGTCACGGCGATTGCAGCGATAGTACGGTGCGCCTCAACTCGGATCGGTACTGCATCGCGATCTTCGATCTCTTCAGCTCCGTCCTCACGGTCACCAAGGCCGGCACCGGCAGCGGCACGGTGACCTCCGCGCCCGCCGGCATCGACTGCGGCCCGGATTGCTCGGAGGCCTATGCTGACGGCACCGCGGTGAATCTGACGGCGACCCCCGACATCGACTCCACCTTTTTGAGCTGGGGTGGCGACGCCGATTGCACGGACGGCTCTCTGAGCATGGACGGCAGTCGAAACTGTTCGGCCACCTTCGATTGTGTCCAGGATCTGACTCTGGGCAGCATGACCCTCACCGGTGGGGAGTACAACNNGATCTGACAATCGACGGCACGTCGGCGCCGGTGATGCTCATGGCCGGGCAGGTCATCAGCCTCGGCGACGGGACACAGATCTCGGGAGAGCTGATCGCCTCGATCGAGGCGACTCCCTGCCCTTAGCGGGGAGCGGCCAGGAATGCTCTGGTGCGGCCGCTGGTGGCTGGGCCCGCCGGCGGCTGGCAGTTCTCGAACCGCTCGACTGCTGGCGCTACGGCCCGGGTTTCGGCGTAGAGCGGAGGCTGGTAGCGGGCCGGTGGCGGGTCACTTCTCGGTGAACTCCACGGTGCCGTCCCAGTCGTCGCCGGGAGGCTGGCGCAGGTAGGCGTCGATGCGGCGCAGGTAGACCCGGTACAGGGACTCGTCGTGGCCGCTCGCCGCTGCGGCGAGGCCGGCGAGGCCGCGCCGCGCGCGGTCCCACTGGCGGCCGCGGAAGAGCTCGAGAGCGTCGTGGAAGCGCTCCAGCTTCCCGAGATCGCTCGCGGTCAGAGAGCCCTCCGGCCCCAGCGGCTCGTGGATCCGGACCGCTTCCGTCCTGCCCTTGACCCGCACCCGGTCCAACTCCCGGTAGACGAAGCCGGGTGCCGCACGCCGGGTGGATTCGCTGATGAGAATCGAGACGCCGTAACGCTTGGTCAGGCCCTCGAGGCGCGAGGCCAGGTTCACGCCGTCGCCGATGACGGTGTAGTTGAGGCGGTTCTCGGAGCCCATGTTGCCGGCCACGACGAGGTCGGTGTGGATGCCGATGCCGATGCCGAGCTCCGGCAGGCCGCGGCTGTCGAACTCCCGGTTCAGAGGGCGCAGACAGCCTTTCATGCCGAGGGCAGTGCTCACCGCGCGGGCGGCGTCGTCGGCGTGATCCACGGGCACCCCGAACAGGGCCATCACGGCATCGCCGATGTACTTGTCGACGACGCCGCCGTGCTGCTCGATGATGGCGCTGACCTCGGTCAGGTAGAGATTGAGGAGCAACAGGATCTCGCGCGGTGAGCGGCCCTCGCAGAGAGTGGTGAAGTTCCGCACGTCCGAGAACAGCACCGTGGCTTCCCGTTCCTCGCCGCCGAGCTCGATCTCCTTGCTGAGCAGCTCCTCGGCGATCGCGGTGGACACGACCTTGCCGAGCAGGTCGCGCACCCGCTCTTTCTCGGCCAGGCCTTCCGCCATCTCGTTGAACGAGCCGGCGAGGCGGCCGATCTCGTCGCAGCGGTCGATCTCGACCCGCTGGCTGTAGTCCCCCGCTTCGATGCCACGGACCCCCTCGGCCAGATCCAGGACCGGTCGGGTCACGGAGCGTGCGATCGCCACGGCGGCGACGATCGACAGCGCGAGGCTGGCGGCGAACAGGAGCAGCAGGATCAGGCGCAGGCGGCGATAGGGCGCCAGTTCCTGTGCGAGAGGCCGCTGCAACACCATCAGGACCTCGTCGCCGCCGCTGTCGGAGAGCGGCATCACCGCCGAGACGAAAGCCTCGCCTGCCATCCCCACCGTCGTGGTCTCCTCCGCCGCCAGCTCTCCTGCCGCCAGCAGGGGCGGCAGGAGCTCGCGCGTGGCGCCCGGCAGGGTGCTCGCCACGGCGCGCGTCGCGGCTGACGAACCGCGGTGGAGGATCGAGATCTGGGAGAGGATCAACTCTTGCAGGTCGCGGGCGTAGTCGTCATCGAGCAGGAAGCCGATGAAGATCCAGGCGTCGAGGTCGGGCACGAGCAGGGGCACGACCATCATCTGCAGCAGACGGTCGCCCCGCATGACAACGGCCGCGGCTTCCCCGTAATCGTCCTCCAGGGCGGCTTCCACGATCCACGGCCAGGGGTTCGGTCCGCCGCCGGCCGGCAGCGCGGCGGTGTCCGCCAGGACCTCGTCGTCGAGGGAGACCAGCAGCATCGTGTCGGCACCGGTGATGCGGTTGAGATGGTTCCTCATCGTCGACAGGATGGTGTCGTGATCGGCCGTGGAATAGGCGGTCTTGAACGCGTAGTCGCTCGACATCAGGCGGGCGGCCTCGAGGAGTCGCTGAGTGCGGTCGGAAAACAGCCGCGCGAAGACCGCCGCGTCCTTGCGCAGGTCGGCCGTGATGACCCGGTCGGCGTTGTCGATGCTGGCCTGGTTGACGGCGAGGAAGGACGCTGCCAGGGCGAGCACGAGGAGGCCGACGAAGAAGGCGATGAGCCGCGACCGGAAGCTGCGGAATGCGAACATCGAGCGGCGGAGCGCGCGCGGCCCTGGCGGACGGTCAGTACTTCTTGCGGCCGGCCTTGGAGCCCCGCAACCTCAGGGCCGGTTTGAGCTGGATCTCGAAGTCGAGCTCCGGCCAGTCGCCGGCGGCCACCTGCACGATGCGGGGATCGGCCGGCGCCTTCTGGAGCGGATGCCAGACGTGGACCTCCCAGCGGCCCGCGGGAAGGTCCCGCACCTCGGCGACCCCGTCCTCGGACGAGGTGGCGAAATGCGGGCTCTCGACGACATAGATGTAGCCACGCATGTGATCGTGGATGTTGCAGCCCAGCACGATCTCCCCTGGCTGCTCGAAGGTCACCGGCTCGGCGGGCGTTCCCTTGTAGAGGGGCAGCTCGAACTTCTTGGCCTCCGAGAACGAGTAGACGTGGTGGCGGATGTCGTCCTTGTTGGGGAAGCTGACGCTGGTGCCGATGCGAACCGGCAGCACGTGAGGGACGAAGGCTTCGTCGATCTGATCCATGATCGCTTTGGCCGGCGGCGCGTCCGGCCGCGCCGCGGCGGTGTCGGCGGCCACGACGACAGCCGCTCCGACCGGCCTGCCCTTCTGGTCTTTGAGACGGACCGTAAGGCTCGCGGCCGCAGCCGGGTGGAGAGCGGCCAGGACGAGAAAGCCCGAAAGGGCAGCCGGCAGAAGGCCAGGTCTCATCTCGCCGGCATCAGAGCCCGTGGACGAACGAGATCCGGACGAGACTCTTGTCGTAGTCGATCCCGCCGCCGGCGCTGGTCTGCTGGAACTCGTAGGTCAGCACCACGGAAGAGTCCTGGCCGATGCTGCGGTCGAGGTCGAGGCTCAACGCGTGGACCTCGGCGTCCAGGCGGTAGGCGAACTTGCCGGCGCCGAAGGCCGGGTCGTCGGTGATCGCTTCGGCGGCGGCCACGATCCGGTCGTTGGGAGTCGCCGTCGATGCGACGTCGCCGTCCCGGTAGATGTAGCCGAAGGTGAGGAGCCAGGTGCTGCCGGCCGCGTAGTCGGCACTGAAAGAGAGGCTCAAGCGTTCCTGGTCGAAGACGTCACCGGGCGCCTGTTCGTCCCCGGGTCCCGGCCCCGGTCCAGGTCCCGGCCCGGGCCCCGGTCCAGGTCCCGGCCCGGGCCCCGGTCCGGGTCCCGGCCCGGGCGCCGGTCCGGGCCCCGGTCCGGCACCGCCGGGGCTGGCGGGCAGCGCCTGGTCGGCGCGCAGGATGTCGTGGGAGATGCCGGCCTCGACGCTCCAGCGCTCGTTGACCCGCTTGCCGTAGCTGAGCTCTGCTGCGTAGAACCATCCCTGCCGGTTGTCGGCGTCGAACTCCTGTCGCTCGATGGCGCCGGTGAGGCGGAGCGTGGGCGCCGCCGGTCCGAGGCCGAATTTCTTCCGCCACGCGGCGGAGAGGCCGAGCAAGGCATTGTCGAGGTCGCCGAACTCGTCGTGGGCGGCGTAGGCCACGCTGGCGGTGAGGGTGAGCCCCTTGCCGTCCTCGAATTCGTAAGCCCGGCCGCCTTCGAGCCTCACCTGGAAGGCGGTGTCGCTCTCGATGTCCGAGGCGAGCTCGGACCGGCCCAGGTTATCGTCGTAGAGCGCGCCGACCTCGATGCTTCCGAACCAGGCGGCGGCGGCGCTCGCCGGCGCCAGCAGAAGGAGAAGAAGGCCGGCGGCGGCCGGCCGTCGGAGGTCGTTCCTGAAGCCGACGGCTCGTCCCGTCGCGCGATGCGGTGTTCGATTCATGGGCCCCTCTCGTTTCGACGGCGGCCGGGGAATACGAGCCGCTATACTCGTCGCCCCTTGCGACGACAGCGGCAAGTTCACGACCGGTCGCGCCGATGACCTGGCGATGCTGAGCGACTGGTCGACTCCACTGCTCTATGGTGCGGGTGTTTTCGTCACCCTGGAGCTGCTGTACATCCTGCTGCGTAGATCGCTGCCGCGCCTTCGGTTGCGCGCACTGTACCACCTGTGGGCCCTCATCCTGGGCCTCCTGGCGGCGCTCTATCTCGCCGGCCTGAACCCGGCACATCCGCTCCGGCTGCTGACTACTGCGGCAGCGGCCCTGATCTCCACCGTGGTCCTGTTCATCCTGATCGACACCCTCGTCCTGCAGCGGCCCTGGGCCCCCGGCCGGCCTCCGATGCTGCCGAAGCTGGCCCGTGATGTGCTCCTCATGACCCTGCTGGTGGCGGTCGGCCTGCTGGTGGCCAGGGAGATTCTCGACCAGCCGCTGGGGGCGGTTCTGGTCTCGTCGACGGTGCTTTCGGCGGTCGTCGGTCTGGCGCTGCAGGACGTGCTGAAGAACGTCTTCGCCGGTATGGCGCTCGACATGGAGAAGCCGGTCCGCGCGGGTGACTGGCTGTTGCTGGACGGGACGACCCCGGCCGAGGTCATCGACGTCTCCTGGCGGAGCATGCGGTTCCGGACCCGCGAGGGCGTCGAGATCTCGGAGCCCAACTCCAAGATGGCAAGCGCGCGGTTGGTCAACTACGGCTCCGGCGCGAGGCCGAAGGCGATGGTCTTCCGGATCGGTCTGCCGTACGAGGCCCTGCCGACCGAGGTGAAGCGGGCGCTGGAGACGGCCGCGAGCTCGGTGCCCGACGCCCTGGACGACCCGCCGGTACGGGTCTTCGTGGAGAGCTTCGACGACCACTCGATCGGCTATTACATGCGTGTCTGGACCCATAGCGTCGGCGATATGCGCGGCTTCAAGGATCGGGTCAACACCCGGATCTGGTACGAGCTGAAGCGCCGCGGCCTCTACGTTCCCTTCCCGATCCGCACCGTGCACCTGCACAGGGTCAGCGACATGGCGGCGGCGGAGGAGGGCGCGGCTCGCCGGCGGGCCGAGCGGCGACTGGCGGAGATCGACCTGTTCGGCGAGCTCGAGCCCGAGGTGGTCCGGGAGCTGGCACTGGCGTCCGATCGCCAGTTCTTCGACGACGGCGAGGTCCTGGTGCGCGAGGGAGCGCCCGGGGACTCGCTGTTCGTCGTCGAGATCGGCGCGGCGGTGGTCACCAAGACCAGCGACGAGCTCGGCGGCGAGGTCGAGCTGGCTCGGCTGTCGGCAGGCGCCTTCTTCGGTGAGAGGTCGCTCCTCACCGGCGAGGACCGCAGCGCCACGGTCACCTCGGAAGGCGGCTGTGTGGTGCTGCGCCTGTCGAAAGAAGCGGTGGCGCCGATCCTCGAGCAGGATCCGACGATTGCCGAAGCCCTGAGCCGGGCCCTGGCGGCGCGTCAGGCCGAGACCGACGCTTCCCTGGAATCGCATCGAGACCGCTTGCGCCAGGTCGGCACCGCCCAGGACCAGCTCTCGCTGCTCGGCAAGATCCGCTCCTTCTTCAAGCTCGCCTGACGAGATGCCGCCGCGCCGCAGCCACGAGCTGCTCTATCTCTCGCGCCAGGACGTCGCCGCCGTGGGGCCTCCCATGGGCGAGATCCTGGAGGCGCTGGAGACCGCCTTCCGGGAGAAGGGCGAGGGGCGGGTCGAGATGCCGCCCAAGCCGGGGATCCACCCCGGCGGCGGCGACAACTTCATCCACGCCATGCCGGCCTGGATCCCGGCCCTGGAGTCGGCGGGCGTCAAATGGGTAAGCGGGTTCCCGGGCAACCGGGCGCGGGGACTGCCGTACATCACCGGGCTCGTCGTCCTCAACGACCCCGAGACCGGTCTGCCGCTGGCGGTGATGGACTGCGTCTGGATCACCGCCATGCGCACCGGCGCCGCGACCGCGCTGGCCGCCCGCTACCTGGCGCGGCCGGACGCCGCGGTGGTGGGAGTCCTCGGCTGTGGCGTGCAGGCGCGGACGAACGTCGAGGCGCTGGCACTGCTGTTTCCACTCGCCGTGGTGAGAGCCTACGACATCCACCCGGAGAGGGCGGCGGCCTACGCCGAGGAGGCCGCGGAGCGCTTCGGCCTCGAGGGTACGGCGGTCTCGGCTCCGCGCCAGGCCGTCGAGGGCTGCGACATCGTGGTCACCGCCGGGCCGATCCTGAAGGAGCCCCACGCCACGATCCAGCCCGGCTGGCTCGAGGAGGGCGCCTTCGCCTCGCTGGTCGACTTCGACTCCTACTGGCATCCCGAGGCGATGGCCGAGGCGGCGAAGTTCTGCACCGACGACACCGCCCAGCTGCGCCACTACCAGGAGCTGGGCTACTTCCGCGCGATCCCGCCGCTCCATGCCGATCTCGGCGAGCTCGTCACTGGCGCGAAGCCGGGCCGCGAGAGCCCGGAGGAGAGGACGATCGCCGCCAACCTGGGGCTGGCCATCGACGACATGGCGGTGGCACCGCTCGTCTACCGGCGAGCGGTCGAGCGTGGGGTCGGGGTGCGGCTTCCCCTCTAGCCTGAGCTCCCATCGGAGTCATCTGCTCCATTGCGCATCGTGGGGCGCCGTAGTAGAGCTTCATCTCGGTGAGAGGAATAGGGACCGGCAGGCGCTCTCTGCTCGCGGGCCTCGCCTGGCTGGCGGTCGGTCTGGGACTCGCGAGTCCCGGCCCGGCCGAGCTGACGTTCCAGCACGTGGTCATCGACGCCGGCAACCCGTCCGATCCCCACTGCAAGACCCTGGGCGACATCGACGGTGACGGGCAGCTCGACGCCGTCGTCGCCAGCTCGTCCGGCGCCGGGATGTTCTGGTACGAGTATCCGGCCTGGACCAAGCATGCCATCCGTTCCTCCGGCGCCTGGACGACGGACATGCAGCTCGGCGACGTCGATGGCGACGGTGACCTCGACATCGTGATCCCGGACAGTGGCGGCATCAAGTGGTACGAGAACCCGCGCCCGGGAGGTGACCCGCGCAGCGCGACCTGGAGCGAGCACCTCATCGGAGCGGCGGGCGCCAACAGCCACGACGTCGAGATCGGAGATCTCGAGCCGGACGGCGACCTCGACGTCGTCACGCGCAAGAAAGGCGGCAACGGCACCTTCTTCTGGCGGCAGACGGCCGCCGGCGCCTGGACGCAGGTCACGGTGACGGCGAGCGCCGGCGAGGGGACCGGGCTCGGCGACCTCGACGGCGACGGCGATCTCGACGTGGCGCAGAACGGCTTCTGGGTCGAGCAGGTCACACCGACCAGCTGGGTCGAGCACACGATCGACGCGAGCTGGCCCGGGGACGTCGGGGTGCTCGTGGCCGACGTCGACGAGGACGGCAGAAACGACGTCGTCCTGGCGCCGTCCGAGAGCTCGGGCCGCTTCTCCTGGTACGAGGCGATCGACCCGGTGTCCGGACCCTGGGTCGAGCACCCGATCGACCCCTCGGTCTCCTACTTCCACACCTTCGAGGCCGCCGACATGGACCACGACGGCGACCTCGACCTGGTGACCGCGGAGATGCACCAGTCGTCGGACCCGGACGAGGTCGCGGTCTACTTCAACGACGGTGGCGGCCTCTCATGGAGCGTCCAGGTGGTGGCCGTGTCCGGATCGCACAACCTGCGGGTCGGCGACATCGGCGGCGACGGCGACCTCGACATCTTCGGCGCCAACTGGAACGACGGCGCGCCCAACTCGGCGGTGGTCGAGATGTGGGAGAACCAGACCTCGCCCCTGCCGCTGGGTCTCTGGCAGCGCCACGTCGTCGAGACCTCCCTGCCGTGGAGCTCGGTCTTCGTCTACGGGCGCGACCTCGACGGCGACGGCCTGCCGGATCTGGCGACCGGAGGCTGGTGGTATCCGAACCCCGGCTCGCTGGGCGGCACCTGGACGCGGCAGACGATCGGCGCGCCGCTCCACAACGTCGCCGCGGTTCACGATTTCGACAACGACGGGGACTTCGACGTCCTCGGCACCGACGGTCAGGTCGGAGGCGAGGATTTCTCGTGGGCGCGCAACGACGGCGCCGGCGCCTTCACCAGCTTCGACATCACCAACCCGCCGACGGGCGGCGACTTCCTGCAGGGCGTGAGCGTCGACCAGATGGCGGCCGGCGGCCGCGAGGACGTCGTCCTCTCCTGGCACAACGGCGGCTCGGGCACCGCCATGCTGTCGGTGCCCGACGACCCGACCACGGCGGCCTGGCCGCTGACCGTCCTGAGCGCCACCACCAACCAGGAGGCCGTGCCCACCGGCGACATCGACGGCGACGGCGACAACGACGTTCATCTCGGCACCGCGTGGCTGCGCCAGGAGCCCGACGGGACGTTCTCGACCCAGAGCGGCATCACCCTGAGCGGCGGCGGCGTGCCCGACCGGGTGGTGCTGGCCGACCTCGACGGCGACGGCGACCTCGACGTGGTCATCGGCGTCGAGTTCGGCTCGGCGCTGGTCTGGGGCGAGAACGACGGCGCCGGCGGCACCTGGACCGAGCACGCCATCGCCACCGACTTCGACTACTTCAGCGTCGACGCCCGCGACGTCGACGGCGACGGCGACATCGACGTGGTGGGCGGCGCCCACCTGGGCTNNGACCACCACGACGGCACCCGGCTGGTCGACCTGGACCTGGACCGCGACCTCGACATCGTCTCGATCGGCTGGTCGAAGCGCAGCCTGGTGATCTACGAGAACCTGGCCATCGACGACGGCGGCGGCGGCGACACGACGCCGCCGGTCCTTGGCGCGGTCTGGGCCCACGGCCAGGCCACCCGGGTCGTGGTGGAGTACAGCGAGTCCGTGAGCGCGGCGACTGCCGGCAACGTCGCGAACTACTCGATCTCCGGCGGCATCACGGTGACGGGCGCCGCTCCGGCCGCAAACCAACAGGCGGTGACGCTGACGACCTCGCCACTGTCGATGGGGGTCGAGTACACCCTGACGGTGAGTGGCGTCGAGGACCTGGCCGGCAACCCGATCGCGCCCGGCTCGACCGCCACCTTCGAGCTCGGCGCCGGCGACCCGGCGGTGGGCCTGGTCGCCTACTGGCCCTTCGACGCCGGTGCCGGCACGGCGGCGGTGGACCAGTCGGGCAACGGGCACACCGGCTTCCTGGTCAACGGGCCTGCCTGGAGCGCCGGACCGGCCCTCGCCTTCGACGGCGTCGACGACCATGTCGACGCCGGCACCTTCGACGTCTCCGGCGCGGCGCTGACCCTCGCCGCCTGGATCTATCCCGAGGATCTCGCCAACTGCAGCTCGCGCGACTGCCGCATCCTGTCCAAAGCGACGGGCACCGCCGAGGCCGATCACACCTTCATGCTGAGCACCATCGCCAGCGGCGCGGCGACACGGCTACGGTTCCGCCTCAAGACCGCCGGCACGACGACCACTCTGATCGCCACCAGCGGTGACCTGCCAGAGAACCAGTGGCTGCACGTCGCCGCGGTCTACGACGGCGCCGGCATGGAGCTGTTTCTCGACGGCACCCCGGTGGGCGCCACCGGCAAGAGCGGCGACCTTACCGCGGCCCCGGCGGTACCGGTGTGGATCGGCGGCAACCCGACCGATGCCGGCAGCAAGCCCTGGAACGGCCGGATCGACGAGGTGCGGATCTACGACCGGGCGCTGTCGGCGGCCGAGCTGCTGGCCCTGCCGCCGCCCAGCGCCAGAGCGATCTTCGCCGACGGCTTCGAGTCGAACGATCTGTCGGCCTGGAGCTCCGAGGGGGCCGGATCGGTGGTGGTCTCGGCGTCGGCGGCGCGGGTCGGGACGAGGGGAGCGCGGGTCAAGGCGGGCACCAGCTGCGTGGCGCCGGAGACGCTACTGGTCGCGCCGCCACCGGCGACCGCCGCAGGCGCCTACGAGGCCTGCCGGGAGCTGTTGGCCGAGGGCGTGGAGGTGGTGCCACCGGGGGCGACCTTCCGGGCCGGCGAGAGGATCGCGCTCGCCGGAGGCTTCGTGGCCGGCGCCGACCTGGCGCTGGAGATCGATCCGCTTCTGACCCCCTTCGCCTGGATCCGGGACCGCTCGCCTCAGGCCGAGGAGACTTACACCGTGGAGTTCGACCTGCGGCTGGACGATCTCACACTCGGCGCCGGCGATCGCCTGGAGCACCTCGTCGGGGGCGCGGGAGCGGCGGGCGTCTCCTTCCGCCTCGTGCTCCAGGCCGACGGGCTCGGCGGCGCAGAAGCCCTGCTCGAGGCGCGCTTGGACGACGGCACCTTCGCGGCCACGCCCGCCGGTCAGGAGATTGCCATCCCGCCGGGCTGGCACCGCGTGCGGCTCGCATGGCGGGCCGGAGCCGGGGACGGCTCCCTGTCGCTGGCCCTCGACGGTGCTCTCGCTGGCGAGCTGACGGCGCTGGCCAACGGCGGCCGCCGGCTCGACGCCGTCGACTGGGGAGCCGTCGGCGGCAGTCTCGGCGACAGCAGCGGCTTCATCGATCTCGACGCCTTCGCCTCATGGAACTGAGCCGGCGGCCGGGCCGGGGCTCGTCCCCGCCCGCAGCGACTTCTCGGCCGAGCTGGCCCCGCTAGGCAGGTCGCTGGCGAGCGAACAGCAGGTTCTCGGCGGTCGACAGCCGCGGCTGGAAGCCGTAGCCTGCCTCGGCGAACTCCTTCAGCCCCTCGGGCTCCTCGATCCGGTTCTCGACCACGAAGCGGGCCATCAGGCCGCGCGCCTTCTTGGCCGAGAAGGCGATGGTCTTGAGCTTGCCGTCGCGCCACTCCTGGAAGCGGGCGGTGATCATCGGCATCTCGAGCCGCTCGGCGGGCACCGCCTTGACGTACTCGTTGGAGGCCAGGTTGAGCACCGCCGCCACCGGCCGCTGGCGGTGCTCGGCGTTGAGCGCCTCGGCCAGCCGGTCGCCCCAGAAGGCGTAGAGCGTCTTGCCGCGCTCGGTCGCCAGCCGGGTGCCCATCTC
>JABAOD010016782.1_pt4 | contig 11461 bp, 11 predicted proteins | sample 7062151 | NCBI WGS metagenome assembly JABAOD01 (sample SAMN14538626, study PRJNA623070) | marine sediment metagenome | biome: marine biome [ENVO:00000428]; feature: marine pelagic biome [ENVO:01000023]; material: deep marine sediment [ENVO:00002113] | place: India: Gulf of Khambhat ...
GGCGTCTGTCAGAAAGATCTCCCCTTTGGCGAAGGTGGTGTACAGCTCCCGGCAGACTTCTGCCGAGTGGACATCGACTCCGCCGATCACGCGCGCGTTCTCAATCAGTTCCTGCAGGATTCGACCCGGCAGCACGCGTTCGGGAGTGTAGGCAAGGTGAATATCACTGCCAACTCGAAGGCCTGAACGCTCCAACGCCGGCGCCACCAAATCCACTGTCGTGCGGGGAGGACAGGTTGACTCGAGAACCACCAGGTTTCCGGGCTGCAGGTGGGTGAGAATCGATCCCACAGCCGAGAGGACATAGCTTAGATCCGCCCGGTTGTCGTCCTCCCCCTTCAGCGGCGTGGGAACCGCGATTATGAAGGCATCAGCTGCCTCCGGCGTCTCACTGACACGTAGCTTGCCGGACCCGAAGGCCGCCTGGACGAGAGTCCTCAGGCCCGGTTCATGAATGTGGATCTCGCCATTGCGCAATACTTCGACAACCCGTCGGCTTGCGTCGACACCGATCACCGAAAGCCCATGCGTGGCGAATGTGCTGGCTGTGGGAAGGCCAATGTATCCCATCCCCAGGACACAAATGGACCTAAATTGCACGCGCGAACCCTCCTGAAGTCTGGATTCTTTATTATCCCACAAACCCTGAGGCGGCAGGCTGCTCCCTGGCCCATGGAGGGAAACCTTGGGGACCGACCGCTGCGGCGGGGCAAGAGGGCTATAATCCTCTGTACTTGAACGACACCTTACGGCCACCCCGACGCAGTACTAGCCCGGCGGACAGGATGAAGAACTCCAAACTCGCTGAGTTCAATGCTCACAAGCTGCAAGCGATTACCCTTCCTGCTCTCGTAATCATGCTTGGGATGCAGATGATGCGGGTGTTTTTTCCAAGCTTGGGGTGGTACCTGAGGGATGTGGTTGGCGTTCCGCCGACCGGCTTGGCGATCTACGCGATCGGAGCCTTTCTAATTGCTTTTCTGGCGGCGGCCGTACGGAGAGCGTTCAGCCCGATTACGGCTCTGCGACTAACAGTCGTCGGGGTCTGCCTCCTGCGGGTCGCCGAGCAAATCAGCGTCGATCCGGGCATTGACCTGTGGATCAGCGCTGCTGGAACAGCCGCCTTCCTGCTCTTTCTGCCCATCTTTCTAAGCCACGTTCGCGCTCTGCGAGGCACCTGGGCCGGCCCGCTGTGGTCTTATGGTTTGATTCTTGGCCTAGCGCTTGACAGCGCCATCAAAGGGCTGAGCGGGACGCTGGATCTGAGCTGGATAGCCGGATTTCCTCCCTTGCTTGGCGTGGTTGTAGCCGCCGCCTTTACCGTGTGGCTGGTCTGGCAGGAAATCAGCCCCGCCAAGGGAGCCCCATCCGAGGCTGGTTGGGCAGATGCGGTGCCACTCCTGGCAATCGGGCCATATTTCACGCTCCAGACGATCATTTTCCAGAATCACGGCTGGATCGCTGAGGTTGCCGGGCTGCCCCAGACTTTGGCCTTCCTGGTACTCACGCTGGGGAATCTCTTTGCGGTCCTGGGCTTCAGCTGGGGAATGGCCCGTCCGAATACATACCAGGTTGCGCCCGGGCTGGGAGCTGCTGCCACTCTCGGTCTAGCCACTTATCTCGCCGGCCAATCAGGAGCCTTCATTGCAGTTATCGTCGTGGGGAGCCAGTGCGTGTTCGGGTGGGCCTGGGGGCTTTTGGCAACCGTCTTTGCGCGCCCGGCCCGTCCGGGCGCAGTGCAGTCGACGATCATGATCTCTTCTGGCATGCTCACATTCCTATTCTTGTCATTCCTCTACTTCCTCACGCTCGATATCGCCCTCCCGTTTGGCCGCGTCGATATCCTGCTGATGGCAGCAGTTCTTTTTGGTCTCGGGTGCCTGTATGCCGCTCGCCGAGCTGCATTTGTCGCCCGAACACCCCGACGGGAAGGGACAGGGGTCTACGCCGCCGGCGCCCTCTTCCTGGCGCCGCTTGTGGCGCTAACGGGCGTTTCTCAACCGGTGGTCTCCGAGCCCCCGGGCGAACTTAGGGTTCGGGTCATGACCTACAACATTCACTCGGCCTACGGCGCGCACGGCCGTCAGGATCCGGAAGCGATCGCTCGTGTCATCGAAACTAGCGGAGCCGACATCGTAGGGCTGCAGGAGATCTCGCGCGGCTGGTTGATCAACGGATCAACCGATCTTGTGTCCTGGCTGTCTCGCCGATTAGGCATGCCTATCCTGTTTCAGGGTACGACCGATCCGATTTGGGGCAACGCGATCTTGTCCAAGTACCCGATCCTGGAATATGGCCAGGAATCCCTCCCGGGGGAAGGAACCTTGATCGGGCGCGGTTACCTATGGGCAAGGATCGACGCCGGTGGACCGCACGACTTACTCATAATCGACACGCACCTGCATCAAATCACAACAGAGTCCGAGCCGCGCCAGAGGCAGGTTTCCGCAATCCTGGAATTCTGGGACGGGGCAGGCTACACGGTCCTCCTGGGCGACATGAACGCCTTGCCAGGCTCAGAGGAAATGGAGTTGATCGCCAAAGCTGGTTTCATCGACGCGTGGTCCCAGGTGGGCGAAGGGGATGGAAACACCTACTCCTCACTGCAGGCCGTGGAGCGCATCGATTGGATCTGGTACACTCCCGACTTGAAGGCCCAGACTGCCGAAGTGCCCGTCTCCACCGCCTCCGACCACCTGCCCGTCCTGGTGACATTGGAGTAGACTCAAGGCGATATACTCGGGCGAATGAAACGCGGTGCTAGAGGGATAGGAAATGAAGATCGCAATCGGATCCGACGAGAAAACTTCATTGACGGATGCGGTAATTGAGGAACTGCGCACGCGCGGCCATGACCTGACCCTNNAAGTGGCTGAATCAGTAGCCCAGGGGGATTCAGACGAGGGGATCCTCTTTTGCTGGACCGGAACGGGGGTCAGCATCGCGGCCAACAAGGTACCTGGAATTCGCGCTGCGCTGTGCGAAGATGCTGAAACCGCTCGAGGCGCACGCCTCTGGAACGATGCCAATGTCCTCTGCCTATCGCTTCGACGTATGTCTGAGGCCCTCTCGCGCGAAATCCTTGAGAGCTGGTTTGAGACCAAGTACCAGCCCAATGCCGAAGACAATGCCTGTATCGACGCAGTCCGCGAGATTGAGCAAGACCACAGCGGCGGTGCGTGATGTGTGGGAAGGGTTGTTGACGGTGGAGGCCACCACACCCATGCAGGGCGGCACTCCAACCTGTGCGCCGGACTGCTTCGAAGAAAGGGCAGCTTTCCTCTGCGGGTGCCGCTTCGTCGGCTGATGGGTTCCTTCCTGTCTATAGCCTGCCTGCGCCCCTCCGGCTTCCACGCGCAGACCCTCCATCCTGCACAATCGAGCTCCGCAGACCTGCATTGCTGCGATCATCCTTGGGCGCCGTCAGNNCAGGCAACGGTGCCAGATCGGGTATGAGGTTACAATAATCCGACTTTGCCAGAGTGAGAAGAAACCATGGCCTGGCAGATCCTAATCACAGATGGTTTGGCACCAGCCGGTGTGGAACGGCTCCAGCTTGAGGCTGCAGTTCTCCAAGAGGAAACGCTGGATTCGCTGGGGGAAGTAGATGCTCTCGTAGTCCGCAGCAGAACCAAAGTGACAGCTGAGGTCCTGGGAATGGGCGTTCCCCGGCTCAAGGTCGTCGGTCGGGCTGGCGTTGGCGTCGACAACATCGATCTTGGGGCTGCCCGCGATCATGGGGTGATCGTCGTCAATGCACCGTTGGCAGCGACAGTGGCGGTCGCGGAGCATGCATTGGCTCTGATGCTCGCCCTGGCACGCCAGCTGCCCCGAGCCGACGCCGGGATGCGCCGCGGTAGGTGGGAGAAGAAGGGCATTCAAGGTTCTGAGCTCCACGGCAAGACCCTAGGCGTGATCGGAACCGGTCGCATCGGCGCCACCCTAGCCGAGCGCGCCGTATGTCTAGGGATGCAGGTGATTGGCTACGATGCCCTGCTAGCGCCCGAAGAGGTTGAGGCGCTTGGGATAGAACCGTTCGAGCTGGATACCCTCTTAAGTGAGTCGGACTATATCAGCCTCCACGTGCCCCTTACAGAAGAGACCAGAGGCATGATCAACGCCGAGAAGCTTCGCCTCTTCAAGCCGGGCGCCCGACTGATCAGCACCGCCCGCGGCGGCGTTGTGGACGAAGCAGCCCTGCTCGCGGCGTTACAGGCTGGCCAGCTGGCGGGAGCGGCCCTAGACGTATTCGAGCAGGAGCCGCCGAGCCTCACGGACCTGATCGCCCACCGCCAAGTGATCAGCACGCCTCACCTCGGAGCACAGACCGCGGAGGCACAGGCGCGGGCCGCGCACGACATCGCCGAGGAAGTTCTGGCAGGCTTGCGAGGTGATGAACTGCGTTGGAGGGTTGCGTAGCGGTCTCAGGCAAGGCAGGCATGAAGGACAAGCTAGAGGATCTGCGCAGACTGCTGGGGGAGATCTTTGATCTCGAGAGAGCCCGAGACTTACTCGAATGGGACCAGAGCACCTACATGCCGCCTGGTGCGGCCCCCGAACGCGCTCTGCAGCTCGCCACCTTGAGTAAGCTCAGCCACCAAAAACTCATCAGCGGGGAATTGAGCTCACTGCTGGAGGACGCGCGCCAGGTAACCGCGTCCATGAATCCCGACTCCGATGACGCACGGTTGGTTCAGCGTTTGACGCGCAAACTCGAGAAGCTGCGAAAGGTCCCTGCCGAGTGGGTGGAGGAAAAGGCGCGCGCAGTTTCCCTCTCGAAACAGGCTTGGGAAAAAGCGCGCAAAGAAGACGACTTCCCACACTTTGAGCCTCATCTAACCAAGATGGTTGGCTTGATTCGCCAGTACACTGAGTTCTTCCCTTCCAGCGATCACTACTATGACCCCTTGCTCGACGATTATGAAAGCGGCATGCAGACCAACCACATCCGAACCGTCTTCGCGGAGCTTTTGCCAGAGCAAGTGAACCTGATCAGAGAGATTGGCGAGCGGGAGCCAATAGACGCCTCGCTGCTCTACCAACCCTTCGCCGAAAGGAAACAATGGGATTTCGGGCTTGAGGTGATTCGGAAGATCGGCTTCGACTTTCAACGCGGTCGACAGGACATATCAGCCCATCCTTACACCACCCACTTCGGGATCGGCGACGTGCGCATCACCACCCGCATCCACCCCAACTACTTCGGGTCAGGCTTCTTCGCTACGCTGCACGAAGTGGGTCACGCGCTGTACGAGCAGGGAATCCGTCCAGACCTAGGACGAACCCTTTTGGCGGAAGGCGCCTCACTCGGAATCCACGAGTCGCAGTCTCGCCTGTGGGAGAACCTCGTTGGCCGCAGTCGAGCTTTCTGGACCTGGGCCTATCCGCGGCTCCAGCAGATCTTTCCGCAGCAGTTCGGCGATCTCAAGCTGGAAACATTCTACCGAGCCATCAACAAAGTAGAACCCTCACCGATACGCGTCGAGGCCGATGAAGCCACCTACAATCTGCACATTATGCTCCGCTTCGAGCTCGAGCTGACACTGCTGGATGGCAGCCTGCAGGTCGCCGACCTTCCAGAAGCCTGGAACGGCAAGATGCAGGAGTATCTGGGAGTAACCCCCCCGGACGACGCTACGGGCGTGCTGCAGGACATCCATTGGTCTGAAGGCTTGATCGGCTACTTCCCGACCTATGCGCTGGGGAATCTCTTCGCCTGCCAGCTCTGGCAGCTCATTAAGGCCGATATTCCCGCTTTGGAAGCTCAGATTGAGAGGGGAGAATTCGGCGCGCTTCGCGGCTGGCTGGACGAGAACCTCTACCAGCACGGTGCCAAGTTCCTGCCGATGGAGCTGGTAGAGCGGGTCACCGGAGGCGGACTCTCGGCCGAGCCTTACTTGGCCTACTTAAGGAGCAAGTTCGGCCAGATCTACGGCCTGGTTTAGGTTCCGATCTGCCTCATACGCGCGGCCGATAAGGAATGAAAGGGCGGACTCGAGCCCAACAGACAGGGCCATGGCCGATGTTAGAATTGGGGGCGTTCGGACAGGGAATCCAGCCATGACCTTATCCTTCGTTCACTCACGCTTGGCGGAAGCTGCGGTCCTTTTTGCTCTCGTTGCCGGTCTATGGGGTTTGGTTCTCTACTTTCGTCGCCAGGAAATGAGGGCCAACTATTGGGGCATTCTTGCCGTCGGAGAGATCCTCTTCGCGGCGCAGGGAATCGTTGGTATTCTGCTCTGGCTCAACGGGCTGAGGCCGACCCGAGGCATCCATTGGCTCTATGGGGTTTTCGCAGTTCTTGCCCTTCCAGGCTACTACCTTCTCAGCCAAGGCCAAGACAACCGCCGCGCAGTGCTGATCTACAGCCTCTTGTGTCTCTTCCTTGCCGTCATGCTCCAGACAAGGGCAAAGGCCACAGGATGAAAATGATGGGGAGAGGTAGATTGGCTTCGCGCAATCGACGGCGAAAGGGGTGCGGGGGAAGCACTTTCTTGCGCCAAAGTCTGGCAGGCTCTGAAGGGGTTAAGTCGGCTCGGGGCAAGGCTTGGCGTGGGCGACCCATTCACCTTTCCGCTCTTCTTGTTCAGACCAGCGCTTTCCCACCTGGCAAATGAAGACTCAAGAAGGCAGGACAATCGCTATTCTGCAGGGCGATCAAACCGGCCAGGAGCTGCTTGAGGAGGCTCTGCGGGTCTTGGATCCATCAGTCATCCGCGTCCCATTAGAGTTCGAGTACTATGACCTGAGCCTGGAGAATCGCCGGTATACCCGCAATCGGGTCCTGGTAGAGGCGGCGACGGCCATCAACCGCTACGGCCTCGGGTTGAAAGCCGCCACCATCACACCCGAAGGAAAGGACGACGTTGGAAGCCCAAACGCGATCCTGCGCGAAGCCATCGACGCTAAGGTCATCCTCCGCACCGGACGCCGACTGCCGACCGTCCTGCCAGTGGGTGGCGTCCATGCGCCGATTTCGGTGGTGAGAATGGCCGTTGGAGGCGCCTACGGAGCGAAGGAATGGCGCCAGAAAGACGCTGAAGACGAGAGTGCCTACCGGACGGAGCGCCTCTCCCGCCGGACCTGCCGCGCCGTCGCCGAGTACTCGTTTCAGCACGCTGAGAGGATCGCTGCAAAGGTTTTCGGCGGTCCCAAGTACACCGTAAGCCCGGTCTACGAGGGGATGTTTAAGGAAGAACTCGACGCGGCCGCCGAACGTCACCCCACCGTGCCCTACGAACCCCACCTGATCGACGCAACATTCATGTTGCTGTTGCAGAGTGCCGGAGAGGCCATGGTTATTCCAACCTTGAACCGGGACGGTGACACCATGTCCGATCTTGTGCTGCAGATGTACGGATCGATCGCCGGCTCTGAATCGCTGGTGCTGGCCTTCGATGAAAGCGCCACTGAAGTGCGGGCAGTCATGGCTGAGGCGCCTCACGGAACGGCACCAACCTTGCAAGGTAAGAATATCGCCAATCCTATGGCGATGATTTTGGCTGGTGCCGCCTTGCTGGGCTATATCGACGCTCGCCCTGCAAACCTTGCCTCCCGAGCCATTTACGAAGCGGTAATGGAGGGTCTGTACCAGGGTGTAGCCACACCCGACCTAGGGGGCCACGCCACAACCGCAGAATTCACCGACGAGGTGATCCATCGCGTCGCCAGCAAGTTGGAAGTTTGGTCGACGCTTGCCTGAGCAGGCGGCCATCACAACGGAAGCGCAATGAAGCCCCACTGGCTTTGGCTGCTCATCCTTTGCCTAACTTGCACGGGCTGCAGCCCACCCCCTGACACTGCAGCTTCAGCGCCCAATCCCAAGCCCTCACCCGTCTTGACACAGATCCCGACTCAGGCGCAGTCGAGTGGTCCGCCTGATTCCATCGAGACCCCTGCCCCCCTGACGGAGGACACGCCAGCCATCGTCCTTGAACCGCCCGTGCCGCTCGCCACGCCCACCTACTCACCGCCCCCCGTGAAACTGCCGCTCGAGCGATTGTCAATCCTTCAGCCCGGCCCCGGTTCACAGGTCACCAGCCCCTTTCAGGTGATCGGTCGAGGGGGGCCGAGCTTCAACGAGCGGGTTGAGCTACGGCTCCTGGGTGAGGATGGACGCTCGCTCGCGAGTTCGACAACCTATCTATTCGCCTTCCCGGGAAACGCCGGCCGCTTCGCCGCCGAACTTTCGTTTGACATTAGCCTCGTAGCAGAGGTTGTCCGGCTGGAGGTTCGAACTTTCGACAGACGTTTCGGCAGGCTAGACCAGATAACCTCCGTCGACCTCATCGCCCTCTCGAGCGGCAGACCCCGCATCTATCCGGCGCTTCAAGGTCCAGAGAAACTCGCCATCCTCTCACCCCAAGAGGGCCGAGTGGTCACGGGCGGCAATCTTATCGTGGAGGGGGCCGGCTGGATGGACTCCGATGTCCCGCTCACCCTCGAAGTGCTCGACAGCCAGGGACAGAGAGTAGGGTTTGCTCAGGTCCGGATTGACGCCCCAGCCATCGGTCAGCTCGGAACTTTCCGGGCGGAACTTGCCTACCAGGTGTCGAGCAGGCAATTTGGTCGGATTGCGGTCAGCGAGGCCAGCAGCAGCATCCCTGGCTTAGTTCATTACAGCAGCATAGAAGTCATTCTTGAGCCTTGATACGGATGCTATAATGCGGTTTCAATCTAGGCGATCATGAACTCTTCTCGTCCACTGGCCCAAAGAAAGACGAACGTGATCATTGCCGCCCAACAGACGCTGCTGGTCCTGGCGACTTTGATCACCACGGTGCTCGGAACCTTCGTCCTTTTCACGCTTGGCGTCCGCCTGGTATACGCCCAGCACGCCCTCCCGAGCGTGACCGCAGTCGGCCTGGATCTCAGTGGGATGAGTCAGGCCGAGATTGAAATCGCCTTGGGCGATGCCCTGAGCTATCCCCAATCTGGAAGGATCGTACTGCAGGATGGCGATCAGCAGTGGGTCGCGCGCCCCGCAGATCTAGGCGTCCTTGTGGACGTCCCGGAGATGGCCCGCCGGGCACTGGCAGTTGGTCGCCGGGGAGGGCTCTCGGAGCGCCTGACAGAGCAGTTTGAGGCCTGGTATGGAGGACACAGCCTTGTGCCGATTGTTATCTTCGACCAGCGGACGGCGGCGGGCTACCTTCAGGAGTTGGCGGCGCAGATCGATCGTCCCACGCTGGAGGCCAGGCTGGAGATCGACGGCGTCGAGGTCCTGGCCTATCCTGGTCAGATCGGCCGACGGCTGGATATCCCGGCCACGCTGGCAGCGCTCACGCCAACGGTGTCGATGATGCACGGTGGCGCCATTCCACTCGTGATCGAAGAAGAATCCCCCCTGGTGCTCGACGCCTCTCTCCAGGCCGAGGCCGCCCGCCAGATCCTGAGCCAACCTCTCTCCCTGACAGTCGACGGCGCAGATGGCTGGGTCATCGACCCAGTCAAGCTTGCGGAAATGATTCAGTTCGAGATCGTTCAAACGGAGACCGAGGCTCGTTATCAAGTCGGCCTTGATCCGCTCGCCTTGGAGAACGCCCTGGAACCTTTGGCGCCCGACTTGGAGCGCACACCCGAGAACGCTCGCTTCATCTTTAATGACGAAACACGCGAACTCGACTTGCTGCAATCGGCCGTGATTGGTCGGAGACTGAACCTCGGCGAGACGATCAAGGCGATCAATCAGGCGCTGGCTGACGGCCAACATAAGACCTCGCTCGTATTCGACACTACGGATCCTGCCGTGACTGATGACGCTACCGCCGCCGAGCTTGGGATCAGCGAGAACGTGGTCGCCGTCTCAACTTACTTCGCTGGTTCCAGCCCGGAGCGGATTCACAACATCAAGACCGCGGCAGCCGCATTTCACGGCTTGCTCGTAGCGCCTGGCGAGATGCTCTCTATGGCCGAGGTCCTCGGCGATATCAGCCTTGATAAAGGCTATGCCGAAGCTCTCATCATCTACGGGAACCGCACGATCAAGGGCGTGGGCGGCGGGGTTTGCCAGGTCAGCACCACGCTCTACCGTGCAGCCTTCGAGGCGGGTTTCCCGATCGCAGAGCGCCACCCGCATGCCTATCGGGTCCTTTACTACGAGCAGGGACCGCGTTCACCAGGCCCGGGGATGGATGCCACCGTCTTTGTACCGCTGGTCGACTTCAAGTTCGTCAACGACACGCCCAGCTGGCTACTGCTCGAGACATATATCTACGGCAATCAACTGCTCTGGAAATTCTATTCGACCTCCGATGGCCGCAGTGTGCAGTGGACCTCCAGTGGGCCCAAGAACGTGGTGGAGGCCCCTAAGCCCCTATACCGCGAGAACCCCGAGCTCCAAAAGGGCGAGATCAAGCAGCTCGACTTTGAGGCAGACGGAATGGATGTCGTCGTCGAACGGATTGTCGCCCGGAACGGCCAAATTCTTCACGATGACACTTTCAAGACGCACTATTTGCCCTGGCGGGCGATATACGAGTACGGACCTGGCACCAAGCTTCCCAAAGGGGCAAAGACCGAATAGATCCTGCCTTTGATCGCGTGCCTAAGAGCCTGTCACGGGTCCGAAGCTCTACCAAGTCATCCCGCTCTGGGCGCCTTCCATCTGAGGCTTCCTCGGTCATGGTAAAATCGGCCCGGCTCTACAGGAGGAGGCCATGATCAGCCAAGATTTGCTCGAGATTCTGCGCTGCCCCGACTGTGTGCGTGAAAAAGAAGGACTACTGGAGCTCGTGCATGACACGTGGCTCGTATGCACGGAGCCGGACTGCAATCGAAAGTATCCCATCCGGGATGATATCCCTGTCATGCTGATTGAGGAGGGCGACAAGTGGGTTAGTATTGACGTCGACGACCTGCCTGTGCCGCCCCCCGAGGCCTGATGGCAGACGAGTGGCCGATCTCGAGGGCTTGCTGCTAGATCTTACATCCGGCGACGACGTACGGGCAGAGGCGGCCGTTCCTGCACTCACGGCCCTTGGCAAACAAGCCATCGACGCGTTGCTGGAATTGCTCGGCTCGCCGATCACCGACCGCCGCTGGTGGGCCGTACGCGCCCTGGCTGCGTTCCGCCAGCCTGCGGCCCACGCAAGCCTGTGCCGAGCCCTACAAGATCCCGAAGCTGTGGTCCGCCAGTGCGCCGCCATTGCCCTACGAAAGAACCCCTTTTCCGGGGCGGTTCCGCCTCTCATCGAAGCACTCCGCGATCCCGACCGACTCGTGCGCCGCGCCGCAGGCGACGCGCTGGCTGCCGTGGGGCCTACAGCCGTCGATGGCCTCGCCGAGGCCAGCAAAGATACCGATCCGGCGATCCGGATCGAGGCCGTCCGGGCGCTGGCCAAGATGCGCCAATCGAATGCAATCGGACCCCTATTCAGCGCCCTGGACGACCCCTCCAGCATAGTCGCGCACTGGGCCGAAGAAGGGCTGGATCGTTTGGGCATCGGGATGATGTTCTTCA
>JABAOD010056406.1_pt1 | contig 11460 bp, 11 predicted proteins | sample 7062151 | NCBI WGS metagenome assembly JABAOD01 (sample SAMN14538626, study PRJNA623070) | marine sediment metagenome | biome: marine biome [ENVO:00000428]; feature: marine pelagic biome [ENVO:01000023]; material: deep marine sediment [ENVO:00002113] | place: India: Gulf of Khambhat ...
TGCATCGTCGGCTGCGGCTACAAGGTCTACACCTGGCCCTTGGGCCAAGAAGGCGGACCGCGGCCCGAGGAGAACGCGCTGGGCGCCAGCTTCCCGGGGTCGATACTGGGTTCCTGGATCAGCCCCAATCAGCATAACGTCGTGAGCGTTGACGGGGTCCCGCACCACGTGGTGGTGGTGCCCGACGCCGAGGCGCAGGTCGTCAACAAGGGCGGCAACCACTCGATCCGCGGCGGCGCGATCGCCCAGAAGTGCTACAACCCAGACACCCCCACTCGCGATCGCCTTCAATATCCCCAGATCCGCGTGAACGGTCAGCTCGAGCGGGTCAGCTGGGACACGGCCCTGAGCGTGATGGCCGAGGTCAGCAAGCACGTCCTGGCCAACTACGGCGAATCGGCCTGGGCGATGAAGACCTACTCGTACGAGTTCTTCGAGAACACCTACGCCATCTCCAAGCTGGCCTTCGACTCGATCGGGACGCCGGCCTACTCGCCGCACGACAAGCCCGGCGCGGGCAACGACACCGCCGGCGTGGACGACAGCGGCATCATCACCTTCAGCGCCAGCTATGAAGACTGGAGCGCGGCGGACGTGGTCTTCATCTCCGGGACGGACCCCTTCGAGACGAAGACGATCGTCTTCACCTCCTGGATGATGGGCGGACCCAAACTCATCTTCACGCTCCCGCGGCGCACCGCCGGCGTGGCCTACGCAGAGGCGAACGGTGGTCTCTTCCTGCAGGTCGTGCCCGGCACAGACACGCTGCTGCACCTGGCCATTAGCCGGATCATCCTCGAGAACGGGTGGGAGGATACCGAGTTCATCGAAAACTGGATCGCCAGCAGGGCCGAAATCGGGTCCGGGATGGGCCGCGGCACGCGCAACACCCCCTGGCAGTGGCGCACCACCTGGGGCCAGTTCGGCACAGATTTCGGAGGCTACAAAGAGTGGCTCCTCAACTACGAGCCGGCGGCCCTGGAGAACGCGGTCCGGGTCACCGGCGTACCGGCGCAGAAGATCCGGCAGGCGGCCGAGATGCTCACCGGCGCCGGCGGCCCGCGCCCCAAGGCCTCCTTCGGGTTTGAGAAAGGCAACTACTGGAGCAACAACTATCTCAACACGGCCTCCTTTGCGGCTTTGGGGCTCCTGTGCGGTGCGGGGAACCGGCCCGGCCAAGTCATTTCCCGGCTCGGAGGTCATCAGCGGGGCTGGATGGGCGCGGCCTCCTACCCGCGCGACAAATCGCCAGAGAAGCTGCCGGGCAGGCGCAAGATCGAACTCGATCTGGATCGCTGGGTCGAGGCCGGCAACGTGCGCTTCGCCTGGGTCATCGGCACCACCTGGACGGGGGCGATGGCCGCCAGCCAGGAGCTGGCCCGCCGGTTCCGCGAGATGACCGTCGAGAATCCCAACCAGGTGAGCTCCTTGAACGAAAGCGAGATCATCGAGGCCCTGATCGCTCGGGTGGACAGCGGCGGTATGGTCGTGGTCGATTCGGACATCTACCCGGTCGAGCCGATCGGGACCGAAATCGCCGATATCGTCCTGCCGGCCGCCGCCTGGGGCGAGCATGACACGGCCCGCTGCAACGGTGAGCGCCGGCTGCGGCTCTACTCCAAGTTCTACGATCCGCCCGGCGAGGCCAGGCCCGACTGGTGGGCCATCAGCCGCTTCGCCCAGAAGATGGGCTTCGAGGGCTACGACTGGGAAGAGGACAACGACGTCTTTGAGGAGGCGGCCCGCTTCAGCCGGGGCGGTGTACTGGACTACTTTGTGCTCGTATGGCACGCCCGCCAGACGGGCCGCAAGGCCCACGAGGTGCTGCGTGACCTGGGGACCGAGGGCATCCAAACGCCGATCCACTGGGTGAACCGCGAGATGGTGGGCACGAAGCGCCTGCATGATTCGACCCTCGAACTCGCCTCGCCGGAGGGCCCGACGGTGCACGCCAAATGGCTGACGCATTTCAAATCCCACTCGGGAAAGGCGCTGCTGATGAAGAGCCCCTGGGAGCTGTTTGAGGATTTCTACGAGCGGATCACACCCGATCCAGAGAAAGGCGAGTACTGGCTCACGACCGGGCGCATCAACGAGATCTGGCAGTCGGCCTTTGACGATGACCGCAAACCCTACATCGCCCAGCGCTGGCCCGACACCTGGGTCGAGATCAACCCCCAGGACGCGGCGCCGTTGGGCATCGAAAGCGGCGACTTCGTTCGAATGTGGAGCGACGACATCCTCGTCCAGACCGGCGGCTGGATTCGGGTGAAAGGCAGCGATCTCTCGTTCTCCGCCCTGGACGAGCAGGGGCTCATCCGGACCGGCAGCGGGGAGGTGTTTGCAGTGGCGATCGTGTCAGAGGACGTCCTGCCCGGAGTGCTCTTCACCAACTTCCTGCACCCCTCCAGCCCGGCCAACTCCCTCGTCCACCGGGTTCCCGATCCGATCACCAACCGCTACCGCTTCAAGCTGGGAAAGGCGCAGATCGAAAAGACCGGCGAGTCCCCCTACAAATTCGCGTTCGACGAGATGAGCTTCAAGCCGCGCACGGTGGCGGGGTAGGGGGCAGCCTCCCGCCGATCTACATGAGCCAGGGGGGCAGAGGCGCCCCTCTTCTGGGGCGCGACAGCTGGAGCATCCCTGCTTCCGCTACCCCGATCGCCACCGCCTCCAGAGCCAAAGCACGAGGTGCCCGAGCAGCGAGCGGCCGCTGAATCCCGGCCCGCGCCGGAAGTATTCCAGGCGCCGGACTCGCGCCTCAAGCTCCGCCCAAAGATCCCATCGGAGTTCTTCCCGCCTGCACAGAACGATCTCGCTACCCTGCCTCGCCTTGATCAGGTTCGCTTCCATCGGCCGCATCGCCCTCCCGAACGATATTAGGGGGGCTCTGCAGGGCCGGGTGGTCAGCACCTAGGGGGCGCGGAGGACCCCTGAAGATTTGGCGGCGTAGAGGTCGACCTCGTACTCGAAATTACGCAAGGCGCTGGTCAGTCGATCGAGCCTGTCCGGGAGGATTTCGAGGGAGGAGTCGTATGCGGCCTCGGAAGCGACCAGCGGTTTGAACGAAAAGGTGCGTTTGGAGTGCTGCGGCGGTACCTCGAGGGTGAAAGTGGGCGCCGCAACATGGGTGCCGGCCTCGCCAATGCCGGTGGTGAGCGAGATGCGGGGAAAAAACGACATGCTGTTCGGTCTCCACCAAAAACTTGGCCAAGCGCGGGGACCACCCATCTGGTTTGAAGCGCAGGAAGGCCTCATGAAGCTTATCGCCTCTCGTCAGGGCGCTGAACAGCGGGCGTCTGCTCACCGTTTCGATGCTCGGGTTGGGGGAGAGGGCGCTTTATGCGGACCCAGTACAGCCTGAAGAGCCGGCTCACTCAGACTGCGAAGTCCGTCTCGAAGCTGGGAAGGGGCGACAGCGCGACCCACTCCCCGATGCGGGGGAGGGCGAGCCAGGCAGACGGGGATGGGACACTTGTTTATAATGCTTGCTGTGAACCCTGGCCCCCATCCTCACGCTGAAGAGAAAGCTGTGTTTCGAGGTCGGGGTTACGCGTTCGTCAGACGGGAGCTTTGCATATCCACTTGAGGGGAGGCTGCTCATGCGGCAATACCTTGATCTGATGGAGCATGTGCTCAATCGGGGAACGAAGAGGGAAGATCGGACCGGCACGGGCACACTTTCCATCTTCGGCTACCAGATGCGCTTTGACCTCTCCAAGGGTTTCCCGCTCCTGACAACCAAGAAGCTCTATCTGAAAGCCATCATCTATGAGGTGCTGTGGATGCTGCGCGGGGAAACCAACATCCGCTACCTGACCGAGCATGGCGTGAGGATCTGGGACGAATGGGCGGACGAAAACGGGGATTTGGGCCCTGTGTACGGTGCCCAATGGCGTTCCTGGCGAGCGGCCGATGGCACAACCGTGGACCAGATCGCCTGGGTGATTGAGGAGATCAAACGCAACCCGAACTCTCGCCGGCTGGTGGTGAGTGCCTGGAACGTCGCCGAGATCGAGGAGATGGCCCTGCCACCCTGTCCTACGCTCTTCCAATTCTATGTCTCCGACGGCCGGCTGTCCTGCCAACTCTATCAGCGTTCAGGAGACATTTTCCTGGGCGTTCCGTTCAACATCGCCTCCTACTCTCTCCTGACCATGATGATCGCCCAGGCGACGGATCTGGAGCCGGGGGAGTTCGTCCACACCTTCGGTGACGCCCATCTCTACCTGAATCACCTCGACCAGGCCAGACTTCAGCTCACCCGAGAACCGCGCGCCTTGCCGCAAATGACGCTCCTCCCCGACGTGCGGTCCATCTTCGACTTCGACTACTCGAATTTCAATCTGGTGGGATACGATCCGCATCCCCATATCAAGGCCCAGGTATCGGTGTGATCGTCTCGATCATCGCCGCATTGATGAAGGGTAACAGGGGGATCGGGTACAAAGGCGGACTGCCCTGGCACCTTCCCGCCGACCTGGCGAGATTCCGGCGACTCACCATGGGTCACAGCCTGATCATGGGACGCAAGACGTACGAGTCGCTCGGCGGCCGAAACCTGCCGGGCCGGAAAATGATTGTGCTCACGCGTCGCGGATGGGAGCCCTCCCCTGAAGCCGACATCGAGGCCGCCGGGTCGATCGAGCAGGCCCTCAGGCTGGCAAGCGAGGTGTTCCAGGACAGCGAGGCCTTCATCGCTGGAGGGGCCGAGGTCTACCGCCGCGCTTTGGAGCTGTCTGTGGTGGATCGCATGTACCTGAGCCTTGTCAGCGCCCAGGTTGAGGTGGACACCTTCTTCCCCGATTATGATGAGCGGGACTGGGAGGTGAAGCAGGAGGATCATCATCCCGCCGATGAGAGGAATCCGCACCCGATCACTTTCCAGGTGCTCGATAGGCGGCGGTGAGGGTTCGAGCGCTGCGGAGTGGGGGCGGCACCGGCAGCGGCCCCTTCCAGCTCAAAGCAGGGCGCTTGCACGGATCGAGCCACGGCGCGACCTCACCACTAGCCCCCTATCTAGCGACGAACGGAGCGCCTGCTGGAAAAGGCGCGGCCCCTCCGGACATGGCTCTCAAGCTGCCTGACCGCAGCCAGTTATAAGTTGACGCTTTCTTAAGTCATTGCTAAAATACTTGTGTCATGGACCTGATTTTGCGCGCCATTGCGGAGCCGCGTCGCAGGGAAATCCTCCGCTTAATTCACGAGAGAGAGCTTTCATCCGGCCAAATCGCCTCCAATTTCGAAGTCACGCAGCCGGCCATCTCACAGCACTTGAAAGTCTTGGCTGAGGCCGGGCTGGTGACCGTGCGAAAGCAGGGAACGCGACGTCTCTATCAGGCCCGGCCCGAAGGACTAAGGGAATTGCGGGAGTTTCTGGAAGCCTATTGGGACGAGGGGTTGGAAAGACTCAAGAGAGCGGCCGAAGCCGACGAACGAAAGGCGGAAGGGACGTGAGGCTGGAAACGAACAAGGTTGTCATGGAACGGGAGATCCGCATCGCGGCCCGGCCCGAGACGATTTTCGATTTCTTTATTGATCCGGCGAAGATGACGCAATGGAAGGGCCTATCCGCCTCGCTCGATCCGCGCCCCGGCGGGGTCTACCGGGTCGACATCAACGGGCGCGACGTGGCGCGCGGGGAGTACCTGGAAGTGGACCCTCCCAGGCGAGTGGTGTTCACATGGGGTTGGGAAGGGGAGGGGGCTTCCTTGCCGCCCGGCGCGTCCACCGTTGAGGTGACGCTCATCTCCGAGGGAGAGGAAACCATCGTGCGCCTGCGCCATCATGGGCTGGATGCTAAGGCGCGGGAGAGTCACGCCGAAGGCTGGGATCACTATCTGGGACGGTTGTCGATGGCGGCGGAGGGCCGCCCTCCGGGGCCGGATCCCTGGGCGACGCCCAGCGAAGGAGGTGGTTGACGGGTCCGATCAAGCTTCAGGAGGGTGCCTGGCTGGAGGGCACCGGAGCTTCCCCGGGATGTAGGCGCTCGAAAGCCTTCAGCCCGGGCGATCTCTCCAGCCCGCTGAGAAGGCCAACCCGTATTTCCCTACCCTATTCATGAGGAGCGAAGATGCCAAACCCTGTCGTGCACTTTGAAGTCGTAGCCAAGGACGCCAAGAAGGCGCAGGAATTCTACGCCAGTCTGTTCGACTGGAAGATCGATACCGATAACCCCCAGGGCTATGGGATGGTAGAAAATAAGGGGGAGGGGATCAACGGAGGCATCGGGGCCGCTCCGGAAGGCGCCTCAGGTCACGCCATCTTCTACGTTCAGGTGGACGATCTGCAAGCCTATCTCGACAAGGCCGAGAGCCTGGGCGGCAGGACGATCATGCCTCCCCTCGAAATTCCGGACATGGTCACTTTCGCCCTGTTCGCCGATCCCGAAGGCAACGTCGTCGGGATGATCCAAGGAGGGTCCTAGACCCTGGCCCCGGAGCTCTCCGGGATGAGCCAGAGAGACGAGAAAGTACAGCGGTGGTGTGCTCCACCGCTGTTTTCGTACAGGCTTGTAGCTGGTTGAGACTGCTCAGACTCGAGGCCCTAGGGCCGCTCGAAACGTACTATCCTTAGGAGGGCCTGGGTCATGCCAAGCTGGACCTGGTCATGAGTCATGCGGAGCTGAGCGACCAGGACAGGATGGCAATAATCATCAGCGGCGACGAATCCGCGCCCGAAGCGCATTATGATTGATGTGCCGCCCTGGTCAAGGGCCTGGTGCTGAAGATCCTGTACGGCTCGCTCGCAGCGCAGAGGCAGCGCACCGCCCCGTCTGCCGCCATGCCAAGGAGAGGGAGCTCCTGTGATCTCATCGATCGGCTCGACCCTGATCCTCGGATTCATCCTCGGTATGCAACATGCCCTGGACGCTGACCACGTGGTGGCTGTCTCCACCATCGTGAGCGGCGACCGCCACCCTTTGAGAGCTGCCCTGGCCGGCACCTTCTGGGGCCTCGGCCACACCCTCACGCTGCTCTTGGTCGGGATCCTGGTCATCGTTTTCAAGGTGAGCATCCCCAGCGGGATGGCCCTCTCGTTGGAGTTTCTGGCGGGCGCGGTTCTGGTGGCTTTGGGCGCCCAGATCCTCTGGGGTTACTTTCGGGTGCGGTTCCACAGGCATAGCCATGGGCCCGGGCACAGCCACCTCCACTTCCACGCCCATGACCATGAGTACGATCATCACCGCCCCAATCACCATCGAAAGTCCCTGCTTGTGGGGATGGTGCATGGCTTGGCAGGGAGCGCGGCCTTGATGCTCCTGGTGCTCAGCACCATCGACTCTCCATGGATCGGGGTGGCCTACATCCTGCTCTTTGGACTGGGGTCCAATCTCGGGATGATGATCGCCAGCACCGCCATTGGGCTCCCCTTCAGCCTCTCCGCTCTCCGATTCTGGAGGCTCAACGAAAACGCCCGCCTGCTGGCGGGGGCCGTCAGCGTGATCCTAGGGGCGCTGGTGATGGTCGAGATCGCTCTGGCGTTGGGCCGGCTGCACACCGCTTAGGCGCGGATCGAAAGGCTCACAGTGCACGCCAGACGATTTGCCGGACCCGGATCCAACGCGGGCCGTTTTCCTGGAGCTTTATGGCTTGCACCGGGGTGGGGCGCAGAAGCAGGATGGACCGCGCTGGCTCGATCTCTCTGGACGTTCCCGAGCCGCGCGAGGTGTCCGCCTAGGTGAGGAGGCCCCCGAGCGTCATGGCTTTATCAGGCGGATAGGATGCCTCCCTCGGCAGAACAAGCCCCTGCTTGCGCTTAATCTCGGCGGTGCTTACGTTCTCTGAGTTCGCCTGGATCAGCTCATCCAGCAGCCTGACAACTTGGCGGTAGCCCGGTATGGGTTCATCTCGAGTGTTGAAGCGGTACCACCACTGCCCGTTCATGTATTTGGCCAGTTCGGCAGCCAGGCTCTCATCGTTGTCCAGGCCGGTGAGCTTGCTCACTTCCTGGCGGATGGCAAACACATCCAGCAGATGGTCGAACATCTCTCGAGGCGTCATGGCTGGCAGCGAGCGGTTGGCCGCCTCGACGCTGGCGAAGCTGATGGGCGTTCCGAAGCCGGGCGCCATAAAAATGGGAAAGCTACCGGCGTAGCCGATCGGCGCGATCTCCTGATCGCAGCCCCCAATGCGATAACCCGGAAACTGGGCCAGGACGTAGGCGCCGCTAGCCGCACTCACCCCCTCCGAGTCATTGATCACCCGCAGCTGATCCTCGTCCAAGAGGGCCACCCAGGCTTCGACCACGGTATGCCGGGTGTGCTCGGACTCGATCAGCAGGTCGCCATACATGTAGCCCTGCCCGGACAGGCCCCCGGCCACCACGTCCGCACTTCGCAGCCTGCCGCGCAACACCGGCACAGCTAGGCCCTGGCCGGGCGAACGATACTCGTAGTTCAAGAATTTGATGTGGAGGGTGGCCGGGTTCCTGTTGGCGCCGTACGCAAGGCTGGCAAATCGCTCGGTCAGGGTAGGCAGGCCGCGGCCCGTCAGCAGACTATCGACGCGTTTGGGTCGTCCGTCTGCCTCCTCCACAAAGCCGCTGCCAAAATCCTGCGGGTCCTCGAATTGGAGCGCAAGGACGCGGTCGTCCAGAATCAGGTAATGGTGATCGGGCCGATCGCCGGGATAGGTCTCCGGAAACTGTCGGGCCGGCTTCCAATCTTTGATATGGGTGATCTGGTTTCTCGTCATCGAACTGCGGCTTTTACCCCTTCAGGTAGCGGTCAAACCAGCGCAGGATATGCTTCAGCCGGGCGATTCGCCGATCCGTGCGGCCGGTGCGGGACAGCCCGTGGGATTCATCGGGGAAAACCACCATTTCGGTGTCCACCCCTAACTTCTTCAAGGCCACAAAAATCTGTTCGCCCTGCTCGATGTTGCAGCGCAGGTCTCGTTCGCTGTGGATGACCAGGGTGGGGGTTGTGGCGTTGCCGATGTACTTGAGGGGCGATTGCCGCCAGTAGTTCTCAAAATCCTGCCAATAGGGCTCTTTGGCGCCGAACAGGTCCTGAAAACGCCAGTTCATGTCGCTGGAGCCGTTCATACTGATCATGTTGCTGACGCTTCGCTGGGTTACCGCCGCTCCGAACCGATCGGTGTGCCCAATGATCCAGTTCGTCATATGCCCCCCGTAGCTGCCCCCGGTGACGCCCATCCGTTCCGGGTCGATGTATGCTTTGCGCTCNNATCCGCTCCCCCCCAGTCGTTGTAGATCGCCCTGGCGTGGGCCTGGCCGTATCCCTGTCCGCCCCGCGGATTGGAGTAGAAGACGACGTAGTCATGGGCGGCCAGGAACTGGAACTCGTGCACGAAGAGGTTCCCGTACTGCTCCAGCGGACCGCCATGAATCTCGAGTATAGAGGCGTACTTCTTCTTGTCGTCGAAACCGGGCGGTTTGAGAATCCAGCCCTGCAGGTCGTTGCCGTCCGCTCCTTTGAACCACACCTCTTCCGTTTCGCCCAGGTCAATCGCCTGAAGCAGATTGCGGTTGATTTTGGTGAGCCTGCGCGCCTGCCCATCCGCCAGATTGCGCACCCAGAGCTGTCCCGGGTCACTTAGCGAACTGTGCAGATAGGCCAATTTCGTTCGATCCTGATCGAAGCTGAACTCCCCCACGGCGCCCTGACTGCCAATGATCTCCTGCAGGTCGCCGCCATCCACCGAGATGGATTTGAGGACGGTGTTGCCATGGTGGGAAACCTGAAAATAGACCGTCTGGCTGTCGCTGGACCAGGCCGGGGGCATCATCGTCATCATGGTCATGTCGCTGCGCGTCACATTGGAGACATGGAAATCGAATTGTTCGGTCAAGTTCTTGAAGGAGCCTCCCCGGCCCGCGGGAGCTATCACCAGGCTGGCCGTCTTCCACCGAGCCTGGCGTGTCCCATAATGGTAGAAGGCAACCCACTTCCCATCCGGGGAGAAGCTGGGCAGATCCTTGATCCCCGGAGGGGTCTCAATTCGGCGGGGGCTTTTCCCGGCTGCGGGAATCACGAAAAGGTCCATCCGGTCCCAGTCCCGGTCGGGATCCTCGGACCGATTGGAGCGAAAGACGATCTCCTTTCCGTCGGGCGACCAGCCGGGCTCAAACTCGTCGTAGGAATCGCCTTCCGTCAGTTGTTGGGCGCGACCGGTCCGGGCGTCAATAAGCCACAGATGCCAGCGTTCCTGGGGTAAGTAGCCAACGCCGTTCTCTTTGAAAGCGAGGCGGGTGATATGCCGGGTCCGGATGCCCAGCTTCTTCTTTTGTTGGTCTTTTTCTCGTTCGATGGCCTCCCTGTCCTTCTTGCGGAAGGCACAGACGATCTTTCGACCGTCCGGCGACCATTCAAACGAGCCTATATCCCCGCTGAGCTTGGTGAGCGGCCGGGCTTCGCCGCCGTCGGAAGGTATGAGGTAAAGCTGGGACTGGTCTTCGTCGGCCCGATTCGAGAGGAAGGCGATCTGGCTGCCATCCGGCGACCATTTCGGCTGGGTATCGTTCTGATCCCCGTACGTGAACTGCCGAACGCGGCCGCCAGCCGTGGCCGCCATCCACAGGTTGCTGTATTTCTTCTCGGTTTTCCGATCGACTCGCTGGAGGCGATAGACCACCTGGGTTCCGTCCGGCGAGATCCGGCAGTCGGAGATTTGTTGAAACCGGTACAGATCCTCTGCAGTGATGCGACGTTTCTTCCGTCTGGGCATGGTCGCTCCTTGAGACAAAGCCGGGTCTAGGTGAACGCTGGATCACTATTGTGGGCGCCCTCTAGTGCGGCCAGGTGTGTTGGAGGCTTGCCGGCCGGATCTACCCGTAGATCAGGAGGAGGCGGGCGATTCTGTCGCCCTGGCCTCGGTAGCCGCCAGCCATTCTCTTATCGAGGCGTTGTCGGGATTGAGGTCCCGAGCTTCTTGCGCCAGTTTGAGTCCCGCACCTTCGTGGCCTACTCTGTAGAGCGCTCGCGCGTAGCGTTCCATCACCTTGCTGCGATGGCTGTCGTCCCCGGCCAGGCTGAGGGCCTTTCCATAGGCGGTTTCCGCCTGGTCGGACTGACCTTTCTCGAGATAGACATCGGCCAATTCGCTCCAGCCGTTGGTGTATTCAGGGTCGATCTTCACCGCCTCGTTGTAGTACTCAAGCGCTTCGTCGAAGTTGCCGAGCAAGCGCATGACGTTTCCCAGATTGGCCAGGGCGAAAGTGTAGTCCGGCTCGCGCTTCAGGGCCAGGTTGAAGTATTCAGCCGACCGATTCAGGTCGGATTCATGCCCATCTCCCTCATAGCGACCGGCTTTGGCCATGTAGAGGTAGCCCATGTTGTTGTAGACAAAGGCCGGTACATGGGGCTCGGTGATCTCGATCACCCGCTCGTAGTCTTGGATGCCGCGTTCGATGTCCTCCGGCTCCTCTGTGGCGTGCCAGGCAAACGCTCGGCAATAGAGCGCCCGGGCGTAGTCGATCTTCAGCTGGCCTCGATTG
>JABAOD010000810.1_pt4 | contig 11457 bp, 13 predicted proteins | sample 7062151 | NCBI WGS metagenome assembly JABAOD01 (sample SAMN14538626, study PRJNA623070) | marine sediment metagenome | biome: marine biome [ENVO:00000428]; feature: marine pelagic biome [ENVO:01000023]; material: deep marine sediment [ENVO:00002113] | place: India: Gulf of Khambhat ...
GCTTCGATCCCGGTGAAAACGTTCACAAGGACGGCATCCTGCACACAACCACTATTCCGGCAAACCTGACCGCCGGACAACGCACAGATGCGGTCCTACTGGCTGGTCAAATCCTGAACCGGTTGCACTATATCGGCGTTATGGGCGTTGAGCTTTTCGTCACCCCAACCGGCCTGATCGTGAATGAGATCGCACCACGTGTGCATAATTCCGGCCACTGGACCCAAGACGGCTGCGTTATCGACCAGTTCGAACAACACATCCGCGCCGTGGCAGGATGGCCCCTGGGCGACGGAACACGGCACTCGGACATTGAGATGCTGAATCTGATTGGCGATGACATAGGCCAAGTCGCTGAACTCTCACAGGACAGCGCGGTTGCCGTCCATCTCTACGGCAAAGCTGAAGCCCGGCCCGGTCGCAAAATGGGCCACGCCAACCGCTGGCTCCGCTCTGCCACCTAATCCCGGCGATCTCTTCATTTGGCCGAAAATATCCCGAAGAGCGCGAAGGGCTGGCCTCTCGCCGCGCCACATCGGTGACGGCGGCGAACCTAAACAGATTTCCGCGCTTTCAAAGCCGCGCTGATCGTCCCATCGTCGAGATAGTCTAGCTCGCCGCCAATTGGCACACCCTGTGCCAGCGACGTCACTGAGACCTGCCTCTCCATCTGGTCCGCGAGATAGTGGGCGGTGGTCTGGCCATCGACAGTCGCGTTCAGTGCCAAAATGACCTCTGACACGTTTTCACTTTGCAGCCGCGCCAGCAGTTGGGGGATCCCCAAATCCTCTGGCCCCACGCCGTCCAGCGCCGACAGTGTTCCGCCAAGCACGTGATACCGTCCTTTGAAGGCGCCACCACGCTCCATTGCCCAGAGATCTGCAACGTCCTCGACCACGCAGATCTCTCCTGTGGCCCGTTTGGGATCGTTGCAGATGTCACATATATCCGTGGTTCCGATGTTCCCGCAGGTTTCGCACTCCCGTGCCGTTGCCGCGACGATCTGCAGGAGATCGGCCAGCGGTGTCAGTAGCAGTTCGCGCTTGCGGATCAGGTGCAGCACCGCGCGCCGGGCCGAGCGGGGGCCAAGCCCGGGGAGCTTGGCCATCATCTCGATCAATGCGTCGATATCGCGGGTGCTGCTCATACCTTAGAACGGCAGTTTCATATCCGCGGGCAGACCCATCTCTTCGGTCAGCTTTGCCATTTCCTCGGCGCTGCGTTCCTTGGCTTTGACCTGTGCGTCCTTGATAGCTGCGAGGATCAGGTCCTCCGCGACTTCCTTTTCCGAGGGGACGAAAATCGACGGATCAATATCGAGACCAGTTAATTCGCCTTTCGCAGTGGCGGTGGCCTTAACCAAGCCCGCACCGCTTTCGCCAACGACGGTGATCGCATCCAGCCCTTCTTGCAGTTCCACCATCTTGGACTGCATTTCCTGAGCTTTCTTCATCATGCCGGCCATATCGCCAAGCGCGCCCAAACCCTTCAGCATCGGGGTATCTCCTTAGTCTTCTTCGAACGGATCCCATTCATCCTCGACCTCTGGAAGGGCGTCGACGGCCGCTTCTTGGGCGATGGATTCGGGAGTTCTGATATCGGTGATCTTCGCTTTGGGAAAGGCGTTAAAAACGGCTTTCACCAAAGGGTGTTCCTTCGCGGCGGATTCCAGTGCCAGTTGGTCCGCATCGCGTTCTTCTGCGATTGTCTTACCGCCACCGTCGGCAACAACAGAAACAGCCCATCGGGCACCGGTCCAGCCCTGCAACTTCTGTCCTAAGCGGGCGGCCAGATCGCGAGGCGCGGCTTCGGTCGGCTCAAACTCAATCCGGCCGGGCGAGAAGCTCACCAGCCGCAGGCAAGTTTCCACCTCGACCAGCAGCTTCACATCCCGGTTGGCCCGGATCAATTCAACCACTTGATCGAACCGTGCATAGCGCGCCAAGGCGTTCTCAGTCGCTGCCGCAACGGCCGTCACTGCCCCACTGCCCGATGCGCGCGGCCCACCACTTGTCGGCGGCGAGGCGATAGCCGCGCCCCCCCCGCCCGCCGCAGGCGTGGGCGTTCCGGCGTAGCCGGGGCGGCCTCCTCCCCCGCCATTCGGCGCAGGGGGCGGCATATCTTGCAGTTTCTTCACCAGTTCTTCCGGCGAGGGCAGGGTGGACACATGGGTCAGACGAATAATCGCCATCTCTGCGGCCATCATTGCGTTCGGTGCCTGTGCAACTTCTTCCAAGGACTTCAGCAGCATTTGCCACATGCGCGTCATCGCCCGCATCGGTAGCTCTGCCGCCATCGCCTGACCTCTGGATCGCTCGTCCGGGCTGATCGTCGGGTCCTCGACAGCCTCTGGCGTGATCTTAATAACCGAGATCCAATGCGTGATCTCGGCCAGATCGCGCAACACGGCCATCGGATCGGCCCCGTCTGCATATTGCGCGGCCAGTTCGTTAAGCGCCCCCGCAGCGTCGCCCTTCATAATCAAGTCGAACAGGTCCAGCACGCGGCCCCGGTCGGCAAGACCCAGCATGGCGCGGACCTGATCTGCCGTCGTCTCTCCGGCCCCATGCGAAATCGCTTGGTCCAGCAAAGAGGTCGCATCCCGCGCCGAGCCTTCGGCCGCTCGCGTGATCAGTGCCAATGCGTCGTCGGCAATCTGGGCGCTTTCGCTATCCGCGATCCGGCGCAGCATGCCGATCATGTCTTCGGGTTCGATCCGGCGCAGGTCGAAACGCTGGCACCGCGACAGCACCGTCACCGGCACCTTGCGAATTTCCGTTGTTGCGAAGATGAACTTCACATGCGCGGGCGGTTCCTCAAGCGTCTTCAGCAGCGCGTTGAACGCGCTGGTCGACAGCATGTGAACCTCGTCGATGATGTAGATCTTGTACCGGGCCGAGGCCGCGCGGTAATGCACCGACTCGATGATCTCGCGGATATCGCCGACGCCGGTGCGGCTGGCGGCGTCCATCTCCATCACGTCGACATGGCGGCCCTCGGCGATCGCCACGCAATGCTCGCATTCGCCACAAGGGTCAGTCGTCGGCCCGCTGTTTCCATCCGGTCCGATGCAGTTCATCCCCTTAGAGATGATCCGAGCGGTCGTGGTCTTCCCCGTTCCCCGGATGCCTGTCATGATGAAGGCCTGCGCGATCCGGTCGGCCTCGAAGGCGTTTTTCAGGGTGCGCACCATCGCCTCCTGCCCGACAAGATCGGCAAAGGTCTCGGGCCGGTATTTCCGGGCGAGGACTTGGTAACCGCTGTCGGGTGTTTCAGACATGAGGCCTCTGTTCGATGGTCTTCGGCACGTTAAGAGATGCGGCGGGAGAGGTCCAGCACCGCAAGCGGCTTACTGCGCGTCCAACTGTCCCCGGCAGTCGGCGAAGATCGTAACGCGATCGTCGAGTGACCCGACGGGGAAAGTGATCGTGTATCCGTCCAATGTAATCGAGAAGGGCGCGTCGTAGGCTCCGGCGACGGCGAGGTTGGACATCATGTCGTCCAGATCCCACGCCATAACGAAACCAGTGTAGACACCTGCCTCCGAGACCTGCGTCGGTCCGGTTGTGAAGGTGCTGCCCGAGAAGGTGACGTTGATTGGCGCCTCTTCAGCGATATCCACCAAGCGGTCGGATTGCACTGATACGGCAAAATGGTCAGAGGCCGCGAAGAAATTCATATGCGGCGAGCTGTCACCATACCAAAGCGTGCAGAATTTTCGGTCGCCTTGCTGTGACGGTTCCGCCGTTACACCCCATCCAGGCGCGGCCACGGCAGGCGAGGCGACGAAACATGCAGCGAAAACCAAATTCCGAAACATGCGCGCATCCCGTTCCTGATGTCGGTGAAAGGTGAGAGGCTGGACAACGACCCAAGCGGGACTCGTTACGGCTGCTTCCTTCCGGACCTGACCGGGTTGGCGAGGCGCTTGCCCGCGCCAACCTCTCGGGGCTTTACATAATCCTCACGCGGCGGATTCGCAAGGGCGACACTGGAGCCCCACGATGCTGACACCGTCTTAAGGCGGGGGGCACAAGGTAGGGGGTAATCTTTCCGTAGGTGGCATTGCCGGTTTGCTCCTGTCCCCTATTATCCAATCGGGTGCCGATTGCACCTGAACCCTTAGTACGAGTAAGCGCAAGATAGTGGACCGGAGATGATGATATGAACAAGCAGGCATTTCTAGCGTTTGCGGGCGACGGTCTGGATCGTCGGGCAGAAATTCGTGACGCGCCCGACGAGCTGAGCAAACGGTGGTCGGAAGAGTGTATTTTGCCGCTTTGGCGCGGAAAGCCCTTGATGGCGAGCGCCGACGACAAGCCGCGCGCGCTTGCTTTTCTTGACTGTGGAAACGCGCTTGTGGCCGATCGCTTCAATAAGGCGGTTTACCTTGGAGAGGCCCATGGACGGAACTATTTCGCCGTCGATATACCGGACTGGGAGGATGCCCATTCCGAAGGACAAGGGTTTGTGGATCGGACAGAGCAGCATCACCCGGACTTGTCCGCAGCGCTAGCCTTTGCCGATCTACGTGCAAATATGACCCGGCTGACCCCGCAAGACGCCGAAATTGCAGCGACTGCCAAATCCATTCTTGGGTGGCACAAGAGTCATCGGTTCTGCGCGTGTTGCGGTCAGGAAAGCACGATATCGCAAGCTGGCTGGCGGCGCGATTGCCCTTCGTGTGGCGGACAGCATTTTCCGCGCACCGATCCCGTGGTGATCATGTTGGTTACACATGGAAACTCGGTCCTTCTTGGGCGCTCGCCGGGGTGGCCGGACAAAATGTACTCTCTGCTTGCCGGTTTCGTAGAGCCTGGCGAGACGCTTGAAACCGCCGTCCGTCGCGAGGTGGCTGAAGAAACCGGAGTTCCGGTCGGTCGGGTCGATTACCTGGCCTCGCAGCCTTGGCCGTTTCCCTCTTCGCTGATGATCGGATGTGCCGCCGAAGCGTTGGATCGCGATCTTCGAATCGATCCGAATGAGATCGAGGACGCGCTCTGGATCACTCGTGAGGATCTACTCTCGGCCCTTGCCGGAGAACACGACCGCGTGAAACCGGCCCGCTCTGGGGCGATTGCAGCCTATCTTCTGGAGAACTGGCTTGCAGAAAGATCGCCCGCGCGCGATTAAATGGATTGGCCACCTGACGGGTTACCACCCACGTTCTTGATCGACACATGAAGTTTTCGACGCGCGAAGATATTGCTGCCCCGATTGCGGAGGTATTCGAAGCCCTGACGGATTTCGAAACCTACGAGCGTGCCGCCCTGCGTCGTGGAGTGGACGTGATTCGTGTGGATGACCTGCCATCAAATGGAGTCGGACAGTCGTGGCAGGCCGAATTCCGCTTTCGTGGCCGGACCAGAAAACTGAGGGCGACGGTAACCGACTTTGTCGCGCCGCAGATAGCCGTGATCGAGTCGCGTAGCGACGGGCTGCATGGGGCGGTTACGATCGAACTCGTAGCGCTGTCGGCATCGGACACGCGGCTGTTTCTGCAGTTCGAGATGCGCCCGAAGACATTCACCGCCCGCGTGTTTCTGCAATCACTCCGCCTCTCGAAGGCGGCGTTAACCCGCCGCTTTAAAAACAGCGTGACGAATTATGCACGCGGGCTGGAGCATCGGCTGCGCGTTCACAGCTGACGCCGTTCAACGAAGGCGGTCAGCAGGGTAGACACCCAAGATTGTCATCTCGGACGTGAAGTACTCCAACTCTTCCAATGCCAACTGGACGCTTTTATCTTCCGGGTGGCCCTCGATATCCGCGTAGAACTGTGTTGCTGAGAAAGATCCGCCGACCATGTAGCTTTCCAGCTTGGTCATGTTGACCCCATTGGTCGCGAAACCACCTAGTGCTTTGTAGAGTGCGGCGGGGATGTTGCGAACGCGGAAAACGAAGCTGGTCATCATCTTGCCATCGCCCCTGCGCGAATGATCCGGTTCCGGAGCCATCACAAGGAAGCGTGTCGTGTTGTTGTCGAAATCTTCGATATGACGCGCTAAAACATCGAGCCCATAAATCTCGCCGGCAAGCTCTGACGCGAGCGCGGCTTGCGACTTGTCCCCAAGCTCAGCGATGTTTTTTGCAGAACCGGCCGTGTCTGCCCCTGTCATCCTGTGGATCTTGTGTTTCAACAGAAACTCGCGGCACTGGCCGAGAAGCACAGGATGGCTATGGGCGGTTTCGACGTCGGCAAGTTTCGATCCGTTTATACCAAGAAGGTTGATGTGAACGCGGACGAAGGCCTCATTGATAATGTGCAGCCCTGATTCTGGCAGGAGGTGGTGAATATCCGCCACCCGTCCATAAGTCGAGTTTTCGACAGGCAACATGGCAAGCTCTGCATCACCCTTTCGAACCGTTTCAACGGTGTCCTCAAACGTGCGACAAGGGATCGCTTCCATATCGGGATAATTGTCGTGACAGGCCTGATGCGAATAGGCGCCGGGCTCTCCCTGGAAGGCAATTCGGTTGGTCATGTGTGGTTCCTGCGTCATTAAGCCACTAAGCAGTGCTAACTACACCTTGCATAAAGGGGATGGAAGCGCGTAGATACGGCGCAAATCCGGACTAGATGGAAAAAGCGACATGTTCGACACGATGANNGTGCTTGGTTTCTGCGGCACCTTCCTGGTGTTTCTGCTGGGAGGCTGGGCATCGGAAACAATTTACCACACTGGTGGTGGCCATGGCGACGGCGAGCACGCTCAGGGCTACAAGATTGAAGTCGAAGAAGCGGCTGGCGGCGAAGCGGAAGTCGAATTGGCCTTTGCAGACGTTCTTGCTGCGGCAAATGCCGAAAAGGGCGCAAAAGTATTTGGTAAGTGTAAAGCCTGCCACAAGCTGGAAGACGGCGCGAACGCGACCGGCCCGCACCTGTTTGGCGTTGTTGACCGCGCAGTTGGTTCGGCCGCTGGCTACGGTTACTCGGGCAGCCTGGTTGCCGTTGCGGACACCTGGTCCGCAGATAATCTGAACGAATTCCTGGCAAACCCGAAGAAATTCGCCCCAGGCACCACCATGGGCTTCTCGGGTTTGAAAAAGATCGAAGATCGCGCCAACCTGGTAGCGTATCTGCAAAGCATCGGCGGCTAATTCAGCCTCGAAACAGAGAATTAGATGGGCCGTCCCTTTGGGGCGGCCTTTTCTTTGGCCGATCACCAAGGCTTGACGTATCTTTTCTTGAAACCCTTGCGGCCTGCGCCTTAGCTTGAACCCAATAGGGTTTGACCAGAGGATTCCGCATGCCAAGCACCGCTTACGCGACCACCGCTTCCCGCCGAACGATGATTCCGTTCCTTCGGTGGATGATCGTGCCGCTCTTGGCATTTCTGCTTTTGGCCCCGCCCGTTCGGGCCGACGAGGGCCTGATCAAGGCGCATGGCATATCGACTTTCGGTGACCTGAGGTATCCGGCTGACTTCCCTCATCTGGACTATGTAAACCCGGACGCACCTAAGGGCGGCGAGATGTCGATTTGGGGATTTGGATCGTTTGATTCGATGAATCCCTATTCGATCAAGGGCCGGGCCGGTGGTCTTGCATCTGTTTTCTTCGAATCTCTTCTGGTTGGCACCGCCGACGAAATTGGTGCAGCCTACGGTCTTCTGGCTGAAACTCTGGAGTATCCAGAGGATCGAAGCTGGGTGATTTTCAACCTGCGACCAGAGGCTAAGTTTTCAGACGGGTCCGCGCTGACAGCCGACGACGTGGCGTTCAGCTACGAAACCTTCCTGACAAAGGGCTTAAGCAGCTTTCGCGCGCAGCTTGCCAAGAAGGTTGAAACGGTTGAGGTCCTAGGACNNCCCGCGATCTGCCGCAGGACGTGGGCGGACTACCGATTTTCTCGAAGGCCCATTATCTCGAGAACGGGCTTGATCTCGAGGATAGCAACCTGACGCCAATGATGGGCTCTGGCGCCTATGTGCTCGACCGGCTCGAAATCGGAGAGACTCTCGTCTATCGCCGCAATCCCGATTATTGGGGGGCAGAGCTGCCGATTAACAAGGGCCGCAACAATTTTGACCACCTGCGAATTGAATATTACGCCGACTACAATGCGGCTTTCGAGGGGTTCAAAGGCGGTAGCTACACCTTCCGGAACGAGGCGGCTTCGAAGATTTGGGCGACCTCCTATAATTTTCCGGCCATCGAAAGCGGCGCTGTTGTGAAGGCCGAGATACCGCATGGTGACAAGGCGACGGGGCAGGCCTTCATCTTCAACCTGCGCCGCGAAAAGTTTCAGGACCCGCGAGTGCGTGAGGCCATCGGGCTGATGTTCAATTTCGAATGGTCTAATGAAACCCTGTTCTACGGTCTTTACGACCGGGTGAATTCTTTCTGGGACAACAGCACGCTTGCGGCGCAAGGCGCGCCGAGCGAGGCAGAGTTGGCCTTGCTGGAACCGTTGGCGGACCAGTTGCCCGAGGGCGTCCTGACGGATGAACCTGTTTCGCAACATGTTTCATCGTCCACTCGCCAGCTGGACCGCAAGGCGCTGCGCAAGGCTTCCGCGCTTTTGGATGAAGCCGGGTGGCTCGTCGGGGGTGATGGGCTGCGTCGCAACGCGGATGGAGAGTTGCTTGAAGTCGCGATCCTGAACGACAGCCAGACCTTCAACCGGGTCATCAACCCTTTTGTGGAAAACCTGAAACGTCTGGGGGTTTCTGCCGAGCATGAGTTCATCGACAACGCGCAAATGACCAACCGGGAACGCCCGCCAGCCTATGATTTCGATATTGTGACGGGCTTCATGCAGACAAGCTATATCCCCGGTACAGAGCTGCGGCAGTTTTATGGCTCGGAAACCGCCGATACGTCGACCTTCAACAAGGCTGGCCTGCGGAGCCCGGCTGTGGACGTTCTGGTCGACAAGATCATAGGTGCACAAAGCCAGCAGGAGTTGGAAACCGCAATCTCTGCTCTGGATCGCGTGCTGCGGGCTCTCCGCCCTTGGGTGCCTCAGTGGAATAAGAACGCGCATACGGTCGCGTACTACGACATGTACGAATACCCTGACCCGTTACCGCCTTTTGCCTTGGGCAATCTCGACTTCTGGTGGTACAACGCGGAAAAAGCAGAAAAGCTCAAAGCCTCTGGCGCTTTGAAATAACGCAGGCAAAGCAGGGCAACAGATGGGCGCCTATATCCTTCGGCGATTGTTGCTGATCATCCCCACGTTACTTGGGATCATGATCATTAACTTTACGCTGACCCAATTCGTCCCCGGTGGGCCGATCGAACAGATCATCGCGCAGATGGAAGGTTCTGGCGATGTGTTCGAAGGCATCGCTGGCGGGGCCGATGCCGGGGCAGGGGGCGAAGAGGAAAGCTATCTTGGCTCGCGCGGCCTGCCGCCTGAATTCATCGAAGAGCTGGAAAAGGAATTCGGCTTCGACAAGCCACCGTTGACGCGTTTCCTGATCATGATGGGCAACTACTTGCGCTTCGACTTTGGGGACAGCTACTTCCGATCCGTCAGCGTTGTGGATCTGATCGTCGAGAAGATGCCGGTGTCGATCACACTTGGCCTATGGTCCACATTGATCGCCTATATCGTCTCGATCCCCTTAGGGATCCGCAAGGCTGTCAGGGATGGTACCGCCTTTGATACTTGGACCAGCGCGGCGATTATCGTGGCCTATGCGATCCCGGGGTTCCTGTTCGCGGTTCTGTTGCTGGTTCTGTTCGCAGGCGGTTCGTACCTGCAATGGTTCCCGCTGCGGGGGTTGACCTCGGACAACTGGGAAGAGCTTTCGCTATTCGGCAAGGTGATCGACTATTTCTGGCATATTGCCTTGCCTGTCGTCGCTACGACGATCTCAAGCTTTGCCACGCTGACCTTGCTGACCAAGAATTCGTTTCTGGACGAGATCAAGAAGCAATACGTGATCACCGCCCGCGCCAAGGGGCTGACCGAACGCCGGGTGCTCTACGGCCACGTGTTCCGCAACGCCATGCTGATCGTGATCGCCGGCTTCCCGGCGGTGTTCATCGGGGTGTTCTTCGGCGGCTCGCTTCTGATCGAGACGATCTTTTCACTGGATGGTCTNNTTGTTGGCGTGTTCTTCGGGGCCTCGATCATCATCGAGACGATCTTCTCGCTGGATGGCCTTGGACGGCTTGGTTTCGAGGCCGCCGTCGCGCGTGATTATCCGGTGATTTTCGGTACGCTGTTTGTCTTTGGCCTGATCGGGCTGGTGGTCAATATCCTGTCGGACCTGATGTATGTCTTCGTCGATCCCCGTATCGACTTTGAAAGCCGGGAGACCTGACGGATGTTCACGCTCTCTCCGCTCAACCAGCGCCGTTGGCGCAATTTCAAACGCAACCGTCGCGCTTTCTGGTCACTGATCCTTTTCGGCGTGTTGTTCGGCCTTTCGCTGTTCGCAGAGTTTCTCGCCAATGACCGCCCGATCATGGTGACCTATCAGAACGAGCGCTATTTCCCCATCTTCAACTTCTACCCCTGAGACCACCTTCGGCGGTGATTTCCGCACCGAAGCGGAATACGGCGATATAGAGGTGCAATGCCTGATTATCTCGGGCGGGCTAGAGTCCTGTTTCGATGACCCAGAGGGCGTGATCGACGATGCCGAGGACGGCATGGTCGAGGGAGAAGCCATTCAAAAGGGCGGTCTGCTGTGGCCGCTGATCCCGTTTAGCTACAATTCCATTGTCGAAACTGGTGGCGTCGTTCCCAGCCCGCCAAGCGCACAGAATATTCTTGGCACGGATGATACCTCGCGGGATGTGGCTGCGCGGGTGATTTATGGCTTCCGCCTGTCCATTCTGTTCACTCTGATCGTGACGACCGCCGCTTCGCTCATCGGGATTATCGCCGGGGCGATTCAAGGGTATTTCGGGGGAAAGGTCGACTTGATCTTCCAGCGTGTATTGGAAATCTGGGGCTCTACACCGCAGCTTTACATTATCATCATTCTCTTCGCGATTTTGGGGCGTGGCTTCTGGCTATTGGTCTTTCTGACGGTTCTGTTCGGCTGGCCAGCGCTGGTGGGCGTGGTGCGGGCAGAGTTCCTGCGCGCGCGGAACTTCGAATACGTGCGGGCGGCGCGGGCGCTGGGCGTATCGAACCGGGTCATCATGTTCCGGCATATGTTGCCCAACGCGATGGTTGCGACACTGACGATGCTGCCGTTCATCATCACCGCTACGATCGGCACGCTCGCCAGCCTTGATTTCCTTGGCTATGGCCTGCCATCCTCGGCGCCCTCGCTTGGCGAGTTGACCCTGCAGGGCAAGCAGAACCTGCAAGCGCCGTGGCTTGGTTTCACCGCGTTCTTTACCTTTGCTATCATGCTATCGCTTCTCGTTTTCATTTTTGAGGGCGTTCGCGATGCCTTTGATCCAAGAAAGACCTTTCAATGAGCGTGCTTGAGGTCAAAGACCTGTCCGTCAGCTTCCGTCAGGACGGCAAGGACCACCTTGCGG
>JABAOD010022907.1_pt3 | contig 11453 bp, 9 predicted proteins | sample 7062151 | NCBI WGS metagenome assembly JABAOD01 (sample SAMN14538626, study PRJNA623070) | marine sediment metagenome | biome: marine biome [ENVO:00000428]; feature: marine pelagic biome [ENVO:01000023]; material: deep marine sediment [ENVO:00002113] | place: India: Gulf of Khambhat ...
CCACGGGACCCAACGCCCGGGCGGGGATCGCGATCGCGTTGGTGCACCTGCTCTTCAATCTGAGCGCGACGTTGCTGATCTTTCCGTTTGAGCGGGTTCGCGACCTTCCGCTTGGCGCCGCACGACGGTTGGCGGAGGTGGCCGTCCGGTCGCGTCGATGGGCCTTGCTCTATGTGGTGATGTTGTTCTACGGATTACCCGCACTCTTGGCAGCCGTCGACCGGCTCCTCGGGTGATCGCGGAGGGTCCATGCTTCGTGAGTTGCTCAGCATCTTTAGGTCGAGCGAGCCGTTGAGCGCGATGGGCGAGAACTTCGCCCAGATGCTCAGGCTCACGTACGAGAGCACCCTTCGGGCCGGCGACATGTTCTTTCGCATGCAGGCTACGCCCGAGGAGCGCACCTGGATCTATCAGCAGGATGTGGCGGTCAACATGCTGGAGCGGGTCATCCGCAAGCAGGTGATCGCGCACCTGTCGGTGCGCGGGAACGCGGCGTCGCTGCCCTACTGCCTGCTGCTGATGAGCCTGGTCAAGGACGTCGAGCGCATCGGGGACTACGCCAAGAATCTCTCCGAAGTACCGGAAGTCCACCCGCAGGCGTTGCCGGACGACGAGATCGTGGCGGAACTACGCGAGATACGCGCCGGGGTCGAGACGGCGTTCGCGGCGACGTCCGACGTGTTCACAACGTCCGACCGGGATCGTGCCAACGAACTCATTCGTCAAGGGCGGGACATCGCGCACCGATGCGAGATGCTCGTCGATCGCATTGCGCGCAGTGAGTACAATGCGGCGGATACCACCGCTACGGTGTTGGGGACGCGCTTCTACAAGCGCATCGGTGGGCACGTGCTCAACGTGCTGTCCAGCGTAGTGATGCCGCTCCACAAGCTGGACTACTACGACGAAGACGAGCTGACCGCGGACGAGGGGCGTTAGCCGGCCATACGGCGCGTCGCGCCTAGGGCCGCCTCTCCTTGGCGGCCTCCAGGTCGATCATCTTCACGCCACCGGCATAGGTCGTCACCGGCGCATCCGCCAGGTTCGTGATCTTCCGCACGTTGTTCGCGATCCGCATGGCCGCTGCGTGGATGCTCTCGGCAGAGCTGCGCTGCTCGGTGTTGAGGGTCGATCCTTCCGCGGTGAGGAGCTGACTCTCCGTCACGATCGCGGTCAGGGCGTTGTTGATCTCATGCCGGATGGTCACGGCGAACTGCCCGATCGCCGCCATCCGCTCGTTCCTGAGGGCGCGGTTGTAGTAACCGTGGAGCTGTTCCGAGAGCGAGCCCACACTGATCGCCAGGGTCCCGTAGGCGATGTAGATGGGCACCGTGATCCGCCAATCGTCCGGCGTGAAGTTGAGCGCCACCACGAGCTGCACCACCACGAACAGCGCGGTTCCCATCATCAGCGCCGCGAAGGCCCCTCGCAGGCCGTAGTGGAGGGACAACAGAAACGCCGGCGCGAGCGTCACGAGCCATACCAACTCATCGGTGAGCCCCGGATCCTCCGGAAGCGCGACCTGGACCACTACCGGGAAGAGATACGCGCTCGCGGAATAGACCCAGAAGCGCGAGGAGAGCGGTGGGCGGTGTGACAGCGGCTCGAAACCGACCGCACGCATGATCCAAGGGGGGAGTGACATCTCAGGCTGCCTCTGATCGTGGTCGCGATCCCAAGATGACCGCTCGGGCGCCGATGCGGAAGAGTCGCGCGCGTGGTTAGCCCGCCTGGCCGTCGCCGAAGATCACCGCGTCCACGGTCAGTCGAGGGATCGAGCGTTCTCCCGGCGGGAGCTGCGCGATCCACTGGGCGAGTGGCGCGGTGGAGGAACCCAGAATGAGGCGTTCGCTGAGCGCCGAGAGTGCCCCGACCCGAAGGCCCGCCGACACATGATCGAGTGCGGTGCTGAGTAGATCAAGCGCCCGTCGGTCACGCGCCTTCGCCGCGTCGGCGCCGCGGCGCAACAGCATCCGACGGAGCCGGCGGGTCTCCGCGTCGTGAGGGCCCAGCTGCGCGGCGTGGATGCTCGCCCGCCATGTGTCGAGCAGCGCTTGCGTGAGCGTGTCGGGCGCCGAATGCTGGGACGGCTCACCGTGCAGCAGGGCATGCACCAGCTGCAGCACCCGCCGATGGTCCAGCACCGCCTTGGGGTCGGCCCCCTCTAGGACGAGCAAGTGGGGCACCGTGGAGCCGCCCAGGCACCATCGCGCCGCCGCGGCCACGGCGAGTGGGCCACGAGCCACGGCCACGCGCGGGCCGTGCGCGGGTCCGGGCGTGTCCTGCCCACCCGGATCCGCCCCGCGCGGACCCCGGCTCGACCAAAGGCGCTCGCGGTGTTCCAGCTGGAGGTTGAGGAGGTGGCCGCGCCCCGGCACGCTCGTGACCGGGACGCCGAGTCGGAGCTGCCTGGCGGCCTTGACCACTAGACGCTCGGTGAGGCGCAGCCGCTGCTCGACGGCAGATGGCGGCAGCATCCACCACACGCGGGCCGTGCGATGAGCCGATCCCAACCGCGCCACCCGTCCAAGCCGTTGTGACAACCGCAGCGGTGTCCACGGGAGGTCGTAGTGGACAATGCCGTCGGCGTCCTGGAGGTCGAGTCCCTCGCTCACCAGGTCCGTGGCAATCAGGGTGGCGACACGTCGACCTGCGGGTGGCTCGGCGGCGCGGCGCGCGTGCGGGGCAAACAGCCGCAGCGCGACGTCGACCGAGACCGAGCTCGACGCGATCCATGCACGACCGCCACCGACCACGGCCACCTCCCGCCACGCCAGTCGCCGCGCGAGATCCAAGGCCGTGGCGACCGCGGTGGTGAAGACGATCGTCTTGGCGCCGGCTCGCGAGCGGAGTATCTGCGTCAGGCGGTCGGCTTTCGGATTGGGATGGATTGCATGGGGAAGACAGGCCAACAACTGGAGCAGACGTTCCCTCTCTGTGCGGAGTGCAGCTTCATCGGCTTGCTGCGGTGGGCGGTGCAGCGCCGGCAGCCCGAGCGTCAGCTGCATGTCGTCGCCGGGGCCGAAGATCCGGCGGGCCGCGGCACGCGAAAGCCGCTCTCCCGAACGGGCGGCCGTCTGGGCGCGATCGAGGTACGCGAGGTGGCGCCGGAGGGTCTGGCGACCGGCGACGACCGACGAGGAAAGCCGGTGCAGCAGGTGCAGTCGCAGCAGGTGCTGCGTGACGGACTCTCCCGCCGCGGGGAACTCGAGGGCGTCGACCGCGCTAAGCACGGCCTGCAACGCCTGGGATGGCAAGGGGCCGAGCCGCACGATCGCAGCGTCCACCGGTCGGGGAAGCCGTGTCCAGGAGGGTTCCAACACATCGTGTGATCGGGCCACGATCAGCGTGGAGGCGCTGCAGAAGATCGCGTCATACGCCCGGGACCGAACCGCGGCTTGCAGCGACGGGGTGCCCAACAACGCGAGTCCGTGGTCGGGAAGGAACGTTCGAAGGAGGTGCGCCAGGTCGGACGCTCCGTTCACCACGGGCGTGGCGGTCAAGAGGAGCACCGGCGCCGATCGCACACCTTGTGCCAGGCGGGTGTAGCGTCGGGTCTTCGGGTTGCGGAACCGGTGGGCCTCGTCAACCACCACCAGGTCCCCACGCGGGACGGTACCGCCGCGACTCAGAGACTCGTGCGAAACCAGGGTGCACGTGACGGCCAGCTGCCCAGCCACGCTGCGCCATTGGGAGCATAGGTTGGCCGGCGCGGCGACGACGACCCGCCGGTAGCGCGTGGCCACCGCAAGCGCCACGTAGGTCTTNNTCCCGCGAAACCCTCGAGCAGCGCGGCCAGACGCCGCGCGGCGTCCATCTGGTGCGGGAGGAGCCAGGGGGGCGGTTCCCAGTCTTCCAGGATGGGTCCTCGCGCGGCCCGGCGCAGCGAGGGTGCGAGCAGGCGCGGCGTGACGCGCGTGGCCCGCGCCAGCGCCCAGCGCAGCGGCTCGCGGACTGGCTGCAGATCGCTAGCGACGATGCGCGGCCAACGAACGGAGATCCGCGCAGACGGACGCGGGAAGCCCCAGGGCCTGTGCCACGACATCGTCGAGTTCATCGTCGGGAACGCGGATGCCGCGGTGCGCGGCGCGTGCCACCTCTGCGACCTGCGCGCGTCCCGCTCCGGGCGGAGGCAGTGGGATGTGGCCCGCAGCACGGGCGTTGAGGCGGCGGTAGTCGCCTCGGGCTTCGTCCGCGATCAGGTTGAGCAGCGCCGCCGCCCACGTGGAGTTGAGCACGGCGGCGACGACCAGGGCAGTCGCCCGATCGGGCGGCGTGGCCAGGTAGCAGGTGTTGAGCGGCATCGCACCGGCCGCGGCGGTTTCCTCGAGCACGGCGGCCCGCGGGCGACGAGCGATGTCGGGCCAGGCCACTCGATGAGGGGCGTGCACCGCGGCCGTCCGGAACAGCGCCCAGATGGGACCGTGGCGGTAGTCCGCACGGGCTCGCAGTCGACGGCTGCTGCCGTGTATGTAGCGCCGTGCCTGCGGCGGCAGCTGACGTAGGAGGTCGCCTCGCACGTCATAGGGCCAGAAGAGCACGCGGGTCGGCCGGGTGGCGAAAGGCTGCAGATCTCGGCCCCGGAGTGCCGACCGCAGGAGCGCAGGCTCGACTACGGCCTCGCGCCCGCCGAACCGCACGCGGGTCCCCTCCGCGGTGTCGGCGACCACGACGCCGACCATCACATCGTCGGCTCCGGTCTTCACTCCGAGGGCGGGAGGGGCGACCCGACTCAACGGCGTTCCGCTGTGCCTGAAATGTTCCAGCGCGTCTCGGGCGCGATCGGGGATGAGCACCCAGGGGCCGTCGTCGAGCAACCGGCGCTGACGCAGCGTGGAGGTCGATCCAAATGCCAGCCGAAGCGCGTGGTCGGGTGCCGGCGGCGTCTTCTTGAGGACCACGGCGAGCGGGTAGGTTGTGGCGCCGAACCGGGCCGACTGGCGCGCGGGAACGCGATGCACGTAGGCGAGGCTCGTCTCCCGCACGAGGTGGCGCCGAATCGGTGAGGCGTATCCGGCGGACGCCAGCTTACTCGGCAGGAGAAAGCCCACGGCGCCGTGGGGTGCGGTCAGCTCGATCGCCCGCTCCAGGAAGGCCACCGATAAGTCGGGCAAGTGCCGGAAGCCGGGCTGCTTCTCGCTTCGCCAGTACGAGAACCGCTGTCGGAGCGCCCTGCGTCGGTCGGGCGCCAGCCGTTCGGCGCGGACCCAGGGGGGGTTGCCGAGCACGACATCGAAACCGCCCGCCGCGACGATGTCCGGTGCGTGGACCTCGAATGCGAAGAACGGCAGTTGGTCGTCGCGCAGCGCGAGCGCGGCTCGTCGCAGATCCCGGTGACTGCGGGCCAGCATTCGGTATCGGGATTTCTGTCCCGCCGTCAGGCCGGAGCGTCGCCCGAACAGATCGCGTCCGGCGGCTGCGATCCGGAGCTCTCGCAAGGCTGCGACGGTGGCGTCGAGTCCGCTCTTGAGCAGCGCCCCAGCGAGCTGTCGTTCGGACTCCCTCAGCGCAGCGATCGCCTGCGGATGTGCGCCGCCGCGTGCGTCGAACAGGGCATCGCGGGCCTCTTGGACGGCAGGGGTCATCCGGGCCATCACGGGCGGTCGTCGCACGCCGAGGGCCCGCGCAGCGCCGAGTGGGTCGAGCAGGGTGTCGCCCTGGCGGACGACGCCGTCCAGGTTCGGTAGCGGCCGGACCGAGGCGATCTCGCTCGTCGGGTCATCGGCGACGACGGCTAGCCAGAGCCTCAGTTCGGCCAGACGGACGGCCGTGGGGTTGAGATCGACGCCGAAGAGGTTGCGGCGGAGGATATCGCGCCGCAACCGCCAGCGGGTGCGCGCGGTGCGCCGCCGCTCGACGGCCAGCCGCAACTCGGTCAGGTGTTCCAGGGCACCGAGAAGGAACGCACCCGAGCCGGCGGCCGGGTCGAGAATCCGCAGCCGCCGCAGCCCACGCTGCCCCTCCCGCCGGTTGGCCTCCGAGAGCCTATCGCCGGAAACCGCCCGGTCGATCAGCCGGTCGAGCGCATGCCCACGAAGGGCGGTGCGTATCGTGGCCCGCACGATCTCGGCGACTAGGCTTTCGGGCGTGTAGTACGTTCCCGTGTCGTGCCGCTCGTCCTCATCCATCAGCCGCTCGAAGACTCGGCCGAGCATGTCGGGCGCGATGGCGTCGACCTCGTGCGCTTCCCGGAGGCAGAACCGAAATCGGTCGAAGAGCTGGTCGAAGGCGTCTCGCCACAATCCGTTGGCAAAGTGCGCGGGACCGACCCGTCGCTCCACCGGGTGCGGCTCGAAGAGACCACCGTTCAGGTACGGGATGTCGCCGAGCCGCCGCGCGTGGCGGCGCTGAGGCATTGGTCGGTTGAGTGTGCCGAAAAAGAGCAGGTGGAGAGCGGTGCGGTGGAAGTGGCGGCGCCGCGCGAGCGTGATGTCGAGAAGGCTCCGCAGATAGTCGGGCCGGCCGTCCAGCCAACCTTTGGCTTGCACGAAATAGAGAAAGAGCACCCGCGTGAGCGAGAGGAGTGCGACCATGCGGCGGTCGGCAACTGGTCGCCGCTGGTCGAGTGATGCCGCCATGCGCTCGAGGGTGATCCGGAAGGCGGTGAAGAACCGCTCGCCGGCGACTTGCGTGGACAGCGCCTCCGTGACGCGGAGCGCGTGACTGAGCGCATTGGAGGTCGGGGCGGGACGCAGGCTCTCGAGTTGCTGCAGCGCGAACGGCGTGGCGCCGCGGAGCGGGACAGTGAGCACGCGGGTCGTGTGGGTGGGGTCCGGTCGCGGCGCGGCGATGACCAAGCACTGAGGGCTCAGGGCCACCGCGATCGCGCGCTCGCCCGAGGTGCGAAGGGCTCGTGCCAAGGAGCGGGCGGCGGCTTCCGGGGAGTCTGCGGACACGGCGAACACCCGGAACCCGCGCCACTGCGCGACCACCCGAGCACCGTGTCGGCCGTGAAGTGCGGCGGGCTCGTACCCAAGCGCCGCAAAGAGCGCTGTGAGATCGTCCAGGGTGCGGAGTGCCGAGATGTGTGTTGCAAGCATGGTCCGGCCCGTGGGGGCCGTACCACGCTACGGCGGGACCGCCGGACTACTGCGCCGTTCGGCTGCGGCAGGGATCAGAACGTTGCGGGGCCGGGGCGCTCAGTCGCGAGATGCTAGCGGCCTTCCGCCAGTGGCCTGAGCGCCAAGTCGAGTTGCCACACCCGGTGGGCCACCGCATGGACGCGATCGCCCGACTCCAGGAACAGGTGTACCTGACCGTCTCGAAACAGGAACTCCCGCGGCTGGACCTCGAAATTGCGGAGCGGCACCTCGATCCGAGTGCGCCGGTTCGACGGCACGCCGCAGACGTGATACCACCCCCGCTCGTCGGTGCGCACCTCGATCTCGGTAGGTCGTGCCGCATCGAGATCCGGCGCCAGCCAGGAGACCGTGACGGGTACGTCTGGCAGCGGCTCATCGGCGCGTTCGTCCCGGACGGTCCCGTGGACGACGTACTCACCGATCTCGAGCAGCCTGCCGCCGCACAAGTGGCGGTGCACGCGGTCCAGCGGCGGGATGGTGAGGTCGGCGCGGAAGGAGCCTCCCGGCCTGAGCATCCGAGTGACGCGCCCCGGGGCATAGCCCAGGGAGTCCAGTCGGGCGGACGTCAGGCGGTACTCGCCTGCGAGCAGAGTCTTCAGTGTGAATCGGCCCAGCGAATCGGTGCGCGTGGTGTAGCCCGTGCCGTCGACGGTGACCGGTTCGCCTGCGAGTGCGCGGCCGCGGATGCTGTCGAACACGATTCCCTCGATCAAGGCCATCGAGGGCGATTGGTATTCGAGCACGCCGTCGAGGTCCCGCACCTCGATGACCGCGCCGCCCGCCTCACGGATGCCGGCAAGCACCGGCTCGGTGCGACGCACGCCCGGTGCCACCACGCGGGTCTGGGACCCGAGCAGCGGGATGCGCAGCTCCCACCGTTCGAGAATCCAGGTGCCGGATCGCAGCCGCTGGAAGCCGATCGACCCTCCAATCCGCTCGTCGCGCACCGGCAGCGGGAGATCGGTGTAGCGGTACTCGATGCTTCGCAGCTCGGCGGAGACCGGGTCGATCCAGAGGATCCCCTCGATGTCGGGAACGCCGCGCTCGGGAATCGGTCGAAAGGCCAGGCCGAGCAGCCCGGCGAACTCGCCGGCGCCGCGCACCGCCTCGAAGCAGTGCGTCTGGTGGAAGCTCTCGTCGAGCAACACGTTGGCGTCGGGCCCGTGGTAACGTCGCACGTTGCTGCGGGCGACGACGTAGCCTCGCCGCGCGAGCTCGCCCGGCGGGATGCTGGCGAACGGCTGGAGCGCGCTGCCCTCGAGTACCCAGGCGTCGCCGGCATCCGCCAAGTGACCGCGCACGTCGCGGCGGCGGCGGTATCGGTGAAGGAGGCTCCGGTAGCCCACTTCGTGCGCGGTCCATGCAGCGGCGGAGAGGGCCTTCCGTGCCTCGTCCCACAGGGCGGCGACGTCGGGGCCGCCCCGAGGCGATCGGCAGCGCGTCTCCCCGGTGATCTCGACCGCGTCCAGCCGGATCGGGAGCGCGGCGATTCGAAGGTCGAGATCCACCGTGGCGCCGGCCGGCAGGGCGACCGGCTCGGATTCCCACGCGCGGTACCCGACGGCCTCCGTGCGTACCCTATAGCGGCCCGGCGCCGGCGCGGACAGTGCAAACCTCCCACCGGCCACGGTCAGCGATCTGGCAACCTCACTCCCGAGGCTGTCGAGCAGCACCACGAACCCCCCACCGATCGCCGCGCCGGTGAGGCTGTCGGTCAACTGACCGCGGGCCGACTGGGCGGCCACGACCCGTGACGCCAGGACCAGCGTCAGGACCGTCAGCACGAAGCGGCGCGCCATGGTGGCTAGGACTCGCTGAGCGCGCGCGCCCGCGCCAGATCGATATCCCGGGCGATCGGCGGGGGCCACCCGCGCTCCTGGCGCTCGAGGTCGATCAGGGCTCGCTCCCTGAGCACCCGGCGGCGGGTTGCGGCGTCGATGAGCCGCCGCGCGACGGCCTGCTCGAATTCGTCCTCATCGAGCCATTGCGGCAGTCCCTCGACCGGTTGCCACAGATCCAGGAAGAGATCGCTCCCGATCCAATGGTCTCCGTCGAGCACGGGCGGCCGGCACAGATTGGTGTACCATCCGGTGGTGGTTTCGTCGGCCACGTGAAACCGACCGATGTCGTACCAGCGTTCGGGGAACACGTACCAGACGATCGGGGCCCCGGAATCCTGGATCGGCACGCCGTCGACCGTCACTGGCTGTCCGTCGTAGTGGTCGAGCAGCAACACCTTCACATCCGGGCGATCGATCACGAGCCACTCCACGTAGAACGTTGCTGGTTTGTTCGGCCGACGATATTCGTACAAGATTCGACGGGGTGCCACACGCTGATCCTCGAGGGTTCGTATGAGCAATCTAGTTAGTGCGGGCGGTCGTGGTCGGGTTAGCGCGACGATGCTGCTTCCCGTGGCGGTCATCCTGTGGGGCTGTGTGCCGGACCGCATCGCATCACTCGAGCGCCGGATCGATGATCGCGTCGTCGGAACCGGTGCCGAAACGGTCGGGGTGTACTTCTGGGACTTCGAATCGCACGACTCCCTGTTGCGTGCGCCGGATGTGCGCATGCACGCCGCCAGCATGATGAAGGTGCCGGTGATGATTCAGTTGTTTCGCGACGCCGACGCCGGCCGGCTGGGTCTCGACGACAGTCTCGTGGTCGTCAATCGGTTTCGCTCCATCGTGGACGGCTCGCCGTACGCGTTGAGCGCGGCCGACGATGGCGACACGACGCTCTACCAGCGCTTGGGCGAGCGGGAGTCGATCCGGCGCTTGATGGACCTGATGATCACGTTCTCCAGCAACCTCGCGACCAACCTGCTCATCGAGTTGGTGGGTGCGGAACGGACGCAACAGACGATGCGCGACCTCGGCGCCGACTCGATTGCCGTTTTGCGTGGCGTCGAAGACATCAAGGCGTATCAGGCGGGGCTCAGCAACATGACGACGGCGCGCGATCTCGGAACGATCTTCAGCGCGATCTTCGAGGCGCGGGTGGCGAGCCCCGAGTCCTGCGACGAGATGATCGCGATCTTGTCACGCCAGGAATTCAAGGAGGGAATCCCGGCCGGGCTGCCTGCCGGGACGCAGGTGGCGCACAAGACGGGCTCCATCACCGGAATCCGGCATGACGGCGGCATCGTGTTCGGCGCCGGCGGCCAGCGCTACGTGCTGGTGGTACTGACCCGGGGAATCGCCGACGATGGCGTGGCTGACCGGTTGATCGCCGACATCTCGCGGCTGGTCTACGAGCACGTGAGCGGTGAGATGGCGGTCGAGGCGGCGTCGAAATGAACCCGAGAGGGAACCGGCTCCCTGAGCCGAGGTCGGCCCGCCGGCAACCATGGCACACCTAGAGTTCACGCCCAACCTCCAACGCCACGTGGCCACACCGCCACGTGACGTGGCGGGGCGCACCGTGCGGGAGATCCTCGACGCCGCGTTCGCGGAGAACGCTCGCGCGCGGGGTTATGTGCTGGACGAGCAAGGGGCGTTGCGCCCTCACATGGTGGTGTTCGTGGACGGTGAGGCAGTGAAGGACCGCGTCGGCCTCTCCGACCCGGTGACGCAGACTTCTCGGGTCTTCGTGATGCAGGCCCTGTCAGGTGGATGAGCCGTGAGGGACGAATGAGCGATCGCATTCTGGTGGGGACCCGCAAGGGGCTCTTCACCATCACCCGGGCCTCCGACGGCGCCTGGGGCGTGGACTGCGCCGCCTTTCTCGGCGACCATGTCTCGATGGTGCTGCCGGACCATCGAGATGGCGTGATGTACGCCGGCCTGGCGCACGGTCACTTCGGCGCCAAGCTCCACCGGTCGAGAGATGGCGGGGTGTCGTGGGAGGAGTGTGCCACGCCAGCCTACCCGCAACGGGCCGAGGGAGAGCCGCCGGACGTCAGCGCGTTCGGGACGGAGATCCCGTGGAAGCTCAGCCTGATCTGGGCGCTTCGAGGCCGGTGGAAGCGGTGAGCCGGGGCAGCTGTGGTGCGGGACGATCCCCGGCGGGCTCTTCACGTCGACGGACGGAGCCGATTCGTGGAACCTGGTGGCGACGTTGTGGCACCACCCGTTGCGCCGAGAGTGGTTCGGGGGAGGATACGACTACCCCGGTATCCACTCGATCTGCGTGCATCCGGACGATCCGAGACGGGTGGCCGTGGGCGTCTCCTGTGGCGGCCTGTGGCTGACGTCGGACGGGGGGAGTGCGTGGCAGGTGAGCGCCGAGGGCATGTGGGCGGCGTACATGCCCCCTGAACGGAGGGCCGACCCCGCGATCCAGGATCCCCACCGTGTAATGCAGTGTCGGCATGCGCCGGACGTGCTCTGGGCGCAACACCACAACGGTGTGTTCCGCTCGACCGACGGG
>JABAOD010016343.1_pt1 | contig 11450 bp, 9 predicted proteins | sample 7062151 | NCBI WGS metagenome assembly JABAOD01 (sample SAMN14538626, study PRJNA623070) | marine sediment metagenome | biome: marine biome [ENVO:00000428]; feature: marine pelagic biome [ENVO:01000023]; material: deep marine sediment [ENVO:00002113] | place: India: Gulf of Khambhat ...
GGCTTCGACTACCTGCGCGACAACATGGCCATGCGACTCGAGGACCGGGTGCAGCGCGGCCACGCCTACGCGATCGTCGACGAGGTCGACTCGATTCTCATCGACGAGGCCCGGACGCCGCTCATCATCAGCGGTCGCGTCGGCGAGACCGGCAAGTGGTACCGCGACTTCGCCCGCATCGCCGCAGCGACTCCGCCGCGACGTCCACTACGAGGTCGACGAGAAGAAGCGCCAGGTCATCACCACCGAAGAGGGCGTGGGCCGGGTCGAGCAGATCCTCGGCGTCGAGAACATGTACGACTTCGCCAACGTCGACCTCATCCACCACCTCGACGTCGCGCTCAAGGCCAAGGAGCTGTACGAGCGCGACGTCGACTACCTCATCCGCGACGGTGAGATCAAGATCGTCGACGAGTTCACCGGGCGGGTGCTCGAGGGCCGCCGCTACTCCGAGGGCCTCCACCAGGCCATCGAGGCCAAAGAGGGCGTGAAGATCAAGGAAGAGAACCAGACGCTCGCCACGATCACGCTCCAGAACTACTTCCGGCTGTACGACAAGCTCGCCGGCATGACCGGTACGGCCGTCACCGAGGCGGGCGAGTTCCACGAGATCTACAAGCTCGAGGTGCTCGAGATCCCGACGAACAAGCCGATTGCCCGCATGGATCAGCCCGACCTCGTGTACGTCAACGAGGAAGAGAAGTTCAAGGCGCTGGTCGAGGACATCGTCGAGCGCAACCAGGCGGGCCAGCCGATCCTGGTGGGCACCGTGTCGATCGAGAAGTCCGAGCGGCTCTCCGCCTACCTCAAGCGCCGCGGCATCACCCACGAGGTCCTCAACGCCAAGCAGCACGCGCGTGAGGCCCACATCGTCGCCCAGGCCGGCAAGTTCGGTGCGGTGACCGTCGCCACCAACATGGCCGGTCGTGGTGTGGACATTCAGCTCGGCGGCAACCCGGAGGAGCTGGCCAAGAGCGAGCTCCGCAAGAAGGACTTCGAGCCGGGCACCCCCGAATACGAGAAGGAGTTCCAGGCGGCATTCCAGCGCTACGAGTCGGAGACGTCCGTCGAGAAGGAGAAGATCCTCGAGCTGGGCGGGCTGTACGTGCTCGGCACCGAGCGCCACGAGTCGCGCCGCATCGACAACCAGCTGCGCGGCCGCTCGGGCCGTCAGGGCGATCCCGGCGAGAGCCGCTTCTACCTGTCGCTCGAGGACGACCTCATGCGGCGCTTCGCCAACGAGCGGGTGGCGTCGATCATGCAGCGGCTCAAGATCCCGCCGGACGTGCCCATCGAGCACAAGATGGTCACCAAGGCCATCGAGCGGGCGCAGAACCAGGTCGAGGCGCAGAACTTCGAGATCCGCAAGAACGTGCTCAAGTACGACGAGGTGATGAACACCCAGCGGAAGATCATCTACAAGTGGCGCAACCAGGTGCTCGAAGGGGAGGACGTCGAAGACCTGCTCGCCGAGTGGCGCACGGAGGTCATCGAGGCAGAGGTCCTCGGCCTGACGGAGGGTGTCGATCCCGCAGATTGGGACTGGGACGAGCTCGTCACCCGCATGACGCAGATCTACGACACCGAGCTCGGGAAGCACGCGTTCGCCCATCCCGACGATCTCGATCCAGAAGAGGTCGTCGACCGGTTCCACGCGGAGTCCCACGAGGTCTACGAGCGACGCGAAGAGGAGATCGGCACCGATGTCCTGCGCACGCTCGAGCGCCAGGTGGTGTTGTCGATCATCGACAACAAGTGGCGTGAGCATCTCGCCGAGATGGACTACCTGCGGTCCGGCATCGGGCTGCGCGCCATGGGTCAGCGTGACCCGCTGGTCGAGTACCAGCGCGAGGGATTCGCCTTGTTCGAGGCGCTCGTCGACGCGGTCAAGACCGACACCGTCCGCTATCTCTATCACGTCGAGGTGGTCAAGCAGCAGGCTCCGGAGCGGCCCAAGAACATCCAGACGAACCAGCCCGGCTCGTCCGGCAAGGGCCGCACCGTGACCAACAAGGGCGCCAAGATCGGCCGCAACCAGCCGTGTCCCTGCGGTTCCGGCAAGAAGTACAAGCACTGCCACGGCAAGCCCGGGGCAGAGCCGCTGCCCGGCTGAGATCCACCAGTAGCATCGCGAGCCATGTCCACGACCCACGAGATCGACCCGAACGCGCTCATCGCCGAGCTCCGGTCGCGCCTCGACGACGCCAGGAGGTTCCTTTGACGTCGAAGGCAAGGAAGAGGAGCTCGTCGAGCTGAGGCAAGCGGCATCGGCTCCCGATCTGTGGGATGACCAGGACCGGGCGTTGCAGGTGACACGGAAGCTCGCCCGCTACGAAGGCACGATCAACGATCTCGCCGAACTCGACCAACGGATCGAGGACGCCGAGGTGCTGCTCGAGATGGCTCGTGAAGAGAACGACGCCGGCTCGCTGCAAGAGGTCGTGGGGGAGCTGGGCGACCTCGATGCCACGCTCGCCGCACTCGAACGCACCACGTTGTTCTTCGGGGAGTACGACGACTCCACGGCCATCATCTCGATCAACGCCGGCCAGGGTGGCGTCGATGCCCACGACTGGGCGGAGATGCTGTTCCGCATGTACGTCCGGTACCTGGATCGCAGCAACTTCTCGTACACGATCGACGACAGGTCCTACGCCGAAGAGGCGGGTATCAAGTCGGCGACCATCACCGTGAAAGGCGACTTCGCCTACGGCACGTTCGAGTCGGAGCGAGGCGTGCACCGGCTGGTGCGCATCAGTCCCTTCGACTCCGCCGCCCGCCGTCACACCTCATTCGCCGGTGTCGACGTGGTGCCGGAGGTCGAGGCTGCCGCGTTCGAGATCAAGGAAGAGGATCTCCGTATCGACACGTACCGCTCCCAGGGCGCCGGTGGCCAGCACGTGAACACGACCGACTCGGCCGTGCGGATCACCCACCTCCCGACGGGTGTCGTGGTGGCTGTGCAGAACGAGCGCTCGCAGCTGCAGAACAAGAACCGGGCGATGCAGATCCTCGCCTCCCGCCTCGCCGAGCAGGCCCGCCGCCAGCAGCAGCAGGAGATCGACGCGATCCGGGGCGACCAGGTCGAGGCGGGGTTCGGCCGCCAGATCCGCTCCTACGTCCTGCAGCCGTATCAGATGGTGAAGGACCTGCGCACCGACGTCGAGGTGGGCAACGTCCAGGGCGTCCTCGACGGCGATCTCGACGGTTTCGTCGACAGCTATCTGCAGTGGCGGCGCGAACAGCAGGAGCGTTCGTAGGCGGCGTCCCCGGTGCTTTGTGTACCCCGTGCCACTGGTACCATTTCTGCGTCCGCCGGACAGGGGCTTTCGGGTGGACGCAAGCGGAACACGAACGAACGGTCGTGGCGCGCGCTGCGTGACCACGTTGAGGTGGAAGAACATCCATGATCCGGCTGCAGAGCGTCACCAAGGTCTATGAGGGTGGTGTCGTCGCGGTCAAGGACGTGGAGCTCGAGATCGCCAAAGGAGAGTTCGTTTTCCTGGTCGGTCCTTCGGGCTCGGGGAAGTCCACCCTCATCCGCCTCATGATGCGGGAGGAGCGCCCCAGCAACGGCGACATCTGGATCGCCGGCAAGCACGCCTCGAAGCTGCCCGAATGGAAGGTGCCGCACCTGCGCCGCTCGATCGGCACGGTGTTCCAGGACTTCAAGCTGCTGCCCAACAAGACGGTCTACGAGAACGTCGCGTTCGCCCTCGAGGTGACCGGGCGGCCCCGCCACGTGATCAACACGCAGATCCCGCAGGTGCTCAAGCTCGTCGGTCTCAGCGCCAAGGCCGACCGGTTTCCCAGACAGCTCTCCGGTGGCGAGCAGCAGCGGGTGTCGGTGGCGAGAGCCTTCGTCAACCGGCCGCTCATCCTGCTCGCCGACGAGCCGACCGGAAACCTCGATCCGGCGACCTCGGTCGGCATCATGCGCATCCTCGATCGGATCAACCGGACCGGTACCACCGTCGTCATGGCCACGCACGATCACGCCATCGTCGACGCGATGCGCCGCCGCGTGGTCGAGCTGGAGAGGGGACGCGTCGTCCGCGACCAGTCGAAGGGCGTGTACGAACGCGCCGGCCGCCCCAAGGGCGCATCGGCACCCACCGGCGAAGACGAGCCGGCTCCGGACCAGAGTGACGACGACCTCGCCATCGACGAGACCGCCTCGGAGGACGAGTGATGTCGAGCCTGACGTACATGCTCAGCGAGGCGTTCCGCAACATGGGACGCAATGCGCTCGTCGTGCTCGGAGCCGTGCTCGCCGTCTTCGTGAGCCTCTTCCTCACGTTCGGCACCCTGATGTTCGGAGAGGTGGTGAGAGTCAACACGGTCCAGTGGTCGGACGACGTTCGGGTGGAGGCGTTTCTCGACGACGACCTCAACCTCGAGGCGATCAGCGAGCTCCAGACGACGATCGGTGGCTGGGAGGACGTCGCCGGCGTGGAATTCATCTCCAAGACGCAGGCGCGGGAGATCGCCCTGGAGCTGTTCGCCGAGGATCCTGCAGTGATCTCGGTCCTGGAGGAGAACCCGGATCTGTTACCGGCCTCGTTCCGGATCCGCCCCGTCAACCTCGGCGACTACGACCGGATCACAGCCCGGCTCGAGGGCACGCTCGGGGTGTCCGACGTTGCGTCCGCCGGTGATGCCGTCGATCGGATCGTCGCCCTGCGCGACGGGCTCCAGGTGTTCTCCTGGGGTTTGGCCGTGCTGCTCGGCGTGGCCGCGGTCGCTCTCATCGCCAACACCATCCACATGGCGATCTACGCCCGCCGCGAGGAGATCGAGATCATGAAGCTCGTGGGAGCGAGCAACTGGTACGTGCGCACGCCGTTTCTCCTGGAGGGCATGCTCGAGGGCCTCTTCGGTGCGCTCATCGCCGTCGGGCTCGCCCTCGCCGCATACCGGTACGGCCTGTCCGAGCTGCAGGAGCTGCCCGAGTACATCTCGCTCACCATCGACGACGGGTTCCTGTGGACGAGAGGCATCCAGATGCTCGTCTTCGGGGTGGCCGTCGGTGCGCTCGGAAGTTCCATCTCGTTGGCGGTGCATCGCTACATCCGGACATGAGGTGGCGGCGAGCGTTCGTCCTGCTCACCTTGGGTGTCGTGCTCATGGGCGCCACCCCTGCGGTCGCCGACCTGGAGGACGACCTCGCCCGGATCCAGGATCGCATCGAGGAGATCGAAGCCGCAGTCGCCGAAGCCGGAGGCGACCGGACCGAGCTGGTCGAGGAGCTCGTCGCCACTCGTGACGAGCTTGCGATGTTGCTCTCCGAGCTCGACGTCGCCAGGGAGGAGTTGCGTCTCGCTCGTACCGCTCGCACCGAGCAACGTGACCTCGTTGCCGAGCTCGACCGGCAGCTCGAGCTGGCGCTGCGTCGCCTCCAGCTGTCCGAGACGACCATGGCCGAGGCACGGGGTGAAGCCGAGCAGCTCACCCTGGATCGCTACATGGGGATTCGGCAGGGGAGTACGGCGACCTTCGTGGTGACGGCGTCTTCGGTTGCAGACGTCGAAGCCAGGCTCACCTATCTCGACCGCGTCGCCACCTTGTCGGAAGAGGTGCTCGCTCGTTTCGATGCGCTGCGCGCCCACCAGCTCGGTCAGCGGGATCGCATCGCCGCCCAGGAGGAGGAAGCGGCGTTCGAGCTCGCGGAGCTGCGCACGATCGAACGAGACCTGGCCGGGGTCCGCGCCGATGTGCAGGCGCAGACGGACGAAGTAGCCGCAGTGCTGGCACGTCAGGAACGCGCCCTGGCCGAGCTCGATGCGGAGCTCAATCGATTCGAGCGTGAGCTCGACCAGCTCGCCGCCGAGCAGGAGCGCATCGAGAGCCTCATCGACGGGGAGTCATCGGGCGGCGGCGAAGTCCCCGGAACCCTCGTCCGTCCCGTGCCCGGGCGGGTGACGTCGCCGTTCGGTCCGCGAACCCATCCCATTCTCGGCACGGTGCGGATGCACACCGGCATCGACATGTCGGCACCGTACGGGCAACCGATCCGGGCCGCGGCAGGGGGGCGTGTCATCCTGGCGGGCGCCTACGGAGGCTATGGGAACACCGTCATGATCGATCACGGCGGCGGCATGGTCACGCTCTACGCCCATCAGTCCGCCATCCGCGTCACGTATGGCGAAGCCGTCGATGCAGGTGAGACGATCGGCGAGTCGGGTTCGTCGGGTCTCGCCACCGGCCCGCATCTCCATTTCGAGGTGCGAATCGGCGGTACCCCGGTCGACCCGCTCGACTACCTCTGAAACCCGACCCGTCCCTGTCCTCCACTGCCGGGTACGATCGGGACGGTCGCAGCCGGGTCGGACGTTGTCCCGGCACTAAACGATCGCCCCGTCGGGCCGACATCACCTGTGAGGCATGGTCTTGCAGCGTCGAGGGAGGCAACGGAGAGAGGGTTCGTCGTGGACGTCAGATCTCACGTCTTTGATCGACAGTCGGGATGGTCGCCGTCGCTTCCAGCCCCCGGCGAAGCGCGCGCCGACCTCGTTCTCGTGTTCGGCGCGCGGTCGTTCGCCGGTGAGGTCGAGCCGTTCAACGACCTGGCTGCCGCGTATCGCTCGGCTTCGCTCGTCGGCTGCTCGACCTCCGGCGAGATCCACGATCAGCTCGTCGAAGACGAGACGCTCAGCGTGGCCGTCGTCGGGTTCGACTCGACGCCGATCGAGGTGGCATCCGTTGCGATCACGGCGGAGACGTCGAGGCATGCCGGGGCGACCCTGGGCTCCGAGCTCATGCGCCTACCTGGTCTCAGTGCGGTGCTGGTGTTGAGCGACGGTCTCGATGTGAACGGGACGGAACTGGCGAGCGGCATCAACGCCGAGGTGCCGCGCGGGGTGCCGGTGACGGGAGGGCTCGCAGGGGACGGCGACCGATTCGAGAGCACGTGGGTGCTGGTGGACGGCAAGCCGGCCTCCGGGCACGCCGTGGCCGTCGGCTTCTACGGTGACTCGATCCGGGTCGGCCACGGTTCGAAGGGCGGCTGGGACATCTTCGGAGTCGAGCGCGTCGTGACCCGTTCCGAGGGCAACGTGCTGTACGAACTCGATGGGCGTCCGGCCCTCGAGCTCTATCGCGAGTACCTCGGGGATCTGGCGAGTGAGCTCCCGGCCAGCGGCCTGCTGTTCCCGCTCGCGCTGCGCCAGCCCGGTGAAGAGAAGCAACTCGTGCGCACCATCCTCGGCATCGACGAGGAGTCCGAATCTCTGACCTTTGCCGGCGACATGCCCGAGGGATTCCATGCCCAGCTGATGCAGGCCAATTTCGATCGCCTCGTCGACGGGGCAGAAGACGCAGCCCGCAGCACGCTCACCCCGGGTGGAGCCGACGCCAAGCTCTGCATCGCCATCTCCTGCGTGGGTCGCCGGCTCGTGTTGGGAGAGCGCACGGAGGACGAGCTCGAGGCCACGATGCACGTGCTTCCGGACGGGGTCGTTCAGGTGGGGTTCTACTCCTACGGCGAGATCTCGCCCTATGCAGAGGGGACGTGCGACCTGCACAATCAGACGATGACGCTCACCACGTTCGCCGAGGTCTAGATGCACAATGTCCTCGCTCGCCAGTTGCGCCGGTTGGGGCTCTCGCCCGAGAGCCCACCAGCCGCCGTCGAAACGTGGGTGCGATTCCTGGAGCGTGTCGAGGGCTACTACGCCAACGCCGATCAGAACCGGTACCTGATCGAACGCTCACTCCGCAGGTCGTCAGACGAGCTGATGGCCGCGAATCGCGAGCTTGCGACACGAGCTGAAGCAGAGATCGCCAAGCGGGAGGCCCGATATCGGGATCTCTTCCAACTCAGCCGAATCGCCACGTGGGAGGAGAACTTCGTCGGAGCCGCCGAGGCGCTGGACGAGTTGCGGTCCGCCGGCGTCACCGATCTGGTCGCCCATCTCCAGGAGCACCACGAGCTGCTCACCGAGATCTGCACGCGTGTCGTCGTCACCGACGTGAATCCGGCGGTGGGTGCGCTGTTGCGGACCGACGATCTCGATGCGCTCATCGGTCCGGTGACGCCCGACATGGTGGACGACGACAACGCCGAGGCATGGGTGGCCCAGCTCGAAGCGGTCTGGGAGCGGCTGGGATCCGTCCGGGTCGACGATCTGCGTGGTCTCCGCACCGACGGGACGCTGTTCCACGGAGTGCTCGAGTGGCACGCCCCTCGAGTCGGAGACCGCTACGACTATCGCCGCGTCGTCGTGACGATGGTCGACATCACCGACATGGTCGAGGCCGAGCTGCGCATGCAGGAGGTACTCACCTCCAAGGACGAGTTCCTCGCGTCGATCTCCCATGAGCTGCGGACGCCGTTGACGTCCGTCCTCGGGTTCGCCGAACTGTTGAAGGACATGGAATCGGACACGATCGACGAAGAGTGGAAGCAGATGCTGGAGGTGATCGTGACCCAGGCGGCCGATCTCTCCGACATCGTGGAGGATCTGCTCGTCGCCGCCCGGACCGGGCTGGGTCAGTTCGCCGTCGGCTCGCTGCCGGTGGATCTGCACGCCCAGGTGGCGCAGACCCTCGAGGCCGGCCGCGACATCTATCAGCGCGTCAGGCTCAGCCCCCGGTCATCGCCGCCCATCCGCGCGATCGGTGATCCGAATCGGGTGCGGCAGATCATCCGGAATCTCGTCACGAACGCCATGAAGTACGGCGGTGACAACATCGAGGTGACCTTCGATGCGGATGCCGATCATGCCTATCTGCGAGTGGTCGACGACGGAGGTGGGCTCGACGAGGAGGCCGCCGCCAAGGTGTTCGAGCGTTACTACCGCTCGGAGGGCGAGGAGAGCCTCACCGGATCGGTGGGGATCGGTTTGACCATCGCCAGGGACCTGGCGCGGATGATGTCCGGCGATCTGTACTACGAGCCGCGAATCGGGCATACCGTGTTCACGCTGCAGCTTCCGAGGTACAGCTCCGTGGTCCGGTCGCTCGACGAACGCCGGGCGGCGTCCGATCGCGTGGAGCCACCGGAATCGACCCAGGCGCGCGCGAGCGGCGGCGGTGCCGGCCGGTAACCTCGCGCCGTGAACAAGAAGTCGGACGGCCGCAAGGTCGTCGTCAGCAACAAGCAGGCGCGTCGCAACTACGACATCCTCGAGACCTTCGAGGCGGGCATCGTGCTCGTCGGTTCGGAGGTGAAGAGCCTGCGGGCCGCCAGGGCCGAACTGAAGGACTCCTACGCCACGTTCCGGGGCGGCGAGCTCTGGTTGGAGAGCATGCACATCTCCCCCTACGCCTTCGCCCGCTCCGGTGGCCATGACCCGGAACGTCCCCGCAAGCTGCTCCTCAAACGCCGTGAGCTGGAGCGGCTCGTCGGCAAGGTCGCCGAGCAGGGCCTGTCGCTCGTTCCGCTGAACGTCTATTTCACGCACGGACTCGCCAAGGTCGAACTCGGGCTCGGCAAGGGCCGGCGGACGGTCGACCGTCGTCAGAAACTCAAGGAGCGCGAGATGCAGCGGGAGATGGAGCGCGCCCAGCGGCATCGCTGAAGCCGGAATACATCTCGGCCGACGTGGTTACCATTCGAGTTCCTGACCCGGGACACCGGGTACGGGGGTGAACTGGTTTCGACCGTGAGGGTTGAAGCGCCGGAAGCGAGCCGAGGTCCCCGGAGTCCTCGTAAAAAGCCGGGAAACAACACAAGTGCCAACCATGAGGTAGCACTGGCCGCTTAACCCCCGGCCTGTCCGCCCGGGGGGTTCCTGCCTCGCCGGAACCGGGCAACGCAATGCAGGACGCAGCTAGACGGTTTGTTGGAGGCCGCTAGTCAAGACCTTCTCTGACTAGGGCCGAGGGAAATGTGCCAGCGGCATCCTGAGGCCCGAAACTCTGCTGCTGGCTGCGCTCGGAGATGCCGGCGCTGAAACCTCATGGGACGGGGGTTCGACTCCCCCCACCTCCACTGTCGCGTTTCGTCCCAAGCTGGCTTGTGACGAGGCATCGGTAGTGGCTTGGCGGGCCGCGCTTTCCGCAGACGTACCGCACCTGTTGCTGGTCTGCTGCAAGGGGGAACGAGGGATCGTTCCCCCTTCCAATCCCCATCATCTGCGGCTCTTATCGGTTTCCCGGGCTACTCGATCGGGAAGGCCAGGCCCTCTATTGCTTCGCCACCGGCGGCGAGGAGGGCTTGGGGTGGCACCTTGATCTTGAGCGAGCGGCTGCCGCCGCCGACGATCACCCACTCGCGTTGCATCACGGCGGCGTCGATGTAAAGCGGCAACTCGTCGGGCAAACCGAACGCGGTGACTCCTCCCATGATCATTCCGGTGACTTCGGCGGTGATGTCGGGTGGGGCAAACGAGAGCTTTCTCACCCCGAGAAGGCTGCGGACCTTCTTGTTCACGTCGAGGCGGGAGTTCGCCAAGACGACACACGCGGCGTGATGCCCGGGCGGCTTCTTGGAAGCCACCACGATCGTGTTGGCCGAATCTTCGAGGGAGTAGCCGTAGTGCTCGCAGAACGCGGCGGTGTCGGCCAACTCCGGATCACACGGCAGGAACTCGTGTTCCACGCCCAGTGCGACCACGGCTTCCTTGACCATCTGCTCGATGTCCATTGGGCGATTCAACCACGGTCGGCTCAGCTCGGAGCGAGGTTTCGAGCTGTGCCGGGTCGGCCTGCTGACTATTCGCCAAATAATCGTGGAACTAGCCGCCGCCTTGTGCCAGTATGTCGCCACCAGAGAAAGGAGGTGGTCCAAGAATGCATTTAGGTTTATCTAGGACTCTGGAGGTGGCCGAGCGCTGAGCTGCGGCCCTGACTTTTCAGGAGTCGCCGCTCCCCGCCATCCGCTGAACGGAGGCGGGACAGGTAGCGACTTCAACTTGGACCACCGGGACCCGGAGATCTGCGATCTAGTCCTGTCGCAGCGTTGGGGGTCGTCGAAGGACGGCGCCAACGAAGTATCTCCGGGTTCTAACGCGCCTGGACCTATGCTCGCCGGATGATGGACGAGCTCGATTCTCATTGCCGCTGCGGCCCGGCACTCCGGTCGTGAGCGATGCGACTGTCGCTATCGCCGAGTACCTGTACCGGGACGAAGCCGAAATCGCCTGGGCGGTGCTTGCCGCCGAGGGGATCGGCGCGATCGTCAAGGCCGAAGACGAGGGTGGGTTGAATCCCGGGTTCTTCTCGGAGTACCGGGTAGTGCTCGTGGTGGCGGCCGCCGATGCTCCGCGGGCCCGCGATGCGCTGGGACTGGAGCCGCCGCTCCACGTCCCGCGGCAGATTCGGCGCGGCATGCTCGGCCACGCCGCCTGGGCATATCCCAACGAGGCCTGTGGTTTGATCGCAGGAGATCGAGAATCCGTGTCGCTGTTGTTCTGCCTGACCAACAGGGCTGCTTCACCGGTCCGCTACATAATCGATCCGACAGAGCATTACGGAGCGCTCCGCTACGCCGAGCGACAGGGGCTGGA
>JABAOD010009869.1_pt4 | contig 11445 bp, 9 predicted proteins | sample 7062151 | NCBI WGS metagenome assembly JABAOD01 (sample SAMN14538626, study PRJNA623070) | marine sediment metagenome | biome: marine biome [ENVO:00000428]; feature: marine pelagic biome [ENVO:01000023]; material: deep marine sediment [ENVO:00002113] | place: India: Gulf of Khambhat ...
GGCCAGGTTCTGTGAGCTTCAGCGCGGTTCGAAAAACCTCTTCTGGCATAGAATCAGGTCCTGGGACACGCTACAGTCCGTCCTCGCAGCTCTGGGGACTTTTCTATCGGCCCTAGGCAAGCCCGGGCTGCGCCTGGCCCTCTCCGAAGGCCGGGACGAGATGGCTCCCCAGGTGCTTCGAGAAGACCTTCCAGCCATTGAGGGCGTCCTCGTCCTAGACGACGCCCACGAGGCCAGACCTGAGGTCGCCTCGTTCCTTGGCTTCCTGAAGGATGCCATCGCTGAAGCAAGCAATGTGCGGGCCCTGGTTCTAACCCGGCGGGCCCTGCCGTTCTACGACAGACGGGACGTGGTAATCCAAGGACTTCTGAAGGAGATTGAGCTCAGGGGCCTCGGACCAGAGGAGGCCAGGGCCCTCCTCTCGACCCAGGAAGGTGGAGAGGATTTGGTTGAGCTAGGCTCTCGCCTTGGCGGCCATCCTCTCTTTCTCAAGCTCCTGGGGTCGACTGCCAAGCCCGCCATCGCCGCTGGTGTCTTGGGGGACGTGCACAACTTCATCGAGGAAACCATCTACAAGGAACTCTCGAAGGCTGAAAGGCGAATGATGAAGGTCGCCTCCCTCTATCGAGTTCCGGTCCCGCGGGAGGCCCTGTTCCCTGGCGCGGACCTCTCTCATGACGTTCTCTTGGCGCTCAGGGACCGGTCCTTGATCATGCCTGTAGGAGTAGGAACCTTCGAGGTTCACGACACGATCCGGGAATTCTTCGCCATCATCATCACCCCTTCAGAGTTCGAGGAACTCGGTTCCTTCGCAGCGGAGCAGCTCCGTCAGCTTGCCACGAAGGCGGAAGCTAGAGGGGACATGGTGTCCTGCGTGCGAAACCTTGCGAACGTCCTCGAACTTTCGACGGAGACGAAGGATGTGGTCGAAGTCTTGGAGGCCTTGGGCGATGCGAGACAGCTCATCGGGGACCTGTCCGGGGCCCTCACTTCCTACAGGGGAGCCATGCAACGTGTATCGGGAGGGGAGGGTCTTGCCCGACTCCGTAGGAAAACGGCATCCGTCCTCGAAATCCAGGGCAAACTCGTGGACGCGTCAGCGGAGATAGAGGCCGGCCACCGAGTCCTAGGGGCCCAGCTGAGTGCCGAACACGGATGGCTGAATCTGGTTCGGTGCCGCGTGGCGAACGAACTCGAGGAATGGGAGGAGGCCCGAGAGCACGGGCAGGCGGCCCTGAATACCTTTCACGACCTGGGAATATCCTCTGGGGAGCCCCGAGCACTTCTAGCTCTGGGAAAAATAGAAATCGATTCACCTGACGGTGACGTTTCCGTTGCCGAAGGTTACTTCAGGAGGGCTCTCGACCTGGCAAGCACCCTTGATGACGTTCAGTTCACTGCAGCGGTTCACACCGAAATGGCCCACCTGTTTGCCTACAGGCTGGGAGACGTGGAGAGGTCGAAGGAGCACTTCGCAGCTGTCGAGACTCTGCCCGGAGCCCTGGAAGACCCGAACAGGCTTTGTCACCTCTTCATNNCTCTTCATGCTCAAAGGCTGGTTCAATCTCCACCTGCTGGCTGACCTGTCTGCCGCCAAAAGGTACTTCGAACAGGCACTGGCCCTGGCTCAGGAAATCCATAACGTCGCAACGGTCGCGTTTGCGAACTATGGCCTGGGTTATGTATCCTACTACGAAGGTGAGTTTGAAGACGCCTATCGAGAATTCCAGCGGCTCGCCCTTGACATCCAGGGCCTGGGGTTCCCCGCCTTTGCTGTTGAGTCCTTGTGCATGGCCGCCATGTGCAGCCTTCTGCTAGGCGACCCGCAAAGGTTTGGCGGAATCGTGGCGGCCCTTAAGAATCCAGAGCTTTCCCGAGGGGTCGAGGCTCGAATTGTGATGGCCAGAGTCCTTGAGGCCCTCGAGCATTTCTTGCATGGCAAGCGGGAGGAGTCGGACGCACTTTTCCATGAGGCCCTGCAGCTTGCGAAGAAGGGCTTCGTGGGTGAAGAGGCGCTTCCCCGCTTCGCTTATGGGGTCATATTACGTGTGATTAGACGGGATGAAGAGGCGACCGAGCATCTTGCCCGGGCAGCCGAACTTCTCCAGACTTATCATCGACAGGCGGAATTGGCTACGCTGGAAGAACGGGAACGCCGTTTGAGGGAAACGCTCCTACGTGCGTCTACCCCTTAGACTCTTCCGCCTGAATCCTAGACCTCTCGAGGAACAGTAGACCAATCCAGTAATCAAGAACCGCAAGTTTCTTGTCTGCCTTCACCTCTTCCAGCTTCTTCTGTAGCTGTTCAAAGGTGACCTGGATTCGTGGCCACGGTCCTCGCCAGCCGGNNCCCTAGCGCTGCCGAAGGTGTTTCATATATAAATGGCTTGCTGGTAGAAGTCATGGAGCTGCGGGACGCCTCCTCTGGGTCTTTTTGGCCATGAAGGCCTTAGGTAAGAGGGTTCGATCCCACGTGCGCTCCTGACTTCCATTGGAGCCCAGCGTATCCCTACGAGAATCAGACACGGGGAAGAAGGAAGAGGCCTCCAGAAGGTCTCCTACCCCGGTAAACGTACTGAGGAACAATATGGGCTGAGAAAGATGGTGCGGTCCCGGGAGTTCAGGCATTGTCAGAAAGAAGAACTCAAAAAAGAGGGAAGGAGGGGGATGCCCTCACAGGAAGCTGAACCAGAGGGCAACCACCCGGCTCGCCAGGTACGCAACCGTCAGGATTGCCACGCCTATCATGGGTCTTCACCTCCTTCTCCTTGGGTACTTCTATAGCGCCCCTCCTCGGCACTCGTTCTCATGCTCACCTCGTAGGATCTGTGGATCGCGTCTTCTCTTTCGTGCCGTTGTTGGTTACGAGAGCCCGCATGGCCTTCGAAAGGGCGGTGACAACCCTCCTCAGGGTCCTTGTGCGCCTTATTCGAGATCTACGAGCTCTGTCTGCCATCTCCGCCAGGATGTATCCGGGCTCGGTGCCAGGCCCGTACTCCATGCGAAGGTACCTCGCGAGTTCGGCGAGATGTTGCGGCTTGGTCCGCTCCTCGACGACGGCTTGCCCGTATTTTTGCAGCACTTCTTTGCCTCCTAGGCGATCCTTTCTGAATCGCCTGAAGGAAGCAGAGGAGGAGGAGGGTATTGGCGTGTCGAAGTAGGTCCATAGTAACTACTATTGGGGTGAGAGAATGGAGTTTCGAGACATCGAATGCGGATATCCGCGGGGACGCATGCTGGGGAAGTGGGTACACCTAGGAGGAATTCGCGGCGGTAAGAGCACGGCAGTCGCGGGACCGCAGCTATGAGGATCGCACTATTGAGGGAGAGGAAGTGATCTCAGGCCAATTGGAGCATTGAACACTTATGGGACGAGGATTTCAGTTGGAATATGAAAGTAGGTAAGCCTGTATACGGAGCTGTTTGACTGTAGGCTCCAGGGATCTTCTCAGGGCAAGAGGCGTTTCCTACTTGCTGTAGGCAATCTCTACAGCGCCGCCAAACAAGCCGAGGATGATGCCGAGGAGGAAGTCGGTCCCTCCTACTAGAAGAACCACGACTGCGAGGACAATGACGCCCGCCCCCCTCGATCCCGAGACCTTGGCTTTCCCGAGGAGGACGAGGGCTCCCCTGATGGAGAGGAGAACTCCGAGGATGCCAAGGATGCCAAGGACCACCTCTATTGAAACCGGCACCGTCACGATGCCCCCTATTTTCGTTGCGAGGGGCGACGGGCCGTATATCGAGATCATAGCAGAGTTCTCAGTGCTCAAAGGGTGCCACAGGCAGCTCAACCCCTCGGCCGCAATGGCTGCCCCCGAAGTCGTGGTGGTTCCGCCACTACCTAATCTGGCAAAATCCTCCTTTTCCGCCACTATACCTTCCCCGAAACGGGTCATTATTTTTTGTGTATTTATACGTTATCAATTGCAGAAATTGGCAGCAATGACCTCTCAAAAGAGCCATGGTCTCCCATTTCCCTACCATCCGGCTGAGGAGTCTCCAGCATCTTCTCTATCTCGCATTTAGCAGTCCTCACCCTGCTAAATGTTATCTAGACGCTCACCCATTTACGGCGGAGACGACACGCTGGCGGTCATCGTGAGGTTACCTATCGTAAAGGACAGGATTCTGATACACCTCCTCGACTACAGGCAGTTCGCGGAAGAAATCGAGGTGCCTCTCGAGATGACCCATGAGGGCATCGCCCAAGCAGTGTGGATCGACGTGAGACACGTGGCACAGTATGTCCGGCCCCTTATCGCTCAAGGGCTCGCTCGCGAAAGGACCACTCATGTTCGAGGCGGAAGAAGAAGGCGGAAGGTGTATGACCTGACGGATTCTGGGAAGTTGACTGCCTACCAACTTCGTAAGAAAGTGGCGTCAGAGGTTGTTCGCATCCGTGACACCAAGGGACTTCATGAGGCAAGCGTCTCCCAGGTCCTCGAGGAGACCAAGGGAAAGATGTCCATTCTTGATATCCTGCGGCAGGCCGTCCATGCCGGTGCAGTCGACCTAGCAGGTCTGGAATTCTTCGAGCGAAAGCCTATGGTCGAAATGCTGTCCGACGCACCCCACGTTGGGGAGTTCGTAGGCCGAGGGAAGGAGCTGGAAGTCATAACCAAGGACGGGGAGCTTCCCAGGCTCTTTGTCGTCCGAGGAGTCGCCGGTATTGGAAAGTCAACCCTCGCGGCTAAGGCATGCGAAGTCTGGCGAGGATCCCAGAACCTCTTCTGGCATAGAATGAGGCCCTGGGACACACCGCAAACGATCCTGGCCGCACTAGGTACCTTCCTCGCAGCCCTCGGAAAGCCGGCGCTTAGGGCGGTCCTAACGGAGGGCCGAGCACCCGAGATAGCCCCCCAGGTGCTTCGAGACGAGCTTCCAGAAATAAAGGCGATCCTGGTGCTGGATGATGCCCACGAAGCTAGCCCGAAGGTCCTCCACTTTCTACGCTTCGTGAAGGATGCGATTGCGGAGTCAAAGAACGTCAAAGCGCTTGTCCTCACCCGGAGGACCTTGCCCTTCTTTGACCGGCGCGATGTGGTTGTTGAGGGTCTTGTGAGGGAGATGGATCTTGGGGGGCTCGAACCCAAGGAGGTTGAGGCCATCCTCCCCGCCGAAGAGGAGCCAATTCTCCGAGATATGGGCCGCCACCCGCTCTTCCTTAGGCTCTTGCGCTCAGCGCCCGGAAGGAAGGCAAGTGTGGAAGCCCTCCGAGACATCCACCGCTTCATCGAGGAAGCCGTCTATGCGGAACTTTCGAAACCCGAAAGAAAGATGATGAAGATTGCTTCCCTCTACAAGGTTCCCGTTGCCCGTCAGGCCTTCTTCTTCGATGAGACGCTGTCCCATGACGTTCTGATGGCACTGATGGACCGGGCCCTCATCGTGCCTGTAGGAGACGAAGGACTCGAAGCACACGATACGATTCGGGATTTCTTCACCAGCGTTCTGACATCCTCAGAGCGGAGAAGGCTGGGCGCTTTCGCCATTGAGAAACTCAGTGAACATGCGAGCAACGCTTTGAATTCCGGGGACATTCCCTCATATATCGACTACTTGTCAAATGCAGTTCAACTCGCGCCTCAGGGTGCCCAGCTTCTATGGATCACAGAGGCTCTGGGCGATGCGAAGGAGGAAATCGGGGACCTGAAGGGAGGCATGCTGGCATACAAGGAAGCTCTGAAGGCCGAGGCAGAGGCTGAGCACACCGCTCGGCTACACCGGAAGATAGCCTCCGGGTTCGTCGTGCAGGGAGAGATACCAGCCGCGGTCTCGCAGATCGAGGAGGGCTTTGTGGCGCTGGGCCAAGCCGTCAACGTCGAGAGGGGATGGCTCAACCTTGTTAGGTGTCGAATATCGGAGTGGCTGGAGGAATGGGAGGAGGCAAGAGAATACGGTCTTACCGCCCTGGACATCTTTCAGGCCTTCGGGGAGCTTCACGGCCAAGGACAGGCCCTGCTGCTACTCGCGGACGTTGAGACGAAGGCATCTAACGGGCAACTCACTAGCGCACAGAGATACCTCGAGGAGGCGCTGGAGCTCACAGACTCCATCGCTGATGCCGAGTTTACTGCTACGGTCCACGGCGAACTAGCATACTCGCTGGCCTTTCGATTCGGAAGGGTTGAGGAGGCAGCGAAGCACCTAGCCCACATCGATACCCTGCTCGATGCCTCTGTCGAGTCCCTAAGAAACGTCAAATTCCTCACGTTGAATGCTGGGTTCAATCTCATCTTTCGAGCAGACTACCAATTGGCTGAAGCCATTTTTGAAGAGGCCATGTCACTAGGCCGGAAGTACCATAGCCCCTACACCGTCGCTCTCGCCAAGCACGGTCTTGCCTTGGTCGCCTACTACCAGGGTCGGTTTGACGAGGCTTGTCGGGGATTCAGGGAGTTCGCCCTCAGCAGCCGCGACCAGAATCTCTTGGCAGCCACGGTCGAATCTATGTGTATGGCCGCTGAATGCTGTCTGCTGGAGGGCGACCTGGACGGGTTCAGACAGATAGTGGCTGCTTTGGAGGATGAAACCCTTGCGAGAGGCGTGGAGGCACGGCCAATGATGACGAAGGTCATTACTGCCGTGGACCTTTTTCTTCGGGGCGATCACGAGAAATGTTATGGCGCGCTTCGCGAGGCTCTCGTTCACGCGGAGGGTGGACTCGTGAGCGACCCCTCTGTCCCTCACCTGATCTCTGGCGCAATACTCAAGGTGTTGGGCCGAGACGCGGAGGCCGCCGAGTACCTCAAGACTGCAAGGGAGACTCTCGAGACTCATTCCCGGAGGGCAGCCCTCGCCATACTTTCTAAGCGGGAGCGTGTCCTTACCAAGATTCTTGACCAGGCTACTGCGGCATAGAGGACGTCAAGAGTTGATTTGACTTACCGTGCGGTGCGAGGGTCAATCGTGTGCTCTTCTATCCTGAGCAGCAATCAGGATTCAACAATCGAGTACGTTGGAAGGACTTCCCGGAGGTCCACGTAATCCTCGGCTCTCAGCGGAAAACCCATTGTCGTTACAGGGCTGAGATGCTCCTCGCTGCGAGCAAGCCAGCACCCGCCTTCAAGACCTATGGGAGCCACGGACTTGTAGCGGGCTCCTTTTCGGCACCCCGGTTGGAAGCACAGAACGTTGGTCTTGGCTTCCCTGAACTTCCTGGCCAAATCATCCAGGGCCTGGGACGCGTGTCTCGACCTTCCTAGTAGAAGGTCAAGAGGGAACAGGATCAAAAGCGACCGTTCGTCGGGCAGCAGCTTCCCTTTGGGCTCCTTCTGGTGAACCCGTTTAGGCGACTCCATAAGGGAGGCGAAGATCAGGAACTCTCGCGTGCCGGGGACGCTCCCACCGTCCGTACTCACGGCCCCTTCCAGGGCGTAGAGGTTATAGCTCTCCCCCGCGACCATGGCCTTCTTCACGTACAGCAGAGGTTGCTTCATTCGCCAGCCCCCACGACGACCAGGGTCCCTACCATCGCCCCGTGATCTCGGCTGCACCACACTCCACAGTAAAACCTATACACCCCTGGGGCAGGGTGTCCCGTATGTCTCCATGAGCATTGGGAAGCAGGCTGAAACACGCTTCAGCGTACCACGACGCACGAGCCTGGCGGGTTCAATGGGTAAGCGTAAGACCCTGACGTTTCTTCCCGACGTGTGCCCTACTCGTTGTCATCGTCCTCTCGAGTCTGCCAATCGTACTCTACCTCGGGCTCCTCCTCGGATCCCCCCTCGCGGGTCTGCCACTCATACTCGACCTCGGGTTCCTCCTCGCGGACGAAGACGCCCTTCCGCCAGGCCACGACAAGGGCCACGGCTGCTACTGCGGCAGCCACACCAGCCCAGAGCCATGGCGAGTATATGGAGAATGGCAGGGTCAGACCTCCTCCAGGCTCGTCGGGGTCGCCAGGGTCACCTGGATCGCCGGGGTCGCTGGGCGGCTCCGGAGTCCCAGGGGTCAGCTCCGCAACGGTCCGAAACTCGAACCCGTTGGCGGTGACAGGGTTGCCGGCAAGGTCAGCGCCAGGCGACCCCACTGTGAAGTTGTAGGAGGTGTTGGCCTCCAGGTAGGAGACGTTGACCCAGTAAGAGGCGGTGCCGTTCTGGGTCAGCTCCCATGTAGACGCACCCCCTATGAAAGCAGCGCCGTTCTCGAGAGATGCTTCGTCCATTTCCTCGCTAAACGTGAGTTCGAAGGAGAGGCGGGTGGTGGGCATCAGGGTCGTGTTATTCCAGAGGCCGTAGGTCCCGTTCCCCGAGGCGTCGAAGAGGACCTGGAGGGACTCCAGCCGGGGTTCCTTGTCGTTGTCCACGACAAAGGTGACGTTCACGGGAGCCGAGGTCTCGCCTCCCTTGTCGGCAACAGTCACCATGGCCTTCCTCTCTCCGTCCGGGACCGTGGTGCTGTCCCAGCTCGTCTCCCACGTGGCGTTGGCCTGGTTCCCAGGAATGTTGACCGTCAGGACCGGCCCGCCATCGATGGCAAGCTGCACGTCCTTCAGCCTCCCTCCTGGGTCGTGGGCCGTTCCGTTGAATGCAACGAGGCCCTCAACGATATCTCCCGGACCGGGGGAGGTCACGATGACGCTGAGGACCTGAGCCCCCGCAGGGGCTGCAAGGAGAGCGAGAATCATAGGCACAACAGCGGTTACAGCGAGCAGCGCACGCAGCGAACCATTTCCAGACATACACCCCTTGCGGGTTCTCGTGGCCCCATAAAAGCAACGGGGTGGTTTCTCGACCTGATTCTCACCGATGTCATCAAGCCAGACTCCGGGCACTCGGAGCGCAACCCGTGGGCGACAATCGTCGTGGTCTCCAGGTCCCGCCTCCCCGGAGGGTGGCGATATTATTGGCGGTGGCGGTTCCTTTGACCGCCCACCATGCTTCCCTGGTCTCCACGTGGAGGATGTCGCGACGACCCGCCAGGCGGAGTCGTCACCTTTTCTCCAGCACGTCCTCCACCCACCTCAGGCCTTTCATCATGTTCGGGAAGCCTATGGTGGTGAGGGCTAAGAGCGCGACGTGCCTCAGCTCACTTGCGTTGGCGCCCTGCTCCAAAGCCCGTCGCACGTGAGAATGGGCGGCACCCTCCATATCTGCTCCAAGCGAGATTCCCAGCTTCACAAGCTCCCTCGTCTTGGCATCCAACGGACCCGCGTTCAGGCAGGCCTCTCCGAGTTCCTCATACGCCTTGAAGACCTCAGGGTAGTTCGCTTTAAACTCGTCGAAGGCTTTGGGTAACCTAGCCATACTTTCACCTCGGTCAGCGCGACTTGGCTTTCCACGTACGCCAAACCGACAAGCTATCGTGGTCTCCATATCAAACCTTTGCCCGAGAGGAGACTTCCGGGAGGAGCATACCGATGGGGGTTTGAATCCATGGTCTGCAACCTGCGCGGCCTCCTGAAGAGCCCTTCAGATGAATATCCTGCCCCTCCGAAGGAGGTAGTAGGCGGCGGACCCACCCACCATGCCGATGACGTAGCCATAGGGGAGGCCAATGATCAGGAAGCCCACCAATAGGGCGACGGTGAGGTCGAGAGGGCTGTCTCTCACCTTGAGCACGAGCTTTGTGAGGGCGAAGCCTTCGAAGAACAGCAGGGCTCCAAGGATGGGGAAGGGGAAGACCCTGACGGCCTCGAAGATGACGCCGCCAAAGAAGAGGCCCAGGATGAGGAATATGGAGCCGTAGATAAGGACTGACCCTCCAGTCCTGGCGCCAAACCTGTGATGGCCCGCCAGGCCTCCAGAGCCGTGGCAGACAGGGACGCCGCTCAAAAAGGGGGAGGCCACGTTCATGGCGGAGTACGTGAGAGAGATCTTGCGGACGGTCACGTCCTTCCGATTGGGAAAGAGGTCGGTCACCAGATAGGAGGTGGCGATGATGGAGTTGGCTATGGAGAGTGGAATCTGAGGTATGGCCAGGACGATGCCGCCCTGGACGATGTCATTGGACCCTGGTATGTGGAGCTTCGGAAGGGAAAGGCCCACTCCATTAAGGAGGGCTGATGAGTCGATGCCCTGATAGGCGGCAAGGCCGATTCCTGCCGCCACGAGAATCAGAGCAGGGGGGAACCTTGCGCTCTTTCCGAGGACGAGGACCACAAGGACGCCAGCGAAGGCCACCACCAGCCCGAGGACTCCTTCTCTCTGCATGAAGTCGAAGGCGACGAGCATGAGGCTTATGCCCAGGCCGAGCTGTATTCCCCGCACGACCCCCGCGGGGATGAGGGCGTAGATCTTGTCGATGGTTCCTGTGAGGCCAAGGACTAGCATGGCAGCTCCGACCACCAGGCCGCCGCCGTAGAGGAGTTCCGGAGGGGACCGGGTCGCGATCATGATGGCCGCCATGGCCTTGAGGGGCTGGACGGGCATGGGGAGGCCGTATCTCAAGGCGGTAAGAATCTGGAACACCCCGAACATGACGAAGGCGCTGGCAGCGTCCAGACCGTTTATGGCGACCATCCCGAGAATCAGGGGCAGGTCGGTGCCTATGTCCCCGAAAGCTCCGGCCAGCTCCCGCCGATTGAAAGCTACGCTGCCTCCTCCCACCTTCAAGGCCACGAGCGCTGACCTAGAGCATTCTCTGTAATAAGAGTGAGGTCATCTCGCGAAACGCTCTCTGACCCTTCTCGGTTCTCGCCCCTGCTTCGGCACCGCCGCGGGAAGCCTGCAACTGGGGCAGTGAACCATCATCACAGGGGAACCGAGCTTGGAGAGCTTGTCCAAAATGAGGGACGGGGCCATGGTGCAACCGCGTCGTATACACCTGACGATATCTCCTCTCAAAATCCCAATGGGTTCTCCGAAGAGAAAGCTGATATCCCATCCACCGATGTATTCACGGCGTGGTTCCGTGGCCAAGGTCTCAGGGCTCATACTGGCAGGTGGGAAAGGAGAGCGGTTTGGTGGTCACAAGGCCCTGGCCAAGTTCGCTGGCGAGCCAATAATCCTGCGGCCCGTTAGAGTGCTGCGACACCTCACCAGCGAGATCGTGATTGCCCACGGTCGGGGGGAGAATCGAGCCCTCTTGGAGGGCATCGAAAAGGAGGCTATCATGGTCGCGGATGAGGAGATGGGACCCTTGGGGGGCCTGCTCTCCGGATCCAGAGCAGCCTCAGGGGAATGGATATTGGTCGCGCCCTGTGACGCTCCCCTAGTTTCAAAGGAGCTGTACGCTGAGCTTCTCTCGAGTGCCAGAGGACTGGAGGGCTCAGTCCCGAGGCTTGAGGGCCACGACAACCCCACCATCGCTGCATACAACCGCAGCGCTGTGGTGAGAGCTTGCGAAAAAGCCCTTGGAGAAGGGATTACAGCAGCCAGGAACATTCTTCCCCGCCTGAGGCTATCTTACTTGGAGAGAGAGGCGCTGGACAGGATGCCCTATGGCCTGCAGTGTGTGTTCGATGTGGACACCCCAGACGACTTGAGGCGAGCGGAG
>JABAOD010004659.1_pt3 | contig 11444 bp, 10 predicted proteins | sample 7062151 | NCBI WGS metagenome assembly JABAOD01 (sample SAMN14538626, study PRJNA623070) | marine sediment metagenome | biome: marine biome [ENVO:00000428]; feature: marine pelagic biome [ENVO:01000023]; material: deep marine sediment [ENVO:00002113] | place: India: Gulf of Khambhat ...
CACTTTGGCCACCAACTCGGCGCGCGCGACCAGAATCAGGAACAGTTCGGCGGCCGGGGTCCAGTCCCGTGTCGGATCCAGCACCAGCGCCCGTGCGGCTTCGGCCGTCGCCGTGCCGCCGGGCTCGCGCACCACCAGCACGGTGCGACCCGCCTGCCGGAGGCGTGCCGCCAAGCCCTCGACCAAGGTGCTCTTGCCCACTCCATCCGGTCCGTCGACCGCAATGAACAACGCCGCCATCGATCCGCGCTGCCTAGCTGAGCGTGATGATGCGGCTCTGCCCGCCGGCGCGCATCCCTTCCATGATCTGCTCCTGCGCCCGGAGCATCACCTTGTCGAAGTTCGACTGTGCCGCCACCAGACGCTGATAGAGTGGCGTCGCCTGGATCGTGCTGAACAGGCGCTCGTACGCGTCCGCATCGTCCTGCGACGGCTCCTGACCGTTCGCAACCCGACGCTCCAGTTGGGAGGCCAGCTCGTCCAGCTTCCGGAGTTGCTCCACCAACTCCCTGTCGGACGAGACGGCCTCGCGGGCCCGCTGCAGCGCGCGATACTCCTCCCCCTGGCCGATCAGGCGGCCGAGTTGCTGTGCGGTCTCGTCGATCACGGTCACTCCTTCGTGGTCAAATAGTAGCGGCTTCGACCGAACAGGTCCTGGTGGATCCGCCCCGCCGGCCAACCGGCCCGCCGAGCCATCGCCCTGACACGGTCGGCTCGCCGGGAATCTACCTCGACCGCCAGGAGACCGCCGTCGATCAGGGCGTCACCGGCCCCGTCCAGGAGCCGCCGAGTGTGCCGCAGACCATCGTCGCCACTGACCAAGGCACCCAAAGGTTCGTAACGGCGTACGCTGTCCGGCAGCTCCTCGACCTCCGGCCACGCAATGTACGGTGGATTCGAGACGATCGCGGCGAACCGCTCACCCGCCAAGGGAGCCAGCAGGTCCCCGCACCGCAGCTCGACCGGCGTCCCCGGTGTGACGCGGCCCACGTTCTCGCGCGCGACGAACAGGGCATCGGCAGACACGTCGGTCGCCACGATTCGCTCGAACGCCCCCTCCACGGCCAGGCTCAGCGCGATGCACCCGCTCCCCGTCCCGATGTCGGCGGCCAGCCCCCAGCTGCGTGGGCCGAAGCGGGCACGCGCGTGCTCGATGACGAGCCCCACGATCCCCTCGGTTTCGGGTCGGGGGATGAGCACCCGGGCATCCACGCCGAGATCGAGCGTCCGGAAGCCCGCGTTCCCCACGATGTACGCCAGCGGCTCCCCGGCAGCGCGGCGCTCGATCGCCTGGACAAACTGCGCCACGTGCTCCCCGGGCGCCGACGCATCCCGTTCCAGCCAGACCGCGCCCAACGACCGGCCCCGGAGTCGGGCCCACAGGAGCCCGGCCTCCTGCCTGGCGTCGTCGGAGCCGGCTGCAGCGAGCCGGGCCGCGCCAGCATCGATGGCGGCGCGGACGCTCACTCCCGAGGCGGTGTCAGGCAGCCTGGTGCTCGGCCTGCNNGGCCTGCTTGGCAAGCCGGAGCGCGTCGACGACTTCGTCGAGCTCGCCACTCAGGATCTCCTCGAGCTGATGGAGCGTGAGCTGGATGCGGTGATCGGTGACCCGATTCTGCGGGAAGTTGTACGTGCGGATCTTGGCCGAGCGGTCGCCCGTCCCCACCATCGCGCGCCGCTCGCGCGCCCGCTCGGCTTCCTGCTCCGCCACCATGCGGTCGAGGAGCCTGGCTCGCAGGACCTCGAGCGCTCTCAGCTTGTTCTGGAGCTGGGACTTCTGATCTTGACACTGCACCACGAGCCCCGTCGGCACGTGGGTGATGCGCACGGCGGAGTCGGTCGTGTTGACGCTCTGCCCGCCCGGGCCCGACGAGCGGAACACGTCGATCTTGAGATCCTTGTCCTCGATGCGAACGTCGACCTCTTCGGCCTCGGGCAGCACGGCCACGGTCGCGGCGGACGTGTGGATGCGCCCTTGCGTCTCCGTGGCCGGCACGCGCTGCACACGGTGGACCCCGGACTCGAAGCGCAGGCGTCCGTACGCACCGTCGCCGCGCACGGCGAAAATGGCCTCCTTGACGCCCCCGACGTTTCCTTCCGAGACGGCAACCATCTCGACCGACCAGCCACGGCGCTCGGCATAGCGGGTGTACATCCGCACCAGGTCGGCCGCGAAGAGCGCGGCCTCGTCGCCGCCGGTTCCCGCCCGGATCTCGACGATGGTGTCGCGGGCGTCGAGCGGATCGGGCGGAACGAGGAGGCCCGTCAGCGCCCGCTCCACCTCCTCGACCTCGGGCTCGAGACGCTCGAGATCTGCCTGCGCCAATTCGGCCAATTGCGAATCCGGATCGGTGGCGAGCTCGCGAGCCTGCTCGAGCTCGTCCGCCAGCTTCTCATATTCCGCGGCGAGCTTGCGAATGCGCTCCAGGCGGGCGTACTCACGCCCGAGCGTCTTGAGCTTGGCGGAGTCGCGGGCGGTGGCCGGATCGGCGAGTTGGTGTTCGACTTCGGCGGCGCGGGCAAGCGCGGCCGCGAGCCGCGCTTTCATGGGGGGCTACTCCTCGGCGGATCGCTCGCTGGTGGCGTACCGCTGCCGGAACCGCTCGACGCGGCCCGCCGTGTCGACGAGCTTCTGTTTTCCCGTAAAGAACGGATGGCAGCGCGCGCAGATCTCGACGTGGATCGATGCCGCCGTCGACTGCGTCTCAAACGTGTTGCCGCACGCGCACTGCACCACGACGCGCTGATACTTCGGATGAATCCCCGCTTTCACGACCTGTTCTCCGGCGTTCCTGACGTCTGCGTACCATGACATCCCAAAGAGGCGGAAATATAACGGCGACAGGGACTTGGGAGCAACCCGCGAGGCGCGGACTCGATTGACACTCGCCCCACCGGGCCGTAAGCTTGGCTTCTATGCACGCCCCTTCCTCGTCGAGCGACCTTGGGCCAGTCGTCGAGCGCCTGAGACGCGTCCCCCTGTTTTCCCACCTGGCCGAACCGGAGCTCACCCGCGTCGCCGGCGCCGCCCGCCGGCGAACCTACCCCAAGAACAGCGTGATTCTCTTCGAAGACGATCCGGGCGACGCGCTCTACGTGGTGTTGTCTGGTGAAGTGAAGGTCGTGCTGGTGGGCGAGGACGGACGGGAGGTCATCCTCTCGATCCTCAAGGAAGCCGATTTCTTCGGCGAGATGGCGCTCATCGACGATCAGCCGCGTTCGGCCCACGTCATCGCCGTCACGGATGCCGACCTCCTGGTGCTGCGGCGCGAGGAGTTCCACCAGTGTTTGGAGGAGAGCCCCTATATCGCCCTGGGCCTCCTCCGGGAGCTCTCCCGCCGCCTGCGGCAGGCCGACGACAAGATCGGCGGGCTGATCCTGCTGGATGTAAACGGGCGCATCGCGCGGCTCCTGCTCGAGTGGGCCAACGAGCACGACGGGCTCCGCATTCCGCGAACCGTGACACACCATACGATCGCGCAGATGGTCGGCTCGAGCCGTGAGACGGTGTCCCGCACGCTCAAGGAGTTCGTGGATGGCGCGTTGATCGAAGTGACACGCGACCGCATCGCGATACTCGATCGGCGACGACTGGAAGAGCTCGCGGGACTGTAGTGACCGATGTCACCGTCCACGCGTGACATCGTCCCTGGCCGCCCGCGGTGCCGAACCCCTACCTTCTCCCGGATGACGACGGACGGCGAGACGTGACGTACACGGTGTCGGTGCTGGGGGCGCGCGGGTCGATCCCGACCCCGGGGTCCGGTACCATCCGCTACGGCGGGAACACGTCTTGCGTCTCGGTGGAACGGGCCGACGCCGCGGGGCGGCACCTCGTGGTGCTCGATGCTGGAAGCGGCATACGGCTGCTCGGAAATGCGTTGGCGGCGCGCGAAGACGGCATCGAGGTGGATCTGCTGCTCAGCCACACGCACTGGGACCACATCCAGGGCCTCCCGTTCTTCGCGCCGATGTTCGTCGAAGGCAACGTCCTCCGGGTGTGGGGGGCGCGGCAGGGCGACGTGGATCTGGGGGCGATCCTGCGCCAGCAGATGCACCCCGTGGTGTTTCCCGTCCCGCTCGACGAGAGCGCGGCGGAGTTGGGCGTGAACCACATCGGCCCCGGCGGTTTCGAGATCGCGGGCTTCCGGGTAGACGCCGTCCGACTGCGGCACCCCGGCAACACCCTGGGGTACCGACTGACACCCACCGGGGGTGGCGCCGTGCTGGCCTACGTGACAGACAACGAGCTGGGCGGGGATCATGGATACGAGGTCGGCCCCGACTGGCGGGCTGAGTTGGTCGACTTTCTCGATGGCGTCGATCTCTTGGTGCACGACGCGATGTACACCCCCGACGACATCGAGCAACACCGCGGGTGGGGACATTCGTCCTACACCGAGGCGGTCGCGCTCGCCGTGGAAGCGCGGGTCAGACGGCTGATGTTGTTTCACCACCGGCCGGAGCGGGACGACGTGGCGATGGACGAGCTGGTCCGCGCCGCCCGGACGGCCGCCCGGGCGTCGGGCCACGACATGGAGGTCCTGGCGGCCACCGAAGGAATGCAATTGGTCCTCTGAGATGGAGGCGTAACGATGCGTTGGCGTGCTGGTTGGACCCTCGTCGCCCTTGTGGCGATGCCCGGTCTCCTATTCGCACAGGACACCCGGCCCGGAATCGCCGTCGTGCCGTTCACCGATGGTGGCTCCTATGGACAGGAAAAGGAAGACTTCGAAGCACTGACCATCGGGTTGCAGCAGATGCTGACCACGGAGCTCGCGGCGAACACGAATCTCCGCATCGTCGATCGGTCGCGCATCAAGGAAGTGATGATGGCAGAGCAGGATCTTGGCGCGTCAGGCCGCGTCGACGCCGGCACGGCGGCCCGGATCGGGAAGATCGTCGGGGCCAGGTACGTGGTGATGGGTGGGTTCGTCGACTGGTTCGGCGACATGCGGCTCGACGGCAGCGTCGTGAGCGTCGAGACCACGGAGATCGTCAAAGTCCAGCGGGCGAGAGGGAACCGCGAGGAGCTGTTTTCGCTCGTGGTGGAGTTGGCCGACGGTCTCACCCGTGGGCTCAACCTGCCGCCGCTCGCGCGACAGGCTTTGCAGGAACGCGAGCGCCGCAGTGAGGAGATCCCGCACGAGGCAGTGGTTCTCTACACCCGGGCGCTGTTCTATGCCGACCGCGGCGACAACGAGCGCGCACGCGAGCTGTTTTCGCAGATCACCCGCGAGTTCCCCGCGTACACCGAAGCGAGCGAAGCGCTGCGGCAGCTGCGAACGAGGTCCTGACCTGAGCACGTGACCGGGCGCCCGAGATCGCCGGCGGTTTCGCAATGAGGTACCTGCTGTGGCATCCCGGGACGCTCGGGCTCGACGCCGTCGCGGCCGCGCTGGAGGCCGAGGGCGTCGACCTTCGCCACGCTCGGCCGGGGAAGGTGCCCGGCGTGGCGGAGGTCCCCACTGTGTTCGTGCTCGACGCGGCATCACGCGCCGATTTCCCGCCGGACCTCCTCGAAGCCTTCGTACAGCAGGGTGGATCGGTCGCGCTGCTTGGCGCTCCCGACGAGGCCGATGTGCCGGCGGTCTATCGTGATCCCGTGGTGTCGGCCTACGTGCCCCACCCGGCGCGACCGCGACAGCTCCTCGTGGCGCTGCGCACGGTGTTTCGGGAATCCGCCGCGCGTCAGGACGCGCTCAACGTGCGCCACGAAGTCGTACTCCGCACGCGGGAACTGGCCGAGCTGACTCGCATCGGGATGGCCCTCTCGACCGAGCGTGACTACAGCAGGCTGCTCGACCTCATCCTGACCCAAGCGCTGCAAATCACCCAGTCGGACGCCGGCAGCCTGTACATCGTGGACGCACCGGAGGACGCGCCCACCCGCCTCCGGTTCACGCTGTCGCAGAATCAGTCACGGCCCGACATCCCGTTCGTCGAGTTCACGATGCCGCTGGACGCGTCGAGCATCGCGGGACACGCCGCCACCACCGGCGATCCGCTCGTGATCGACGACGTCTACCAGTTGCCCCCGGACGTGGCCTACACGTTCAACCGATCGTTCGACCAGACCTACGGGTACCGTTCCAAGTCGATGCTGGCGATCCCGATGAAGGACCACAAGAACCAGGTCATTGGTGTCCTGCAGCTCATCAACCGGAAGCGGCACGGCGACACGCAGCTGTCGACTCCGGAGGATTTCGCGCGCGAAGTGGTATCGTATTCAGTGCGGCAGGTGGATCTCGTCACGGCACTCGCCGGGCAGGCCGCGGTGTCGATCGAGAACAGCCGGCTTTATGCCGACATCGAGCGGTTGTTCGAAGGGTTCGTGCGCGCGTCGGTCACGGCCATCGAGCAGCGCGACCCGACCACGTTCGGGCATTCCGGTCGCGTGGCCTCGATGACGGTCGCGCTCGCCCAGTCGGTCGATCGCGAGGATCGGGGACCGTATCGTGACGTCCGGTTTTCTCGGGAGGAGGTCCGCGAAATCCGGTACGCCGGGCTGCTTCACGATTTCGGAAAGGTCGGCGTGCGGGAGCAGGTGCTGGTGAAGGCCAAGAAACTCTACGCACCCGATCTGGCACAGGTACGGCTGCGGCATGCGTTCATCCGACGCTCGCAGGAGGCGGAGTACCATCGGCAGCGTATGGAGTACCTCGAGCAGTACGGGAAGTCCGGGTACGACGAGTTCGTCACGCAGCTCGACACTGAGCACTCGGCGTCGCTCCGCGCCTTGGACGAGTTCCTCGATCTCGTGCTGCACTCGAACGAGCCCACGGTGCTCCCGGAAGGGAGTTTCGAGCACCTCCTCCAGTACGGCGAGCGGTACTACCTGGACCTCGACGGCAGGCCGCAGCCCTACCTCACGGACGACGAACTACGATTCCTCAGCATCCGCAAAGGAAGCCTCGACGAGACGGAGCGGCTCGAGGTCGAGAGCCACGTGACCCACACGTATCGTTTCCTGCTCCAGATTCCGTGGACCAAAGAGCTGCAGTCGATTCCCAGGATCGCGTACGGTCATCACGAGAAGCTGGACGGTAGTGGCTATCCACGCCGCGTCCAGGGCCGGGCGATTCCGATTCAGACCAGGATGATGACCATCGCCGACATCTTCGACGCGCTGACGGCGTCGGATCGTCCATACAAGCGGGCCGTCCCACCCTCGCGGGCGCTCGACATCCTGTCCGATGAGACCCGGGTAGGCATGCTCGACGATGAGTTGTTCAGGCTGTTCCGCGAAGCCCGGGTGTTCGAGCGCGCGTCAGATGACGGAGGGGCGTAGCCAGCTCACGTCGTCGTCCCGTTCCCCCATCCACCGCCGCCCGGCGTCTCGATCACGAGCCGATCGCCCGCGTGCATGCGAAGAGCCGCGCGGCCACCGAGGCGTTCGCCGTTCAGTCGGTTCTCCCCCAGTGCGCCCGGCCCGCCACCCCGCCCGCCCCGTGGCGCGTGACGACGGCGCTCGGAGATGAGTGACACGTCGACGGCGGCCAGCGCCTCGTACTCCCGCACGACTCCCATCCCACCGAGATGCCGGCCGTGCCCCGCGCTGCCGCGGCGCAGCGCGTAGCGCAGCACCCGAAGCGGGTGCTCGAGCTCGAACACCTCGATCGGCGTGTTGCGCGTGTTGGACATCCCGACGTGCACGCCAGAGGGTGCCTGACCCGCGGCGGACGCCCCCTGCCCACCGCCCAACGTCTCGTAGTACGTCCACCCCCTGCCGCCGAACACGACGTTGTTCATCGTCCCCTGCCCTTGCGCGGGGACCGCGGCAGCCGGTTCCAGCGCGAGGAACAGCGTGTCCGCGATCCGCTGCGAGGTCTCGACGTTACCAGCCGCCACGGCGTGCGGCCAGGCGGCGTTTACGATCGAGCCGGCCGGGGCCCGGACCTCCACCGCGCGATGCATGCCCCCGTTGGTGGGAACATCTTCCCCCACCAGACACCGCAGCACGAACAGCACGGCCGACCGGGTCACGGACAATGGACAGTTGGCGTTTCCTGCCGACGCGGGCCCGGTTCCCGCGAAGTCGACCACGAGCGAGCCCTCGCCGACCTCCACGCGCACCCGAATGGGGATGTCCTCGGTGACCGTCCCGTCCCCCTCGAGGTAGTCCACCGCTTCGTAGCGGCCGGGGCGTACCCGCGCCGCCAACGCCGCACGCGTGCGCCGTTCGGCGTAATCGTGCAGATCGCGTACGGCCCCCATGACCTCGGCCCGGCCCCGGCGTGCCACCAGCTCCCGGTATCGGAGGGCACCACGCTCGCACGCGGCGAGCTGCGCCGCCAGATCACCGGCACGCATCGCGGGCGTGCGCACGTTGGCCAGGAGCATCCGCGCTACGTCATCCTGCGGCCGGCCACCCCGCGTCCACCGCACCGGAGGCACGATCAGCCCTTCTTCGAACACCTCGGTCGAGTGCGGGGGCATGCTTCCCGGCCGCGCGCCCCCCACGTCCGAGTGGTGCGCCCGCACCACGGTGTAGCCCCCTATCGACCCCTCGAGATCGATCGCGTGGACCATCGTGATGTCGGGCAGGTGCGTGCCGCCCGTGTACGGATCGTTGAGAATGAAGGTGTCGTTCGGCTCGGCAGCGGCGGCGCGGACCGCGGCGACGGCCTCCGGCATCGCACCCAGGTGCACGGGAATGTGCGCGGCCTGGGCGATCAACGCACCGTCGGCATCGAACACGGCCGCCGAGGAGTCCCGCCGCTCCCGCACGTTGGGTGAGAGGGCACTCGCGACCAGCACCGCCCCCATCTCTTCGGCGATCCCCGCGAACGCATGCGCCATCACTTCGAGCCCGATGGCGTCGAGCGTCATCGGCACTCCAACACGACCCCCCCGGAGTCGTGGACGGTCGCGCTCCAGCCGGGCTCGACCCGGATGGTCGTATCGGAGGCATCGAGCACGTAGGGCCCGGTCACGGCACCACCGGGTGCGAGATCCGGCAGCCACGCCCGACCCGCACCGGCTGCCGGCGCTTGCGTGCCGCACGCCCCGGCGAGCACGAGCGGCTCGGCCTCCCGTGTGGCGGTGAGCCTGAGGTTCACGATTTCCACGACCCGGGACGGGTCCGCGTGCCCGTATCGCTCGCGGTGAACGTCGTGAAACGCCCGGGCGACCCGCGTGCCGTCGCCGTCGGCCGGCACCAGCAGCTCGTACCCTTGCCCAGGGTACCGGCACTCGGCCAATCGCTCCAGACGAGCGCCGGCCATGGATGCACGGGCCGCGCTCTCCATCTCGGCAAACGCGGCGTCCAGGCTCCGCTCGGTGGCCGTCGACGCCGACGCATGGAGCGATTCCGTGAAGTCCACCCGGGCCGGCGCGGCCGCAAGGCCGAGCGCCGACAGCACGCCGGCATAGGGTGGGACGATGGCCCGCGTCATCCCCAGACTGTCCGCCATCCGGCACGCGAACATCGGACCGGCACCGCCGAACGGCACGAGCATGAGGTGGCGCGGATCGATGCCGCGCTCGACGCTCACCCGACGCAGGGCGCGCACCATGGCGGCATTGGCGACCTCGATGATTCCTTCCGCGCACTGTTCCGCGGTGAGCTTCGCCTTCGCGGCCACAGCCTGCACGGCCGCGTGCGCCGCGGTGCGGTCCAAGCGCAGCCCGTCAGCCAGCGCGCGCTCCGGATCCAGCCATCCCAGCACCAGCGCCGCGTCGGTGACCGTCGCCTCGGTCCCTCCCAATCCATAGCAGGCCGGCCCGGGGAGCGCGCCGGCGCTCCTGGGACCGACGCGCAGGGCGCCACCGCGATCCACCCAGGCAACGCTCCCCCCACCGGCCCCGACCGTCTCGATCAGCACGTGTGGCAGGGCCAGCGGCACCCCGCCGACGGTGGCCGACGTCTGCGTCAGCGGTTGCCCGCTGATCACGACGCTCGCATCGGCGCTGGTTCCGCCCATATCCAAGGTGAGGAGATCCTGCACGCCGAATTGCGCACCCAGGAGTCGGGCGCCCTCGACCCCCCCGGCCGGACCCGACAGTGCCAGCGCGGCGGCCCGCACCCGCGCCTGCGTTGCGCTGAGCGTGCCGCCACTGGAAGCCATGATCCTGAGATCCCGAAAGCCTTCCTGCTCGGCCTGCCGGCCCATGCGCTCGAGGTACCCGCTCACCACGGGGCGGAGATACGCCTCCGCCGCGGTGGTGCTGGTGCGCTCGAACTCGCGAAACACGGGCAGGACCTCGTGGCTCGCCGCTATCGGGATGTCGGGCAGCGCTTGGCGCAGCGCGTCCGCCAATGCCCGCTCGTGGCGTGGGTCGCGGAAGCTGAACAGCAGCGCGATGGCTACCGCCTCCGGCGACCGGCTCACCACGCGATGCACGACTCGGCCGATCTCATCCCGCTCGAGCGGATGGACGACCTCGTTCGGGCCGACGCGCTCGGCGACCCCGACCACGTCATCGTGATCGATGACGGGAGGCGGATGGTCCGCGGCGAGATCGTACAGCGCCGCTCGGTCCTGACGTCTGAGCCACAGGAGGTCCTCGAAGCCGGCAGTCGTGACGAGCACCGTTCGCCCGCCGCGGCGCTCGAGGAGCGCATTGGTCGCGACCGTGGTGCCGTGCGTGAGCACCGGCCCTTCCGAGCCACGATCCTCGCGCAGGGCCGGCCACGCCGCCTCGGCGATCTCCCCCTGTGCGGACCGAACCTTGCCGACACCGATGCCGCCGCGATGATCCACCGACACGATGTCGGTAAACGTGCCGCCGACGTCCACGCCGTACCGGGTCATGTCGCTATCGGCGACGAGTGACGGCGTACAGGACCAGTATCCCGCTCACCACCAGCGTCGCGATACCCACCCAGTCGCCCCATCGGACGTAGAGCGGCACGCTGTCGGTCGTCAACACCTCACCGATCACGAGCGTCCGCTCGTACAGGCCGGTCTGACGGTGCGCCCGGCCCAGCGGATCGACGAACTCCGAGATGCCGCTGTTGGCGGCCCGCGCGATGCCGACGCGGTTCTCGATCGCCCGCATCACGAGGTGGGCGGCATGCTGATAGGGTGCCGCCGTGCGCCCGAACCAGGCGTCGTTGGTCACGTTGACCAGGAAGTCGGCTCCACGAGCACGGTAGATCCGGCTCAGGTCCTCAAAGGCCGACTCATAGCAGATGAACACGCCGAACGTGCCGGCGGCGATCTCGTAGACGGGGTAGTCGCTCCCGCGGCCGAATCCTCCGAAGAACCGGAGGTTGAACCACTGAGGGTTGAGAAACGGCACGCGCTCGGTGATCGGCACCAGGTACCGCTTTCGGTACACAGGGTGCTGGCGGTACCGACCCAGTGAATCGAAGAGGAAGGCCGCATTGAAGTACTCGTACGATGTACCTTCGCCCGTGTCGGGGTCTCGTCTGTCCTGGAACTCGATGTCGAGGCCGCCGACCACCTGCGGAACGGCGTACGCCCGCGAGAGATTGC
>JABAOD010009276.1_pt2 | contig 11444 bp, 16 predicted proteins | sample 7062151 | NCBI WGS metagenome assembly JABAOD01 (sample SAMN14538626, study PRJNA623070) | marine sediment metagenome | biome: marine biome [ENVO:00000428]; feature: marine pelagic biome [ENVO:01000023]; material: deep marine sediment [ENVO:00002113] | place: India: Gulf of Khambhat ...
CGGCAACCTGGCGCCCGGCGGATCGGTGGCGAAGATCACCGGCAAAGAGGGCGATCGCTTCTCGGGCCCAGCGCGCGTCTTTGATTCGGAGGAAGCGATGTTGACGGCGCTCGAGCGCGGGCGGATTCAAAAGGGTGATGTCATCGTCATTCGCTACGAAGGGCCCAAGGGCGGGCCGGGGATGCCCGAGATGCTGACGCCGACCTCGGCGATCATGGGCGCAGGACTCGGTGAGCACGTGGCGTTGATTACCGATGGACGGTTCTCGGGAGGCTCGCACGGCTTCATTATCGGCCACATCGTCCCGGAGGCGCAGGAGGGTGGACCGATCGCGCTCGTCAAGGACGGCGACAGTATTACCATCGATGCTGCCAACAACGCGCTGGAAGTCGATGTGAGCGAGCAGGAAATGGCGAAACGCCGTGACGCTTGGACCATGCCGCCGTACAAGGCGACACGGGGCACGCTCTACAAGTACATCAAAAACGTCCGAAACGCCAGTGAAGGCTGCGTAACGGACGAATAGCCGTCTGTACGACTGTTCCTCGACCACGCACCTCTTATCCGGCCACAGTCAGCGATCATCGGCATGATCTTGAGTGGTGGAGCGAGCCTGGTGTAATGGGGTTTTCGGTTTAGGGGCGTTAACGCCAGGAGGAAATATTCGTGTGGCGCACCGCGGCAATGCTCGTCTTGATCTCGCTTGCCAGTGCCTGCAACGGCTCGTCGGGTGGCGGCGCCGTCGTATCGACGCCGGGGTTGGCGGCGACAGTAGTAGTGAGCGGCCTCTCGAGCCCGCTCCACTTAACGGCGCCTGCGTCTGATCCGCGCCTGTTCGTTGTCGAGAAGCCAGGGCGCATTCGCGTTGTGGAGAACGGGCAGTTGCACGCGACCCCGTTTCTGGATATCTCGAACCTTGTGTCCACCGGCAGCGAGCAGGGCCTACTGAGCGTGGCCTTTCACCCCCAGTACGCCGCTAACGGTTACTTTTACGTCAACTATACGGATACCAGCGGCAACACGCGTGTGGTGCGCTACGCGGTCAGTGCTGACGCCAGTGTCGCCGACGCGGCTTCCGCCAAGCTCATTCTCACGGTGGCGCAGCCGGCGGGGAACCATAACGGCGGTCACGTCCTGTTCGGCCCGGACGGTATGCTTTACATTGCCATGGGCGACGGCGGTGGAGGGGGTGATCCATTCAGCAATGGCCAAGACACCGGTACCTTGCACGGGGCGTTACTGCGTATCGACGTGGACCAAGGTGATCCCTATGCGATTCCGGCAGACAACCCGCTGGTGGGTCAGCCCGGCGCACGCGCAGAGATCTGGGCATACGGGCTGCGCAACCCTTGGCGCATCGCCTTTGATCGCGCGACCAATCTCTTATACATCGCCGATGTGGGACAGAACGCGTGGGAGGAAGTGAATGTCGCCTCGGCCGCTACCGGCGGGCTCAACTACGGTTGGAACATCATGGAGGGGCAGCACTGTTTCAATGGTGGTGCCTGCAACAGCAGCGGGCTTGTGCTGCCGGTGCACGAATATGACCACGGCGTGGGCTGCTCCATCACCGGCGGCCACGTCTACCGTGGCAGCGCCATGCCGGCTGTGCGCGGGCACTACTTCTACTCGGATTTCTGCACTGGTTTCTTGCGCAGCTTTGTCTATGCCAACGGTACCGCGACCGATGCACGCGAGTGGGAGGTAGGTAGTGTTGGCCGGGTACTCTCTTTCGGGGAAGATGCTGCCGGCGAGCTTTATGTGCTGTCGCAAAACGGCAATGTCTACCGTCTGATTGCCAACTAGCCGTTCGCAGTCCGTTGCCTGACAACGCGAGGGTGGATCACCCCGATGCCCTTGTCCCGGGACTGGCGAGAGTATAGATTACGCCGGCTGACCAAGCCTGAGGACGCACGGGAGAACAAAGCGTGAAACCCAGCCACCTGATTGTGCTGCTCAATCTCGGCTTGGGGCTCCTCGCCTGCAGCGGCACCGATTATGCGTCGGTCGCGAAAGAAGTGAACGAAATGTTGGCGAAAGATGTCGCTTTGACTGCTGAGGACAAGAGCAAGGTTATGGCGTTGCGCGAGGAGGGCGAACGCCTGCACAAAGAAGGCAAGGCGCAAGAGTCGGTAGAAGCGCTGAAGCAGGCCCGCGACATCCTGCAACGCGCGAAAGACGCCGATCTACTTAGAAAAAGCGAAGGTTGACACTGCCGAATCCCCGACGGCGGGTGTCAGCCCGTGATTTGAACGTAGTACTACTGTCGAGATGGAGAGAAGAACATGAACCAACTAACGCAAATGCTTCCCAGAGTCTTTTTGGCTATCGTCTGCATGTTCACCGTCGGTACAGCGCAGGCCTTTCAGATGCAATGGTTCGGCCAGTCGGCGTTCAAGGTCACCACGCCCGGCGGCAAGGTGATTGTGATCGATCCGTTCATCAGCAAGAATCCGAAAACCCCCGAACCCTTGAAGGACTTGAGCAAGCTCGGCAAGGTCGATCTGATCCTCGTTACCCATGGCCACGGGGACCACATCGGCGATACCGTCGCGATTGCTAAGGCCACGGGCGCCAAGGTAGCGCTGAATGCCGACATGGGGCACACCTTTCGCCACCCTCGAGTGGTTGCCCTATGAGCAGCTGATCCGCTTCAACAAGAGCGGGCCCATCAAACCGCTGGGACCAGGCATTACCATCACCATGGTGCGCGCCGAGCACAGCTCCGAGGTGGTGCACACGGATCCAGGCACAAAGAAAAACTCCGTGCACCCGGGTGGCGAGCCCTGCGGTTACATCATCGAGCTCGAGAACGGCTTTACGATCTACCACGCGGGCGACACCGGTGTGTTTGCCGATATGAAGTTTATCGGGGAGTACTACCAGCCCGACCTTGCATTGCTGCCGATCGGTGGGCATTTCACCATGGACCCCAAGCATGCGGCCTATGCGGTGCGCAACCTGCTCAAGACCAAGACGGTGATGCCAATGCACTACGGCACGTTCAAGCCGCTCAAAGGCACGCCGGAAGAATTCGCGAAAGCACTGGGCGACTTTCCAACCAAGGTTGTCGTCATGCAGCCAGGTGATACCAAGGAGTTCTAAACAAGAGATGCCGAGCAAGTATGAGCGCCCAACGCGGAACTCATGGGCCGGCAGATTGCACTAGTCATTGTTCTCTGCCTCCTTACTGCCAGCGCTTCGGCTAAGTGGAAAGGAGAAGTCAGCCTGGGTGTCGTTGCGACCACCGGCAATACAGAGACCACCACGCTTAATTTTGGCCTGTCAGCGAATAACGAGCTTGAACGCTGGCGCCATCGCGGCCGTTTAGAAGTCGTGAGAGCCACGGATACCGGTGACACTACTGTTGAACGTTACCTGCTTGGCTACCAGGCTAATCGCAAGCTGCACGAGTGGGACTACATTTTCGTGAACTTCCGCTACGATCGGGATCTCTTCAGCGGATTTGATTACCAAGTCTCAGAGACCGCCGGCTACGGGCGGCAGTGGAGGCGCGGCGAAAACCTAACGCTCGAACTTCAGGGCGGCGGTGGTCTGCGGCAAAGCCGCCCGAAGGACGGCGAGGATGACAACGAAGGCATCGTACGTGGCGCATTTCTGTTGACATGGCAATTCAGCAAGAACGCTGAGTTCAGTCAGCGGCTGACAGTGGAAAGCGGCGAAGATAACACGTTGACGGAGTCCGTTACCGCCCTGAGGAGCACGCTTATCGGCAACCTAGGCATGAGCCTCAACATGAACGTCACGCGAAACAGCAACGTTCCGCCGGGTTCGGCAAATACAAACTCCCTGACCTCGGTGAATCTTGTGTACAATTTCTGAGTTCGGCAGGGGCATCAGGAAACGCGCGCGCTTTGTCGCCTCAGCTGTAATAGCGCCGCTTGCTGGCGCGTGAGTGTCGTCAGTTCAGATGTTGAGCTAAGAGGCTAGGGGGGGATCCTATGGACCTGGGCATCGCCGGAAAGACGGCTTTAGTGTGCGCGGCCAGCAAGGGCCTGGGTCGCGCCTGCGCCATGGCGCTGGCGCGCGAAGGCGTCAATGTCACGATCGTCGCACGTATGGCACAGACACTCGATCAGACGGCCGAAGAGATTCGCAAGGCGACGAAGGTCAAAGTCACACCCGTGGCTGCCGATATTACGACCGACCAGGGTCGAAAGAACGCACTGGTCGCCTGTCCCACTCCGGATATCTTGGTCAATAATGCTGGCGGACCGCCACCCGGCGATTTCCGTGATTGGACACGGGACGACTGGATCGCCGCCGTCGATGCCAACATGCTGACGCCGATCGAGCTCATCAAGGCGACCGTCGATCACATGATCGCGCAGCGCTTTGGCCGCATCGTCAACATCACCTCGAGCGCCGTCAAAGCCCCGATCGACATCCTCGGCTTGTCAAACGGCGCACGCGCGGGCCTAACCGGCTTCGTAGCCGGCATAGCACGCAAGACCGTACGCCACAATGTCACCATCAACAATCTGCTGCCCGGTCCGTTCGAGACTGACCGCCTGCGTGGCACCGTTGAGAGTGTCGCCAAGGCCAGCGGAAGGGCGTTCGAAGATGTCTGGAAAGAACGCCAACAGGCCAACCCGTCCAGGCGTTTTGGCAATCCCGAAGAGTTCGGCGCGGCTTGCGCTTTTCTTTGTGGTCAGCATGCCAGTTATATCACGGGCCAGAATTTGCTCATCGACGGTGGCGCCTATCCTGGCACGCTATAGAACGGCGGGGTTGTCGGTTGGCACGTCTATGAACACGGATGAGAGATGCTAAGGCCGACCGCCGAAACACTGCGCGGTGTTGAAATCTTCGCAGACCTGAGTGCCGAGGCGCGGCGGGCGCTGGCGAGTCATTGCCGGGCAAGCTACTACGAGCCCAACGAGCAAGTAGTTTCCCACCAGGATACCTCGACCGATGTCTATTTTATTGTCAGCGGCAGGGTGCGGGTGACCATCTACTCGCGTTCAGGCAAGGAGGTGAGCTTTCGCGATCTCGGCGCTGGACAGCTTTTCGGTGACCTGTCTGCGATCGATGGCGAGCGGCGCTCGGCAACTGTCGTGACGCTGGACGAGACGCTGATTGTGTCGATGCCCGCAGAAATTTTTTGGCAGGCGCTACGGGACCATCCCGGCGTTTCCGCTGCCATGCTTAAAGAACTGACCAGGCTCGTGCGTCGATTATCGGAACGCATCGTCGAGTTCAGCACGCTAGGCGTGAAGAACAGAATACATGCGGAGCTTCTGCGCTTGGCGCGTGAGCATGGGCAGGACGACCCAACCGCGACGATCGAGCCTGCACCGACACACGGCGAAATCGCGAGCCGCGTAAGCACCCATCGCGAGGCCGTAACCCGTGAGCTGAATCACTTGGCGCAGATCGGCCTGATTGAACGGCGCCGTGGCACCTTAACGGTGCTTGATGTCGGGCGCCTGGCGCGTCTGGTCGAGGACGTGCATGGGGACTAGCTGCTGCCTGGGTCGGCACATAGCCGCCCGACCTCGCATTCTCGCTATTGCGGCATCACGCGTTTGGACTCGGCAAGAAAGGCCGCCCATGGCGCGCGCCCCTGCCCGCTTTCTTTCCCCGACTGTGACAAATGCCACCACGCTCAAAGCGGCGCCTTCAGGGGATTGCCTAGACTGAAGGTCAGGGCAGGGCCGGCATTCAGCGTACGCTGATCATGGCCGGCCGAGGAGTCGCGAGATGATCCAGGAATACGATCGCGTAGTCGTCAGTGCCGCATCGGTGCGCTGTGCGTGGGGCGTGGCGGCGAGCGTGCTATTGATAGTCTGGCTGCTCTCGCTGGTGTGAGCATTTACGCTCTAGCGCTTGCGCTTTCGACGCCTGCGCGCGCCGGCGGCAGCTTGTGATCGCGACCTCACCCACCGCCGACGCCGATGCCCGGTAACGACCGCAATCGCCGCCGTCACCAGCACGGCCGCGCCAGCGTAAAGCCAAGTCGGGTAGCGCGATCGCGAAATCTGCCCCTCGATGAGCTTTCCACCCACCAGATTCGCATAGTATACGCGCTCGGTTTTAGCGTCACCTGGCGTCAATGTCACTCGAATCGCGCCTTCTCCCGCGGCCGTCTTCACTGACAGCGTTTTACCGAGATCTACATCGTGCAGATGCAGCCGGATGCGGTAATAACCTTGCCCGTTGGTTTCCTGATAGCCGATGACCTCATTGCCCAAGCGGATTGAGACCGGGCTATTGGCGATGGGCTGCTCTTTCTCGCCGCGTACGAAACCCGTCACGTCATAGTGAAGGTGTGACGTCGGCGTGCGCGTTTGTGTGAATCTGCAATCGCGAGATTGTGCATCATCTCGAGTTTAGCACCGTATGTCGTGTGATCATGCAGCGTGCAACTAACTCGGAGTAATATCTCTCGCGGAAAGTTCCGCGACAACGTGCGAGAATGTGTCGAGGTTTGGATTCTGTATTTTAACCACTTCGCGCGAAAGGTTTTTTGTCAGGGGCCGGTCCTATAACCTTGTAGCCAAGCAGAGGAAAGGACAACATAATGACGCGATCCCAGCTCACGATACTTTTCATCGTGGGGATGGCATTGTTGCCAGCCAGCCGCCACGTGGCCGCAGGTTCAGCCATCCCTGTAGAGCCCGATCCCGACTACGCCGCGAAACTGGCACAGTCGCGCATCTCGACCTACGGGTGGCGTACTGACTTCAGCAGACACACGGTGCCGTTCAGCGAGATCCTCTCAGGTGGCGTCCCGCGGGACGGAATCCCGCCGATCGATGATCCGAAGTTCACGACGACCGAGGCGGCGAGCGCCTGGATAGGAGAGCAAGAACCGGTTATCGCGTTCGAGCTCAACGGCGATGCCAGGGCGTACCCCCTGCAGATCATGACCTGGCACGAGATCGTCAATGATGAAGTCGGCGGCATACCGGTCGCCATAACATTCTGTCCGTTGTGCAACGCCGCGATCGCTTTTGACCGGCGTCTCGAGGGTAAGGTTTACGATTTTGGTGTCTCGGGCAACCTGCGCTACAGCGATCTGATCATGTGGGACCGGCAAACAGAGTCTTGGTGGCAGCAGTTCACGGGCGACGCCATTATCGGCGAGCTTGCCGGCAAGAAGCTGGCCTTTCTGCCCGCCTCGATCGTTGCCTGGTCCGATTTCCAGGCGGCGCGGCCGAATGCCAAAGTGCTGTCGCGCGACACCGGACACAGACGGCCCTATGGCCAAAACCCCTACATCGGCTATGATCGCGCCGACAATCCGCCCTTCCTGTTCATGGGCAAGCTGGATGGACGCTTGTCGCCAATGGAACGCGTGGTCGCCGTCACGATTGGCGATGCCGATGCAGCGTTCCCCTTCTCAGTGCTGACGAAAAAGCGCGTGGTTAATTACACGCTAAATAGACGCGACATGGCCGTGTTCTTTAAACCTGGCACGCGCTCGGCCCTCGGCAGCCGCGAGATCGCCAGCGCTCGCGACATTGGCGCGGCGGCGGTGTTCGATCCTCGCGTCGATGGCAAGAAGCTGGACTTTCGTGCCGAAGGCGATGTCTTTGTCGACGAGCAGACGGGTAGCACATGGAATATTCTGGGGGCGGCGATCAAAGGGCCGCTGGCGGGCAAGCGGCTAGCGCCCATCGTGCACGCCAATCACTTCTGGTTCGCCTGGGCTGCCTTCAAACCCAACACCAAGGTTTATCAAGGCCCGAGTTAGTAGATGGCTCGACCGGGGACGCGGCTCCACTTGCGCCTGTTCCCGCGTAACTGGGCCGCGCAGTTGCTACTATCGCTTTTGCAATGAGACGCCATATCCAGGCTTTCATGCTTGCACTGCTTTCGGCCGCAAGCAGCACGCCGTGGGTCAGCGCAGCAGATCCTGACAAGGGCAGGACCTATTTCGAGGCATGTCAATCGTGCCACGGCGTCAGGGGGAGAAGGCACGCCGGCGGCGCCGCGCCTGGCCGGCCAGCCGTCGTGGTACACCGCACGCCAACTGCGGAACTTCAGGAGCGATATGCGTGGCGACCATGAGAGCGATATTAACGGGCAGTTGATGCGCTCAATGGCGAGGCTGCTCCCCGACGATCGAGCAGCACAAGACGTGGCTGCCTACCTCGCGCGCCAAGAAATGCCTGCGCCCGCGCGTACAGAGCGCAGCGGCAGGCCGGAGCTAGGCAAGACCGTCTACAGTGGCTGTCGGGCGTGCCATGGCCCGGGCGGCCGGGGCAATGCCGCTGTGGGCGGTCCGCGGCTGGCCGGACAACACGACTGGTACCTGATTCTCCAGTTGCAGAATTTCAGGTCAGGCCTACGGGGTGTTCACGAGAAAGACACATACGGCAAGACGATGCGCCTGATGGCGCGGACGCTTCTGACCGATGAGCAAGCTATCAAAGACGTGACCGCCTATATCGCCACTTTGCCTTGAGCGCTCGTATCGGCGCACCGGCTGCGGCCAGACGCATGTGATCTTAATCAACGCCTAGCGATCGCATGGGTCGCATGGTTGGCGCGCCGGGAAAATGCGTGTCAGAATCGGCAGCGATCTGGCGCCATTCATGGACATGCAGATGGAAAAGATCTGGCTCAAGGCGTATCCGAAAGGCGTACCTGCCGAGATCGACACCGATCGGTACAGATCGCTCAACGACATTATCGATCACAGCTGCAGCAAGTATCGCCAACGTCCCGCCTTCGCCAATATGGGTGTCAGTCTGAGCTACGGCGACCTCGACAGGCAGAGCAGGGCGCTCGCGGCCTACTTGCAGCATGCAACGGGCCTGCAGCGCGGCGACCGCGTCGCCATCATGCTACCCAATATCCTGCAGTATCCGGTGGCGTTGTTCGGAGTGCTGCGCGCTGGCTTGGTGGCCGTCAACGTCAACCCGCTCTATACCGCGCGTGAGCTCGACCATCAGCTCAATGATTCCGGCGCGAAGGCGATCATTGTGCTTGAGAATTTTGCAACCACGCTTGAGCGTATCGTGGCGGACACTGCCCTGAAGACGGTGATCACCACGCAAATCGGTGATTTGTTCCCGTTTCCCAAGTCGGTCTTGCTTAACTTTGTGGTCAAGCGCATCAAGAAACTTGTCCCACGATGGAACATCCCGTCCGCGCTGAGCTTCAAAAAGGCAATGCGACTGGGCAAGTCATTGAGATTCGAGACCCTGCATCTGAACCATGATGATGTGGCGTTTCTTCAGTACACGGGGGGCACTACCGGTGTGGCGAAAGGTGCCGTGCTCACGCACGGCAATATGGTCGCCAACATGCAGCAAGCCTCGGCCTGGATGGCTCCGATGACAGAGGAGGGAACCGAGATCGTTATCACGGCACTGCCTCTGTATCACATCTTCTCGCTAACCATTAATTGTCTGACCTTTATGAAGATCGGTGCCTGTAACGTCTTGATTACCGACCCGCGGGACTTTCCCGGTTTCGTCGCCGAGCTGAGGAAAGTAAGGTTCAGCGTCATTACCGGCGTCAACACGCTATTCAACGCTCTGCTGAATACCCCGGGATTCGACCGGCTCGATTTCAGTTCCCTGAAGATCGCCGTCGGCGGCGCCATGGCGGTGCAGCGCGCTGTCGCCGAATCGTGGAAGGCCGTCACGGGTGTACCGCTGCTCGAAGGCTACGGACTGTCCGAAGCATCACCTGCGGTGTGCGTCAACCCGCTTAGCAACACCGATTACAACGGCTCGATCGGTTTGCCTTTGCCCTCCACCGAGGTCGCCATCTTTGACGAGCACGGACGCACACGCGCGCCCGGCGAGGTGGGGGAGATTGGTGTGCGAGGCCCACAGGTGATGCGCGGCTACTGGCAGCGTCCTGAGGAGACCGCAAAGGTGATTTCTGAGGATGGCTGGTTGCGCACGGGTGACATGGGGCGCATGGACAAAGAGGGTTACGTCTACATCGAGGACCGCAAGAAAGACATGATTCTCGTGTCGGGCTTCAATGTGTATCCGAATGAGATTGAGGATGTCGTCGTCGCGCACGATGGGGTGCTAGAGGCAGCGGCGATTGGCGTTCCCGACGCGCGTTCAGGAGAGGCCGTCAAGCTGTTTGTGGTCAAGCGCGACCCGGAGCTCACGGCTGCACGCCTTCTCGCCTATTGTCGGCAGAACCTGGCGGCGTACAAGATACCCAAGCACGTCGAGTTTCGCGACGAGCTGCCGAAGACCAACGTCGGCAAGATCCTGCGCCGCGCGCTGCGGGAGCAGGAAAGCAACAACCCTAGTACATCTCCAACAGACCCCGCAACACCAGGTCAGGGAAGCTGACGAGGCCCACCACCTTACCGCCTTCTATCACCGGCGCGCGCGATAGATCGAATTGCGTGAACAGGCGTGCGCAGTAGCGGATGTCCATAGCCGGGTCGACCGCCACCACCGGCTTGGCCATGACTTCATAGACGTTAACGCGTTGTGGCGCACGGTCTTTGGCCAGTACTTGTCGCGCAATATCGGAAATGAGCAGCACGCCGTACTCGTCTTCTTGGTGGCGCTTGTTCACGATCAGGCAGCCGGTGTTGTGTTGCTTCATTAGACGGATCGCGTCCTCCACCGTTGCCATACCGTCNNTGAGCTTTCTGTCACTCATATTTCCTCCTCTACGACATCCGTAAGCTTTCGGATTTGTTGTGTGACACCCACGGCATCGTCGACATCGATCTGAAAGGCGATTCCGGTGCCCGGACTCTGGTCAAACTTGCCGACACCGGCGATGGTTTCCAGGATCTTCCGGCTCAAATGCTCCTCAACGAGAAGCATGAGGACGTCGCGCTGAGTTTCCAACTCCAGGCCGAAGAAGGTCCTGGTAGTTTCGAGGCCCTCGCCGCGGGCTTGGTTAATCACAGTCGCGCCGGTGGCGCCGGCATCACGCGCGGATTTCAATACCGCATTGGTCTTATCATCTTCGACTAGGGCAATAATTAGCTTAAAGTGCATGATATCCTCCTGCTATCTTTGCATAGATCGTTTCTCGTCATGCTCGTGCGCACTGCTTGTTGCCTGCGACACAGGTGGCACGCTCTCGGTATACCACTGCAGAACCTCTTTGGCACGACGCAAACGCTCGCGACGCTTGCTCGAGACCGAGCAAGAACAGTGCCATGCCGAAGGTTACATAGACAAAGCCAATCGCCACCCGTCGCAGATTCGGGATCGATCGGCGCAAGACCAGCAGCTGGAAGCCCAAGACCGTGAGCACGATCGGCATGACATCGCGCAACGTGTCCCGTATGACATCGACAAATGTCTGCAATAAGCTGGTCATGTCTTACTGTCTCGGACCATCAAAAATGCCTGTCGCGCTATTCATGTTTGCCACCGTCTTTGGAATCGCCATTCTCGGCTGGCACGGGCGGCAAAGGGGGAGGAGCACTGTGGGCATACCACTCCAGGACCTCATGCGTACGCCGCATGCGTTTG
>JABAOD010001783.1_pt3 | contig 11443 bp, 10 predicted proteins | sample 7062151 | NCBI WGS metagenome assembly JABAOD01 (sample SAMN14538626, study PRJNA623070) | marine sediment metagenome | biome: marine biome [ENVO:00000428]; feature: marine pelagic biome [ENVO:01000023]; material: deep marine sediment [ENVO:00002113] | place: India: Gulf of Khambhat ...
TTGAGGTAGGCCTCGAGGATCTGGTCCTTCGGGTACCGCAACTCGAGTGCGGTCGCCAGGGCCGCCTCGCGCAGCTTGCGCACCACCGACCGGCGCGAGGACAGGAACAGATTCTTCGCCAGCTGCTGTGTGAGCGTGCTGGCGCCCTCCACGATCGCACGGGACCGGATGTTGGCCGCTGCGGCGCCGATGATCCGCCTGAGATCGAGGCCGTGGTGCTCGTAGAAGCGCCGGTCCTCGACCGTGAGGATGGCCGCAATCAGGGATGGCGGGACCTCCGCCAAGGTGACGGGAATCCAGTCGGCCCGCGACGGGCCACCCAGGGTGCGAACGAGCTCGGGCTCCAGCGCCACGTAGTCCTGGCGGGTGCCATCCGCGTCACGGATGTCGCTGACCTCGCCCCACCACCCCACTCGCACGGTGACGACTCCACCCGGATCGAGCCGGTCGGCGAAGCGAAACGGCCGTCGGCCGATGACCCAGTCCCACGATCCGACGGCGTACTCCCCGACGCTCACACCCCGGCGATGCGTGCGACGATAGCCCAGGCGTGCGAGTGCCGCCTCGGTTCGCGATCGGTCGAGCTCCTCACCCCGCTCGATGACCAGCGGCCGAGCGTAGATCCTGGTCGGGGGGTGGAACAGGGAGTCGCCGAGGCGGGCTCGGACAGCGGCCTCGCCGACCAAGGCACAGCCCAGCAGGAGCGGCACGCCCACCACGCCGCCGAGCAGGATCCGTCTCCGCTGACCGTGCCAGCCCCGTTGGATTCGCGCCAGTCGGCGTCCCCATCCCACCGCAAGCGATGTCCCGAGCCGAGATGTCATGGGCTCCCTTCTCCAACAAGGAGCGATGCACGACCGCCGCAGACCGTCGCGTCATGAGGCACTACGGTGGGGAAGTGGTGGGTGTTTCGGAGCTCAGCCGCCGTCGGGCACCGGGGTGTGCACTGGGCCGGGGCCGGAGTCCGGGTCTGTATACGGATTGCGTCGATCCAACCCGCTCCGTCGATCGCGCTCGCGACGATCGGCGGCGGATCGACGGTCTCCGAAATCGATCGCGTGGTACTCCTTGCGACGCTCCTGCTGGCGCCGTTCCGCCTGGCGCCGATCCGACTCCTGGCGAGCTTCGAGGTAGTTCATGCGGGCGGTGAGCTCATCCGTGAGCCTNNCTCCCAGGTCTGCCGTTCCTCGTCGGACAGCACGCGCCCGAGGGCGCCCTCCAGCAGTGTGTTGAGTCGCTGCGCGAGCTGCCGCTTTTCCCGGCGCAGGCGGGCCAACGCGCCCGTGTCGAACTCGCCACTGAGGATCGCCTGCTGCACCGATACGTTGTCGGTCACGATAGGCTTGCCACACTGATCGCAGAAGCGCGCCTCGGCGGTGAGCGGGTGTCGGCAGTATGGGCAGTCCATGACGGAAGTCAAAAGAGAGTAAACGATGCTTCGCCCAGCTCCACTGGCCAGAGCGGGGTGAACGAGAGCCCCTGCACGGTCTCCTCCAGCCCGCGCTCCGATTTCGCCACCGTCGAGATCCGGTAGTGCCACACCGTCGTGCCCGGCTGGCACACGAGCGATGGATCGGCGGACACGGAAATCTCCGGCGCGAACCAGCAATGCGTCGGGAACGCGTCCGGTTTCCACGAGTAGCGTACCGTCAACTGCCCCCCGGCCGCAAATCGAAGCTCCTTGCGGATCAGCCGATGGTCGTCGACCGGCGTGAGGCTGATCAGAAGGGCGTCGTCATCGCGCGTCACCTCGACGACCATCGGAGACTCTACCCACGACGCGACGGGCACGTAGTCGGCCCGGGCGTACTCGGCCTCCCCGAGATCGTGGCCGATCACCCGGTCGACCAGCAGCGCGCGGTCGTGATGGTCGCGCGGTGGGGCCACCATCCCGGGCTCGCGCGCGTCGTGGTTCCGCGACTCGGGTTCGGCAGTCGGGTCAGTGACCGGCCCGTGCTCGACGACTCGGTGATAAGCCTCGACGCGGCGTGTCAACACGTCGGCGTAGTTCACCTCGTCCTCGAAGCGCGTGTACTCCTCGATCGCCCCGCCTCGGCGCGGGCTCACGACGGCCGAAAACGACCCGGAGTGTATCCACAGTTCGTCGTGGCCGTCGCCGTGGAGGTCGACGGAGTCGTACGCCAGCGGCTCGCCCGCCCGGAGCTGCGCTTCGGCCCGGGCGAGATGGCGCCACAGACCTGCACGCAGATGGGGGAGATAGAGGCCGCCGAAGACCCCGTGCCAATAGGCATCGTTGCACTGGGCGCGACCGATCTCCCGGCGCGGTGCGGGAGGGTCGCCACGCATGCGACACAGATGCGACAAGCGCAACGCCTTCTTGTGCATGCGGTTGGACTCGGGATACTTAGCGAGGAAGTTTCGCCAGTGGCCGCCGCGGAGCAACGCCCCGTCCGCTCCCGCAAGGCGGCCCTCGCCCCACTCACGCTCGACCTGTTCCAGGCGGGTGGCGGCGCGCGGCGGGAGCGACCAGCCCTCCATTTCGCGATACGACGCGGTGGGGAGGTAGGCGAGCCCTGCGCTCTCCACCTCTCGCCAGGCCTCGCTGGGTGTCACGAGCCGGACGACCTGCTCCTCCCGGAGTCGCCCCATTGCGTCGAAAAACGCATCGAGCCAGCCGCGTTCGTACACCCAGGCCTTGGTCCCCGGCCACCCCCCGAACTTCTCCCCGTCGTCCGCGAACACGGACAACCGCCGACCGCTGTCGCGTAGTCCACGGAGGTAGCCCGCCGTATCGCTCGGGGGCCGGAATGGGATCTGATATCGCAGGCGCTCGTCGATCGGGAGGAGCGACACCGTGCGCCCATCACTGTCCGTGCGGTACGGAGCGTGAAGGTCGTCGCGCTCGAATCCCGTCACCAGGAAGTGCCGGTCGTCCAGCAACACGCACTCGACGCCTGCATCGACCAGGTCGGCTGGCAGCCCTGGTTCCCACACGCGCTCGGTGAGCCAGAGGGTCGTGGCGTCCACGCCGAACCGGCCCCGAAGCGCCTCCCGCATCCACGCGATCTGCTGCAGGCGATCCTCCCGGGGAATCGCGATGAGGATCGGCTCGTAGAACCCCGCAAGCAAGAGCTCGAGTTTGCCGTCCGCGGCGAGTCGGCCAATGAGATCGAGGTACCGCGCGTCGTGATGCTCCAGCCACTCCAGCAGCGGCCCGGAGACGTGCAGCGCGATCGGTGTGAAGTCCCGTTCCGCGATCGCCGAGAGGAAGGGCACATACACGTCCCGCACGTGCTCCTCGAACACGTGATCGAAATTGCCCACGGGCTGGTGGACATGTACGCCGAAGACGAAACGCAGGGGCTCCATCTGTCAGGCCAGTCCCATGCGATGCGCGACCGATCCCAGGGCGCGGCGTCGAGCCCCGCCCGCGCGCCCCCACTCGTGAAACAGCCGCGTCTGAGCGTCGAACGGGTAGTGGCGTTCGAGTATGTCGAACAGATCGAGTAGATCGTGAATCGGTGCGGTGTCATCGATGCCGGCTGCGAGGCCGTCCACGAGACGCAGCAACGCGCGTCGTGCCACGTCGACCGGGTCGGCGCCCGACAGCAACGCCTGGCGTTCCGCGTCGAGGTAGCGCGTTTGCACGATGTCGGCGTAGAGCGCGGGGCGCAGGGCGCCGAGAACGGTGCCCGGCAGATCACTGACACTAGCCGCGTAGGTCGTGTCTGGATCGGTACTCGACACGCGCAGCTGCAGACGACCGGCGCTGGGGCGGCTGGTGCGGACGCGCCACGCACGACTGCTGCCGGTTCGACGGTCGCTCACCCGGACGGTATTCTTGCCGTCACCATCGTCCAATGTGTGGAGTTCGAACGGCCCGATGGCCGGCGGCAAGGGCATTCCGAGGGCGAGGAATGCGTTTCCGCTTGCCGCGACGCGGGCATCGGGCGGAATCGTAGGACATCCGGCATCGTACACGTCACGACCGCTCCCAACGGTCGGGTCGTTGCTCCGAGCCTCCGCCAGGTGCCGTCTCAGCCCATCTTCCAGGCGCGTGCGCGCGTCGCCGACGAGTTCGATGGCCCGCGCGGCATACCGCAGCACCTGGGTAGCCTCAATCCCGCCGATGTCGTCGTGGAACCAACCACAGGACGTGAACATCCTGAGCGCGTTTCGCTCCATCTCGAGCAGTTCGGCAGCCCGTGTGACCTGGTCGGGGCTGGAGGAGCGTACGCGATCGGCGATGAAGGTGCGACGCGCTTCGTCACCAGTCACTAACACCGCCCCGAAATCGTCGCGCGCGGCCCACGGATCTCCGAAGAGCTGCGTCCCCTCACGCTCGAACACGGCGTGTAGCTCTTCCGCAAGCCAATCGAGGCTCTCGCGCAGCACCGCTCGCCACCGTTGCTGCGACATACGGTCCGGATGCATTTTACACCCGCAATCGGCACGCCATCGCTCGACACCGTGCACGCAACTCCACGAGGTCGGCGCCACGAGGTCGAGCTCGTGTTGCGGTGGGTGGCGGGCGAGAAACGAGGCAAAGTTCTCGACCTCCACGTCGGGTCGGTGCTCGAGGCCTTCGAGAACGGCCGCCAGCGCCATCTCACCGAACTTGTGATGGTGGCCGTACGTCTCCCCATCCGTAGCCATCGCCACCAGGCGCCGATCCGCGCCGTCCGCCATCAGGCGCTCCCACTCGCGTGCGTCGTGCAGCAATCCCCCGAATGCCACCCCGTGCGAGATGGCGCCATCGTACACGAACACGGCGATGGTACGTCCGCTGGGCGTCCGGTAGAGGCCGGGGAGGCCGCCCGGCGGTGCCGTCCGGACCTGATGCTGGGCCACCACCGTGAACTGCATTCCGGCCTCGGCGAGAACATCGAGGGTTTCCCCATCCACGGCGGTTTCGGGTAGCCACATGCCTTCCGGCCGACGGCCGAAGCGATGCTCGAAATCGGCGATGCCCCAGCGCACTTCGGTCCGCTTGTCACGACGCGACGCGAGCGGAAGGATGGAGTGATGGAATGGCATCGCGATCGCGTTGCCGTGGCCATCGCGCCGGGCGCAGCTGTCCCGATCGGCCTCCAGGATGGCGGCGTAGGTGTCGTGCGCCGCCGACTCGAGCCAGGAGAGCAGGGTGGGGCCGACGTTGAAGCTCGCGCCTCGCAGCGTGTTCACGATCTTGGCGATGCGACCGTCCGGGGTCGCCACGCGTGCGGCCACGACCGCCCGATAGCACTCCCGCTCGATCCGCTCGTTCCAATCGTGGTGCGGGGCCGCCGACGCCTGGCGGGGCACCTCGTCCAGCCACGGATCCTCGCGAGGTGGCTGGTAGAAGTGCGCGTGGATGACAGCGGACCGGGGTGATGGAGTCATCCCGGGACGGGGTCGAGCTCCGCATCGAGGACGGCCTGGACGGATGCCAGGACGTCGGGAAACACGTCGTCCTGCACTCGGAGCGTCGCGGCGTGATCCGTGGCCCGGCGGCGCTGCTCGGGGCTCGCGTCGGGTTGCAGGGCGTCCACCAAAGCCTCGGCAGCTTCACAGTGGCCAACGAACCGACGCTCCGCATAATCAGCGGCCACCGCCGTCGAGATCACGAACTGCCAGTCGGACGACTGCGCCAGCAGCAACTCGCGCGCCGCCTGCGCCACGACGGGGCGCAGCTCTTCGGTCTCGATCGCCGTGCGCGCCGCCTGCCAGAACCGTCGCTCCAGCGGCCATAGGCGATCCCACGTCCAGCGGGTCCCGTCGTTCATCCACATGCTGTGGTCGCCGTTCGCCCCCCACGAGCCCTCGGAGAGCCGTATGCCGGGGGGACGGGGATGCCGCCTGAGGTGTGCCGACCCGGTCACGGCCCGCACGCCCCCGATCCGGCCCAGGGTGCGGTAGAGGTCGGCGATGAAGTTGATGCCTTCGAACCACCAATGGCCGAACAGCTCGGTATCGAACGGTGCGACGATCACGTCTCCCACCGTGGAGCGTTCGACTGCCAGACGCTGGAGGAGGTAGGCGAAGTGCCGGGCGTGCTCGCTGGCGCGCGCCTCGGCCGTCTCGGGAACATAGGGTCGTTTGCCGCCGAGATCGACGCGCGGGCCGGTGACACGCCACAGCTTGAGACCGCCCGGCCACCGGATCTTGTGGAACTCGAGATACCACTCGTCTCCCGGGTACCCTCGATCGCGACTCCACACCTGCATCGAGGATTCGGGGTCGCGCACGAACGCTCGGACCTCGGGGGATCCGGCGGTTGAGACCCGATAGGACCAGTACGGGGAGCGCCTCTCCTCCCGTCCGCCCTGCGGCACCGTCTCGTCGTGACGCTCGGCGTCGAACCGTTCGGCGCCGAGTGGCACGTCATGGTAGGCGCCCAGCGGTGTGCCGGCGGCTGCCAGGTGGGAATCGGTGAAGAAGTAGCGAAAGCCCACGGCTGCGAGGTGCTCGTCGATGCCGGCGCGCTCCGTCGCGGGCGTTCCGGCCGCCGACCACGGACCACGGGGGCGATAAGCGCACTCCGGCAGCCAACACCCGCGTGGGGGCCGTCCGAACAGCCGGCGGTGTTCGGCGTACCCTGCGTGCAGCTGCAGTCGAATGCTCGCCTCCGTGCCGAGAAGGGGCAGGTAGCCGTGGGTAGCGGCCGAACTGATCACCTCCAGCCGTCCCGCGCTCTCGAGGCGCCGCAGCGAGGCAATGATGTCACCGTGGGTGCGGAACAGCCGGCGGAGCCTCTCCAGCCGAGCCCGCCAGTAGTCCGCAAGCGGGATCAGGTCCTGGTCGCCTGACGCCGCCAGCTCCGCCGGCGCCCGCTCGCATGCCTTGAGCCGTTCGGCGAACAGGTGCTCCAGCTCGTCCGCGAACGAGGGGTGAGCGAGCTGATTCGCGAGCACCGGCGTCACCCCAATGGTAATCGGAGCGTGGACGTCCTCACGCGCCAACTGGGTCAGTGACTCGATGAGCGGCAGGTAGGTGTCGATAGCCGCCTCGCACAGCCAGTCACTCCCGTGCGGCCACCGGCCGTGGTTGAGCACGTAGGGGAGATGGCTGTGGAGCGTGAAGACGAAATCCATGGTGCGGTCAGTGGTGGCGCCGCGCTCGCGCGCTGGCTCGGTGGTAGACTTCCTGATAGCGCGCGGCCGACGGACCCCAACTGAAGTCCTGACGCATCGCCTTCATCATCATCGCTGTCCACGACTCACGATCGTGATACAGCGCGATGGCGCGCCGCAGGGCGCGCGCTAGCCCGCTCGGTCGGTACTCGTCGAACAGGAATCCCGTTTCTCCGTCGATAATCGTGTCGCCAAGCCCGCCGACACGGCGTGCAACCGGCAACACCCCGTACCGTTGCGCTCGCATCTGTGTGAGCCCGCAGGGCTCGAACTGCGACGGCATCAGCAATGCGTCGGCTCCCGCGAGCAACCGATGCTCGAGCCGCTCGGTGAATTCGAGCGGCACCACTACCTTGTCCGGGAGCGAGCCGGCCAGGTCCTGCAACATCCGCTCGTAGTGCGCATCGCCCCGTCCGAGAAAGATGAACTGGGCGTCGAACTGTGCCAGGAGGCCCGGCTCGAGAATGAGGTCGAACCCCTTCTGCTCGACGAGCCGTGCGCTCATGACGAACAATGGCGTGCGCGACCGCCGTGGCAGGCCGTACGCCCGCTGGAGTGCGGCCTTGCAGCCCCGCTTGGGTGCGAGGTGGTCGACCGTATACTGCGCCGTGACGCCCCGATCCTTACCGGGATCCCAGATCGCGTAGTCGATGCCGTTGAGGATGCCCACGAGCCGGTCACCGAGCCCGATGAAGTGGTCGTGCAGCCCGAATCCGCCGTCCGGGGTGCGGAGCTCGGCCGCGTGGGTGGGGCTCACCGTGGTTGCCAGGTCGGCATACGACAGGCCGCCCTTGAGCACGTTCATCCGCCCATACCACTCCATCACCCGCCAGTCGTACATGCTGGGTGGCAACCCCGCCGACTGCACCGCAGGCTCGGGAAAGTGACCCTGGTAGGCGGCGTTGTGCACCGAAAGTACGGCGCCCAGGCGATCGTGATACGGCTGGCCGGCGAACGTATATCGCAGGTACGGCATGGCGAGCGCCGTGTGCCAGTCGTGCGCATGGAGGATCGCGGCGTTTGGGACGAGGGATGGGAGTGCCTGCAGCGTGGCCCGGCACAGGAATGCGCACCGCCGGAGATTGTCGGGGTAGTCCCCGTGCTCGCTACCGTACAAGCCGTCGCGATCGAAGTGTCCGTCGTGCTCCACGAAGAACACCCTCACACCCGTGTCCGTGCCCGCATACCGGAAGAGGCGGGCTTCTTCCACGTGGTCGCCCACCGACACGGGAAACGCTTCCACGACCGGGGTCATGTGATCGGTGAATGCCCGGACCGAGCGATAGAGCGGCATGACGATTGCCACATCCTGACCGACCCGCACCTGATACTCCGCCAGCCCTCGCACTGCCTCGGCGAGACCGCCGGTGCGCGCGAACGGCCAATACTCGGCGGTGAGGTGGACGACGGTGCGGCCGCGGAAGGGCACGATGCCGTACGAGTTAGCGCGGTGCACGTCGCGATCCTACGCGGTGGGTGGGTCGGTGGACGGGGGCTCCGCGCGCATGGCGTGGAGGTAGTGCTCGGTCGTGTAGCGTTGCAGCATGGCCCGGGTCGTGAACCGCTTCAGCCCATCGCGGAGCGTATGCCGCATCCGCTCCACCCAGCCGGTCGGCACGTCGTGGGCATCACGCTCGAAGTACAGCGGGACGATCTCCGACTCCAGCAACTCGTACACGTGCCAGGCGTCATGCTCGTCCTGCCGGTCCCTGGGGCCAAGCGGGATGGCCCACCCGTTGCGGCCGCTGTACCCCTCTGCCCACCATCCGTCGAGTGTCCCGAGCTGCGGCACCCCGTTGATCGCGGCCTTCATCCCGCTGGTACCGCAGGCTTCCATCGGCACCCGCGGCACGTTGAGCCACAGATCCACGCCTTGCACCAACCGATGCGCGAGATGCATCTCGTAGTCCTCGAGGAACGCGATACGGCCTTCGAAGCTGGGATCGTGCGCGGCGTTGTACACGGTCTGCAACATTCGCTTCCCCGGCTCGTCGGCCGGGTGTGCCTTGCCCGCAAACACCATCTGCACGGGACGACGGGGATCGACCAGGATCTGCCGCAGCCGGTCCGGCTCGCGGAAGATGAGGTCGGCCCGTTTGTAGGTGGCGAACCGTCGTGCGAACCCGATCGTGAGCGCGTCGCGGCCGAGCAGTGTGCCTGCGGACATGAGGTGGGCCGGCTCCTTCCACCGGTCCCGCCAGCGCCGCCTCGCGTCTTCGCGGATGTACTCGAGCAGCCGGTCCTTGAGCTCCAGGTGCACCCGCCAAAGCTGCACGTCGTCCAGCGCGAGCACGCGGTCCCACAGGGTCGGATCGTCGAGCTGGTTGCCCCATCCCGTGCCGAGGTGTCGATCCAGCAGGTCCATCATCGGATTGGCCATCCACGTCGCCAGGTGCACGCCGTTGGTGACGTGGGTGACGGGCACGCGCGAGGGCTCCCGCTCGGGCCAGAGGACCCGCCACAGGCGGCGTGTCTCCTGACCGTGGAGTTCCGAGACGCCGTTGACTCGACCGGAGAGCCGGATGCCGGTGACGGTCATGTGGTAGGTGCCCTCGTCGTGGCCGGGATGTCGTCCGAACTCGTAGAACGGCTGGCTGTCCAGTCTCGAGCCGTCGAGGAACGGTCCGATGCAACCCGCGATCTGGTCGCGCGTGAAGACGTCGTGACCCGCAGGAACGGGGGTGTGCGTGGTGAACACGCTCGTGGCACGCACGGTCGCCACCGCATCNNACCCGCTCGACCAGCATGAACGCCGCGTGGCCCTCGTTGGCGTGCCACGCGGCCGGATCGATCCCCAACCGCCGCAGCAACCGCACGCCCCCCACCCCGAGCACCCATTCCTGTCGCAGCCGCATCTCGGGGCCACCCGCGTACAGCTTCAGCGACAGGCTCCGATCCTGCGGGTCGTTCACCTCGAGGTTGGTGTCCAACAGGAGGATCGGCACCGAGCCCACCATCATCCGCCAGGCGCCCACATGCAGCGTGCGGTCGCCGATGGGGATGGTGGCCAGGTAGGGGTGACCCGTCTCATCGAGCATGGGAGCCAGCGGCGTGATCGTCGGATCCAACGGATCGTCAGCGTCTTCCTGCCAGCCGTCCAGGCGGATCTGCTGATCGAAATAGCCCTTGGTGTACAGCAGGCCCACACCCACCAATGGGACACCGAGATCGGATGCGGCTTTGCAGTGATCGCCGGCCAACACACCGAGACCGCCTGAGTAAATGGGAACCGAATTGTGCAGTCCGAATTCGGCGCAGAAGTAGGCGACCGGGCGAGTGGTGTGATCGGGGTAGGATCTGTGGAACCACGTATCGCGACGCGAGAGCGCCTGATCGAGGTTCGCCATGACGCGATCGTAGGCTTCGAGGAACTCCGGATCCTGGGCGCGAGCCACCAGGCGCGCCGGATCCACCAACTGCAGGAACAAGATCGGGTTGTGACGGGTACGTTGCCAAAGGAGTTCGTCGATGCTGCGAAAGACCTGACGCGCCTCGCGGCTCCAACTCCACCAGAGGTTGGTGGCGATGTCCGCCAGACCGCCAATGCGATCCGGAAGATGGGGGATACGCGGCTCAGTTTGGGTCATTGGGTGCGTAAAGCTAGTCGGTCGTCCGCGCAATAGGCTAGCGGCACGTCGAGGTTCACCGAGAGTTCACGGAATCTTCAATCCGTTCCGCCTATCATGCTGACCGGCGAGGCGTGTGAAAGTGAGGGGCGACCGATCACCCGATCCCGAAAGGGGGCACCGCATGAAGAGCCATCCTGACGCCCCCAGGAACACGGGTGGCTTCTCGCTAGACGATGCGGGGCGCGTTTTCCGCACGACGCTGCGGCACGAGCAGCGGATCGTCTGTCCCACGTGCCAGGCCGACCTCAGCCCCATCGTCGGGGACCGGCAGTCGCACTCCGTGTGGATCCTCCGGTGCAATCACTGTGGCAGCGGCGTGGTGTTTCGTCATCTGGAGTGGCGGTCCCGCCCCGAGTGACCGCGTTCGGCTGAGGAAGACCGGAGCGCCGCGACCCCGCGGCGCTCTGTCTTTTCGGGGCGTCGCCGGTGGGCGCTGCCCGAAGCTGGCTCGGACGCCGGTCACGTGCCGGCTGGGGGAAGCCGGACGGCGGCACGCCAATTCGTAATCGAATCCGCCACGATGCGTCCCCGGCCGTTGGCGTCGCGAAGCACCGACGCCAGCTGGTCGAGCGCCTCCACGGCGCGGAGCCGATCGCCCGAAGCTGCGAGCGCCCGAGCCCGCAGCGGCCACGCGTCGGCCCACGCGATCTGATCCACGAACCCCGTCATCGTGGCAAAGAGCCTCGTCGCGGCGATCACCTCGTCGGGGTCGCCGCGTGCCGCCGCCACACGGGCCCGCGC
>JABAOD010024678.1_pt1 | contig 11438 bp, 9 predicted proteins | sample 7062151 | NCBI WGS metagenome assembly JABAOD01 (sample SAMN14538626, study PRJNA623070) | marine sediment metagenome | biome: marine biome [ENVO:00000428]; feature: marine pelagic biome [ENVO:01000023]; material: deep marine sediment [ENVO:00002113] | place: India: Gulf of Khambhat ...
CACCCCGATCGGCGTCCTGCGCGCGGTCGACAAGCCTCCCTACGAGCGGGAGCTGGTGGCGCAGATCGAGCGCGAGATCGAGAGCAAGGGGGACGGCAAGCTGCGCGACCTGATCTACTCGGGCGAGCTCTGGACGGTGGGCGAAGACGGCCGAATCTCGCCCGGCGCCTGACCTCCATCGGGTGCGCGGAGCCCACCCCCGGCGGTCCGGCCGCCGACCTATCCCTCTTCGCCTGAGTCGAGGCGTTCGAGTCTAGGGGATCGGGCCCTCGCTGTCAATCGGCTCGGGGGATCTCTTCGAGAAAGGTCTCTTCCCCCACGACCTCGGGGCTGAGGGCGAAGGCGTAGAGCTCTAGCCCGCCGAAAAGCATCCGGGCCCGGTGGCAGCCAGCCGCCTGAAGCCGCTCGACCAGCGGCAGCGCCTCGCGGCCGTCCTCGTCGAAGAGCAGCACTTCGCGCTCCGGCTCCGGGCACCAGTCGCCGCCGGGCCAGGGCCGGGCGCCGCGAAGGGTGCGGCCCGAGCGCTGGCGGCGAACGTCGATCAGCTCGGGCCCGCGCCCCTCCTTGAGGCGGCGGAAGAGGGTGAAGGGGGAGACCTCGAGCCGCGGGTCGAACTCGACCACCGGGGTGCCGCCGTCGCTGCTGCGAGTGGGCACTATGAGACCTCCGTGTCGTGCTCGGCCCAGACCAGTCCGGAGACCAGCTTGGGCAGAAAGCGGGTCCACTTGGGGGGCAGGAGGTCGCCCCCCGGCGCCGCCGCCGCGAAGAGGTCGGGGCGGATGGGGGGAAGCCAGAAGCCCGCCGAGACCTCGCCTTGCGAGATGGCCTCGAAGAGCTGATCGGGATCGGAGCGGTAGACGATCCGCCCGTCGTGGGCGGCCCCGGCGTCGAAGCCGGCGCGGGGCAGCAGGTGCTGGTGGAGCAGCACCACGGCTCAGCTCGCCGGCGGCCGCGGGCAGGCCGGGCGGACCGCCGGCGGGATCGAGGCGCCAGATCTCGGGCTCGCCGCCGCTCGCCATCACCGCCAGCGAAGGCTGCGGCTCGGCCGCCACCTCGGCGGCCAGGCCGGTGCCGTCCACCCGGGAGGACCGGCGCCGCGCCACCGCCGCCCCTGCCAGCAGCTCGAAGTCGCCGCCGGCGGGGAGGGCGCGGTGGATCGGGTCGATCGTCACGCCCGGCGACGCGAGGCTGGTGACCACCGCCAGCTTGGCGCCCGCCGCGGTGCCGGCCGGGGCCGAGACCTCGGCGGCATAGCGGCGCGCCACCTCGTAGCGGTGGTGACCGTCCGCGATCAGGGCCGGCAGAGCGGCGAGGAGCTGGCGGTAGCGCTCGATCCTCGGTCTCTCCGCCACCCGGCGCAGGAGGTGCAGGTTGCCGTCGGGGTCGCGGTGCTCGACCAGCGGCGCAGCGCGGCCGGCGTCCTGGACCAGCAGCGCCTCGAGCTCGCCGGCGTCGTCGCAGAGCAGGAGGATCGGCTCCAGGTCAGCGCGCAGGGCGCGCAGCAGCTCCAGGCGCTCCTCGACGGTCCGGGAGACGGTGCTCTCGTGGGGCTGGATCACCCCGCTCGAGGGCTCCTCCAGGCCGACCAGGGCGCAGAGCCCGAGCCGCTGCCCGCCCTCGGGCAGGTGGATCTCGTGCAGGTAGAGGGAGGGCTCGCCCTCGCGCTCGAGGACCCCGTCGCGGCGCCAGCGCCGGTAGAGCTCGGCGGCCTGACGGGCAGGCCCCTGGCCGCCCTCGGCGGGCCGGGTGAGGTGAGCGAAGTGGAAGGGGTCGCGGGCGTGCAGGCGGCGCTGCGCGGCCTCGTCGATCTGGTCGAAGGGGGGCGCCGCCAGCGCCCCCGGATCGTCGGCCCGGCGGGAGTAGCGGCTACCCTGAAAAGCGAAGAGGCGCATCCGGGGCAGCATGCTACCCGATGGCCGCCGCGGCGCGCCGGAACGCCTGCCCGCTTCAGCTCTCGCCGGTCAGGCGGCGGTAGTCGGCCGGGGTGTCGAGGTCGGCCAGGACCCCGGGGTCCTCGACCGGGACCTCCTCGACCTCGGTGGGGTGGTTCTCGAGGAGCTGGCGCAGGCCGCGGGCCGGGTCGAGGCGGGCGATCTCCCGGATCAGCGGCGGATGGATCAGCAGCGGATGGCCGCGGCGGCCGCGGTAGAGGGGAACCCTGAGACCGTGGGCGCGGCGGGCGCCGGGGGCGAGGAGGCGGCGCACGGTCTCGGGCCGCAGGGCCGGGTGGTCGGCCGGGCAGACCATGAGAGCGTCGTGGCGCCGCTCCACCTCGAGGGCCCCACCGCAGGCCTCGATCCCGGCCTGGATGCTGGAGAGCATGCCGCGCTCCGGCTCGGGGTTGATCGCCAGTTCGGACCCGCCCCGCTCCGCCACCCAGGCTGCCAGCTCGCGGTCGTCGGGCGCCGCCACCACTACGGTCCGCTCGACTCCGCCCGCCGCCAGCGCGTCGAGCAGAGCCCCCAGAACGGTGGAGCCGCGGTAGGGGAGCAGGAGCTTGGGGCGCCCCATCCGGCGCGAGCGGCCGGCGGCGGGGATCAGCGCGAGCGCCACCTCCTCGGCCCGGCCCTCTCAGCGGCTGTCGTCAAGCTCGGAGAGCCGCTTCTCCAGTTCCGAGAGCCGCTCCTCCAGCTTGCGCAGCCGCTCGTCGAGCTCTCCGCCGTCTCGCCCCATCGCCTCCAGCCGCCGCCGCCATTCGGGGCTGGAGAGCTGCTCGCGCAGCGACAGGATCGCCTCGCCCATCGCCCGCGGCTCGATCTCGAGGAATCCCTCCTCGCCGCCGGCCGGGGGCAGCTTGCGCAGCTCGCCGTGGCCGGGATGCCAGAGCAGGGCCCCGAGATCGAGCTGCCTCTGCTCGCGCTCGGCCAGGGTCACCGGCACGGCGATTCTCTCTCCGCGGCGCAGCACCTGAAGCTCCACCGCCTCGCCCTCCGGCCGCTGCCCGATCTCGATCTCGAGCAGGCGGCCCGAGCGCACCGGCTTGCCGTTGAGCTCGAGCACGATGTCGCCGGGCTCGAGACCCGCGGCCGCAGCCGGACTGTTCTCCTCGACCCGCGAGATCATCACTCCGGCGCTCTCGGGGGCGCCGAGATGGACCCTGAGCTCGGGGGTGAGCTCGAGAAAGCGGACTCCGAGGTAGCCGCGGCGGGCCCGCTGCAGGTCGAAGAGGACCGGATGCTCCGACTCGGAATCCAGGATCGCCCATCTGCGGATCTCGCCCGAGTCGGTGTCGGCGGCGCGGATCACCAGGCGCTCGCGCTCCACTCGCGGTTGCGATCCGCTCTGGCCGAGCGCCGGGGCGGCGGCGGCCAGCAGGAGCAGGACCAGGACCGGGGTGGGCAACACACGCATCGGCAGACCTCCCTGCCGCATCAGTCGCGGCGCGGCTCGCCGGTGAAAGCGGCGGGCCGGACCTGACCGGGGAGCGGCTCTTCCAGCAGCGGTCCGAGGTCCAGCACCAGCTCGTATCCGTCCATCTCGCCCAGGTAGAGCACCCGCGGGACCTCGTCGCTCTGCGTCAGCAGCGGAGCGGTCCGGGCCTCCGGCGCCAGCGCGGCGGTGCGCTCGCCCGGCCTGGCGATCCAGAAGACCGCCAGCGCCGCGGCCAGGGCCAGCGCGGAGATCCCCAGCGCCCGGCGGCGGGCGGCCTGGCGGCGCTGGATGACGCGGGCATCGAGCGCCTCCAGCACCCGGCCGGTGAAGCCGGGCGAGGCGCCGGTGCCGCCCAGCTCCCGCAGATCGAGCTTTCCGTCGCTTTCGGTATCTCTCATCCTGTCGCTCCGCGCCAGTAGGGCTCGAGCCGCTCCCGCAGCAGCTTCCGGCCCCGGTGAATTCGGGACTTCACGGTTCCCTCCTTGCAGCCGCTCAGCTCACCGATCTCCCGATAGGACCATCCGGCCAGCTCGTGCAGGACCAGCGGCACCCGGAAGTGGAGGGGCAGGTCGGCGACCGCCTTGCGCAGCTCGCGCTGCAGCTCGGTCTCCAGCACTCGTACCTGCTGCCGGGGATCGGCCCCCTGGCCGTTGGCGGAGAAGAACATCGAGCGCAGGAACCGGCGGCGTTTGCGCTGCCGCTCCTGGCTGCGCAGGAGGTTGAGGGCGATGCGGTAGAGGTAGCCGGTCAGACGGCCGCGCTCGGCGTAGCGGTCGCGGCTCTCGTAGAGGCGCAGAAAGGACTCCTGGGCAAGATCCTCGGCCCGGTCGCGGTTGCCCGCGAGCGCCGTCAGATAGCCGACCAGAGCGTCCTTGTGGCGGTCCACCAGCCGTCCGAACGCCTCCCGGTCGCCTTCGCGGGCCAGCGCCAGGAGCGCCGCGTCGCCGGTCCCCGGGTGCTGATCGCCTGTCACGCCGCCCTCCATGTTTATAATGCTCGGTGGCCGAAATGGTTCCGATTGGACAGCGGGCCCCGGCACAAACGCAAGGATAACTCGCGGTCCGTTCTCGGCCGTGGGAGGAGATTCGAATGAGCGTCTTGAGAGTGGTGGCCTTGAGCCTACTCACCCTGTTCGCCGGAGCCGCCTACGGGATCGAGGACCTCCAGTCGATCCGCGCCACCGCCTCCGAAGGAAGGCCGGGGGCGGCCCTCAAGGAGCTCGACTCCTACCTGGCGGCGCGGCCGGGAGATGTCGACGCCCTCTTCTTGAAGGGGGTCCTGCTGGTGGAGCTGCGCAGGGCGGAGGAAGCGCGGCAGATCTTCGAGGACCTGATCGCGGCCCGGCCCGAGCTGCCGGAGCCGTACAACAACCTGGCCGTGATCGAGGCGGCCTCCGGCGACTACGAGGGAGCGGTAGAGACCCTCAAGCGCTCGATCCAGACCCACGCCAGCTACGGTACTGCCTACGAGAACCTCACCAAGATCTACACCCAGCTTGCCAGCGCCGCCTACGCCCGGGCCCTGGAAGACGAGTCGGCCCAGCCCCCCGAGGTGGTGGAGCTGGTGCTGCTCGGAAGACTGGAAACCGCAGCGCCGGAGGCGGGCGCCGCGGCAGGCGAGCTGGTGGCAGAGGCCGCCGCCGAGCCCGAGGCGGTGGAGATGGTCCCGGCCCCCGCTTCGCCGGCGCCGCCTCCAGCCGCTCCGGCCGCGCCGCAGCCCCCGGCCCCGGCGATCGAGCAGGAGGACCTCGGCCCCGACATGTCTGCGATCGCGCCCTTCGTCGAGTCCTGGGCGGCGGCCTGGCGTGAACAGCGGGTCGATGAATACCTGGGCAGCTACTCGCGCGACTTCAAGCCCGAGGGAGAACTTAGTCGCGCGGATTGGGCGACCCAGCGCCGCATCCGGGTGCGACGCCCCCGCTTCATCAAGCTCTCGATCGCCTTCCTGGGCGAGCCGACCCTGCGAGGGGAGACCGCCACCGTGCAGTTCATCCAGTCTTACGAGTCGGACACCTTCAGCGACACGGTGACCAAGACCCTCGAGCTGCTCTGGGAGGACGGGGGGTGGAAGATCCGCCGGGAGAGGGTCGAGCCTTGAGTCGAGCGGGCCGCGCGGCGGCGGTCCTGATGACCCTCTGCCTGGTGCTCTGCCGGGCCCCGGCCAACGGCCAGCGGGCGCCGGAGCCCGACCCCACCCCCACCGCCGCCCAGGAGCGGAGGCTGGTCCAGTCCTTCATCGACATGCAGGAGGGGCAGCTCGAAGAGGCGCGCCGCAACCTCTCCTACCTGCTCCGCGACCAGCCCGACTTTCATCTCGCGCGGCTCGTCTACGGCGACCTCTGGATGGCGCAGGCTGGAGCCCTGACCGGGTTCGGCGGGCCGCGGACCGAGCAGCAGGTCGAAGAGTTTCGCGAGGAGGCGAGGGCGCGCCTGCGCCGCTACCGCAGGTCACCCCCGTCGACCGCGGTTCCCGAGCCGCTGCTGCGCCTCTCGAAAGGCGCCTCCTCGGCCCTTCTGGTGGACCTCGAGGCCAACCGGCTATACCTCTTCGAGCAGGCAGAGGAGACCCTGCGCCGGACCCGGGACTTCTATGTCTCGATCGGCAAGAACGGTATCGACAAGCGCCAGGAAGGGGATGAGAAGACCCCGGTGGGGGTCTACATCGTCTCCTCCTACATCCCGGGCAGCCGCCTGCCCGACCTCTACGGCGTGGGCGCCTTCCCGATCAATTATCCGAACGGCTGGGACCGGATCCGTGGCCGCTCCGGGGGCGGCATCTGGGTCCACGGCACCGAGTCCGACACCTACAGTCGGCCCCCGCTGGCGAGCCGCGGCTGCGTGACCCTGAGCAATCAAGACTTCCGCCTCCTGGCCGACTGGGTCGAGGTGGGACGGACTCCAGTCATCGTCGCCGACCGGCTGCGCTGGGTGGCGCCGGAGGACGCCGCCTCGCGGCGCCGGGAGCTGGAGCAGGTGGTCGAGCGCTGGCGCGCCGATTGGGAGAGCCGCGACTCCGATCGCTACCTGGGCCACTACTCCGAGTCCTTCCGGAGCGGCGGTATGAGCCGCTCGGCCTTCGCCGCCTACAAGCGGCAGGTGAACGCGGGCAAGAAGTACATCAAGGTGCGTCTGGAGGAGATCGGCATCTACGGCTATCCGGGTGAGAGCGGGCTGGTGCTGGTCGACTTCGTGCAGCACTACGAAAGCGACAGCTTCCGGGGCACCCGCCGCAAGCACCAGTACTGGCGGCGCGAGCCGGCAGGCTGGCGAATCGTGCTCGAAGAGAAGGTGGGTTAGCCGTCCGGGCTAGCCGCCGCCGATCACCTGCAGGGCCGGCCTCTCCGGCAGGCGCCGCTTCAGCCAGCGCACCAGATCGACCCAGATCCGCTCCTGCTCCTCGGCAGAGGGCATGATGCCGGCGCTCGGCAGCTCGATGGTCACCACCGGCAGGCCCAGGTGGACGCCGGCGAAGCGGCCCAGCGAGCCGGGGTAGGTGCCCAGCAGCTTGAGGTAGAGCGGACCGAGCCGCTTCGGAGGCTCGGGAGGACCGTCGAAGTCGAGAACGCTCAGGGGGGCGTGGACGCCCACGATCACGTCGGGCCGGAAGCGCTCGATCTCGGCCGCCAGCCAGCGGCTCTCCGGTTCGCTGAGGGGACCGCTGCCCGGATAGCGGCGGGGGTTGCGGGAGGTGCGCCGCACCCAGTAGTCGCGGGTCGCGGCGTGCCAGTCGGGGCAGGGGAAATTGCGGTTCAGGTCGACCCCGCGGGCGTTCATTCGCTGCGAGGAGGCGCGCAGCAGACCGTCCGGGTTGAGAAGCGGCGCGACCCGCCAGTGAAAGAGCCCGGAGTGATGTCGATCCAGGACCTGCATCCACTTGAAGACGATGCTGACCGAGGAGTACTCGTCGCCGTGAATGCCTCCGAAGAGCAGCACCCGGCCGCGCGGACGTCGGGATCGCAGGGGCGGATACTCCTGTACCAAAATCGGGGTCCCGTGCACCGAGCGGGCGCCCGAAATCCTCAGTCCGCTCTGCAGGCAATCCTCCAGGCCCACGCTGCCGAGCTTGGCGGCGATCCGCCGGCAGGCCTGCCGCCGCCCGTTCTCGGTGAAGGCGGAGTAGCGGTGAGGATGGGCCGCTGCGGGGAACGGGCAGAGGATCAGCAGGAGGCACAAGCCCGGTCGCAGCCAGCCGCGCCGGCCGCACGGGAGCATCCCACCCTCGCCACGCGAGAGACCCCTCCTTCGGCCGCTGCGATTCCCGAGCACGGTTCGGCCCGATTCTAATCTGCTCCGCTCAAGAAGCTCGGCTTGCTCGCCGCCGCGCAGTGCCGAACCGAGTGACGTTTTCTGTCAGGGAACGCAGTGCTCGAGGGCCGTCGCCGGCGACCGCGACCCTCAACTGCGCGGTCCGATCGCCCCTCGCAGCGCCCGCGGCGGCCACGAGGTTCTGGCACGAAAGCTGCTCTCTCCTGGAAGGGCGGCTCGTATCCGCTCCAACCGGCGGTTGCCTGGGCGCTGCCGCGGGCCTTACAATGAACCGGGCGTGGGGACGGCCTCTCACTGAGATTCTCCCCTCGACGTCGCGTCGACCCCCCGGTCCTCAACCGATTGGCTTCGAGGAGACGGGTCCAGTCCTGAAACAGACGAGCGCAGTCAGGGGCCTGCTGCCGATCGCCGGCATGCTGGCCCTTCTCAGCACACTTCCAGGCGGAGTCTCCTTCGCCTCCTCGCTGCCGGTGCTGGACGGGCAGTTCGACGTCGCCTATCTGGAGCACGGCTTCTCGGTCGACTACGCGGGCTTCGTGCAGGGGGCGCGGGCCACGCTCCACACCATCGACGATGCGGGCGTGGATCCGACCTACATTTGGCTCGCCTGGATTATCGACCTCGAATTCAACGACAACAGCTACGGCGACAACCGCCACAGCAGCTGGCCGGCCGGGCACGGCTTCGAGGACCTGGCCGAGAGCGACCTGCAGCGGCTCAAGCTGGTCAACGCCTGCGGCGAGCTGTCGGTGGACGCGACCATGGATGTGCTGGACGGACCGCCGCCCGGGACCGGCGCGCCCTATCCGACACCCTCCGGCTACGACACGTCGATGGACTCGAGCGAGTCGGTCAAGAACTTCATCAACGGCGGCGACTGGAGCCTCTTCGCCTACGACACCTCGATCGCCTCGAACCTGAACGACTTCGGCTACTGCCAGAACGGAAACGACTGCAGCGTCGGAGGCACCGATCTCTATCTCGACTCGCCCCCCTTCCTGGACGAGCCCAACTACGTGCCCGCCTCGCCCTACGACGACTGGGAGTACCGCCACATCTACGAGCTCAGGATCGAGCGCAGCGTTTTCGTCACCGCGGCCTGTCCGCAGGGGGGGATCGCCGGCACCGGCACCGACCCGGTGGAGCTGCACGCCTCGCCCAGCAAGCCCGGGGTCAGCCCGGTCCAGCTCTTCCGGATCTCCGCCTCGATCGGCGACACCGTGTGGCTCGATCTCGACCGGGACGGCATCCAGGACGTCACCGAGCCCGGTATCGCCAACGTGACGTTGGCCCTCTACACCGACCCGAACGGCGACGGCGACTTCTCGGACGGGAGCCTGCTCGCCACCACCACCACCGACTCCAGCGGCCGCTACCTCTTCTCCGACCTGGGGACGGGAACCTACCTGGTCACGGTCACCGACGACAACGGTGTGCTGGCCGGCTTCTCGCTGACGGTCGGCGGCAGCGACCCCTTCGGCCCGATCGTTCTCGACGTGGGCGAGAGCTTTCGCGACGCGGACTTCGGCTACGTGCCCACCGACGCGACCACCGGGGTGGTGGGGGACTTCGTCTGGTCGGACGCCGACAACGACGGGATCCAGGATCCGGGCGAGCCGGGGATCGGCGGCGTGACGCTGGATCTGGTGAGCGCCGGCGCCGACGGCGTCTTCGGCACCGGCGACGACGTGGTCGAGGACACGGTGACCACCGCGGCCGACGGCTCCTACCTGTTCACCGGCGTCGCCGCCGGCGAGTACGTGGTCGACGTCACCGACACCGGCGGCGTCCTCGCCGGCTACAACCTCACCGCCGGGCCGCAGAGCAGCTCCGACCCGACGGCGCCGATCACGGTCGCCGCCGGCGACGTCTACCTGCGCGCCGACTTCGGCTACTTCCAGGCCGGCCTGGGGACGATCGGCACCCACGTCTGGCTCGACGCCGACGACGACGGAATCCGCGACGCCGGCGAAGCGGGGATCGCCGGGGTCACCCTGGCGCTGGCCCAGGACGGCAACGGCGACGGCGTCTGGGACGCCGACGGCGCCGACGACGCTCCGGGCACCAGCGACGACGAGCCGCTCATCGCCACCACCCGCACCGCCGCCGACGGCAGCTACTCGTTCACCGGCCTGGCGCTCGACGACGGCGGCGGCGACGGCGACGCCGACTACCTGGTGGTGGTCACCGACACCGGTAACGTCCTGGACGGCCTCGCCCTGACGACCGGACCGGTCCCTGGCGCCGACGACAACAGCCAGGTGGTGCCGTACCCGGTGGCGCTCTCGGCGGCGCCCGGCGACAACGATCCGACGGCGGACTTCGGCTACAACCGGCCCGGCACGATCGGCGACCGGGTGTGGAGCGACGCCGACGGCGACGGCGTCCAGGACGCCGGCGAGGCCGGCATCGGCGGCGTCACCCTGGATCTGCTGGGCCCCGGCCCCGACGGCATGATCGGCACCGGCGACGACGTCGTCCTGGCCACCGAGACCACCGCCGCCGACGGCTCCTATCTGTTCACGCTGCTGCTGCCGGACGACTACCGCGTCGTGGTCACCGATGCCGGCGGCATCCTGGCGGGCTACGCGCCCACCGGCGATCCCGACGAGGCCGGCACCTGCTCGGTCTGCGACGGCGAGAGCACGACCACCCTGGCGGCCGGCGACAGCGACCTGACCCGCGACTTCGGCTACCGCAACGCGGCGCTGGCCGACATCTCCGGCACCGTCTTCTACGACACCGACCGCGACGGCTTCCACGACGAGCCGCCGGAGGTCGGCATCGGCGGCGTCACCATGAAGCTGTGGCACGACGTCGACGGCAATGGCGTCCTCGACCCGGCGGTGGACGAGCTGGTCGCCACCACGGTGACGGATGCCGTCGGCAACTACCTGTTCGCCGATCTGCCCGACGACGACTACGTGGTGGCGGTCTCCGACGACGCCGGAGTCCTGGACGCCTACACCCTGACCAGCGGCCGCGACCAGATCGCCGTCGAGCTGATGGGCGTCGACGTCACCGACGTGGACTTCGGCTACGTCCGCGACGGCGTCACGGCAGCGATCGGCGACACCGTCTGGATCGACGCCGACGGCGACGGGCAGCCGGGACCGGCCGAGGCCGGTATCCCGGGCGTGATCCTCGACCTCTACGCGGACGTGGACGGCGACGGCGTCCTCGAGCCCACGGTGAGCGTCATCGACGGTCGGATCGATCTCGACGGCGACGGCGACGTGGACGCCTTCGACGACGGCGAGCTGGGCGGCGTCCGCATCGTCGACGGCTACGTCGACCTGGACGGCGACGGGGTCGCCAACGAGACCAACGGCGACGACGACGGCACCTTCAACGGCGCCACGGTGGACGACGGCCTGCTCGACCTCGACGGCGACGGCACCGCCGGCGAGACCAACGGCGACGACACCGGCGCCCTGGCCGGCGACGACGGCGCGCCGCTGGCGACGACGATCACCGCTGCCGACGGCCGCTATCTCTTCGATGGCCTCGCCGCGGGCAGCTACTTCGTCGACGTGCGCGAAGGCACCCTGCCGGACACCACCGCCGACGGCACGCCGGACCTCGTCGAGACCACCTACCCGGCGGGCGTCGAGCCGGCGGACGCCATCGCCCTGAGCGATGGCGAGCGCTACTTGGACGCCGACTTCGGCTACCTGCCGGCGGCGGGGACCGCGCTGCTCGGCGATCGGGTCTGGTACGACGTCGACGGTGACGGGCTTCAGGACCCCGGCGAGGCGGGCATCGAGGGGGTCACGATCATCCTCCAGGATGGCGTCTGCA
>JABAOD010011039.1_pt2 | contig 11435 bp, 15 predicted proteins | sample 7062151 | NCBI WGS metagenome assembly JABAOD01 (sample SAMN14538626, study PRJNA623070) | marine sediment metagenome | biome: marine biome [ENVO:00000428]; feature: marine pelagic biome [ENVO:01000023]; material: deep marine sediment [ENVO:00002113] | place: India: Gulf of Khambhat ...
GCGATGATAACGTAATACATAGCCACACTTGGATCCGTTATCCACCGACCGGCCAAGAACCCAAGTCCAACTTGTCTGAGGATGCTGTTTATCACACCAACTCTAGGAGAATACATCCACGCCCACACGGTCCCAGTGACAACAAACGATAGGGCAAAGGGCATGAGGTAGATGGTTCTGAATGCGCCTTCGGCTCTTACCTTCAGGTCGAGCAGGATGGCCAAGAGAAGGCCAACAAGGAGAGCGCCGGGAACAAAGATCAGGAACAGCAAAGAGACGTTTCTTAGAGAGATCCAGAATACTGAGTCCTGAAAGAGATCTGCGTAGTGCTCGAAACCTATGATGTGGTAGCTCGGAACAAGGCCCTCCCAGTCCGAAAGCGATGCGATTACATTCCATCCCAGGGCAACATAAACAAAGTAACCTACGAGTGCTAGGGACGGCAAAACGAAAAGCAGGGGTATCGCTTTCCTCGCGGGAGGAATGATACCCCCTTCCTCAATCGCCCTTCCTACCAAGTCTTGAAAGACTCGGCCGCATTTGCTATCGCGTCCGCCACACTAGATATGTCTCTGGTCTCTGCGAACACCCCTAGCTGTTCCCAAACAGTACCCGAGGACTCCTCGGTTAGCCCTCCCCAAATGTCGGGGAGCAAGGTGTTCGTCGGTACCATGTCGTCCATTACCTCCTTGGTAAAGTCGTCGTACGGCGTGGCTGGTGCATCGGTGCGCGGAGGTACGGAACCCTTCGCGGGGCAGAACGCATTCTCGCCATCAACCGAACCCGCGACCCTCAACCAGTTTATGGCGTTCGCCCTGTGCTNNGAAGGTGTCCGAATACACGTTCAGGACATTGTCGTTTCCGGGGGCCTTGAACGCACCGAATTCAACGCCATAGGTCCAATCCTGGGCTCTGAAATACCCGTTTGCGATGTCGCCCATGAACACCATCGCCGCATCCCCAGAGAACACCCGGCCAACCGACTCGTCCCAGGTCAGAGAGGCGTGATCATCGTTGACGAAGTCCAGGTATCTATCGACAATCTGTAGCACGGGTTCCAGCTCGGCTGCGGTGATCTCTCCGTTAAGGAACTTCACGTAAAGGTCTGGATCCTGTGCCAATGCAGGGATGAACACCTCCTGTAGCGGCCATGGATGTTGACCCGTTCCCAAGGCGAATGGAGTCTCTCCTGCATCCTCTAGTGTCTGACTCACGGTCCAGAGTTCATCCCAAGTGTCCACGTCATCAGGTACCGTAATCCCGTTGTCGTCGAAGATCTCCTTGTTGTACCATACCATGTTGTGATAGCCCATGTTGATCGGAACGGCGTAGTACTCACCATCGAACTTCACGAGGTCCTGGATACCTTCCGGGAAGACATCCGTCCATCCTTCTTCCTCCCAGAGGAAGGTTATGGGTTCGAAGAGATCTTCCTCGACCCAGAGAGATACCCCGCTTCCCCCCGGAGTCTGAAAGGTGTCGGGGGCCTCTCCAGCGAGAACCAAGGTCTTGATGACAGTGCGGAATTCTATCCCCGCTCCACCGGCGACTGGGCTCTCGATGATCACCGTGTCAGGATATTCTTCGTTGAATTCACCCACAAGGCCGTCCATCGCTTCCTTTTCCCCGCCTGCAGTCCACCAGTGATAGACCTCAAGCACGTTCGCTTCCTCAGGCGGCTGTCTAACAACCAGCCATGTTCCGACGCCGACAATCGCGCCCGTAACAATGGCTGTCACGACAATTGCGACGAGTGTCTTCGACACCCCAGCTTGACCCTCAGCCATCTCTCTCCCCTCGTGGTCGTGCTTTCCCGCGAGGTCATTGCCCCGTAAGTAATTTTGGGTGGCTGTGCTGGGCATTCGAGCCATGGGGAGTAGCAGTAAGAAAATTCACGAGTGGCACGCCACTCCTCCCCCGATCGAGGGAGTCGCGAGTCCCTCCCAAGAGACCCTCCCTGGAAGGCGATGCCCCCGGGGGGCTGGGTGATTCGAACCCTCCCCCTCCCGTGGGCGGTCACGGGGAAGACCCGATCACCGCGCCCTCCGCCGATTCCGGGAGGAGGGCAAGTTTTGGGTTCAAGGGTTCCTCGTACGTGGAAGTGGACTCGACCGCCGTAACTGGATCAGATTCCAGTCTTGGATTCCGCGCGTCAAGGTCGGCGTTCGAGGGTCTGGAGAACGACCGTTAGCCCTCCAGGTTGAAGACGACCGTCTTGAGTTCGGTCATCTCGTCCACGCTGTACCCGAGGCCCTCGCGGCCGATGCCGCTCGCCTTGCTCCCGCCGAAGGGGAAGGTGCCGACGCCGTGCGCGGGGTGGTCATTCACCGTCAACTCTCCGACCTGAAGCCGCTGGGCGATGTGCCACACGCGCCGGTAGTCGTTGGTGAAGACGCACGAGTCGAGGCCGTAGCGGGACATCTTGCTGATCTCCAGGGCCTCGCTCACGTCCCCGATGCGAATGACGGTGGCTACGGGGCCGAAGGTCTCCTCGAAGGCGATCCGCGCGGCCAACGGGACGTTGTCCAACAGGGTGGGCTCCACGTAGCACCCTTTCACGCCCCCACCCCGGACTAGGGTCGCGCCGTTCTCCACCGCGTCGTCGATGAGCCCCTTCACGTGTTCGGCCGCCCAGCGGTTGATGAGGGGACCGACCTTGACGCCGGACTTCCGGGGGTCCCCGTGCTTCCACTGCTTCATCTCCTTCTCGAGTTCCGCCACAAAGGCGTCCGCTACCTCCTCCACNNAAGGCACCGGCCGTGCACTTCTCGGCCGCCAGCTCGAGGTCCGCGTCGTCCAGGACGATGGCCATCCCCTTCCCCCCGAGTTCCAGGTGGAGCTTCTTCACCCCCGCGCTGCGGACGATGGCCTCCCCCACCTCGGTGCTTCCGGTGAAGGAGACAGCGCCGACCTTCGGGCTGCCGGCCAGGGTCTCCCCCACCGTCCGGCCGCCGCCCGTGATGACGTTGAAGCCCCCTGCGGGGACTCCGGCTTTCTCCAGGACGCGGGCGAAGAGGATCATGCTGAGGGGCGTGTCGCTAGCGGGCTTCAGCACCACGGAGTTGCCCGCCAGGAGGGCCGGGATGGCCTTGGCGGCGGCGATGAAGAGGGGGTAGTTGAAAGGGCAGATTGCCGCCACCACGCCCAAGGGCACCCGGGCCACGATGGCCGCGCGGCCCTGGGCGTCCTTCGTCCACTCCCCTGGGATGAACTCGCCGAAGATCTCCCGGGACTCCTGCGCCGCCAGGCGGAGGCGGTCGGCCGTGGCGCCCAGCTCCCCCTCCGCGTCGTGGGCGGGCTTCCCCGCCTCCACGGCCAGGACGTGGACGAAGTTCTTCTTGTGCTCCAGGAGGATCTGGCGGGCCCGCTCCAGGAGGTCGATCCGCTCCGCCCCGGGGATGCGCTCCATGGCCCGATGGCCCTCGATGGCCGCGTCGAGAGCGGCCTCCGCGTCGGCCACCGGGGAGTCGGGGACCCGGGCCACGACGGCCCCGTCCACGGGCGTCTCCACCTCGAAGGTTCGCCCGCCGCTCGCCTCGAGCCAGAGGCCGTTGATGAACATCCGGAACGACGGGATCTTCTCCTTCACTTCGAAGGTGGGCTTGAAGAGGGGAGAGAGCTTCCCGAGCATGGTATCACCCTTCTCCATGGAACCGGGGGGGATGAAAGTTGGCTTTTGGGTGCGGTGGCCGCCGGGAACTACCGCCATTCCCGTCGCCTACGTCAGACGAGGATGAGCTTCTCTCCCAACCCGGACTTCAGGATGTCGGCGTGTCGCCGGTAGCCTTCCTTCGGTCAGCGTGAACTCGTGGGTGTCCGAGACCGTGGTCAGGGTCAGCGTGCCCGTGGCCACGACGTTGGGATCGCCCAACTCCGCTTTGGTCACCTGCGAATAGGGAATCTCGAAGTTCTTCCGATGGGCCATCAGGACATCGTCGGGCGCGGCCTCCCGAAGCCGTTCCCTCCGCCTCTTGGCTCGCGACTTCGCCATCAGGATTCCGCCGAACTCGAAGGCCGCTCCCAGGCCGGCCTTCCCCACGGTGGCCGCAATGATCCGATGAGACGTGACAAAGAGGCTCCAATGCCGGGGTGGACGTTCTCCCTTCGCGCCGTCGATGACTCCCAGGACCTCCTCGCTCATGGCAACACCCTGGACCACAGCCCACAAAATGACCGCACTCTCCGAGGCCATCTGCGCGGATAAGCCTTCCGTCCGCCTGGTCCGTCGCGTCACACATAAGAGCAACCGACACTTTGTAGCGGATGATGCCTCACATGATCGAGGTCTTCACCGGCGACTGCCCGTTGTGCCGCGAAGTCCTCACCGCGGTGGAGGTGGGCAAGTGCGCGAAGTGCGAACTCACCGAGCGAAACCTGGCTCAGGACTTCGCGTCCCATGAGGGCGCTGCCCACGACTACGATGTTCGGTCGGTCCCGACGATTGTGATCGACGGCCGCATCAAGGTTGAGGGGAAGCCCGAGTTTCCGTGGATGTGCGGCGACGAGTTCTACGAATTTCTCGAGCGGCGCTACCCCCTAACTCGACGGTAGCAGGCCTCCTCCAAGGGCGGCAGTGGGCTCAGCCGGATTCGAACCGGCGATCTTCGCCGTGTGAGGGCGACGTCATGACCGCTAGACCATGAGCCCCGGGCGGAAACCGCCGGCGGATAGAAAGCTCTTTCGTGACGGACCGTGGGGGCCGCATCCTTATAGGTGTACGTGAGGATGGGCATCGAGCACATGGCAAAGAAGAGGGAGAAGGGCGCAGGCGGCCGGAAGGTAAGGGAGCTCTCCCTGGGGAGGGACACCGTCCTCCGCCTCGTGACCGAACGGGGGGAGAGCGCTCTCAAGGCAACGCTGGAGCTGCACCGCCCGGAGGGGAAGCCCGTTGTCATCCTGGAGGGCAACGGCCGGAGGGAGGACGAGGGATGGGCCCTCACCCTCTCCCTCTCCGAGAAGGAGGTGTGGAAGCTCCTCCTGGAGTTCCTGAACCGCCTTGGCAAAGAGGAGGAGTAACCCTCTCGTCCCCGAGCCTAGACCGCCAGCTTCCCCTCCTTAACGACCTCCTTCCCGTCGATCTCGACGGTCGCGTTGCTCAGGGTCCCGGGGAAGCCCCAGTCGCTGTCGTTGCTCCCTCCCAGCTCCCGGTTGTCCCCGATGGACAGGGTCACCGCGCCCTGGGGAATCGCGTTCTCTAGAAACCCTGTCGCAGCCTTCGGGTTCAGGCCAACGGTCAGTGCGCCCAGCCGGTCCTTGTCCCCGCTGGCGCCCTCGTAGAGGCCCTTGATGGCCTTCTCGTTCTCCCCCGCAGAGATCTCCACCAGCTTGCCCCCCTTGAAGACCCACTTCATGTCCTTGATGAGCACGCCCACCTGGGGGGCGGGCACGTCGAAGATGGCCGTACCCTCGGCGCTGTCCTCGACAACGGAGACGTCAATGGTCCCCGACGGGAGGCCCACGCCCAGGGAGCCGCGCTTGATGTCCTCCTTGTCGAGGATGCCGTCGTAGATCTGGGGCGTCCTCCTCCCCAGACGGAACCTCAGGTCGGTGCCGTTGGGCGCCGTCACCCTCACGAGGCCCGCCCCACCGAGAGCCGGCTCCAGCCTGCTCCCCGTCTCCGAGAGCTCCCTGGGGCTCACGGACATGGCGGCCTCCACCATCCCCTTCCACTCGTCGAAGGGGAAGCCGTAGGTCTTCGCCCTCTCCGGCGTGACCTGCCCGATGGACAGGCCGGCCGAGAGACGCTTCAGCTTCATGCTCTTGTCCCAGTGTGCCTTCTCCCCCTCGAAGAGGGCCGAAAACTTTCCCTCCGGCACCTCCTTCATGGGGGAGGGGTCCTTGGGACCGCCGAGCCAGATGTAGTACTGGACGTAGTCGGCCAGGCCGAGGCAGTGGGCGGACGTCGTCGCCAGGCTCTTCTTGGAGAGGACGTCCAGATGGCCGTAGAAGACCTCGTCGGTCTCCAGGACCGTCAGGGGGTCCGCGTCTTGCCGGTAGCACTGCATGGCGATGGCGTTTGCCAGGGAGATCGTGTGGGGATAGGTGCTGATGACCACGACGTCCCCCTTCCCGATGCCGAGGCACTCGTTCACCACGCGAGAGGCGATGCTCTCTTCGGTTGCAGTCACGTACAATCCTCCGCGGAGGGCATCGCGTGGGCGAGCATCAAGGTAACGCATCCCCGGGGAGCCTGGCCCCGGCACCTATTTATACGCCGCACGGGATGAATGGAGCCGCGGGGATGGAGCCTTCTCACGTCCTGATGGCCCATGAGGAATGGGAGAGGTGGCGCTCGAGGAAGACGCGGGTGGAGCGTGAGCTCCATGACCTGCGACAGCGTCGGGAGGCCCTCCGGCGGGAGCTGGACCGCGTAAGGCGGGACCTGGCCGCCTTGGAAGACGCCCTCTTCAAACCGCCTCAGTCCGGGTCCAACGCCATGGACCTGGCCTTCCGGCAGGGGCGATAGCATGGAAGGAACCGACGCCCTCTGGGAGGAGCACCGCAGCCTGCGACGCCGCCGACGGGAACTGGAGGCCCAGCTTGAGCGTCTGGCCCGGGAGGAGGCCTCCCTGGAAGAGGAGCTCGAGCGGGTGGAGGAGCAGGTGGCCTACTACGGAAGCCTGGCGAAGGAGATGAAGAAGGCGCTGGATCCCCCCAGGCTGGACGGGCTGCTCCGCTCCCTCCGGCGCCGCTGAGAGGACCCACCGCAGGGGGTCGGGCATGCGGGCGTCCGTCGGAGAGGGCGGCGTGGAGATCCGGACGGTTTGGATGGAAGGGGGCGTGGTCAAGCTCATCGACCAGCGAAGGCTTCCAGGGGAGCTGGTCATCTTCGAGGCCAAGGACTTCCGGGAGGTGGGATTCGCCATCTCCGACATGGTGGTCCGGGGCGCCCCCGCCATCGGGGCCACGGCGGCCTACGGCATGGCCCAGGCCCAGATGCAGGGCCGGGATCTGCAGGCCGTGGCCGCCCACCTTACGGGAACCCGCCCCACGGGCCACGACCTCTTCCACGCGGTGGACCACATGCTGCAGGCGGCCGAGGAGGGAAAGGACCTGGTCCACGAGGCGGAGGCGTACGCGGAGGACAGCGTCCAGCGCTGCCTGGCCATCGGGGAGCACGGGCTGACCCTCCTCCCGGAGGGAGCTCGCGTTCTGACCCACTGCAACGCGGGGGCCCTGGCGACGGTGGACGTGGGCACAGCCCTCGCCCCCATCCGGGCGGCCAAGGCCGCCGGCCGAAAGGTCTTCGTATTCGTGGACGAGACGCGTCCCCGCTTGCAGGGGGCGAAGCTGACCGCTTGGGAGCTGTCGCAAGAGGGCATCGAGCACGCGGTGATCGCGGACAACNNCAACGGGGACGTGGCCAACAAGATCGGGACGTACGAGAAGGCGGTCTTGGCGAGGGAGCACGGCATCCCCTTCTACGTGGCCGCCCCCCTGAGCACCTTCGACTTCTCCCTGGCGGGCGGAGAGGAGATCCCCATCGAGGAGCGGGGGGAGGACGAGGTCGCCCGGGTCGGAGGCGAGCGGTTGGCCCCGGAGGGGAGCCCCGTGCGGAACCCCGCCTTCGACGTGACCCCCGCCCGGTACGTCGCCGGTTACATCACGGAACGCGGTGTCCTCACAGCGAAGGACCTGCCGTCCCTTCGGGCGGAGGCGGCGGGGTCAAAGGGTAAGTAGGGTTCCCGCGTTGGCCACGCTCGCATGGTCCTGACCAGCAGCGTTGTCAGCCACGTTTGGTTCCTCGTCAAGGACCTCGACCGGGCCATTCGCTTCTTCGGCGACGTCCTGGGGCTTCGCCTGCTGGAGGCCCGGAAGGGGGCGGCCCGGTTCGACGCGGGCAACCTCGCCATCGGCCTGTTCCAGGCGGACCAGGCCGGTGCCCCCATCGTGACGTTCCGACTGGAGAAGGGCGTCGAGAAGTTCCACGGCTACCTGCGGGAGCAGGGAGTCAAGTCCAAGGTGGTGGACCTGGACTTCATCGGGAAGGTCCTGGCCCTGGAGGACCCGGACGGCCACCTCCTGTGGGTCCACCAGCCGGGGGAAGAACCCCCCCGCGAGGAGCCGGCGGAGTCGTAGGTCGCTCCGGCCAGGGGACAGGTTTAATGCTCCTCGTCCCTTGGGGAACCCGTGCTTCTCCACACGACCTGGTTCGGAACGTTCCTCCTGGAGGAAGGGGAGGTGGTTCAGTCCGCCCTCTTCCCGCCGGAGCCGGAGGTCCTCGCCAGCCGGATGATGGCCGTCGAGGAGCGAAAGGTGCTTCCCGAGGAGCGGCGGCTCGTCCGCGGGGTGGACGAGTTCTTCGTCACGGAGCGCCGGCTGGAGCGCCTGGGCGGTCTCTTCACTACGGAGCCCCCACCCTTCCTCCGCCCGGAGGCCTTCGACGTGGACACGGCCCTCCTTCGGGAGGCCATGATCACGTTGGGGAAAATCCGCATGAAGCGGGCCGTCTCCCCCGTCGACCACGTCATCCAGGCAGTTCGCACCTACGACGACCTCACCCAAATGACCAACCTGCTGACGGAGCGGTTGCGGGACTGGTACGCCCTCCACTTCCCCGAGCTGTCCCGCCTGGTGGACACGAGGGAGTTCGTGGAGCTTGTGGCGGAGCACGCGCGGCGGGAGTCCATGCCCTTGGAGTCGGAGTCCGTGGGCGCCCCCATGGGCGATGAGGACACACGCGCCGTCCGGGGGCTGGCCGAGCAGACCCGGGACCTGGTTCGGCGCCGGTCCTCGCTGGACGCCTACATTGAGGAGAAGATGGGGGAGCTGGCCCCCAACGTGGCTCACCTTGCGGGTCCCATCATTGGCGCCCGCCTCCTCGCCTTGGCGGGGGGCCTGGAGGAGATGGCACGGATGCCGNNGCTCCTCGGGGCGGAGAAGGCGCTCTTTCGTCACCTGCGGAAAGGGAGCAAGCCCCCCAAGCACGGCATCCTCTTCCAGCACCCATGGGTCCACAACGCACCCTACTGGCAGCGCGGGGCCATCGCCCGCGGGCTGGCCGCGAAGCTGGCCATCGCCGCCCGGGCGGACGCCCATACCGGGCGATTTGTGGCGGGGGAGCTGAAGGCGCAGGTGGAGGCCCTCGTCGAGGACGTGCGGAAGACCCATGAGAAGCCGAAGGCGCGTCCGTCACGGAGACGCGGGGGACCGCGCAAGAAGGCGAAGGGGAGGAAGCCGGGGAGGGGACGTCGCCGATAGCTATCTTAACCCCCGCCCTTTAGGACACCCATGGCCACCAAACCCCGGGACGTCACCGACGATGAGCTCGAGACCCTCATTCACAAGGAGGACGCGGTGGTCGTGGACTTCTGGGCACCTTGGTGCCAGCCCTGCAAGGTCGTCTCCCCCATTGTGGAGAAGCTGGCGGAGACCTACGGGGACGGGGCGTCCTTTGCGAAGCTCAACATCGATGAAAACCCCGACTCCCCGGTGAAGTACGGCATCATGGGGGTCCCGACCCTCCTCTTCTTCCAGCGAGGGGAACTCGTGAACCGGATCGTCGGCGTGGTTCCCAAGTCGAGGATAGAGGCCACCCTGAAGGAGACGCTCTGATCCGTCAAGCGTTGCCTTTCGTCCCCGCACAGACGTTGCAGCTACCCGGCTTCCACGCAAAAGCTTCATTTACATAAACCTCCATCCCGCCGCGGGGTTGAGGGGATGGCCCACGTCTGGGTTTGGGTGATTTTTGTCGTCATGCACAGCCTTCCGTGGCCGCTTGCCTACCTGTTGATGCGCCGCATCCCGGAGGGGCTGTAGCATGGCCCTCTTCGAGGATGTCCGATGGCTCTTTGTGATCGTTTTCATCGCCTACTTCGTCATCATCTGGGTCATTGCTGCCCGCATCGCCACCCGCATCAAGAACTACCTCGACTTGGCGGTGGGGGGCCGCACCGTCGCCTACCTGGCCTTCGCCTTTCTCATCTCGGGCAGCTTCATCAGCGCCGTGTCCGTCTTCGGCGGGGTCGGAACCAGCTATGAACATGGCTACGTATCCGTCATCGGGTGGGCCGCCGCCTGGATGGTCGCCGTCATCATGGCTCTCTTCATTGGCTACCGCCTCCGGCGCCCCGCCGCACCGCCCTTCACCTTGCCGGAGGCGATGAAGACCCGCTTTGAGCTCGGCAGGCGGAGGAGCCCCCTCCAGTTCATCGCCGCCTTCTGGGGCCTCCTCTTCGTGGGCCTGTTCAACGTCCTGCAGATCAAGGGATTCGGCCTAGCCATCGAGACCGTGACGGGCTTCCCCTTTCAGATCGCCGTGGCCCTCTACGCCTTCCTGGTCATTTTCATCGGGCTGGGCGGGTACCTGAGCGTCATTCGGACCAACGTAATCCACCAGTTTGTCATCATCGCCGGGCTGTGGGCCACCGTCGTGGTCCTCCTGGCCCTCCCGGAAATCGGAGGGCTCGTGGGCCTGCACGACAGGGCCGCGGACGTGTCGGGAAGCGTCGACCCCGCCTCCGACTACTCGATCAATCCCGGAGGCCTGCTGAGCTTCACCGGCGCCTTCCCTGTCATCCTCCTCATCAACGTCATGCTCGCCAACATGCTCGCCTGGTCGGCGCCCTTCTGGCCCTCCGTCCTCCTGGGCTCCAAGTCGGTCCGGGAGATGCTGAAGGGAGGCGCCCTGGCGACGCTCCTTATCGCCGCCGCGTGGGCGGCCATCCCCCTCATTGGCCTGGCCACCAGGGTCCTCATGCCCGTGCTGCCCGCCGGCGCCGACTACGGCGCGCTGGGGCCGGATCAGGCCTACCCCCTCCTCATCGCAGGCCCCTGGCTCCCTGAGGGGGTGGGCGCCATCGCCCTTCTGGGCCTCTTCGCCGCCGCCATCTCCACCTCTACTGCCCTCCTCCTCTACGCCTCCCTCTTCCTGGTGAACGACATGATCGGGGTGGTGAAGCCTGAGATCACTCGGGAGTCCATGTTCAAGTGGAGCCGGGTCTTCATCATCATCATCGGCCTGATCACCCTCGGCATCGCCATCGTGTTCCCGCCGCAGTCCCTCCTCCTGGGGGCGTCCCTGGCCTTCGCCATCAGCGCGGCCGCGCTAGCCATCCCCATCGCCCTGGGCATGTACTGGAAAGGGATGACCCGGGCCGCCGCCTATGCGTGTCTCATCGTGCCGCCCATCATCTTCCTCTTCACGCAGCTCTCCCTCTCGAGCGACCCCAATGCCTATCCCTACGTCCTGCCCCCCCTGGCATGGGCGCTCATCTCCGGGCTGATCCTGGCGGTGGCCATCAGCCTCGTCACAAAGAAGGCCCCGGAGGAGTCGACGAAACCCTTCTGGGAGTGGAGGGGCTAGGCCCTTTCCTGGGTGGCCGCCAGGTCCTCCCGCAGCCGGCGTCGGAGGACCTTCCCCACCAGCGTCGTGGGCAGCTCCTCCCGGAACGTGATGCTGCGCGGGATCTTGTGCTTGGCCAGGCGCTCCTCAC